>Ga0207708_10000627_pt1 | contig 27167 bp, 25 predicted proteins | sample KBSK5101metaG_FD_184340 | JGI IMG/M metagenome (GOLD analysis project Ga0207708, IMG submission 184340) | Corn, switchgrass and miscanthus rhizosphere microbial communities from Kellogg Biological Station, Michigan, USA - KBS K5-10-1 metaG... | ecosystem: Host-associated > Plants > Roots >... | reverse complement strand
CTCGAGCCCCGGGGTCGCCGTCGGCACCAGGAACGCGGTGATGCCGCGGTGCGCGCCGGGCTCCCCGCTCGTGCGCGCGAACACGAGGTCGTAGTGGGCGCGGTGCATGCCGGTGTTGAAGCGCTTGCGCCCGTTGATGACCCAGTCGTCGCCGTCGCGCACGGCCCGCGTGGAGAGCCAGGTCGCGTCCGAGCCGTGCTCGGGCTCGGTCAGGCCGAACCCGCACAGCACCTCGCTCCGGATCATCGGCTCGATCAGCTCCCGCTGCTCGGGCGTGCCGAGGGCGTGCAGCACGAGCACGAGCGGGAAGTTGCCCACGCACGCCACCTCGGACTGCAGATCGGAGTGCAGGCCCAGCGGCTTGTTCGCCAGGTGCTCGCGGATGACCGCCATGTCGGCGTTCGCGCCGTCGGACCCGCCGAGCTGCGCCGGCAGCGCGAACCGGTACAGGCCCGCCGCGTCGGCCCGCCGCACCATCTCGCCCAGGAGGTCCTCCCAGGCCCGCGCGGGGACCCCGCCGGCCGCGGTGTCGGTGCGCGCGAACTCCCGCCGATGGTCGAAGAACTGGGGGTTGTCGGCCTCCAGCGGAGCGACCTCGCGTGCGATGAACGCGTCGATCTCGGCGAGCAGGGTGGCGGTGGTGGCCGTAATTGCTTGAATCCAAGTCGGGTTTAGTACCTTTGCCTGATGGCGACCGACACCGGAACCACTGAATCTACGCGCAAGCACGGGCGTCCGGGCTCGCTCGAAAACCCCGAAGTCCACTACGAGAACGTCCCGGGCCACTGGATCCCGATCCTCGACCGGGAGTTCGACGACTTCGACAACGAGGCCAAGCGCTTCCTCGACGGCGAGATCCGCGAGGACGAGTTCATCGGCTTCCGCCTCAAGCAGGGCGTCTACGGCCAGCGCCAGGCCGAGCGCCAGATGGTCCGGGTCAAGCTGCCGATGGGCGGGGTCAACCCCGAGCAGCTGGAGGCCTTCGCCACCGTCATCGAGAAGTACGTGCCCTTGAACAAGGGCCACATCACCACGCGCCAGAACATCCAGATGCACCACGTGCCGCTGCCCGACGCAGCGCAGCTCATCCGCGAGCTGGGCGAGGCCGGCCTGTCCTCGCGCGAGGGCTGCGGCAACACCGTCCGCAACGTCACCGGCGACCCCTGGGCCGGCGTCTGCGACGACGAGCCCTTCGACGTCACGCCTTACGCGGCCGCGTACGTGCGCTACTTCGTGCGTCACCCCACGACGCAGCTCATGCCGCGCAAGATCAAGACGGCCTTCACGGCCTCGGACGCCGACCGCGCCATCACCGGCATCCACGACATCGCGTTCATCCCGCGCGTCCGCGAGATCGACGGAGAGCGTGTACGCGGCGTGGAGCTGCGGGTCGGCGGCGGTACTTCGATCATGCCCCGGGTCGCGCCGACCATCTACGACTTCCTGCGGCTCGACGACGGCGAGTACCTGAAGGTCTCCGAGGCCGTGTTCCGGATCTTCGACCGCCAGGACTGGCTGCGCAAGAACCGGGCGCGGGCACGCATCAAGGTGCTGATCGACAAGATCGGCGCCGACGCCTTCCGCGACCTCGTCGAGGAGGAACTGCAGGGCGACTGGGTCGACGAGCGCGACTTCGACCCGACGCCGCTCATGTACCTGTTCGACGAGGAGGCCAACGCCCCGGCCCCGCCGCTGAACCCGAGCAGCCCCAACGGCGACCGCACCGCCTTCGACCGCTTCCTGGGCGCCAACGTCCAGCCCCAGCGCCAGGAGGGCTTCGTGACCGTGACGGTCAAGGTCACCCGCGGCGATCTCTCCCCGGACCAGCTCCGCGGCCTGGCCGCGGTCATGCGCGACTTCTGCGGCGGCTCGGCCCGCACCACCGTCGACCAGAACCTCGTGCTGCGCTGGGTGCGCGAGGAGTCGGCCTACGACGTGTGGCAGCGCCTCGTCGCGCTCGAGCTCGGCGACGCCGGCGCCGACGAGGTCACCGACGTCGTGTCCTGCCCCGGGACCGACTCGTGCAAGCTCGGCATCACCAGCTCGATGGGCCTCAACAAGGCCATCGAGGAGCGCGTGGCGGCGATGGAGATCGACGACCCGCTGACCAAGCGCATCCACATCAAGATGAGCGGCTGCCCCAACGGGTGCGGGCAGCACCACATCGGGAACATCGGCTTCTACGGCGCCTCGATCAGGCTCGGCGAGCACACCGTGCCCGCGTACATCGCCCACCTCGGCGGCCGCTACGAGGGCGGCGACGTGGCCTACGGCCAGCGCCTGAAGGTGCGTCTGCCGGCCAAGCGCGTGCCTGACGCGGTCGAGCGCTGGATCCGCCACTACGAGGACAACCGCAACGAGGGCGAGCCCTTCAACGCCTTCGTCGACCGCGTGGGGACGGCCGAGTTCGAGGAGCTCGTCCGGCGCGACCTCGCTCTCCCGCCGGAGTTCAGCCTCGAGTCGATGGCCGAGTTCATGGACTGGAGCCGCGACGTGCCTTTCGAGGTCATCCGGGGCGAGGGCGAGTGCGCGGTCTGACCGCCGACAGCGCGCCGGACCTGGAGCCGGCGTCGGCCGAGGAGGTCCTGCGCTTCGCGGTGGAGCGCTTCCACCCGCGGCTCTACGTGGCCTGCTCGTTCCAGAAGGAGGCCTCGGTGATCATGGACCTCCTGCTGCGCATCGAGCCCGAGGCGCGCTTCTTCACCCTCGACACCGGCGTGCTCTTCGACGAGACCTACGCGACGTGGCACCGCGTGGAGGAGCACTACGGCATCACCGTCGACCGCTACGCGGGCATCTCGCTCGACGAGCAGGCCGAGCGGCACGGCCAGGCGCTGTGGAACCGCGACCCCGACCGCTGCTGCTCGATCCGCAAGGTCGCGCCGCTCGACGAGGCCCTCTCCGACGTCGACGCCTGGATCTCCGGGCTGCGCCGCGATCAGGCGGCCGGGCGCGCCAACACGCCCAAGCTGGACTGGGACCGCAAGCACCGCCTGTGGAAGCTCAACCCGCTGGCCGACTGGACCGAGCGCGACGTCTGGTCCTACATCGCCGCCAACGACGTCCCCTACCACCCGCTGCACGATCGCGGCTACTCCTCGATCGGATGCACGCACTGCACCCACCCGGGCGGCGACCGCGCCGGACGCTGGGCGGGCACGGACAAGATCGAGTGCGGCATCCACGCGGGCTGAGGACATGGACCCGCTCCTGATCCTCTTCGGCCTGGGCGTCGGCGTCCTCGTCGGCACCACCGGGATGGGCGGCGGCTCGCTCATGACGCCGCTGCTCATCCTCGTGTTCGGGATCAAGCCGGTGGTCGCCATCGGCACCGACCTGGCCTATGCCGCCGTGACCAAGACAGTGGGCGGCTGGCGCCACTTCCGTCAGGGCACGGTCGACGTCCCGCTTGCCCTGTGGCTGGGCGTGGGCTCGATCCCGGGCGCGCTGGGCGGCACGCTCCTGCTCGACCGCCTGCAGGCCGCCTATGGCGACGCGATCGACAACGGCGTGATCATCGCCGTGGCGGTGGCGCTGCTGTTCACCGGCGTCGCGGTGTTCTGGCGCGCGCTGTTCATGCCCACCGTGGTCGAGCGCGAGCGCGACACCATCGAGCCGCTCGAGCGGCGCCACAAGCTCGCGGCCATCGCCCTCGGGCTGACGATCGGGTTCGTGCTCGGCGCCACCTCGGCCGGCAGCGGGGCCCTGATCGCGGTCGGCCTGATCCTGATCTTCCGCCTCAGGCCGCTGCGCGTGGTCGGCACCGACGTCTTCCACGCGGCCATCGTGCTGTGGGTCGCCTCGCTCGCCCACCTGGCCTCGGGCAACGTCGACCTGCACCTGGTGGGCAACATCCTCATCGGCTCGGTGCCCGGCGTGTGGATCGGTGCCCGCCTGGCCACGACGCTGCCGCCCAACGGGCTGCGCACCGCCCTCGGCGTCGTGCTGCTGGCCAGCGCCATGGGCCTACTGACCAAGGTCGGCGTGGGCATCCCGGCGCCGGTGCTGATCGGCGGGCCGCTCCTCCTCGGCGTCGTCGCGTACTTCGTGCACCGCGCGCGCTCCCCGCGCCTGCGCACGGCCACGGACAGCGCATGAGCGGCTACGAGCTCACTCACCTGCGCACGCTGGAGTCCGAGGCCATCCACCTCATCCGCGAGGTGGCGGCCGAGCGCGAGCGCCCGGTGCTGCTGTTCAGCGGCGGCAAGGACTCGATCGTGCTGCTGCACCTCGCGCACAAGGCGTTCCGGCCCGCCGGGGTCCCGTTCCCGGTCATGCACGTGGACACCGGGCACAACTTCCCCGAGGTGATCGCATTCCGCGACCGCCGCGTGGGGGAGCTCGGCGTGGAGCTCGTCGTCGCCTCGGTGCAGGACTCGATCGACCGCGGCCGGGTGGTCGAGGAGACCGGCCCGCGCGCCTCGCGCAACCGCCTGCAGACGACCACGCTGCTGGACGCGATCGCCGACCACGGCTTCGACGCCGCCTTCGGCGGCGCCCGGCGCGACGAGGAGCGGGCCCGGGCCAAGGAGCGCATGCTCTCGTTCCGCGACGAGCACGGGCAGTGGGACCCCAAGGCGCAGCGGCCCGAGCTGTGGTCGCTCTACAACGGCCGCATCCACCGCGGCGAGCACGTGCGCGTGTTCCCGCTCTCGAACTGGACCGAGCTCGACGTGTGGCGCTACATCGCCGTCGAGGCGCTCGAGGTCCCCTCGATCTACTTCGCCCACGACCGCCAGGTCTTCTCCCGCGACGGCATGCTCTACGCCCTCTCGCCCTACGTCGAGCTCATCGACGGCGAGGAGCCGTTCGCGACCTCCGTCCGCTACCGCACGGTCGGCGACATGAGCTGCACCGGCGCCGTGCGGTCGACGGCGGCCACGCTCGAGACCGTGGTGGCCGAGATCGCCGCCACGCGCATCACCGAGCGGGGCGAGACCCGCGCCGACGACCGCGTGTCGGAAGCGGCCATGGAAGACCGCAAGCGCGAGGGCTACTTCTGATGACGACGACTGCGGGCACCAACGGCAGCCGGTCCGACCTGCTGGGCGACACCCACGACGACCTGCTCCGCCTCGCCACCGCCGGCTCGGTCGACGACGGCAAGTCCACGCTGATCGGCCGCCTGCTCTTCGACTCCAAGGCGATCTTCGCCGACCAGCTCGAGGCCATCGAGGCGGTCTCGCGCCGGCGCGGCGACGGCTACGTCGACCTCGCGCTGCTCACCGACGGGCTGCGCGCCGAGCGCGAGCAGGGCATCACCATCGACGTCGCCTACCGCTTCTTCGCGACGCCGAAGCGCGCGTTCATCATCGCCGACACCCCCGGGCACGAGCGCTACACGCGCAACATGGTCACCGGGGCCTCGACCTCCGACCTGTCGATCGTCCTGGTGGACGCGCGCAAGGGCGTGCTCGAGCAGTCGCGCCGCCACGCCTACATCGCGTCGCTGCTCGGCATCCCGCACCTCGTCGTGTGCGTCAACAAGATGGATCTCGTCGACTGGTCCGAGACGACGTTCAACGCCATCGAGGAGGACTTCCGCAGCTTCGCCGCGCGCCTCGACGTGCCCGACGTGACCTTCATCCCCATGAGCGCGCTGCGCGGCGACAACGTCGTCGAGCGCTCCGCGCGCATGCCCTGGTACGAGGGCCCGCCGCTGCTCTACCACCTCGAGCACGTCCACGTCGCCGCCGACCGCAACCTCGACGACGCCCGCTTCCCGGTCCAGTACGCGATCCGCCCGCGCGACGCCGCCCACGGCGACTACCGCGGCTACGCGGGCCAGGTCGCCGGCGGCGTGCTGCGCCCCGGCGACGACGTCGTCGTTCTGCCGGCGGGCACCTCCACGCGCATCGCCGCCATCGACGGTCCCGACGGCGACGTGGCCGAGGCCTTCCCGCCGATGTCGGTCACGCTGCGCCTGGCCGACGAGCTCGACGTCTCCCGCGGCGACGTCATCGCCGCCGCCGGCAACCGCCCGGCCGTGGCCAGCGCGCTCGAGGCCCACGTGTGCTGGATGGCCGACGCGCCGCTGCGCGAGGGCGACCGCTACCTGCTCAAGCACACCACGCGGACCGTGCGCGCCCGCGTGGCCGACGTGCGCCACCGCATCGACATCAACGGCGCCCAGCACGAGAGCGCCTGCGGCGAGCTCGGGCTCAACGACATCGGCCGCGTCGCGCTGACGCTGTCGGCGCCGGTCATGGCCGACCCCTACAAGCGCAACCGCACCACGGGGTCCTTCATCCTCGTCGACGAGACCACCAACGAGACGGTCGGGGCGGGCATGATCGTCGAGGCGAGCGGGCGGGAGCGCTCGCCCGACGTCGTCTGGGACGCCGGGGCGCTGACCCGCGAGCGGCGCTGGAGCTCGCTCGGCGTGCGCGGTGCCACGGTCTGGTTCACCGGCCTGCCCGCGTCCGGCAAGTCGACCATCGCCGCGGCGGTCGAGGCGCGCCTGGTCGCGGCCGGGGTGCCCGCCTATCGCATCGACGGCGACAACCTGCGCCACGGCCTCAGCGGCGACCTCGGCTTCGGCGCCGAGGCGCGGGCCGAGAACGTGCGCCGCGCCGCCGAGGCCGCGCGCATGCTGGCCGACAGCGGCACGGTGGCGCTGGTCTCGCTCGTCTCGCCCTACGAGGCCGACCGCGAACGCGCGCGCTCGATCCACGCCGGCGACGGCCTGCCCTTCCTCGAGGTCTTCGTGGACACGCCGGCGGACGAGTGCGAGCGCCGCGACCCCAAGGGGCTGTACGCCCGGGCGCGGGCGGGCGAGATCACCGGTTTCACCGGCGTGGACGACCCGTACGAGCGCCCCGACGCCGCCGACGTCGTCATCGCCTCCGACAGCGTCGAGGCGGCGGTCGCGAAGGTCCTAGCCGAGCTCGCGCTCTAGCACCGCCCGGTGGGCGGGGCGAGCCGCCTCGAGCCGGGCGCGGCCCTCGTCGGTGATGTTGGCGTAGATCCCGCGGCGGTCGTTGGCGCACATCGTGCGCTGCACGAGGCCGTCGTTCTCCAGCCGCCCCACGACGCGCGAGAGCGCGCTCTGGCTCAGATGGCTGGAGCCGGCGAGGTCGTGCATGCGGCAGCCGGCCTCGGACTCGTCGGCGAGCGCCTCGAGCACCTCGTACTCGCTGACCCCGAGCTGGTGCTCGGCGAGCGCGTGCTCGAGCGCGCCCATCACGCGGGCGTGGCGGTCGAGCACCTGGTGCCAGGTCTCGACGAGGTCGGTCTCGGCGGTCGTTCCCATGCTGTGAACAGTCTAGACGGCGCGGGAAATTTTTGCTAGCGCAATCTCTGCTTGTGAAATATTTGTCTGTGCATATACTGCCTCCGCATGAACTCGATCTCCCCTTCCACCACCTCGGCGCGATGGGACGCGCGGCTGTGGGGCGCGCTGATCGTGCTCTGCGGCGTCGTCTTCCTCGACGCCCTCGACGTCTCCATGGTCGGCGTCGCCCTGCCGTCGATCCGGGCCGACCTCGGCCTGTCGACCTCCGAGCTGCAGTGGGTCGTGTCCGGCTACGTGCTCGCCTACGGCGGGCTGCTGCTGCTCGGCGGCCGCACCGCCGACCTGCTCGGCCGCAAGCGCACGCTGCTGATCGCGCTGGGCGGCTTCGTGCTCGCGTCGGCGCTCGGCGGCATCGCCCAGGACGGCACCGTCCTCGTGGCCGCCCGCGTGGTCAAGGGCCTGAGCGCGGCGTTCACCGCCCCCGCGGCGCTGTCGATCATCACGACGACCTTCCCGGAGGGCCCGGCCCGCAACCGGGCGCTGAGCATCTTCACCACCGTGGGCGCCAGCGGCTTCTCGCTCGGCCTCGTGCTCGGCGGCGCGCTGACCGAGCTGGGCTGGCGCTTCACGTTCCTGCTCGCGGCCCCGGTCGCGCTGGCGCTGCTGATCGCCGGCCCGCGGCTCATCCCGGCCGACCGCGGCGTGAGCGGCGGCCTGCGCGCCTTCGACATCCCCGGCGCGGTGACGGTGAGCGCGGGCATGCTGCTGCTCGTCCACACGGTGGTCGAGGCGCCGTCGGCGGGGTGGACGGCGGCGAGCACCATCGGCGGCTTCGTGGCCGCGGTGGCGCTGCTGGCGCTGTTCGTGATCATCGAGCGGCGCTCGCGCCACCCGCTGGTGCGGCTGGGCATCTTCCGCTCGGGCGCGCTCGTGCGCGCGAACGTCGCCGCCATGGCGCTGTTCGGCGCCTACCTGGGCTTCCAGTTCATCGGCACGCTGTACATGCAGTCGCTGCTCGGCTGGTCGCCGATCGTCACCGCGCTGGCGTTCCTGCCCGCCGGGCTCATCGTGGCCGTCGGCTCCACGCGGGTGGGCGCGCTGGTGGACCGCTTTGGGACGGCGCGCCTGCTCGCGCTCGGCTTCGCCTTCCTGGCCGTCGGCTACGCGCTGTTCCTGCGCATCGACGACACCCCGATCTACGCCGCGGCGATCCTGCCCACCATCGTGCTGCTCGGCCTGGGGTTCGCGCTGGCGTTCCCGTCGCTGAACATCCAGGCCACCGCGGGGGTCGCCGACCACGAGCAGGGGCTCGCCGGCGGCCTCGTGAACTCCTCCATCCAGGTCGGGGGCGCCATCGGCCTCGCGATCGTCACCGCGGTGGTGACGAGCGCAGGCGGGGTGAGCGGCTCCCCGACGCAGGTCCTCGACGCATTCCGGCCCGGCCTCGCAGTCGCAACCGGGGTGGCCGCACTGGGGCTCGTGGTGGCCCTGTCCGGCCTGCTCCAGCGCGAGCGCCACGCCCAGCCCGCCACCGTGGCAGACGGCTAGACGGAAAAGTGTGCCGCCCGGCCTCCCGTCGGGCGGCACAACCGTTCTCCCCCGCCCGCTCAATCGACCAAACACTGGGGTGTGGCGGGCCTTCTAGGATCCCCGCCGCAATGTTCGAGAAGGTTCTGGTCGCCAACCGTGGCGAGATCGCGATCCGCATCATGCGGACGCTCGAGGAGATGGGCATCGCGTCGGTCGGGGTCTACTCCGAGCTCGACCGCGACGCGCTGCACGTCAAGCGGGCCGACGAGGCCTACCTGCTGGGGCCCGGCCCGGCCCCCGAGAGCTACCTGAAGATCGACAAGATCCTCGAGGTCGCCACCCAGTCCGGCGCCCAGGCCGTGCACCCGGGCTACGGCTTCCTGGCCGAGAACGCCGCCTTCGCCCGCGCCTGCGACGAGGCGGGGATCGTGTTCATCGGCCCGCCCGCCGACGCCATCGAGGCCATGGGGTCCAAGACGCGGGCGCGAGAGCTCATGCGCGACGCCGGCGTGCCCATCGTGCCCGGCACCACCGAGCCGGTGGAGACCGTCGATGATGCCCGCAAGGTCATCGCCGACGACATCGGCTACCCGGTCGCGGTCAAGGCCGCGGGCGGCGGCGGGGGCAAGGGCTTCCGCGTCGCGCTCGAGGAGTCCGAGCTCGAGAGCGCCTTCGAGGGCGCCGCGCGCGAGGGCGAGAAGTTCTTCGGCGACGCCACCGTCTACCTCGAGCGCTACCTGCCCGACCCGCGCCACGTCGAGGTCCAGGTGCTGGCCGACCGCCATGGCAACGTCATCCACCTGGGCGAGCGCGACTGCTCGGTGCAGCGCCGCCACCAGAAGCTGATCGAGGAGTCGCCCGCGCCCGCGGTCGACGACGAGCTGCGCCAGCGCATCGGCGAGATCGCCACGGAGGCCGCGCGGGCCGTCGACTACGTCGGCGCCGGGACGATCGAGGGCCTGCTGGCCGACGGCGAGTACTTCTTCCTCGAGATGAACACCCGCGTCCAGGTCGAGCACTGCGTGACCGAGATGACGACGGGCATCGACATCGTGCGCGAGGGCATCCGCGCCGCCGCCGGCGAGGAGCTCTCGGTGGGCCAGGACGACGTCGAGCTGCGCGGCCACGCGATCGAGTGCCGCATCAACGCCGAGGACGCGTCCAAGAACTTCGCCCCGGCGCCCGGTCGGGTGGGCGAGTACGACGAGCCCTCCGGCCCCGGCGTGCGCGTCGACTCGGGCGTGGCCAGCGGCTCGGAGATCTCGCCCATGTACGACCCGATGGTGGCCAAGCTCATCGTCTGGGACGTCGACCGCGAGCACGCCACGGCGCGCATGCTGCGCGCGCTGGGCGAGTACCACATCACCGAGCTCAAGACCCTCATCCCCTTCCACCAGGCGCTGCTGGCCACCGACCAATGGGCCCGCGGCGAGACCTGCCGCGACCTCGTCGAGGACCGCGCGTGGCTGAAGGAGCTCGCCTTCCCCAAGGCCGCGCCCGCCGCCGAGGACGAAGAGGAACCGTCGGTGGAGCAGACCTACACGGTCGAGGTCTCGGGGCGGCGCTTCGACGTCAAGGTCATCGGCGCCGCGCCCGTGGGCAACGGCGCCGCGCCCGCCGCTCCGGCCGGCCGCAAGCCGCCGCGGCGCGAGCGCGCGGGCGGTGGCGGGGGTGAGAGCGGCGCCCCCACCGGCGGCGACACTCTGGCCTCGCCGTTGCAGGGCACGGTGCTGCGGGTCGCGGTGGAGAAGGGCGCGACCGTTCAGGAGGGCACGCTCGTGGCCGTGATCGAGGCCATGAAGATGGAGAACGAGATCACCGCCCACAAGGCCGGGACGGTGGCCGACCTCCCCATCGCCGTGGGCGCCTCGGTGGCATCCGGCGACACGCTCGCGGTCATCGAGTCCGAATAGCGTCCGTCACAGCGGGTACTCCCCGCCCATGGCGGAGTGGGAGGAAGTCGCCAGAACGCAAGAATTCGAGGCGCTGTTGGTGCGCCGGCGCCGCTTCGTGGTCCCCGCTCTGCTCGTGTGGACGGCGTGGTTCGGGGCCTTCCTGGTCTGTTGCGCCGTCGCCCGCGGCTTCATGGGGTCGTCGATCTACGAGGGCTTCACCGTCGGCTACGCCTGGGCCCTCAGCGTCATCGTCCTCACCTGGATCATCGGATGGTTGTACGTCCGCGTCTCGGCGCGTAGCTTCGATCCCCTGGCCGAGCGCGCGGCCGGCACCCGTGGACGCGAGACCTTTGCGGACCGGCCCGTGCCCGGCCGCGAGCAGCCCGCCGAGACGGAGACGGAGCCGGCCCGGCGATGACCGTCAAGGCGCTTCCGCTGATCGTGTTCGGCGCCGTGCTCGCGGTGACCATCGGCGTGACCTTCTGGGCGTCGCGGCGCACCCGCTCGTCCACGGAATTCTGGGCAGCGGGACGATCGATTTCCCCCCTGCAGAACGGCATGGCGATCTCCGGCGACTACATGTCGGCCGCCGCCTTCTTGGGCGTGACCGGCCTGATGTTCCTCGGCGGCTTCGACGGCTTCATCACCGGCGTGGCCGCCGTCTGCTCGTTCATCCCCGTGATGCTGCTGCTGGCCGAGCGCATGCGCAACAGCGGCAAGTACACGATGGCCGACGTGCTCGCCTTCCGCCTGCGCGAGCGCCCCGCCCGCACCGCGGCCGCCATCGGCACGCTGTTCGTCGTCGGCTTCTACCTGATCGCGCAGATGATCGCGGCGGGCTCGCTGATCGAGGCGCTGGCCGGGCTGTCCTTCCCGGTCGCCGTGCTCATCACCGGCGCCGCGATGCTGCTCTACGTGCTGCTGGGCGGCATGCTGGCCACGACCTGGGTGCAGATCATCAAGGCCGTGCTGCTCATGGGCGGCGTGCTCGTGCTGGCGCTGTTCGTGCTGGCCAAGTTCGGCTGGGATCCGATCCAGATCTTCAACACGGCCAAGGCCAAGGCCGACAACCCGGCCAAGTACCTGGCGCCGGGCGGGCTGTTCACGAAGCCGCTGGACGTCATATCGATCGGCATCGCCTTCGCGCTCGGCACCGCCGGCCTGCCCCACATCCTGATGCGCTTCTTCACCGTGCCCACCGGCAAGGCGGCGCGCGGCTCGGTGGGCTGGGCCATCGCGATCATCGGCATCTTCTACGTGCTCGTCTCGCTCATCGGCTTCGGCTCGCGGGCCGTGCTCGGGGCGGGCGGCGAGAAGCTGGCGGGCGACGGCGGCAACCTGGCCGCGCCCTACCTGGCCCAGTCGCTGGGCGGCGGCGCCGGCACGGCGGGCGGCGACATCTTCTTCGCCGTGATCTCCGGCGTGGCGTTCGCCACCATCCTGGCGGTCGTCGCGGGCCTCGTCATCGCCGCCTCCGGCGGCGTGGCCCACGACCTGTGGTCGCAGGTCATCAAGCGCGGCCGGCATCGCGAGGGCCGCGAGGTGCTCGTCGGCAAGGTCGCCGCCGGCGCCATCGGCGTGCTGGCCATCGGCCTGGCCCTGGTGGCGGGCAAGGGCTTCAACGTGCAGCTGCTCGTCGGCTTGGCCTTCTCGGTCGCGGCCAGCGCGAACTTCCCCTCGCTGGTCCTGGCCCTGTTCTGGCGGCGCTTCAACACTGCCGGGGCGCTGACCGGCGTGGCCTTCGGGCTCATCGCCTCGATCGGGCTGATCGTGCTCTCGCCGCCGGTGTGGGCAGGGCCGGACTCGCAGGACGGCGCGCCGTTCCCGCTGCAGAACCCGGCCCTGTTCTCGATCCCCATCGGCTTCCTGGGCTGCTGGCTGGGCACGGTGCTGAGCTCCGAGCGGACGGAGGCGCGCCACCGCGAGCTGCGCGTGCGGGCCGAGACCGGCGTCGGCGCCGAGAGCTAGCCGCGCCGACGCCGCCCTATAGCGTTCCCCGGCGTGCCCGCCCGCGCCTGGGTCGCCGACGTCAACGAGGCCGAGCCGGTCGCGCGGTTGCTGGTGGCGTTCCGTGACTGGTACGACCGCGACTGGCCCTCCGACAACGCGTTCCTGGCCAGCGTCGAGCGCCTCATGGAGGACCCGTCCACCGAGTACCTGCTGGGCACGCGCGACGACGACTCCCCGCCGCAGGGGGTGTGCCAGCTCCGCTTCCGCTTCAGCGTGTGGACGGCGACCGACGACTGCTGGCTCGAGGACCTGTTCGTGCTCGAGCCCGCGCGCGGCGCCGGGGTGGGCTCGGCGCTGATCGAGCTCGCACTGCGGCGCGCGCACGAGCGCGGGTGCCGCCGCATCGAGCTCGACACCAACGAGGACAACCCGGCGCTCGCGCTGTACGAGCGCTTCGGCTTTTCGCCGACCTACAAGTCGGCGCCGCACCGCAACCTGTTCCTCGGGCGCCGGCTCGACGACCGCTAGCGGCCTAGTGCGGGAACACCTCGTCGCCGGCGGTCCAGCCGCCGGAGTCGACGAACGCCCGCAGCGCCGCGTGCCCGCCGCCGATCAACGGGTCGCCGTGGGCGAAGAGCAGGTTGTCGAACTCCTGCTCGTCGAGCAGGCGCGCGAAGGCGGTGAGCATGTTGCGCTTGTCCTCCTCGGGGTCGCCGAGCAGGAAGTTGGGCACGAAGGCCAGCTTGCCGTCCCAGACGATGAGCGCATCGGCGAACAGCAGCGTGCCGCCCGCGGTGTCCAGCAGCAGGCCGGTGTCGTCGTCGCAGATCCCGCCCACCTCGAGCGCGCGCATGCCCGGCGCGAGCAGCGAGCCGACCGCGAACGGCTCGACGTCGCGCCCGTCGCCGGCCGCGAACTCGTACAGGCCCTGGTCGTTGCACAGGACCGGCGCGTCGGGGAAGGCCGCGCGCAACTCGGACGAGCTGCGCCAGTGGTGGCGGTTGGAGAGGACGATCTGCAGGACGCCGCGCTCCTTCAGCTCGTCCAGGACCGGCGCGGGGTCCTCGGGCAGCAGCGGGTCGACGACGGTCTTGCCGGGCACCCAGTAGTGCGAGTGGACGACCTGCTGGATCTTCGGGTACAGCGTGCTCCAGTGGAACACGTCGGGGACGACCTCGTTCACGGTGCGAACTCCATCAGCTCGACGACATGGCCCGCCGGGTCGGTGAGCTTGGCGCGCGGCGAGCCCCAGTAGCGCGCCCGGTCCTTCGGTTCGTACCCCGCCTCGCGCAGCCGGGTCAGCGTGCCCTCGTAGTCGTCGAGCAGGAGCGCCGGGTGCGCCCGCGGCGGGATCACCGGCGCGTCGGCGAACACGAGGTGGATCTGCGTCGGGCCTCCCTGCAGGAAGCGGGCCTCGTCGACGAGGCGATCGTCCGGGAGCGCGACTTCCTCGAAGCCCACCAGCGCGTAGAACGCGAGGCAGGCTTCGAGGTCGTCGGGCTTGATCTCCAGGGCCACGTGGTGGAGCGAGCTCACCCGCCGGAGCCTAGACCGGATGGTTGGCGAGGATCATCCCCTCGGGGTCGACCTCCGCCTTGACCGCGCGCAGGCGGGCCAGGTCGCCGGCGCCGAAGAACGCCGAGGCGTCCCGCGAGCGCTCCGCGAAGTTGAGGTACTCGCGGCCGGAGTCCTCGGGCCGCAGCGCATCGCGGAGGAGCGCCAGGTGGGCCTCGACCGCCGCCGTCAGCGCGGGGTCGAACGCCGGCCCGACCGCGAAGGCCACGTACGGCGCGTCGAACGCGCCCACGACCCCCGCGCCCTCGGGCCGCCGCGCCATGGCGCCGCCCAGGTGGCGGAGCTCGACCGCTGCCAACGGCGTGTCGGGCCGCGGCGCCGCCACCGCCAGGATGCGGTCGATGGTCTCGGCGGTCACGTCGTCGAGCAGCTGGCTGTCCGAGCAGCCCGCCATCGGCTCCTCGGGGTCCATGTGCACGTAGCTCAGGGCCACGGGCGGCAGCGGGCCGAAGCCGTCGACCTCCGGGCCGAGCGCCCGGAACGGGGCGGTCAGCGCCGCGCCCTCGTCGGCGGGGCCGACGTGGACGCCGTCGATGGCAACGAGCTGGCGGCCGCGCACGAGCTCGGGGATCTCGGGCAGGTCGGGCACGTTCATCAGCCGCACCGTCGAGGTGAAGGCGTCCGGGGCGGTGCGCGTGAACGCGACCCAGGCCTCGAGCACCTCGCGGGCGCGGTCGGCCGGCCACAGCATCACGCCGCCGTAGAGCTCGGGCACCGCGTAGAGCGTGAACTCGACCGCGGTGACGATCGCGAAGCTGCCCCCGCCGCCGCGCAGCGCCCAGAACAGGTCGGCGTCGTGGTCGGCGTCGACACGGCGCAGGCGCCCGTCGGCGGTGACGACCTCGAAGGCCAGCACGCTGTTGGCCGCGACCCCGAAGGCCCGCGCCAGCCCCAGGCTGACGCCGCCGCCGAGGAAGTAGCCGACGACGCCGACGTTGGGCGAGGAGCCCGACAGCGGGGCCAGGCCGTGCTCGGACGCGGGCGCCGTGACGTCGGCCCACAGCGCGCCCGCCTCGGCCCGGGCACGGCGGCCCTCGACGTCGATCTCGACGCCGCGCATGCGCTCGGTCTTGAGCAGCACCGCGTCGGAGAGGTCGCCGTGCGGCGTGGCGTTGTGGCCGGTCCCCTGAGCCGTCACCCGCAGGCCGTGCTCCCGGGCGTAGGTCACGATCGACGCGACGTCCTCGGCGCGGGTCGGGTAGGCCACGGCGGCCGGGTTGAGGTCGGCGGCCAGGTTCCAGGCCGACCGGGCCTCGTCGTAGCGCTCGTCGCCGGGGCGGATGACCTCGATCTGCTCAGTGGTCAACATTGGCGTGCTCCTCCTTGCCTTGCGCACTCAGGGTGTCGATGGCCGCCATCAGGCCGAGCCAGCCCGCGAAGGCCGTCGCCGGGCCGCCTTCGCGGAAGGCGATGCCGTCCGGGACGTCCTCCGTGAGCCGCAGCTCGAGCCGGATGGAGACCGTGTTCTCGTCCATGGCCGGGAGCTTGCGGCCTGCGCGTGCCCCGCACATCGGGGCACCCCCCAAACATCACCCCCAAGGTTTTGCGTCCGGCTAGGCCAGCGCGCCCGCGAGCTCGCGCCGCGAGCGGATCCCGAGCTTGCGGTACGCGTTGCTCAGGTGGACCTCGACCGTCTTGGGCGTCACGAAGAGCTCCTGCGCGACGTCGCGGTTGGTGCGCCCGGCCGCGGCGAGGTCGGCCACGCGGCGCTCGCTCGGCGTCAGCGACTCCACGCCCGAGAGCGCCTCGCGGCGCGGGCGCACGCCCGCCGCGTGCAGCTCGGTGCGGGCGTGCTCGGCCAGCGGCTCGGCCCCGCACACGGTCGCGAGCTCGAGCGCCCGGCGCAGCGGCTCGCGCGCGTCGGTGGGCCTCCGCGCCAGGCGCATGGCGGTGCCGAGGGCGGCCAGGGCCTTGGCCAGCTCCAAGCGCTCGGGCGTGCCCTCGAGCAGCGCCACCGCCTCCTCGAGGTCGGCCAGCCCGGCCTGGCCGCGCACGGCGCCGAGGACGCGTAGCGACCGCCCCACCGTTGTCGGGGCGCCCCAGGCCCGCGCCGCGTCGAGCTCGTCGGCCGCGGCGGCCCGCGCCTCGTCGGCGCGGTCGAGCCGGTGCAGCGCCTCGGCGCGGGCCGAGCGCCAGGGCAGCCACGCCGGATTGAGCACGATCGCGCCGAAGCGCTCGCCCGCGAGGTCGGCCAGCGCCAGCGCCTCCTCGGCCCGCCCCTCGGCCAGCAGCACCCGCAGCTTGGCCGCGACCCACCAGCTCACCTGGGCCGACGGCGGCAGCTCCGCCCCCTCGGGGAACCCGGGCAGCGCCAGCGCCGCCCAGGCGCCGGCCAGGTCGCCACGCTCGGCGCGCACCTCGGCCAATGCCGAGGCCGGGAACAGCATCACCCCGCCGAAGCCCCAGGCGACGATGCCCTGGCTCGCCCGCACGAGCATCTCCTCGGCGTCGACGAGCTCGCCGCTGCGGCGCAGCCACCAGCCCCGGAAGATCTGCGCCGCGGTGGCCGCGAACAGCGAGCCGCGGCGGTGCGCCTCGGCCAGCGACGCCTTGGTGTACGTGCCCGCCTCCTCGCGGCCGGCGAGCATGAGGGCGATCATCGTCGCCTCCGTCGGGCTCGACCCGTTGTCCTCGGCGATCAGGCGGCCGCTGCGCAGGGCCGCCAGCGCGAGCTCGGCGCAACGCTCGGCGCCGCCGTTGCGCATGGCCCGGGCGTGTGCCTCCACGGCGGCGAGCATGTCCGCGCCCAGGCTCGTGCCAGGCTCGAAGTCGTGCTCGGGCGGCAGCGCGCCGCCCGCGGGACCGAAGTTGTCCACGCTGATGAGGAGCGCCTGCAGGCGCAGCGCCAGGTCGATCTCGCCCTCGGGCAGCGCGGCCCGCGCCTCGGCCACGAGCGCGCCCGCCTCCGGCCCCGAGCCGGTGAACAGCAGCACCTGGCCGAGCACCATGGCGATCCAGCCGCGCTGGGTCGGGTCGTCGGTGGCGTCGTAGGCGGCCCGCAGGTGCCCCGCCGCCTCCGGGCCGCTGGTCAACGACTCGGCCAGCCCGAGGTCGAGCTCGACCCAGCGGCGGTGCTCGGCGTCGGGCGGCTCCTCCAGCGCCCGGCGCAGATAGCTGACGGCGCTGTCGGCGCCGCCCGAACGCAGTGCCGTGCGCGCGGCCAGGCGCAGGGTCTTGACCGCCCACGGGTCGCCGCGCCGGGGCATGGCCAGGATGTGCGCCGCGACCTGCTCGGGCGGGGCCTCGCGCTCGGCCAGCATGCGCGCCGCCCGGCCGTGGCCGAGCTCCCGCTCGCCGGGGCCGAGGTCGCGCAGCACCGCCTCGCGGATGAGCGGGTGCACGAAGCCCAGCGGCGGCTCGGGGCGCAGGATCTCGGCCCGGGCCAGGTCGCGCGTGGCCTCGCCGGCGCGCGGCTCGTCGAGCTCGGCCAGCGCCGCGACGGCGCTGAGGTCGGTGCCGTCGCCCAGCAGGGCGGCCGCGCGCGCCACCGCGACCGCGTCCTGCGGCAGCCGGGCCAGGCGCAGCAGCACCGAGCGCGAGGCCGCGCGCGGCCCGAGCCGGCGCACCACGTCGACCTGCTCGCCGTCCGGCGCCACGCCCTCGGACTCGAGCGCCCGCAGCAGCTCGCCGAGGATGAGCGGGTTGCCGCCGCTGGCCCGCGCGCACGCGGCCACGAAGGCGTCGTCGGCGCCCTCTCCCAGCCGCTCGCGTACCAGCTCCGCCACCGCAGCCTCGCCGAGCGGGCCCGGGCGCAGCGTCGTGGCCACGGGGTCGTTGGCCAGCTCGGCCATGAGCGCGGGGTCGGCGCCGGGCTCGGCCGGGCGCAGGCTCGCGGCGGCCAGCACCGGCAGGCCCTCGAGGCGGCGGGAGAAGTAGGCGAGGAAGCGCAGCGAGGCACGGTCGCACCAGTGCAGGTCGTCCACGACCAGGGCCAGCGGCGCCTCCGCGGTCAAGTTCACCGCGAGCCAGTACAGGCCGTGCAGGGCGGCGAAGGAGGTGTCGCCGGCGTCCTCGCCGACCGGCGCCGAGAACACGGCCTCGGCGCTCTCGGCCGCGCCGGCCAGCAGCAGCTCGCGCTCGCCGTTGCGCCCGAGCACGGGCTCGAAGAGCTGGCGCACCACGCCGAAGGCGAACTCGCGCTCGAGCTCGGAGCCGCGGGCGGTCAGCGCCCGCATCCCGGCGGCCTCGGCGCGGCGGCGGGCCTCGCTCAGCAGCCGCGTCTTGCCGATCCCGGCCGCGCCCTCGATCAGCACCAGCCGCGCCTCGCCGTCGGCCGCCTCGGCGACCAGGCCGTCGACCGCCTGCAGCTCGCGGTCGCGGTCGAGCAGCTCAGGCCCCGCCATGCACCCGCCCGACGTTCTCGGCGTGGATCTTGCGCTGCGCGGGCGAGCGCCGGCCGTCGGGCAGCCGGGCGTCGGCGCCATCGCGCTCGAGCGCGCCCAGGTAGGCCACGTCCTCCGCCAGGACCACGAGCGCATCCTCTCGCGACAGCGGGGGGCCGTGCCCGGGAACCACCGTCTGCACGCGCTCGACCAGCCCGCGCAGGCGCTCGAGCGTCTCGCGGTAGGCGGCGACCGCGCCGCCGGGTGAGAGCCACGGGATCTCGACCGGGGACAGGTAGTCGCCGCAGCACAGCAGCTCGGCCCAGGGCGCGTGGATGGCCATCCCGTCGGCCGTGTGGCCCGGGGTGGGATGGAGCTCGAGCGTCTGGTTGCCGAGCTCGCACTGCCCGGGCACGGGCAGCGGCTGGGCCCCGGCCAGGCCGAGCGGTCCCGGCCGCTCCACGTAGTGCTCGTCGTCGAACGCGCGCAGCTCGCGCTGGGCCGCCCCGGGCTCGGCGCGCAGGCGCTGCGCCGTGGACTCGCCGCACCCGATGCTGGCGTCGGGGAAGGCGTAGCGGCCGAGCAGGTGGTCCCAGTCGGCGTGGGTGACGAGCAGGCCCTGCACCTGCGGGAACGCGGCCTGCGCCAGCAGCGAGGGCAGCGCCTCGAGCTCGGCAGGCAGCACCGGCGAGTCGATCAGGAACGCCTCCTCGCCGGCGCGCAGCGCCGTGCTGGTGGTCTGCCAGAAGCCGCTGACCGCCACCACCGCGTCGGCGTGGACGCCGACGGCGCGCAAGCTAGGCGGCGCCCAGGAGCTTTGCCGCCTCGCGCAGGTTGTGCACCTCGGCGGTCGGCTTCTTCTGGCTCGGCTCCAGCGCCTGCTTGTGGCGGTTGACCCAGACGACCGGGATCTTCTTCTTCAGGGCCGGCTCGACGTCGTGGTAGTAGGACGCGCCCACGTGGACCCAGCCCTTCTTGGTGCCCATGCGCCGCTCGGCCTCGGTGAAGTGGGCCGGGTCGGGCTTGTAGGAGCGCACCTGCTGCGCGGTGACGACGAGGTCGAAGTCCACCGGCATGTGCCGCCGGGTCTGCCCGAGGAGCTTGTCGTCGATGTTCGAGATGAGCCCGATCTGGAACTTCTTCTTGAGCTTTTCGAGCGTCGGGTTGGTCTCCCGGAACGGCCTCCAGCGCTGGACCGAGTCGGGCAGGAAGCCCGACCGCGACGGCTCCAGCGGCCACTCGAGCTCGCGCGAGAGGCGCACGGCGGTGCGCCGCAGCACCTCGGCGTAGAGCTCGTACGAGCCGCCCTCGATCTCCTTCTCGGTCTCCATGAACAGCGGGATGAGCTGGTCGCGCTCGATCGTGAACCCGTCCCGATCGGCCTCCTTGGAGAACGCGTCGAAGATGCCGTCCTCCCAGTCGATGAGGGTCCCGTAGACGTCGAACGTCACCCATTCGATCTTCTTCGGCAGTGCCATGAGCGGCCGCATTATGAAACACGGCGTTCGCTACAGTCCCGCAGCCCCCGATGGACCTCCTCGAGTACCAGGGAAAGCAGCTCCTGCGCCGGCATGGTGTGCCGGTTCCCGAGGGGGTCCACGCGACCTCGCTGGAGGAGGCCACCCAGGGCGCGGCGGACATCGGCTACCCCTGTGTGATCAAGGCCCAGGTGCTGATCGGCGGCCGCGGCAAGGCGGGCGGGATCAAGGTCGCCAAGGACGCCGACGAGGCCGAGCAGCATGCCAAGGCGATCCTCGGCATGGACATCCGCGGGCTCACCGTCCACGAGCTCTGGATCGAGGAGGCCTCGGACATCGCGGCCGAGTACTACGCCTCGATCGTGTTCGATCGTTCGGCCCGGGCCCCGCTGGTCATGCTCTCGACCAAGGGCGGGATGGACATCGAGGAGGTCGCAGACAGCGACCCCGACGCCATCGCCCGCCTGCACGTCGACCCGCTGCTCGGCTTCCAGGACTTCCACGGCCGGCGCCTGGCCTTCGAGGCCGGCGTCGACGCCGACGTCGTGCGGCCGGTGGGCGTGCTGCTGGCCAAGCTCTATGACGCCTTCATCGCCGAGGAGGCGATGCTGCTCGAGGTCAACCCGCTGATCGTGACCTCCGAACGCGAGGTGCGAGCGCTGGACGCCAAGGTCACGCTGGACGACAACTCGCTCTTCCGCCACACCGACAACGCCGCCCTGCGCGACCCGTCGGCCGAGGACCCGCAGGAGCAGATGGCCAAGGAGCGCGGACTGACCTACGTCAAGCTCGACGGCGACATCGGGATCCTCGGCAACGGGGCCGGGCTCGTCATGTCGACGCTGGACGTGGTGGCCCAGGCCGGCGGCTCCCCGGCGAACTTCCTCGACGCCGGCGGCGGCTCCAAGGCCGACGCGATCGTCAGCGCGGTCGAGGTGATCCTCTCCGACCCCAAGGTCGCGGCGGTGCTGTTCAACATCTTCGGCGGCATCACCCGCTGCGACGAGGTGGCGCGGGGCCTGATCGAGGCCTTCGCGACGGTCAAGCCCGACGTGCCCTTCGTGGTCCGCCTGGACGGCACCAACGACAAGGAGGGGCGCCGGCTGCTGGCCGAGGCCGAGCTGCCCAACGTCCACGTCGAGCAGACCATGCTCGGCGCCGCCGCGCTGGTGGTGGCGCTGGCCAAGGACCGCGAGCGGCTGACCGCATGAGCATCCTGGTCGGCCCCGAGACGAAGCTCGTCGTGACCGGCCTGACCGGCCGCGAAGGCACGTTTCACGCCGGCAACAACCGCCGCTACGGCACCGACGTGGTCGCGGGCGTCACGCCCGGCAAGGGCGGCCAGGACGTCGACGGCGTCCCCGTCTTCGACACCGTGGAGGCCGCGGTGGAGGCGACCGGGGCCAACACCGCCATGGTCTTCGTACCGCCACGCTTCGCGGCCGACTCGATCTTCGAGGCCCACGACGCCGGCATCGAGCTCATCGTGTGCATCACCGAGGGCATCCCCGCCCACGACATGCTGCGCGTCTACACCCACCTGCGCCGCGGCACCGCCCGCCTGATCGGCCCCAACTGCCCGGGCGTGCTCTCGCCCGGCAAGGCCAACGTGGGCATCATCCCCGCCTCGTTCTTCTCCCAGGGAAACGTGGGCGTGGTCTCGCGCTCGGGCACGCTGACCTACCAGATCGGCAACGAGCTGGCCCAGCGCGGCTTCGGCAACTCCACCATCGTCGGGATCGGCGGCGACCCGATCGTGGGCTCCTCGTTCATCGACATCATCGGGCTCTTCGAGCAGGACCCGCAGACCGAGCTCATCGTCATGTGCGGCGAGATCGGCGGCGACGAGGAGGAGCGCACCGCCGACTACATCGCCGCCAACGTGAGCAAGCCGGTCGTGGGCTACATCGCGGGCTTCACGGCACCGCCGGGCAAGACCATGGGGCACGCGGGCGCGATCGTGTCGGGCTCGCAGGGCACCGCCGTGGCCAAGGCCGAGGCGCTCGAGGCCAAGGGCGTCCGGGTGGGCCGCACGCCGACGCAGGTCTCCGAGATCGCCGCCGACGTGCTTGGCGCCAGCGCGCCCGCCTGATTTCGCCCGCGCGACGTGCCCGACACGACGGTGGGGCCGATGGCAACGCCGTACGCGGAGGGAATACCTGTCGCGACCCCAGCGACCGTAGTCTGCGCGCATGGTCGTCTCGGACCTGCACGTCCACCTGCTGCCCGGCCTCGACGACGGACCCTCCGACGAGGACGAAGCGATCGCGCTCGCCGCCAAGCTTGCGGGCGACGGTGTGCGCCGCGTGGCCACCACGCCCCACCTGCGCTTCGACTACCCCAACGTGCGGCCCGACGAGCTCGCGGCGCGGACGGCGGCGCTGCAGGAGCGGATCGACGGCCAGCGGATCGACCTCGACCTCGTCACCGCCGGCGAGGTCGCGATCGAGTGGGCGATGGCGGCCTCGGACGACGACCTGCGCCTGGTCAGCTACGGCCAGCGCGGCCAGGACGTCCTCATCGAGACGCCCTACGGGCCGCTGCCCGCGATCTTCGAGGAGCTGCTGCTCCGGGTCACGGACCGCGGCTACCGCATCCTGCTGGCCCACCCGGAGCGCAACCACACCTTGCAGAACAACCCCGAACGCCTGGGCCGCATGGTCGAGCAGGGTGTGCTCGTGCAGATCACGGCGTCGGCGCTGGCCTCGAGCGAGCGACGCTCGCGCTCGCGGCGCCTGGCCCGCGAGCTGCTGCGCGAGGGCCACGCGCACGTCATCGCGAGCGACTCCCACGGGGCGATCCAGCGCGCTGCGCTGAGCCAGGGCGTGGCGGCCGCCAGCGAGCTCGCGCCGAACCGTGCGCAATGGATGGTCACCGAGGCGCCGCACGCCATCGTCATGGGCGAGCCGCTGCCCGAGGCGCCCGTCGACGCGGCGCCCAAGCGGCTCGGGTTCCTCGACCGCTTGCGACGCTGACGCGCGGGCTAAGCTCAAGGCGTGGCGTCCGAACCGTCCATCTCCTTCGCCCGCGGGGCCCCGTCGCTGGACATCGTCGCCGTCGACGAACTGCGCGCCGCAGCCGACCGCGCCTTCGGCGCCGACGCGGCTGGCACCTTCGCCTACGGCACCGCCGTGGGCTACCGGCCGCTGCGCGAGTGGATCGCGTCCAAGCACGCGGTCGCGCCCGAGCAGGTGATGGTCACCAACGGCTCGATGCAGGCCGACGCGTTCCTGTTCGACGAGCTCGTGCACGACGGCGCCGGCGTCGTGGTCGAGCGCCCGACCTACGACCGCACGCTGCTCTCCTTGCGCCAGCGCGGGGCCGACATCACCGCGATCGAGCTCGAGGACGACGGCATCGACGTCGACGCGCTGGAGGCGGCGCTGCGCGGCGGCCGCGCGCCCAAGCTCGCCCACGTCATCCCCAACTTCCAGAACCCCGCCGGCCACACGCTCTCGCTGGACAAGCGGCGCAAGCTGCTTGCGCTGGCCCGCGAGCACGACTTCGTGATCTTCGAGGACGACCCCTACGTGGACATCCGCTTCCGCGGCGAGTCGCTGCCGCGCATGCTCGAGCTCGACGAGGACGGCGGCAACGTCGTCTACGCGTGCTCGTTCTCGAAGACCGTCTGCCCGGGCATCCGCGTCGGCTACCTGGTCGGCCAGGCCGACCTGATCGGCCGCATCGTCAAGCGGGCGACGAGCACGTACATCTCGCCCTCGATGGTCTCGCAGTCGATCGTCAACGAGTTCTGCCGCTCGGGCGCGATCGAGACCTCGATCGCCACCGTGCGCGAGGCGCTCCGCGAGCGAGCCGACGCGCTGGCCGCGGCGCTCGAGCGCGAGCTCCCCGACGCGCGCTTCGTGGCGCCCGACGGCGGCTACTTCCTCTGGGTGGACCTCCCCGAGGCGATCGACGTCGACGAGCTCCACGTGGCCGCGGCCGAGCGCGGCGTGCAGTTCGTCAAGGGCTCGGACTTCATGCTCGACGGCGGGGAGCACAGCCTGCGGCTGGCCTACTCCGGCGTCACGGTGGAGCAGATCGAAGAGGGCGTCCGCCGCCTCGCGGCGGCCACCGGCGCGCTGGTCTGAGGAGCAGTAATTGGCGCGTTGGCGCCCGTGATTGCGGCGCGACCGCGTGTCGCCCCTACTAGGGTTCCGCGCTCCCCGATCCTGTGCACGACGCCTGGGTTCGGGGTCCAGGGCTCTTCATGACCGTACGCTCCCTCGTCCCCTGGGCGCTTGCCGCCCTGCTGGTCGCCGCGCTCATGCTGGGGCGCGTCGCCCCCGCGCACGCGGCGCGCGGCATGGAGGTCGCGATCTCCGACGAGGACGCGATGGTCAACGGCAAGGGCGACACCGCGCTGGCCTACCAGACCGCGCAGGCGCTCAATGCGACCCGGATGCGCATCCTCGTCGAGTGGTCGCGGGTCAGCGACGCCGACGACCCGACGCCGTCGCTCGACCCCGACTACGACTGGGGGCCGATCGATCGCGCAGTCGACACGGCGGCGGCGCACGGCATGCGCACCCAGCTGGCGCTGGCCGGACCTGCGCCGGCCTACGCCTCGGGCAACGGCCGGGTCTCGATCCCGGTCTGGAGCCCCGACCCCGCGCGCTACGCCGACTTCGCCCGCGCCGCCGCCACGCACTTCCAGGGCCGCGTCGACCGCTACTCGATCTGGAACGAGCCCAACTACCCGTCCTGGCTCGAGCCCCAGAGCCAATCGCCGCAGCTCTACCGGGCGCTGTACGAGGCCGGCTACAACGCGATCAAGTCGGTCGACCCGAGCGCGCAGGTGCTGATCGGCGAGACCGTGCCCTACGGCGGCAAGGTCGTCATCAAGACGAAGGGCAAGAACGGCAAGACGGTCTCGCGGGGCAAGCGGCTCGGGCTCGCCACCGCGCCGCTGAAGTGGCTGCGCGCGGTCGCGTGCGTCAACGCGCGCTACAAGCGCATCAACGGCTGCACACCGCTGCACGCCGACGGCTACGCCCACCATCCCTACGACCTCGAGTTCGGCGGCGACGCGACGCCGCCGAACACGAAGAAGTTCCCCGGCGCCGACAACGCGCCGATCGAGACGCTGGGGAACCTGCGCAAGGCGCTGGACAAGCTCGCCGGCGCCGGCGCCCTGTCGACGCCGTCGGGCAAGCCGCTGGACATCTACCTGACCGAGTCGGGCTACTTCATCTCGGGCAAGCGCAGGCTGGCGCCGGCCAAGCGGGCCAAGTACCTACCCCAGCAGTTCCAGCTGGCGGCGGACCAGCCACGGGTGCGCGAGATGCTCCAGTACAACGTCTTCGCGCCGACGAGCGGGTTCACGACGGGCCTGTTCACGATCGACGGGACACCGCTCGCCGAGTACAAGACGCTGCTGGCGTGGACGAAGCAGGCGGCGGCGAAGGGCCTGATCAAGCGGAACACGGGGCCGATCGATCTGCCGCCGGCGCCGCCGTCCTCGTAGGCCGCCCGGCGCTCGGCCTACACCCGCCGGTGCTCCACGTCCGCCCCCCGCGCGACGAGCACGTCGCTCGTCAGCTGCGGCGGGAACAGCCCGTGGTCGACCACGCCCGGCACGATCTCGAACCTGCGCGCGAGCGCGTCCGGGTCCCCGACCTCGCCCTGGTAGTCCGCGATCAGGCCCCCGTCGGGGCTGGGGGGCACGTCGCGCAGTCTCGTCGGAGTGACCGCCCGCAGCGTCGAGGGCAGCCCGAAGGCCAGGAGCTCCAGCGGGATGGGCGCCACCAGCCGCTCCACCACCTTCGTGTGGTCCACGATCACCACGAAGCGGTCGGCCGCCGCCGCCACGATCTTCTCGCGCGTGTGCGCTCCTCCCCCGCCCTTGACCAGCCAGCCGTCGGAATCGACCTGGTCGGCCCCGTCGATGGCCACGTCGAGGCGGTCGAGCCGCTCGAACTCCTCCACCGGCAGCCCGAGCTCGCGCGCCCGCGCGGCCGTCGCCGGCGACGTGGCCACGCAGTGCAGATCGCGCAGCCCGCGCTCGGCCAGCGCCGGCAGCAGGTGCGCCACCGTCGACCCCGTGCCCAGCCCGACGCGCTGGCCGTCCGCGACCAGCGCCGCGGCGGCGCGGGCGGCGGCCTCCTTCTCGCGCTCGAGCTCCTCGCTCAGCGCCCGTACCGGTCCTTCCCGAGCACCAGTTGCTCGGGGAGCGCGGTCCGCGGCGGCGGTGAGGGGTCGGCGAGGACCGAGACCGTCTCGGCGACGCTCTTCGTCACCGCGTGGCGCTCGCCGGCGGCCTCGAAGGCGACTTCCTCGTCGTCGTTGGTGACCACGACGCCCTCCTGGCCCGGGTCGAGCCCGGCCTCGCGCAGGTAGATGAGCAGGTCCTCGGCCTCGTTCTCGAAGCGCAGCACCTGGACCTCTGCGCCGATCTCGACGTCGGCCAGCGGGACGCCCTCGACCCGCGCCCCGGCCTGGATCGGGTGGCCGTGGGGACAGGTCTTGGCGCTGCCGATCGCGGCGCGCATGCGCTCCTCCAGCACCGGCGACATGGCGTGCTCGAGGCGCTCGGCCTCCTCGTGGACCTCGTGCCACGGGATCCCGAGGACGTCGGTCAGGAACCGCTCGATCAGCCGGTGACGGGACACGATGGTCTCCGCGTTGTCCTGCCCGCTGGGCGTGAACGCGATGGTCTTGTCGGCGGCCCGCGTGATGTAGCCGTCGCGCTCGAGGCGGCCGATCATCTCGTGCACGGTGGGCGCCGAGAGCTGCATGGCCCGGGCGACATTGGCGGCGGTCATGGGGAGTCCGGCCTCGTGGAGCCAGTAGAGGATCTGGAGGTACTCCTCCTCGGCGACCGTGACGGTGTCGGCGGTCATACCAAGGAGCCTACAAGGGGCCTCCCAACGCCCCCTTTTCATCCTCGAGCAGGCGCACGAGCACCCGCGTGGCGGGCGAGAGCACCGTGCCCCGGCGCGTCACGAACGCAAAGACGTCGAACATCGGCTCGGCCAGGGAAACGGTGCGCACGCCCTTGGGGAAGTCGGGCGCGCGGGCGAACCGCGAGGCCAGCACGGTGTCGGCCAGGCCGGTGGCGACGACGCGCAGGGCCACGTCGTAGTCCTCGACCTCGATGACCGGCGCGATTCGGCGCCCGGCCCGCTGGGCGCGCTCGGCGAGCTGGCGCCGCACGGGGTCGTCCGTCCCGTAGCGCGAGTCG
>Ga0207708_10000624_pt1 | contig 27228 bp, 23 predicted proteins | sample KBSK5101metaG_FD_184340 | JGI IMG/M metagenome (GOLD analysis project Ga0207708, IMG submission 184340) | Corn, switchgrass and miscanthus rhizosphere microbial communities from Kellogg Biological Station, Michigan, USA - KBS K5-10-1 metaG... | ecosystem: Host-associated > Plants > Roots >... | reverse complement strand
GGCCCGCAGCCGTCATCCTGACCGAAAGCGCCACCGCCGTCTTGATGCAGAGCGAATATAAAGTATGCCTTGGTGCAACGCAATAGAAATATTGCGATGCAGCAATCAAGTGTTGTAACACTCTTTTTCGGAGAGGTAGGGACGGATTTTCACCGTTTGGGCGTAGCTGCCTCCTTCGCCGCCTTGGTCGTGCTCTCGCCCAGCTCCTTGGCCTGCTCGCTGAAGGCCTGCATTTGCTGTTTGATGTAGTCGGCCTGCAGCTTCATGACATCCTGGATGTCCTTGGCCCGCACCAATTGCTGGGCGAATTCGAACGAACTCGCGACATTCTGCTCGGCGAAAGTCATCGCCTTGTCAGTGACGTCCTTGGCGCCCAGGCGCGCGGTGTGGGCCTGGCCTTCGAGCGTATTGACGGCGTGATGGGCAGCGGAGATGAAACCGTCGAAGGCCTGTCTCGCTTGTTCAACGCTTTTCTCAGCAAATGCCCGCATTTCGGGGGGAACATCGAAACGATCGGTGGCAGCCATTCTTAACCTCCTGCTGTAGATGCTTTGCATGGGTTGCGACGCCGGTGAGGTCATGGGACCTGCGAAGGACTAACGTGCCAGCCGCCCATCGGCTCCGTCCGAGAGGAACGCTAAACCTAACCATCGGCCGTCGCGCGCCGCGCTGCAACAGGGATCAAAAGGATAGTTCCAGATGCGTATCGTCGACATCCGCGAACGCGCGATCCCGCTGAAATCGAACATCGCAAATTCCAGTTTCGATTTTTCCGAGATGACCACGTCGGTCGTCGCCGTCATGACCGATGTCGTACGCGATGGCCGGCCGGTCGTCGGCTTCGCCTTTAACTCGACCGGTCGTTATGCCTGCGGAGCAGCGATGCGTGCGCGTTTCATCCCTCGCATATTGGGCGCCGACCCGCGCGCCCTGCTCGATCAACCGCAGGAGAACTTCGATCCCGGCAAGATCCTGGCGGTCATGATGCAGCGGGAAAAGTCCGGCGGCCACAGTGAGCGCTCGATCGCCATCGGCACCATCGAGGTCGCCGTCTGGGACGCGGTCGCCAAGATTGCCGGACAGCCGCTGCATCGGATGCTCGCGGAGCGTTACAACGACGGCCGGATCGCCACCAAGGTGTTCTGCTATGTCGGCGGAGGGTGGTATGCGCCCGGCCAGACGGTGAAGGACCTGCAAGACGAGATGCGGCGGCATCTCGACGCCGGCTACACGATGGTCAAGATGAAAGTCGGGGGTCTCCCGCTTGCCGAGGACCTGCGTCGGGTAGAAGCCGTCAAGGCGATCCTGCCTGCCAATGCCCAGCTTGCTGTCGATGCCAATTCCAAGTTCGACCGCGACCAGGCCCTCGCCTATGCCAGGGCGCTGGCGCCGTTCCGCCTGCGCTGGTTCGAGGAACCCTGCGATCCGCTCGACTTTGCCCTGCTCGCCGAGATCGCGCGCCACTATGAGCCGCCGCTGTCGACCGGCGAAAATCTATTCTCAACGCAGGACGTGGAAAACCTGGTCCGTTTCGGCGGCCTGCGTCCCGATCGCAACGATGTGATCCAGGTCGATCCCCCGCAATCTTACGGCATCGTGCAATACGCGCGCACTATCGACATGCTGGCGCGCCACGGATGGCCGCGCAGCGCATTGTTCCCGCACGGCGGCAACCAGATGTCGCTCGCCATGGCCGCCGGCTTCGGTCTCGGCGGCGCGGAATCCTACCCCGGCGTGTTCGGAGCGTTCGGCGGATTCGCCGACGACGCCAGGCTAGACGGTGGATATCTCACGCTGTCCGACCGACCCGGCATCGGCTTCGAAGGCCAGTCGGCGTTGTATGCTCTCATGCGCGACCTCGCCGCTTGACGGACGGAAGCAGCTCCGGGGACGCTGCGGGCCCTGATGGATTAACGTTATCCCTGCTTTGAACAGCGCGCCGGGGAACCCGACATGGACGGCCGATAGCGGCGACATTAGAAGGGACCCCGTTGAGGCTGGTGCTGGCGTTTGCGGCGGAGTGGAAGGTGCGACCGCGGAATGAGCGGGCCCGGGTTCCAACTGTCCCTTCTGCGTGACGGTCGGCTCGCGCCGCTGGCGACGAGCGCGTTGCCGGCTTGGCTGTGGCGTCCGGATGGCACCCGCATCGTGTGGGCGAACGCCGCCGGCGTGGCCGTTTTCGGGGCAACCTTCGCAGCGATCGGCTCGCGCCGGTTCGCGCGCGGCGAGCCGGCGGCTGACCAGATTGCACGGATCGCCGCGAGCTTGTCTCCCGGCGCCGCTCCGCGCCTGGAACGCCTGCGCGGATTCGGCGCCGGCATCGGGCGGGCGCTGACCTGCGCCTGCTCGCATATCGTGCTCGCGGACGACACCGCAGCCGTTCTCGTGGCCGCGATCGAACGTGCCGGCCCGGACTTGCCCCTCGGCGAGCGCGTCGCCCGCTTGCTCGCCGGGGGCCAGGAACCGATCGCCGCCTTTACGGTCGGCGGACAGCTCATGGCCGCCACCGAAGGCGCCCATGCGCACCTTCGCGGCGCCACGTCGCTCGCCGCGATTGGCGCCGGGGCAATGGTCGGCAGGGCCCTGGCGAGCGGACACGCCGTGGGCGGCGATGGCAACCCAATCTCCCTCGACCGCATCGGCAGCGAGGCCGCGACTGTGCTGATCGCGCAATTCGCGCCGGCCGGCGAATCAATGCCACAGCCGGCTACGGCAACCGGCCCGGCGCTGGCATCGCCGCCACCCGCAACGCCGACCGAACGCCGCCATCCGCTTCGCTTCGTCTGGCAGATGAACGAGGGCGGCCACTTTACGCTGAGCTCCGATGAGTTCCTCGCGCTGACCGGCGCGGGCACAGCGGCCGCGATCGGACGGGCCTGGCAGGAGGTTGCGACCGAGCTTGGCCTCGATCCCGGAGGGCAGGTCGCGCGAGCGGTGGCCACGCGCGAGACTTGGAGCGGCCTCACCGTTCGTTGGCCGGTCGAGGCAAGTTCGGAGCGGCTTGCCGTCGAGCTTTCGGGACTACCGGTGTTCGACCGAAACCGGACCTTTCGCGGCTATCGTGGGTTTGGCGTCTGCCGTGAGATCGCACAGCTCAATGCCCTATCGAAAAGGCGCCAGGCAGCGAATGCAGCCGTCCAAGACGTTGTCCAGAACGGCGACCAAGCCGACGAGCGAGACGGCGCGCCCGCCGAGTTCACGATCGTGCCACCGGCTGAAAACATTCTGCATTTTCCGCGCGTTTCGGAGCCGAACGTCCCCGCTCTGAGCGCGATCGAACGCAACGCCTTTCGCGAGCTCACGCGCAAGCTCACGCAACGTCTGACCGGCATGGAGCCCGCGGATCAAGGAGAAGTCCCGCCCCCGATTGACGAGGATGCAGAAGCGCCCGCAGGCGCCATGGACGCCGCGCGTACGCTCGCGGCGGACGGCGAGTCTGCAAAGCTCAAGCGCGCGCAAGCCGAATTTGCCGAGCTGACCTCCCTTCTCGATACTGCCGCTGACGGCTTCGTCGTGCTCGATGCGCACGGCCTCATCGTGTCCGCCAACCGCGGCGCCGAGGCGCTGTTCGGCTACGAGCCGCGCGAACTCGCCGGCCGCGCGTTCTCCGAACTGTTCGCTCCCGAAAGCGTGGAAACGGCCTACGATTGTCTTGACCACCCCACCCACGACAGCGGCGCGAGCGTACGCCACGGCGGGCGCGAGGTTATCGGCCGCGCCGCCGGTGGCTCCCTGATCCCAATGTTTATGACCGTGGGACCGACCGGTGACCGGACCGACAGGCTCGGCGTGGTGTTTCGCGACATCACACGATGGAAAAAAGTGGAGCAGGAGCTCACGGAGGCAAGGCACCAAGCGGAAAAGGCCTCCTCCGCCAAATCCGACTTTCTCGCCAAGATCAGCCATGAGATCCGCACGCCGCTCAACGCCATCATCGGCTTCTCCGAGGTCATGATGGCGGAGCGTTTCGGTCCCGTCGGCAGTGAACGCTACCGCGAATACCTCAAGGACATTCACGCCTCCGGTGGCCACCTCCTTTCGTTGATCAACGATCTGCTCGACCTTTCAAAGATCGAAGCCGGCCGTCTCGAACTCACCTTCGCCAGCGTTTCTCTGAACGACCTCACGCAGCAGTGCGTCGCCATCATGCAGCCGCAGGCCAATCGTGACCGCATCATCATCCGCACCTCGCTGCCGCCGTCACTGCCGCAGGTGGTCGCCGACGCGCGCTCGGTGCGCCAGATCGTGCTCAACCTGCTGTCCAACTCGATCAAGTTCACGGATGCCGGCGGGCAGGTCATCGTATCGACCGCCCTCAACGACAACGGCGACGTGGCGTTGCGCGTGCGCGACACCGGCGTCGGGATGAGCGAAAAGGACTTGGCGACCGCGCTCGAACCGTTCCGGCAGTTGGTGACCCCGGTGTCTGGGGTTTCCGGCGGGACCGGTCTCGGTCTGCCGCTAACCAAGGCCCTGGCGGAGGCCAACCGCGCGAGCTTCTACATCAAGAGCGCGCCGAAGGCGGGTACGCTGGTCGAAATTGCTTTTCCGCCGAGCCGGGTGCTGGCGGGGTGACGCGTCAGCTGCCCTGATCGAAATGGTGCCCGCAGCGGCGCGGTTGCAGCCCGGACGCGGGGCACGCCTGAAATCAGTGCTGAACATGACCTGAAATTGACCACCGGCCAGCCTTTATTGCCGTGCGCAAGACAGGCGGAATCGGTTATTCTTCCTGTTTGGCTACACCCGGCCTGCCCTGCGCGACGTCGGCCGCGGGATGCCAAGGAGGGCAGTCATGGTTCGACTTGTTAGATCCTTGCTAGCACTTGCCGCGCTGGTCACGGTTCCGATCCTGTCCGCGCGTGCCGCCGAACCCGTCGACCTCCTCCTGGTGTTGTCCTCCGACGTGTCACGCAGCGTCGACCATCCAAAATTCCTATTGCAGCGGGAGGGTTACGCGGCGGCGATTTCCGATCCGGTGGTGATGGAGGCCATCAAATCCGGCCCGCATCAGCGCATTGCCGTCTGCTTCGTCGAGTGGTCGGGCTTCGGCGCGCAGAAGCTTGTCATCGATTGGACCATGATTGACGGCCCGGGTGCCGCGCGCAAATTCGGAGATCAATTGCTCGAATTGCCCCGCGCCTTTGCCGACCGCACCTCGATCAGCGGCGGCATCGAGTTCGCGAGCGCCCAACTGGAGCGCGCGCCGTTCGAAGGTTCGCGCCGTACTATCGATGTCTCGGGAGACGGCACCAACAATGCCGGCAGGGACGTCAAGCTCGCCCGCGACGAGACGGTCGCCAAGGGAGTCGTGATCAACGGCCTCGTCATCCTCAGCGACCGGCCGGTGCCGTGGAACGCCGAGCACACCAATCCGCCCGGCGGGCTCGAGAAATACTACCAAGACAATGTGATCGGCGGCCCGGGCGCATTCGTCCTGGTGGCCGAGAACTTCAATTCCTTCGGTCGCGCCATCATCAAGAAGATGATCGCCGAGATTGCGTTTCATTCGCCGCCATCTCGCACCATCACGCGCTGAGACTTGTTGCCGCACTCGCTGGAAGCGCACGCGGGATAGCCGCGATCGCAGTGCGCGATCAACGCTTAACGAGCTTGTTTCGAACTCTTCCAGAACCGGACCAGACTGGAATTATTCCAGGCTGGCGGTTTTCGGGCCTGATCTCATTTGACGGCGGAGCGTTTGCACCACTACCTCAAGGTTCACCGCGGAGCCGTCACTCCACCCGACTTCCTTTCCACACCGCGTCACGCTCCGGGTCGAGCCGCGAAACCCGTCAAGAGGAGGTTCCCCATGACATTCGTCTGCGTGCGCGCGCTGGCGCGGACTGGCGTGGCCGTAAGCGCAATCATCGCCGGCGGCTCGGCGCTTGCCCAGTCCGGCGATGTCAATGTGTACACCTACCGCGAAAGCAAACTCATTCAGCCATTGTTCGACGCGTTCACCAAGGATACCGGCATCAAGGTCAACGTCATCTCGGCCAGCTCCGGCCTCGAGCAACGCATCAAGACCGAAGGCGCCAACAGCCCTGCGGATGTTCTGCTCACCGTCGATATCGGGCGGCTCGAGGAGGCGGTACGGTCGGGAATCACCCAGCCGATCAAGTCCGAACTGCTGGACAAGGTCGTAGCCCCGCAATACCGCGATCCGGAGGGGCACTGGTACGGCGTGTCCATGCGCGCGCGGGTGGCCTACGTCTCGAAGGATCGCGTGCCCCAGACCACCCTCACCTACGAAGAACTCGCCGACCCGAAATGGAAGGGCAAGATCTGCATCCGCTCGGGCCAGCACATCTACAACAACGCGCTGATCGCAGCCTACATCGCTCATCACGGCGAGGCGAAGGCCGAGGAATGGCTCAAGGGCGTCAAGGCCAACCTCGCACAGAAACCGTCGGGCGGAGACCGCGAGACCGCACGAGACGTCGCCGCCGGCAAATGCGACATCGGCATCGGCAACACCTATTACTGGGCGCTGATGAATAACAACGAGCCCGACAAGAAGGCGTGGGCCGATGCCACGAAGGTGATCCTGCCGACGTTCCAGGGCGGCGGCACCCATGTGAACATTTCAGGCGTTGTTCTCGCCAAGAATGCGCCGAACAAGGCCAATGCGATGAAGTTCATCGAGTGGCTGGCGAGCGAGAAGGCGCAACACATGCACGCCGACCTCAACTATGAATATCCCGTCCGCACGGGGATCGAAGTCAATCCAACCATCGCCGGCTACGGCAAGCTCAATGCCGATCCGATCCCAATCTCGAAGATCGCGGACAACAAGAAGGCGGCGGCAAACCTGGTGGACAAGGTCGGATTCGACAACTGATCTGATGAGCGACGCCAGATCCGCGGGCTGGTCACCCCTGCAACGGTGGCCAGCCCGTCTTCATTGGCGCTGGCAGGCGTCCGCCATCGGCTCAGTCGCGGTCGCCGCGGCGGCGCTGGCAGTTGCCCCACTGCTCAGCCTCGTCGTCCTGGCGTTCGGGGATACCGGCGATCTCTGGGTCCATCTCGCTCGCTACGTGATCCCGCCGGCACTCGTGCAAACCGCCCTCCTCCTCGCCGGGGTGGCGGCGCTGACGATCGTCGTCGGCACCGGCACCGCCTGGACCGTGACGACCTTCACCTTTCCCGGACGTGATGCGTTGACGTGGCTGCTGCCGCTGCCGCTCGCGATCCCCCCCTACATCGTGGCTTACGTCTACGTCGATATTCTCGACGCCCTCGGCCCGGTGCAGTCGACGCTACGGGCGATTTTCGGATGGCGCTCCGCCGCCGACTACCATTTTCCGAATATCCGCTCGCTCGGCGGCGCCATCCTGCTCTTCAGCTTCGTGCTCTATCCTTACGTATACCTCGCCGCGCGCGCGATGTTTCAGACCCAAGGCCGCCTCTTTAGCGAAGCCGCACGCATGTTGGGCGCGCAGCCATGGGAGCTTGCGCGGCGCATAACCTTTCCGCTGGCGCGACCCGCGATTGCCGTTGGTACTGCGCTCGCGTTGCTCGAGACGCTCAACGACATTGGCGCCAGCGAGTATCTCGGCGTGCAGACCCTGACGCTCTCGATCTTCACCACCTGGCTCAACCGTGGAAGTCTCCCGGGAGCGGCGCAGATGGCCTGCCTCCTGCTGGTGATCGTTGCGGCGTTGATCGTGCTCGAACGCCGCGGACTGCAACGGCGGGGTTTTGCCGCGCTTGGCACCGACGGCCAGTTGGCGTCACGGATCACGCTCGCGGGGGCGGGGCGATGGGTCGCTGCAGGCGCCTGCTTCCTGCCGGTCGTGCTCGGCTTCCTGCTGCCTGCGGGCTATCTTCTGCGCGAGGTAGCCGGACGTGGGCTGCTCGCAGGTTTCGACACCAATCTCGTCCGCTATACACTGACAACGGTGGCGCTCGCCTCGACCGCAACCGCGGTCACGCTGGTGATGGGTTTCTTGGCGGTCGCGGCGCTGCGATACACGAAGCGTCCGGCCATCGCAGGCTGCGTGAACATCGCCGGCATCGGTTACGCCGTGCCGGGGACGGTCCTTGCGCTGGGCCTGCTTTCACCGCTCGTTCTGGTGGACAATGCACTCGATGCTTTGAGTCGGGCGGCCACCGGCCAAGGGATCGGCCTCCTGCTGACGGGCTCCGCGGCCGCTCTCGTCATTGCCTACGTCATTCGATTCCTCGCGATCGCCATCGGCTTCGCCCAAGCCGGGTTTGCCCGAATCGCAATCGAACTTGACGACGTGGCGCGCATGCTTGGCGCGGGACCCGGAACGCTGGCGCGTACGATCCATCTACCCCTGGCACGGCCGGCGGTGTGGGGGGCGGCTCTCCTCGTCTTCGTCGATTGCCTCAAAGAATTGCCGGCGACGCTGCTACTGCGGCCGCTGAACGTCGAGACGCTTTCGACCCATATCTACCAGTTCGCGACCCGCGGCAGCTTCGAGCAAGGTTCGCTCGCAGCGCTCATCATCGTCGCCGTCGGCATCCTGCCAGTCGTTCGCATCACCCGGTACACGGACGCGACCACGCCGCACAACGGTGTCCGGCCCTAGCTCGGTGGCGACCGTCGCCGGCATCGCCGACGGAGATTGCAGCCTTTACCGCAGCGCGGTAGAAAATTCCGCCGGGCCGACAGGCGGGGGCCGCCTCAACGGCTTTGGCCCAATCCAAGCGGAGAATTCATGAACAAGGTCTATCCCGACGCCCAGGCAGCGCTCGCCGACCTGTTGCGGGACGGCATGCTGGTCATGGCTGGGGGGTTCGGGCTGTGCGGTATCCCGGAGGCCTTGATCCTGGCCATCCGCGACTCGGGCGTCAAGAATCTGACCGTGGTCTCCAACAACGCGGGTATTGATGGCGTCGGCCTGGGCCTCCTCCTCGACACCCGGCAGATCAAGAAAATGATCTCGTCCTATGTCGGGGAGAACAAGACCTTTGCGCAGCAATATCTCGCCGGCGAGCTCGAGATCGAATTCAATCCGCAAGGCACCCTGGCCGAGCGCATTCGCGCCGGCGGCGCCGGCATCCCGGCATTCTTCACCCGCACCGGTGCCGGGACGCTGATCGCGGAAGGCAAGGAGGAGCGCGAGATCGATGGTCAGCGCTACGTTATGGAGCGCGGGATCGTCGCCGACCTTTCGGTGGTTCACGCCTGGATGGGCGACACCGAGGGTAACCTCGTCTACCGCAAGACCGCACGCAACTTCAATCCGATGATGGCCACCGCCGGCAAGGTGACCGTGGCCGAAGTCGAGCATCTCGTGCAGCCCGGCGAGCTCAATCCCGACCACATCATCACGCCGGGGGTCTATGTCAAACGCCTCGTGCACGTTCCCAACGCGGTGAAACATATCGAGCAGCGTACCGTGCGCAAGCGCGCGGAAGCAGCGGCAGCAGGAGTAGAAGTCTGATGGCCTGGACACGCGACCAGATGGCGGAGCGCGCGGCCAAAGAGTTGCGCGACGGGTTTTATGTCAACCTCGGCATCGGCATTCCCACGCTGGTGTCGAACTACATCCCGGCGGGAATGAGCGTGCAGTTGCAAAGCGAAAACGGCATGCTGGGATTCGGACCATTCCCTTACGAGGGAGAAGAGGACCCCGACCTCATCAATGCCGGCAAGCAGACCGTCACCGAGATCCCCACCACGAGCTATTTCTCCTCGGCCGACAGCTTCGCCATGATTCGCGGCGGGCACATCGATCTGTCGATCCTGGGCGCCATGCAGGTGGCCGAGAACGGCGACCTCGCCAATTGGATGATTCCCGGCAAGATGGTGAAGGGCATGGGCGGCGCCATGGACCTTGTCGCCGGCGTCAAGAAGGTCGTGGTCGTGATGGAACATTCCGCCAAGAGCGAGCCCAAACTGCTCAAGCGGTGCAACCTGCCCCTGACCGGAGCGGGCGTCGTCGACATGGTGATCACCGATCTCGGTGTCTTTACGATCGACAAGAAGGCGGGCGGGGGAATGACCCTGATCGAGCTCGCACCGGGCTCGACGCTCGACGAGATCCGCAGCAAGACCGAAGCGGATTATGCAGTGGCCAACACCCTTTAGTATCGGTGAAAAGGGCTTGTAAAGGCGGAAACTGCCGCCAGATCAGTTCCTTGCGCGGCCACGAAAGGGTCACAGAGTAACTGCAAGGTTTTCCAATCGGAGCTGCAGGTTTGCCCCTTCGACCTCCCTCGGTATAGTCAGCCGGTTGATCGGCGAGCACTTGAGAAAGACGCGTCGTGACCGCGGCCGTTGGCATCAAACGTCTTGCATTTGTTGTCCTGGGCTTGGCCATTGTCGGCGTTTGCGTTCTCGTGATCCTGCCGTTTCTGATGCCCGCGGACGCCGTGCGCGACGCCGTCAAAGCGGAAATTCGCGCCGTGACGGGGCTCGATCCGGTGCTCCGGGGCGGCGCCTCGGTCTCGCTGTTCCCAACTGGCACGGTGAGCTTCAACGATGTGAGCCTCGAGGACAACCGCACCGGCGCGCCGGCGCTTACCGCCGAGAAGGTGGTCGCACGCCTGCGCTTTTTTCCCTTTCTGACCGGGCGCATCGAGATCGCCGACGTTTCCTTGGTACGCCCGACCATCGCCATCGTCTTCAATGCCGACCGCACTTCGAACTGGTCCGGTCACATCGAAACGCTGGCGCGCAATCTCAAGCCCACTCCCGGCCGGACATCGTCGTTCTCGGAGATCCGAATCGAAGACGGCACAGTCATCCTGCGCGACGAGGCCTACAAGATCATCGAGACGCTTGCGAACGTGGAAATGGCGCTCGCCTGGCCATCGATCTCGCGGAGCTTCGCGGCAACCGGACGCTTCGCCTGGCATGACGAGCCGATCGACGCCACCATCAGCTTCACCGACTTCGTGGCCGCGCTGAACGGCGACCGATCCGGCCTTAAGGTCCGCCTCGCCGGCACGCCGTTCAAGTTTGCGTTCGACGGCTACATCAGCCATCGGCCGACGCTCAAGATGGAAGGCACCCTTGCCGCCGACGCCGCCTCCCTGCGCGACACGCTGCGTTGGGCGGAACAGCCGCGACCGCCAGGTGGCGGTTTCGGCCGTTTCGCGCTCAAGGCCCAGACTAACGTCGCCGGCGGGAACCTCGCTCTCTCCGGCGTCAATGTGGAACTCGACGGCAACACCGCCGAAGGGGTGCTCACGTTCGACGGCAGGCAAACCCTGCAGGGAACGCTGGCAGCCGAGGGGCTCGATCTTACCCCGTACGTTTCCACGGTCCGATTGTTGACCAGCGGCGAGCGCGGCTGGGACAGCAAGCCGATTGCGCTCGATGGTCTCGACGGCATTCACGTCGACCTCAGACTGTCGGCAGCACGCGTCAATGTCGCCGGCGCCAAGCTCGGGCGCACGGCGGTGGCGGCCAATCTGCGAGGCGGCAATCTCACCGTGGCGGTGGGCGAGTCCCAAGCGTTCGGCGGGGTGGTCAAGGGCACCTTCGGGCTCGCCAAATCGGCTAACGGGGCTGATTTCAAGGCGCAGCTGCAGTTCTCCAATATCGATCTCGAGCAATGTCTCGGCGAGATGTTCGGCATTCGACGGCTCGAGGGCAAAGGCAATCTCGGATTGGCGATCGACAGCTCCGGCAGCAGCGTCTACGACCTGACTAAAGGTCTTAACGGTACAGCGGGCCTGACAAGCCGCAACGGCGCGATTGCCGGTTTCAACGTGGAGCAGTTGCTCAAGCGCATCGAGCGCCGACCACTCTCAGGGGGCGGCGAATTCCGCACCGGAAAAACGCCCTACGAGTCGCTGACGGTCAACCTCAAGATCATTCAAGGCGTCGCGAACGTCGAAGAGGTTCGCATGGAGGGGCCGAGCGTCGGCCTTGCGTTGACGGGTTCCGCATCGATCCCCGCCCGCGAGCTCGACCTCAGGGGGACTGCGAGCCTGTTGTCGGTCGCCGCGCGGGGGGCGGCCGCGCCCGCACCGGCGTTCGAACTGCCCTTCATGGTGCAGGGGCCCTGGGACGACCCGATCATATTGCCGGACCCGCAAAGCCGGATCCAACGCTCGGGGGCGGCGCAACCCATCCTGGACGCCGTCCGCAAGCGCGGTGCGGGTGATTCGGTCCGCTCGGCGATCGAGCGCCTGACCGGCGGGACCTCGGATCCGTCGGCCCCGCCGTCTACAGCCGCGCCGAATCTGACCGGCAATTCCGCACCGGTCGAGAACGCGCCGGCCGTGGAAACCGCCGAGCCGCCGCAGGACGCGCCGCGATCCTCGCAGTGAGCGACCTTCTCACTTGACGGCAACAGCTCCGACGCTGTCGCGCCCGACATCGTGAAATTTGGTGAGCAAAGACGCCGCGACGATTCCAGTCGCAACCACTGCGATCATGATCGAGCAAATGGCGTTGATCTCCGGTTTCACGCCGAGCCGGACTTGCGAATAGATGCGGATCGGTAGCGTGGTCGCGCCAGGGCCGGTGGTGAAGCTAGCGATCACCAGATCGTCGAGCGACAGCGTAAAGGCGAGCATCCAGCCCGACGCCAGTGCAGGCGCGATCAACGGCAACGTCACGGCCAAGAAAGTTCTCAGCGGGGGGCAGCCGAGATCCATCGCCGCCTCTTCGAGGCTCGTGTCGAAGGTGAGGAGTCGCGATTGCACCACCACCGTGACGAAGCAGGCGGTCAGGGTGGTGTGAGCAAAGGTGATGGTCCAAAAGCCGCGATCGATATCGCTCGCTACGAACAGCAGCAGCAGCGAAAGCCCGGTGATCACCTCGGGCATCACCAGGGGTGCGTAGATCATGCCGGAAAACAGCATGCGTCCGCGGAAGCGTCCGAACCGCACCAATGCGATGGCCGCGAGCGTCCCGAGCACCGTCGCAACGGTCGCGGACAGCAAGGCGATGCGCAGCGTGACCCAGGCGGACTCGAGCAGAGCGCTGTCGTTGAGCAACTCGGCGTACCATCGCGTCGACCAGCCGCCCCAAACGGTGACGAGCCGAGAGCCATTGAACGAATAGATCACCAAAATGACGATCGGCAGATAGAGGAAGGCCAATCCGAGCGCGACCGAGCCGATATTGAACCAGGACGCTTTGCGCACGGTCAGCGTCCTCCCCCGGAATAGCGCGCCTGCATTTGTTGGTAGACCGCAAGCGGCACGACCAATAGGCAGAGCAGGACCACCGCCACCGCAGACGCCACCGGCCAGTCCCTGTTGGCAAAAAACTCCGTCCACAGCGTTTGGCCTATCATCATGGTCTGCGAACTGCCGAGCAGATCGGGTATGACGAATTCGCCCACGATCGGGATGAAGCAAAGCACCGCTCCGGCGACCACGCCCGGCAGCGACAGCGGAAGCGTCACCAGCCAGAACGCTTTCCACCAGGGACAACCGAGATCGGCGGCCGCCTCGACCAGCGTCTCGTCCATTTTTTCCAGCGTTGCATAGATCGGCAGCACCATGAACGGGAGGTAGGAATAGACGATGCCGATGTAGACCGCCGTGTCGGTTGAAAGCCACGCTGGTGGTTCATCGACGATACGCAAGGCGAGCAGGACCTGGTTCAGCAGCCCATCGCGTTGAAGGATGTTCACCCACGCATAGATGCGGATCAGAAACGACGTCCAGAACGGTAGCACGACCAGCACGAACAGCGCAGGCTGCCAGCGCCTCGGCGCGCGCGCGATGCCGTAGGCGAGCGGAAAGCCGATCAGGAGCAGAAGCGCTGTCGAGCACGCGGCGACTTCGAGACTCTTGAGATACGAGGAAAGATAGAGCCAGTCGGCAGCGATGAAGGCGTAGTTTTCGAACGACAGGCCGGCGACGAAAGCTTTCAAACCCTCCCAACCTGCGGCCGGATCGAACACTGGCGTGTAAGGCGGCTGCGCGATCGCCGTCTGCGACAGGCTGATCTTCATCACGATCAGGAAGGGAACGAGGAAAAAGACGATGAGCCAGAGGTAAGGGACGAGCACCACCAGCCGTGCGCCCCATGTCCGATTTTGGACGCCACCGCCGCCCACCGTCCCCGCCATCGCATTACCCTCGCCTATCGCGTCAGCACCATCGCCGCGTCCGGAGCCCAGGTCAGCCACACGCGGTCGTCCCAGTCGATCGGCCGCTCGAGGAGCCGCGTCACGTTGGCGACGGACGCCTTCAGGACCAAACCGGTATCGAGTCGCACCTTGTAGACCGAAAGGTCGCCGAGATAGGCGATATTCTCCACCCGGCCGACGGCGCAGTTCTCGCCGGCCGACAGCGGCGGCTCGCGCCCGATGCGTATTTTTTCGGGCCGCAGCGCGACCCACACGGTGTCGCCCGGCTTGGCATCCGCGCACGCGAGGCCGCGAAGCGGCCCGGTGGCGGCACTTGCGATCACCGTTTCGGACGCTCCCGCGTCGGCAACGCGGCCTTCGATCAAGTTAACGTCGCCGATGAAATCCGCGACCCAGCGCGAGTTCGGCCGCTCGTAGATTTCGGTCGGCGTGGCGACCTGGATCAAGCGGCCGTGGTCCATGACCCCGATGCGGTCGGCGACCGTCATCGCCTCCTGCTGGTCGTGGGTGACGATGATGAAGGTAAGACCAAGCTTCTCCTGCAGCTGCATCAGCTCGAACTGCGTTTCGCCGCGCAGCTTCTTGTCGAGCGCCGCGAGCGGCTCGTCGAGAAGCAGGACACGGGGTCGCTTCACCAGCGAGCGCGCCAGCGCAACGCGCTGGCGCTGGCCGCCGGAGAGCTGGTGCGGCTTGCGTTTGGCAAAGCCTTCGAGCCGCACCAGAGCCAACATCTCCTCGACGCGCGTTGCGATCTCAGAGCGCGCAAGCCGCTCCTGCTTGAGTCCGAAGGCGACGTTGCCTTCGACCGAGAGGTGCGGAAACAGCGCATAGCTCTGGAACATCATGTTGACCGGCCGCCGATAGGGCGGCATCCGGGCGATATCCTCCCCGGCGAGCAGGATGCGTCCCTCGTCCGGCGTCTCGAAGCCGGCGAGCAGGCGCAGCAGCGTGGTCTTGCCACACCCCGACGGGCCGAGCAGGGCGAAAAATTCGCCTGCAAAAATATCGAGCGACACCCGCTCAACCGCGGCGATACCGGCGAAGCGCTTGCGCACACCGTCGAAACGCACCAGTGCCCGCGCCGCGGCGTCCGACCATGGCGCGAACGCCTTTCGCGTATTCCGCCCGCCTGGATCGTTGCTCGCGCCGCCATTCCCCATGTCGCCACGCTAACGGCACGCGACGCGGGGCTCAACACCCGTCGGGCGCGGGCACTTGTGGATGGATGGATCGACCGAGGCCGGCTAGCTCAGCGTTCGTGCGACGGCATCGCGCCAGCCCGCCCATTTGCGTTCGCGCGTGTCGGCGTCCATTTGCGGCTCGAAGCGCCGTTCGCACCGCCACTTCGCGGCAAAGCCCGAAAGGTCCGGGCACACGCCCGCGGCATAGCCCGCGAGATAGGCGGCGCCGAGCGCCGTGGTCTCCATCACCGCCGGACGATCGACGGGCGCGGCCAGAATGTCGGCGACGAACTGCATGGTCAGGTCACTGGCGGCCATGCCACCGTCGACCCGCAGCACCGTGTCCGTTCCCGCCGCCGGCCAGTCGGCGCGCATCGCCTCGAGCAAGTCGCGGGTCTGGTAGCCGACCGCCTCGAGTGTGGCGCGCGCAAGCTCCGCTACTCCCGACTTGCGGGTGAGCCCATAAAGCGCACCGCGCGCATTCGCATCCCACCAGGGCGCGCCGAGCCCGACGAAGGCCGGCACGAGATAGAGCTGCTCCGCCGGATCGGCGGCCGCGGCGAGCGCATTGACGTCGGGCGCGGTGCCGATCACCTTGAGCGCATCGCGCAGCCATTGCACGGCCGCGCCGGCGATGAAGATCGCCCCTTCGAGGGCGTAGGTGCGGTGACCGCCGAGCTGGTAGGCGATGGTGGTGAGAAGACGGTTTTTCGACGCCACCGGCTGATCGGCGGTATTGATCAGCGCGAAGCAGCCGGTGCCATAGGTCGACTTCACCATGCCAGACGCAAAGCAGCCCTGTCCCACCATCGCCGCTTGTTGGTCCCCGGCAATTCCCAGAATGCGGATCGGCCCACCGAAATGGTCAGTCGTGCCGAAGTCGCCGGCGCAATCGCGCACCTCCGGCAGGAGCGCTTCGGGGACATCGAACAAACGGCAGAGCTCGGCGTCCCAGCTCCCACGGTGGATGTCCAGCAGCAAGGTCCGGGACGCGTTGGTCGCATCGGTTGCGTGCACCCTGCCGCCGGTAAGCCGCCACAGCAGGAAGCTGTCCACCGTCCCGAACGCAAGCCGACCCTCGGCCGCCGCCGCGCGTGCGCCCTCGACGTGGTCAAGCAGCCACGCGATCTTGGTGGCGGAAAAATAGGGATCGAGCAGCAGGCCAGTGCGCGCCGCGATCGTGGGCTCGTGGCCATCCTGCCGCAGCGCCGCGCAACGGTCCGCCGTGCGCCGATCCTGCCACACGATGGCATTGTGGATCGGGCGGTTCGTTGCGCGGTCCCAGATGACCGCGGTCTCGCGCTGGTTGGTGATCCCCAGTGCCGCGATGTCCTTGGCCTGCGCGCCGGCGCGCCCCATCGCCGTGCGCACGGTCGCCAGGGTCGCCGACCATATTTCTTCAGGATCGTGCTCGACCAGGCCGGGCGCCGGATAAATCTGGCGCAACTCCTGTTGCGCGCTCGCTACCGGTGCGAGCGCCAGATCGAACACGATGGCTCGGGTCGAGGTCGTGCCCTGATCGATCGCGAGAAGGTATTCCGGCACGCTCGCCCTCCGCGGGTCACGGCGCATTCAGCGCGAGTGGACATCGGTTTTAAATCAGCAGACAAGCCGGTGCAGGTGACAAGACTTGGCTTTGTGTCATGCGCCGGTGCCGTGGCCGACGGTGGCTGCCATGAACTTTGCCAATCGCTCCCGCTCTTCCAGCGAAAACCGCAAGCCCAGCTTGGTGCGCCGCCACAACACGTCGTCCTCGGTCTGCGCCCATTCCCGTTCCATCAGATAGCGCACCTCGGCACCCATCAGGTCGGCGCCGAGGCACGGCCCCAGATCCTCCAGCCGTCGCGCGGGTCCGAGGACACGCTCGACCCGCGTGCCGTAGGTGGCCACCAGCCGCCGCGCATGTTGCTCGCTCAGAAACGGGCGCGACTTGCGAGTCCGGTTCACTAGCGTCTCGAAGCCATTGTACGGGAATTCGCCGCCCGGCAGATGCGACTCCCTGGTCCAGGCCGGGCCGCCCGCAACAATATGCGCCAAACGGTCGAGCGCCTGCTCCGCCAGCCGCCGATAGGTCGTGATCTTGCCGCCATAGACCGTGAGGAGCGGCGCCTCGCCGTCGCGCTCGTCGAGGGCCAGGAGATAGTCGCGGGTGACGTCCTGGGCCTTGCGGGAGCCGTCGTCATGGAGCGCGCGGACCCCGGCGAATGACCAGACCACATCGGCGGGACCAATGGTGGCGCGGAAGTGCTGGTTCGCGACGTCGCAAAGATAGGCGATCTCATCGGCGCTCGGCTGGATGCCGCTCGGATCGCCGGCAAAGCTCCGGTCGGTGGTTCCGATCAGAGTGAAATCCTGTTCAAACGGCAACGCGAAGACAAACCGGCCATCGCGGGTCTGGACGATGTAGCCGCGATCATGGTCGAACAAGCGCCGCACCACGATATGACTGCCCTCGTCGAGCCGTGCGGGCAACGGCGTCGTGTCGCGCAGCACATTCTGCGCGAACAGCTTGAGCCAGGGCCCGGTCGCGTTGACCAGGACGCGCGCGGTGGCGAGATCGCGCCGGCCGCGGACGTCGAGCACAAGGCGCCATTCGGCCCCACGCTCCGCACGGATGCAGCGCGTGCGGGTGCGGATCGTAGCTCCGCGCTCGGCGGCATCGAGCGCGCTGACCACCACGAGCCGCGCGTCATCTGCCCAGCAGTCGGAATATTCGAACCCGCGTTCGTAGCGGCGCTTGAGCGGGGTACCGAGTGGATCGTCGGCCAGCGCGATGGTGCGGGTCGGCGGCAGGATCTTTCGCCCGCCGAGATGATCGTAGACGAACAGACCCAGGCGCAGCATCCAGGCCGGGCGCAGGCCCGGCTCGGCCGGCAGCACGAAGCGCATCGGCCGGATCAAGTGTGGCGCCATCCGCAACATCACCTCGCGCTCGATCAGCGCCTCGCGCACCAGGCGGAACCATCCCTGCTCGAGATAGCGCAGGCCGCCGTGGATGAGCTTCGTGGAGGCGGACGATGTGCCGGAGGCAAGGTCGTTCTGCTCGACCAACAGGACGCGCAGCCCGCGGCCGGCGGCATCGCGAGCAATCCCGGCGCCATTGATGCCGCCGCCGACAATGGCGAGATCGAAGTCGGCCATTCCCAGTGATTCCTTTCCACGCCAGCATGGCGCGGATTCTTTGCGTGGTCGCATTTTCTGCGGAAAACCGGAAGTCCACTTTTTCCGGAAAATGCTTTGGGCATACCGCTCAAGCCGCAGGGATCGAGATGCGGCCTTGCATCGCCCGGACCATGGGCGATGATGCCGTCGCACGCGCAGCCAACGGGAGAGGCCGATGGACTATCACGATCGTCATGTCGTCGTCACCGGCGGTACCGGCGCGCTCGGCACCGCCATGGTCGGCGCGCTGATCGACGCCGGCGCCGTCTGTCACGTGCCTTACATCAACCCGGCGGAAGCCGATCGCTTTGCGTTCCGCGACAACGCCAAGGTCAAGCTCGTCGCCGACATCGAACTCACCCAGGAGGATGCCGTCGCCAAGCTTTTCGCCGGGGTGCCGAAGCTGTGGGCTTCGATCCATATCGCCGGTGGCTTCGCCATGGCGCCGATCGGCGACACGACGAAATCCGATTTGATGAAGCAGGTCGAGATGAACTTCGTCACCGCCTTCCTGTGCTGCCGCGCGGCGGTGAACGCCATGCGTCCGACCGGCGCCGGCGGACGCATCGTCAATGTCGCGACCCGTCCGGCGCTCGAATGGCGCGCCGGCGCCGGGATGGTGGCCTACACCGCCAGCAAGGCCGCGGTCGCCGCGCTCACCGTCGCCCTGGCCGAGGAGGTGGTGAAGGCGGATATCCTGGTCAACGCGATCGCGCCGTCGACCATGGACACGGCCGCGAACCGCAGGGCGATGCCCAAGGCCGACTTCTCCGCGTGGACCAAGGTCGAGGACGTGGCGGCGACGATCCTGTTTCTGGCCTCGCCGGACAACCGCGTCACCCGCGGCGGCATCGTACCGGTCTACGGCCGAAGTTAAGCTGGCGCATGACGGCCAATATGCCGTGCTGCGGCGGCCTCCCGTTAAATGAGCTGCCCCCGATGCACGCCAGAGGTAACTGGAAACCGCCGATCATTGTTAATATCAATGAAATAACAATAAGCCCTCGAAACAAAGGGAATGAATTCCTCTGCCGGCATCGTACGCGTTAGTTCGCGCGCAATATGGATCGACGTTGCTCTTCGGGTGACTGAGCGCAGCGAAACCCTCCTTCGAAAAAGACACCACGCAACGCGCGGCGCGGGCAACTGCAAGCTCAAGCGAGCCGCGCGCCAACGTTCATGCATGCTTTTGGATGATGCGTTTTTGTAAAAGATTCGCTGTTACATGTCGAGCCAAAAGCGAACTTCGCAATTTTTTGCGCCTTCGGATCCGTCAAGTGCCATCGCGCCGGTATGCGCGAGCACGTCGCCGGAATTGGTGTCGTCGATGTGATGCGGATCACGCTCGCCGCTGCGAGCGGATGCTACTGACTCCATGCGCGACCACGCTGCGAAAGGGCGCGCACCGCCGCGCAGCACGCGTCCGGTCGGCATCAGCAGCGCGACAAAGGACCAAGATGTTTCACTATCTGAGGAATTTCCAAGTCAGCCTCGACGTCCCCGCGCCGGTGGCGGTGGCGGGCGTGTTGTTTGTCGCCGCCCTGACCAAGGGAGGCCATCCGGGATGGGGCGTCGGTGGCGTGCTCGCCCTCTATGTCCTCTGCGCCCTCTATGTGGCGATACGAAATTCGACGCGGCGCGCGGATATTCGCGGCCAGGCGCTTGGCGCCAGCGCTCTTTAGCGAGACCCCTGACAGGAGGAGACGATGCCGAATCCAGGTCAGCCAACGATCCGGCTTGGCGCCAGCGGCACTGTGGTCCGGCGTCTCCAGCGCGCATTGCGCCGCACGCCAAATCTCGGACTCCCGGTCGACGGCGTGTTTGGCTCCGAGCTTGAGACGGCTGTGCGGGATTTTCAGGAGGGCGCCGGTCTCGCGGTCGACGGCATTGTCGGCCCCCTGACCTGGAATGCGCTGCCCAATGGCGCTCCCATGCCGGTTCTACGGCAAGGCTCCTCCGGCGAGGTCGTTCGCGCGCTGCAGACTCTGCTGACCAATGGCGCTTCCGGCGCGTGGAACGTCACCCCGCAGGGCATCGACGGCAATTTCGGTCCGCACACCAAGGCCTCCGTGCAGGCGTTCCAGACCTGGGGCAGCGTTGCGTCGGACGGAGTCGTAGGAGACCAGACCTGGGCGGTCTCCCTGCATGCGGCGAGCGCCACCCTGGAGAGCGTGGTTGGCCTGCAGTTCGTCTCGAGCTAGCCGGCCGCGAGCCCGCCCCGTCGAACTGCGCAACCTCCCCATCTCGACTGGCCATGATCGGAAATTCGCGATCGCAAAGATGAAGGAAGCCGTCCTCGCGGTCGCCGGCCCATGACGACAACCGAACCCGCCTCCGGCAAATCTCGAGCCGCTATTCCTCGACGGCAACGACATCGCGCGCCGGCGCCTTGACGAGGCGCGTGACCGCGCTGGCGGCAACGACGGCGTGCTGCTGAGCATAGGCCTCGTGGTTCTGCTCGATGTGCTCGAGGTCGTAGAGGTAGTTCACCATCAAACCGTGCGATTGCCGCAGCGCCCGCTCGGAGGTATCGGCGGCGAAATTCAGCCGCTCGAGCCGCGCGCCGTTGCCGAGATGGAAGCGCGCAACCGAATCGAGCGGTGCGCCGCGAGGCGTGCGCGCACGCAGGTAGTACCACGCCGCCGCACGCAGCAGCGGCTCGCGCACGTTTTCGGCGGCGACCTCATCGTTCCACCATTCCGGCCGGTCGAGCGTCTCGAGCAGGGCGCGGTCCTCTTCGCTAAGCGCGAGCGAGGCCTCGCTCGCGCGCTCGCGCTTGAGCCATTCGCCAAAGTTCGGTGCCGGCGACAAGGTGACGAAGGTCGACAGGCGCGGGATTTGGCGACCCACCTCTTCGACCACCTGCTTGATGAGGAAATGACCGAACGAGACTCCGGCGAGCCCGCGCTGGCAATTCGAGATCGAATAGAACACCGCCGTCGTCGCGCGCTCGGGTTCGATCCGCTCGCGCTTGGCGGACAGGATCGGGTCGATTCCCGGGGGGATGCCGCGGGTGAGCGCGACCTCGACGAAGATCAACGGCTCGTCGACCAATGCGGGGTGGAAGAAGGCGTAGCAGCGCCGGTCCGGCGAATCGATGCGGGCGCGCAAGTCGTTCCAGTCGCGGATAGCGTGCACCGCCTCGTAGCGGATGATCTTCTCCAGCAGGTTCGCCGGCGTCGACCAGTCGATGGTCCGCAGCACCAGGAAGCCGCGGTTGAACCAGGACGAGAACAGGTGGAGAAAATCGTCGTCGATGGCGGCAAGATCGTCGCGATGGTCCATCGCTTCGAGCAACTGGGCGCGCATGCGCACCAGCGCCGCCGTGCCGCCGGGCGCAAGATTGAGGCGGCGGAAGAGCTCGAGCCGCCGGGGCTCGGACGAGCGATGGAGCTTGGACGCCGCGGCGTCCGAGGGCGCATTCATCCAGGCCGTGGCAGCGGCGCTGAGCCGGGCACGGTCGGGGCCGAAACCGCTCGCCAGCGCCTCGAAAAAAGCAATGCGCGGGCCGGTCTTCAGCTCGGCATAGCGGGACAGGATCTCGCGCGCGAGCGCCACCCCCGAGGCTTCGCCGCGGCGGGAGAGCAGGTCCTCGCACAGATGCGCAAGGTTGGCCGAGCGCTGCTCGGCGACCCCGCGCCGATCCCGCGTGACCAGCGCGCGGCCGCGTTCCGCGATCGACTGCAGCATATCGCCGAAAAAAGAGGTGTTCACGGGATGGTCCGAATCTGTCGCGTCCGCTGATTAGATAGTGTCGGGGTGAGAAATTCACAATTCATGCCAAGACCCGCCATTTCCACGCACTGGACAAGAGGGGCGTCGGCAGGCCACAGAAGCGACTGTTTTTGCCGCAGCAGCCCGCCGATTGCGCGACGGAGGATGAGCCGATGCCGGGTCCCTTGGCCGGAGTACGCGTGCTGGAACTTGCTCGCATCCTGGCGGGTCCTTGGGCAGGGCAGATTCTGGCCGATCTCGGCGCCGATGTGGTCAAGGTCGAGCGCAAGGGTACCGGTGACGACACCCGGGGCTGGGGACCGCCCTTCGTGGAGGGCGCCGACGGGGGCCATCTCGGAGCCGCCTATTTCCACGCCACCAACCGCGGCAAGCGCTCGATCGAGCTCGATTTCGAGAGCGAGGACGGGCGGCGTATCGTCAGGAAGCTCGCCGCGCGCTCCGACGTGCTGATCGAGAATTTCAAGGTCGGCGGGCTCGCCAAATTCGGCCTCGACTATGCCGGCCTGCGCGAGGAATGCCCCCGCCTGATCTATTGCTCGGTCACCGGCTTCGGCCAGACCGGGCCATATGCCGCCCGCGCCGGCTATGACCTGCTGGCCCAGGGCATGGGCGGGATCATGGACCTGACCGGCGCTCCCGATGGCGAGCCCCAGCGCGCCGGGGTTCCGGTCGCCGACATTTTCACCGGGATCTATTCGGTCGTGGGCATCCTCGCCGCCCTCTACGAGCGCGCGCGCACCGGCCGCGGCTGCCTGGTGGACACAGCGCTGGTTGACAGCCAGGTCGGCGTGCTCGCCAATCAAGCGCTCAACTACCTGGTCTCCGGCCAGGTCCCCAAGCGCATCGGCAATGCGCATCCCAACATTGTCCCCTATCAGGTTTTTCCAGTTGCCGATGGTCACATCATCATCGCGACCGGCAACGACAACCAGTTTGCCAAGCTCTGCGCGGTACTCGGTGAACCCAAGATTGCCGAACAGGCGAACTATCGCGTCAACTCCGATCGGCTCAAACACCGCGAGGAACTGATCGCGCACCTGTCCGCATTGACCCGGCGCTGGTCGCTTGCGGACCTGCTGGCGAAGCTCGAATCGGTGCAGGTCCCGGCGGGACCGATCAACCCGCTCGATCAGGTGTTCGCCGATCCACAGGTGGTCCATCGCGGCATGCGCATCGACCGGCCGAGCGCGGCCGCGAAGGCCGGCAGCATCCCGGGCGTCCGTACGCCGATCATGATCAACGGCAATCCGGCGGCGGCGGAGCGCCCTGCCCCGCGGCTCGGCGAGCACACGGCTGAGGTATTGCGCGAGATCGGCGAGGCGTAGAGATAGGCGCTAACTCGCGAGCGTCGCGGTGGCATCGTCAGCGAAAGCCCGAGGGCTCCGCGGACGTCGCCTGCTTTTTCGCAAGATAGATCGTTTGCGTGAAGGGCTTGTCTTGAAGGGGGTTGTGAAACGTCACCTCCTCGGCGCCCGCATCCGCGAAAATGCGGCCGAGGCGCGCCGTGAAGGCGCCGTCCGGACGGTCGTTGGACCAGAGAGCGAAGACCCCGCCGGGGCGGAGATGTGCGGCAAGCCGGGAAAGTCCCTCGTCGCGGTAAAAAGCGGCGTTCTGCGGATCGAGCAGAAAGTCGGGGGAATGATCGATGTCCACGAGCACTGCATCAAATGTGCGGGCAGAGGCGTCCGGGTCAAAGCCCGCTTCGGAAGCCGCGAGCGCGAAGAAGTTGCCTTGAACGAAGCGGCACCGGGGATCGCCGGTCAGTTCGGGGCCGAGAGGCACCAGCCCTTCCGCATGCCAGTCGATCACAGCCTCCAGGGCCTCGACGACAATCAGCGAGGCGACCCTCCGGTGCTCCAACACGGCCTTGGCCGTGTAGCCGAGCCCCAGCCCCCCAACGACGACGTCAAGTCCAGGTTCGGAAAGTCCCGCCAGCCCCAGCCGGGCCAAAGCAATCTCTGATGCCGTGAACAGACTCGACATCAGAAATTCATCGCCAAGTTTGATCTCAAAGACATCCACACCGAGCGTCAACTCGCGACGCCGTCGCAAACTCAACGCGCCAATCGGCGTTGGGCGATAGTCCAGCTCTTCGAAGTCGGGGCTCATTCAGCGCTCGTGTTGCGGCACGGCTCGCAAGTCGACTGACAAGAGGCGATGGCATTCCGAGCTTGATCGGCCGTCCGGCCGCATCAAGCCAAACAATCACAGCACTTAGCCTGCTGCGCTTATGAGCGCAGGGAGGCACACATGCGGGTTCGGAAAATCTATTTGTGTGCGACACCCATCAGGTGATCCGGCAGCCAGGTGGCGATCTCGGGAAAAATGCACAAGATTACGATCGCAAGCATCATACAGCCCACATAGGGAAGCGTGCCCCACATCACCCGCGTCACCGGCACGTCGGGTGCGATCGAGCTGACGATGTAGATGTTCAACCCGACCGGCGGGTGGATCAGCCCGATCTCCATGTTGATGGTCATGATCACGCCGAACCAGACCGGGTCGAAGCCCGCCGTGGTGATGATCGGATAGAGGATCGGCGACGTCATCAGGATGATGGCCGCGGGCGGGATGAAGAAGCCGCTGACCAGCAGGAAGAGATTGATGAGCAGCATCAACACCCATTTGTTGACGTGCATGTCGGCGATCGCCTGCGCCAGCGTCTGGGTGAGATAGAGCGAGGTCAGCATGTAGCCGAACAGCACGGCGGTGGCGATGATCATCAGGATCATCACCGATTCGCGCGTGGTATCGCGCAGGATCAACCACCATTTGTCGGGCGACCACATGCGATAGATGAGAACGGCCATCAGCACGCACAGCGCCGCGCCGACGCCGGCGGCTTCCGACGGCGTCGCCACGCCGCCATAGAGCGTGTACATGACCCCAAAGATGATCAGCACGAACGGCGCGATCTTGGGGATGGACTGGAATTTCTCCTTCCAAGAATAGCGGAAACCCAGAGCGTGCGAGCGAAAGCCGCGCTTCCAGATGATGAACAGCGTCCACAGGATGAACAGGCCGGTGAGCATCAAACCCGGCAACACTCCGGCGAGGAACAACCGGCCGATCGAGGTCTCGGTGGCGATCCCATATAGAATGAAGGTGATCGATGGCGGGATCAGGATGCCGAGCGTGCCGCCCGCGCAGATCGAGCCGGTGGCGACATCGTCCGGATACCCGCGCCGTCGCATTTCCGGAATGCCCATCTTGCCGATGGCGGCACAGCAGGCGGGCGATGAGCCCGTGAGCGCGGCAAAGATCGCGCAAGCCCCGATATTGGAGATGACCAGGCCGCCGGGTACGCGATAGAGCCAGCGGTCGAGCGCCTCATAGAGGTCCTTGCCGGCGGGCGACGAGCCGATCGCCGCACCCATCATCACGAACATGGGTATCGACACCAGCGTGAAGTCGGAGAGGCCGGTGTAGAACGTCTCCGCCGCCACGTGCAGCGAATCCAGGCCCTGGAAGATCACCAGAAAGGAGATGGCGATGGCGCCGAGCCCGAAGGCGACCGGCGCACCCGACAGCAGCACCACCAGAGTGACGATGAGAACGATGGCACCTTGGGTGGCCGGGCTCATGTCGTTTCCTTCGGCGGCAGCCCGAAGGGCAGCTCGCGCCCGCTCGCCAGCTTGTAGATCTCGGCGATGTACTGGAGGCTGAGCAGGCCCAGCCCGATCGGCATCGCCGCGTACGGGATCCACATGCGCGCACGCCACATGGACTCGGAGCGCCAGTTATTCTCCCAGGCCTCCTGCCAGAACTGGAACGTCAGCACCGTCATCACGGCGCAGAACGCCAGCGACATCAGCATGGACGCGAGCGCGAGGCGATAGCGGCCCTTCTGCCCGAGATAGAGCGGCAGCACGTCGACGTTGACGTGGCCGCGGTTGAGCAGCAGGTACGGGCTGCCGATGAAAGTGGCCGCCACGATGCTGAACGTGACGAAATCGGTCTGCCAGATCGTGGTCTCGTTCAGCACGTAACGCACGAACACCATCTGGCAGACGATGATCACGCTGGCCGCGATCAGAGCCGCAGCGAACACGCCGCAAATCTGCGACAGCAGCGTGATGCCGCGGACATATCGATCCATAGATGCGCCCCCCTCCGTCCCTGATCGACACATGCCGACCGACGCATGCGCGCCGGCCCGTGGCGGTCGGGGCGCTATTTGACCGCGAGGGCCTCGTCGATCAGCTTCTTGCCGTCGGAAACCTCGGAAGCGAACTGCTTGTAGGAGCTGTCCTGGGCGATCTTCACCCACGCCTCGTATTCCGCCGGCGTCAAGGTGACCACCTCCACATTGTTCTTCTTGAAGGTGGCGACCATCTCGTCATCGAGACCCTTAGTCGCCTTGTTGAAATACTCCTCCGACTTCATACCGGCCTTCATCAGGGCGTCCTGCTGCTCCTTGTTGAGCCTGTTGAAGCTGCGCTTCGACATCAACACCGGCTCGTACATGAACCACAGCGCATTGTCGCCGGGCGCGGTGATGCACTTCACCTGCTCATAGATGCGGAACGAGACGAAGCTGCCGGTGCTGGTGTCGGTGGCATCGGCCACGCCGGTCTGCAGAGCGTTGTAAACTTCGTTGCTCGGAATCGAGACGATCGACGCGCCCGCCTGCTGCCACATGGAGGCGAAGGTCGGGCCCGCGGAACGGATCTTCAGGCCCTTGATGTCCTCGGGCTTGCGGATACAGGCCTTCTTGGAAGCCACCGCACCGGCGAGCCAGGCGTCGGCCAATACAACGACGCCGGCCTTGTCGATCTTCGCCTTGATCTCTTTCATGAACGGCGACCCGTTGAGCCGCGTCGCGCGCTCGTGGTTACGCACCAGGGCCGGCATCAGCGTGGCGCTGAACGCGCCCACCTTGCCGCTGGCGTAGTCCAGCGGGAACGATGAAATATCGAGCTGGCCATTGACCATCGCGTTCCATTGGTCATTGGGCTTGAACAGCGACGCGCCGGGATAGACCTGGACATCGAGGCCGACATTGGCGGCCTTGGCATCGCGCGCGATAATCTGCACCATCTCGTCGCGGGCGTCGCCCTTGCCGCCGGGGAACTGGTGGGACGCCTTGAGCACGGTTTGGGCGTGGCCAATGG
>Ga0207708_10000622_pt1 | contig 27260 bp, 24 predicted proteins | sample KBSK5101metaG_FD_184340 | JGI IMG/M metagenome (GOLD analysis project Ga0207708, IMG submission 184340) | Corn, switchgrass and miscanthus rhizosphere microbial communities from Kellogg Biological Station, Michigan, USA - KBS K5-10-1 metaG... | ecosystem: Host-associated > Plants > Roots >... | reverse complement strand
GGACGTCCTGCTGCTCGACGTGACCCCGCTCAGCCTCGGCATCGAGACCAAGGGCGGCGTGATGACCACGCTGATCGAGCGCAACACCACGATCCCGACCAAGAAGTCCGAGGTGTTCAGCACTGCCGACGACAACCAGCCGTCGGTGGAGATCAAGGTCGCGCAGGGCGAGCGCCAGATGTGGGCGCAGAACCAGCCACTCGGCAACTTCGAGCTGACCGGACTGCCCCCGGCTCCGCGTGGCGTCCCGCAGATCGAGGTCACCTTCGACATCGACGCCAACGGCATCGTGCACGTGTCCGCGAAGGACCGTGGCACCGGCAAGGAGCAGTCGATGACGATCTCCGGCGGCAGCGCGCTGTCGAAGGACGAGATCGACCGCATGGTCCGCGACGCGGAGCAGTACGCCGAGGAGGACGCCCGTCGCCGGGAGGCGGTCGACACCCGCAACCAGGCCGACGGCCTGGTCTACAACACCGAGAAGTTCATCGCGGACAACGCCGACAAGCTGCCGGACGACGTGAAGTCCGAGGTGCAGTCCGACGTCGACGCGCTGAAGAAGCTGCTCGAGGACGAGAACACCGAGACCGAGGCGTTCACCGCCGCGATCACCAAGCTCGGCGAGTCCAGCCAGAAGATGGGGGCCGCGATGTACGCCAACGCAGAGGCCCAGGCCGGTGCGACGGGCGAAGCGTCGCAGCAGGCGCCCGCGGAGGACGACGCCGACGTGGTGGACGCCGAGATCGTCGACGAGGACGGCCCGACCGAGGGTGAGTCCAAGTGACCCAGCAGCCCGACGGTGGGGAGGCCCGGGACACCGGGGTGGTTCCAGAGGAGGTTGCCAGGCAACCGTCTCGAGGGGCTGCCCACCGGGCCGACCGGCCTGCCGACCCGCTGGACGACATCTCCGGTGTCGAGAACTGGGTCGAGGAGGGCGGCCCCCTCGAGCCGCAGGACCTGGACCCCGGCTTCGGTGATGCGGCCGCGGAGATGGCCAACGGGCCCCTGGACACGGTTGCTGCGCAACCTGCCCAGGAACCAACAGAGGTCGAGGAGGATCCCGTCGAGCGTCAGCTGGCGGAGCGCACCGCGGACCTGCAGCGGCTGCAGGCCGAGTACGTCAACTACAAGCGCCGCGTCGACCGCGACCGTGACCTGGTCCGGCAGAACGCGACGTACGGCGCGCTCTCGTCGCTGCTGCCGGTGCTCGACGACATCGACCGGGCCCGCGACCACGGCGAGCTGGAAGGCGGCTTCAAGGCCGTCGCCGACTCGCTGGAGCGGATCGTGAGCGGGCTCGGCCTGACCAAGTTCGGTGCACCCGGCGAGCCGTTCGACCCGAACGTCCACGAGGCGCTGGCCCATGGGCACTCGCCCGACGTGTCCGAGACCGTGGTCGAGCACCTGGCGCAGGCGGGCTACCGGATCGGCGACCGCGTCGTGCGCGCCGCCAAGGTGACGGTGCTCGATCCCGAGGGCTGAAAGCCGGGAGAGCTTGCCGAGACTGGGTCTCGACAAGCTCGACCACCGGAAGGGCTCGACCACCAGAAGGGCTCGACCACCGGAGATGAGAGGAAGGGGGTGACCGCGTGAGCAACGCGGACTGGGCGACCAAGGACTTCTACCAGGTCCTCGGGGTGTCGAAGGACGCCGACGCCAAGGACATCAAGAAGGCGTACCGGAAGCTGGCGCGGGCGAACCACCCCGACTCCAACCCGGGTGACGCCGCCAAGCACGACCGCTTCAAGCAGGTGGCCGAGGCCTACGACGTCGTCGGCGACACCAAGAAGCGCAAGGAGTACGACGAGATCCGCGCTGCCTACGCCGGTGGCGGGTTCGGCGGCGGGTTCCCAGGTGGGTTCCCCGGCGGCTTCGGGGGTGGCAACGCGGGTGGCACCCAGACCTTCGACCTCAGCGACATCCTCGGCGGCATGTTCGGCGGTGGCGGTGGCGGTGGCGGCGGCCGGCGCACCCGCACGCAGCAGCAGCCGCGTCGTGGCGCCGACCTCGAGACGGAGGCCACGATCGGGTTCGCGGATGCGATCGAGGGCACCACCCTGCCGCTTCGCCTGAGCTCCGATGCGCCCTGCAGCAACTGCCAGGGCACCGGCGGCGAGCCGGGCACGCGCCCGCACATCTGCCCGACCTGCGAGGGCAGCGGCATGGTGGCCTCGTCGGTGGGCGGCGCGTTCCTGATGAACGAGACCTGCCCCGAGTGCCACGGCCGCCAGCTCGTGTACGACCAGCCCTGCTCGGTCTGCCACGGCAGCGGGCAAGGCGTGTCCAGCCGGACGATCCAGGCCCGGATCCCGGCCGGGGTCAAGGACGGACAGAAGATCCGGCTCAAGGGCAAGGGGGGCGCCGGTCAGCAGGGTGGGTCGGCCGGCGACCTGCTTGTGGTGGTCAAGGTGCGTCCACACCGGCTGTTCCGGCGCAAGGGCGACAACCTCACCCTCGACGTGCCGGTGCGCTTCGACGAGGCCGCGCTCGGTGCCGAGATCACCGTGCCCGCCCTCACCGGTGCCCCGGTGAAGCTGCGGATCCCCGCGGGCACGCCGCACGGGCGCGCGTTCCGGGTTCGTGGCCGTGGGGTGCCGCGACGTGACGGCACGCGTGGCGACCTGCTGGTCACCGCGGTCGTCGACGTGCCCCCCACGCTCAGCGACGCGCAGCGGGAGGCCGCTGAGGCCTACCGTCGTGCGAGCGACGGGGTCGACCCGCGCGCCGCCCTGGCCGACGACGAGAAGGTGCGGTCGTGAGTCCGCGCAGCAGCCCGCGCAACGGCCCGAGGGCGCCTGGTCCGAGGGTGCCGGTCTACGTGATCAGCGTCGCCGCCGAGCTGACCGGCCTGCACCCGCAGACGCTGCGCACCTACGACCGGATCGGCCTGGTGTCCCCGGGCCGCGCCGGCGGCGGCGGCCGGCGTTACTCCCTGCACGACATCGAGCTGCTGCGCGAGGTCGCCGAGCTCACGGCGGCCGGGATCGGCCTCGAGGGCGTCAAGCGGATCCTGGAGCTCGAGAACCAGGTCGCCGCGCTCCGTGCCCGTAATGCCGAGCTGCGCCAGCGTTCGGCCCAGCTCGAGGCCGCCCTCGACGCGGCGGTGGGTGCCCTGCGCGAGCGGCGGCCCAACCTACCGGCGCTCCGACCCGACCCGCCGTCCTGGATGGGTTGACCCGCTCGGGCACGAAACCTACGTTGGTCGCTCGACGCGGGCCCACGGGGGACGGCGTCCGATCGAAGGACACGCAGATGCGCCGCTCGGGATCCCGGCTTCTCCTGTCCGTGCTAGCGCTGGCCGGCCTGTTCGCGACGTACGCCGCCCAGGCCCCCGCCAGCACCGCCGCCCCGATCCGGTCGATCACGTTCAAGGGCTTCACCTGGTCGCAGGACCTGCACACGAGGGTCGGCTCGAGGAGCCAGGCGTGGAACCGGCCGCAGAACGTGACGAGGGCCGACGGTTCGCTGTTCGTGAAGACCGCCCGCTACTGCACGGCCGGTGGCGCCGAGCCGACGAGCGGCGCCGCCCCGCATCCGGCCAAGTGCCCGCGCATCGCGGACACGACGTACGCGACCGGGCGCCTGCAGGTCGGAGGGCTGAGGTTCGGCACCGACTTCTCGGTGTCGTTCACCGCCAACATGCCGGGCACATCCGGCCCCGGGTCGCGGATGGCGCTGTGGATGGTGCACGGGCCCTACTGCGACAGCGACCCGGCCACGTCGGCGCCGACGGCGAACGCCGATTTCGGCGAGCTCGACCTGCTGGAGTGGTACAGCCGTACGCCATCGACCAGCCACTCCACCACGCACGTGGCGTGCGACGTCGCCCGCCGCCGTCCGTTCCTCAGCGACGCCAACGCAGCGGCGATCCCGACCCCGGCCGGGACCCACACGTGGAAGGTGGTGCGCCACGGCAACCGGGTCCGCTACCTCCGCGACGGTCACCAGCTCGGCAACACCCACGTGTGCGGCTCCGGCGACCTGACCGCGAACCGTACGCCGCCCAGGTGCGGGTCGGTCCTGCGCGGGCCGTGGACCCTGGTCATCCAGGGCGAGGTGTTCGCCAACGAGTGCGGAGCGAGCTGCGGCATCCTCACCGGACCCAACGACTCCGACCGATTCCCCACCCAGGTGATGCGGGTTCGCGGCGTGAACGTCACCGGTCGCGCCTAGTAACCTCCGACGGTGGCGGCGCTGGAGATCGACTGGTTCCTCCGCGACGTGGACTGGCCGCACTTCGCCACGATCCCGCTCTTCACCGGCGTCGTCGGCTGGCTGATCAACTGGACCGGGCTGATCATGCTGTTCAACCCGATCCGGTTCCACGGGGTCCGGATCCCCGGCATGCGCGAGCTCGCCACCGTGCTGCCGCGCAAGGTGCAGGGAGTGCCCGGGCTCCTCCAGGGCGGCATCGGCTGGCAGGGGATCATCCCGGCGCGGGCCGCGAAGATGGGCAGCATCGCGGTCGACAAGGCGATCGCGAAGCTGGGGACCCCCGCCGAGTTCTACCAGCAGCTGGAGCCGGAGGACATCGCCGAGCACATCGTGGCGGTCTTCCGGCCCGAGGTGCCCGACCTCGTCGACGAGGTGATGACCCGCGAGCGGCCGCGCCTCTGGCGCGACCTGCCCGAGCCGGCGAAGCAGGCGGTGTACGCGCGGGTGCAGGCCCAGCTGCCGGGGATCATCCGCGAGGTCACCGACCAGATCGGGATCCACATCGACCAGCTGCTCGACCCGAAGATCATGGTGATCGACCACTTCGAGCGCAACCCGCGCCTGGTCGTGTCGATCTTCCGCGACTTCGGCCAGAGGGAGCTGAACCTGATGGTCAACTTCGGGTTCGTCTTCGGGTTCCTGCTCGGTGTGCCGGTCGCCTTCGCCGACCACTGGTTCGGCCAGTGGTGGCTGCTTCCCGTGCTCGGTGTGATCGTCGGCTGGCTCACCAACGCACTCGGCATGTGGCTGATCTTCGAGCCGCCGGAGCGGCGCCGGATCCTGGGCGTGCCGGTGCAGGGACTCTTCCCCCGGCGCCAGGCCGAGGCGGCCGAGGCCTACGCGCAGATCATCGCCGACGACGTGATCACCCTGGAGCACATCGGCGACTTCCTCCTCGACGGTCCACGCGGCGACCGGACCCGGCAGATGCTCGCCGACGCGCTGCGCCCGGCGATCGACCGCGCGGCTGGCCCGCTGCGCGGCGCCGTCCGGGTGGCCGTCGGCGGCACGTCGTACGACGAGATCCGGGAGTCGGTGGCCCAGGCCGCGGTCGGCCGCACGATCACGCCCTTCCGCGACAAGGACTTCAGCGCCCAGCAGGCCGAGAAGATCCGCGCGCTCGTCGCGCGTCGCACCGCGGAGCTGCCGCCGAAGGACTTCGTGGAGATGATGCGGGCCGCCATCCGGGAGGACGAGTGGATGCTCTACGCGCACGGCGCGATCATGGGACTCGCGGGCGGGTTCCTCCACCTGTGGATCTTCGGAGCGGGGGGCTGATGGCGGTCACGCAAAACGATCACGAGGACGGTGAGCCGGACCAGCGCCAGCCCGTCGGCGGCCCGCCGCCGCTGGTCGTCGCCCGGGCGATCGAGGCGCTGCCCGGGCTGGCCCGGATCGCCGCCTCCACCTGGCTGCACACCGTGCAGTGGGGCGCCTCGACGAGCTGGAGGGTGACCCGTCGGCTGGCGGCGGCGGCCCGCGACCCGGACCTGGCGGCCGAGCTGGCGCATGAGCTCGGGACGACTGTGTCCGCCGTCCGCCAGCTCGGCCGCGCGGTGAGCGACGGCGTGCCGCTGACGTCCGCGGTGGCGTCACTGGGACCCGCGTCGCTCCTCACGCCGGAGCAGCAGCGTGAAGAGCGGGACGCGGACCTGCGGCGTCGCGGCGAGGAGCTCCTGATGCGCTCACGCGACGTCTGGAACACCGACCGGGGGCACCCGGCCTACGAGCGGATCCTCGACGACCTGGCGCCGGACGAGGCCCGGATCCTGGTGTTCCTGCTGCGCGCCGGACCGCAGCCGTCGGTCGACGTGCGCACGGGCGGGCCGGTGGGCATGGTGCACTCGCGGCTGGTGGCACCGGGGCTGACCATGATCGGCGCCCGGGCCGGCTGCCGTTACCCGGACGACGTCCCGTCGTACCTCAACAACCTGTTCCGGCTCGGCCTGGTCTGGTTCTCCCGCGAGACGCTTCGCGACCCGGCGCCGTACCAGGTGCTCGAGGCGCAGCCCGACGTGCTGGACGCGATGCGCTCGGTGCGACTGCCGAGGGTGGTGCGGCGCAGCATCCACCTCACGCCGTTCGGTCAGGACTTCTGTGTCACCGTGTTGGCGCCCGACGCCGACCCCGCCGCGCACCCTCCGCACGAGGTGCCGCTGGAGGCGGACGAATTTCCTCAGAGTTGAGTGGAATGGACTCAACTCTGGACGCGTTGGAACGATGACGCCGCACGGTTGCGGCACCATGACACCTGACCATCGCAAGGGGGACCTGCCCAATGGACGCCTCGAAGTTCACCACCCGCAGCGTGGACGCGATCAACGCAGCGCAGCTGCTCGCCACCACCGCCGGCAACGCCCAGACGGAGCCGGTGCACCTGCTCGTCGCGCTGCTGCGGCAGGAGCAGGGGATCGCACCCACGCTGCTGGAGAAGGCCGGCGCCGACGCCGGTGCCGTCGCGCGCGCCGCCGAGCAGGCCCTCGCCTCGCTCCCGAAGGCGTCCGGGGCGACCGTGCAGACGGCCGCGGCCTCCGGGGTCACCACCCGCACGCTGGCCAAGGCGATCGAGCTGGCTGCCGACATGAAGGACGACTTCGCCGCGACCGAGCACCTGGTGCTGGCTCTGGCCGAGGTCGACTCACCGGCCCGCTCCGTGCTGACCGGCAACGGCGTGACCGCGTCGGGACTCCGCGCCGCGGTGACCGCGGTGCGAGGTGACCGCCGGGTCACCAGCCAGGACGCGGAGTCGACGTACGAGGCGCTGGAGAAGTACGCCGTCGACCTGACCGCGCTCGCCGAGGACGGCGCGCTCGACCCGGTGATCGGACGCGACGCGGAGATCCGGCGCGTGATCCAGGTGCTGTCGCGCCGTACCAAGAACAACCCGGTGCTGATCGGCGAGCCCGGCGTCGGCAAGACCGCCGTCGTCGAGGGGCTCGCCCAGCGCGTGGTCGCGGGCGACGTGCCCGACTCGCTCAAGGGACGTCGTGTGCTCAGCCTCGACCTGGCCGCGATGGTGGCCGGCGCGAAGTACCGCGGCGAGTTCGAGGAGCGGCTCAAGGCCGTGCTCGACGAGATCAAGTCCTCCGAGGGCCGGGTGATCACCTTCATCGACGAGCTGCACACCGTCGTCGGTGCCGGCAAGGGCGGCGACGGGGCGATGGACGCCGGCAACATGCTCAAGCCGATGCTGGCCCGCGGCGAGCTGCGGATGATCGGCGCGACCACGCTCGACGAGTACCGCGAGCACGTCGAGAAGGACCCGGCGCTCGAACGCCGATTCCAGCAGGTGTTCGTGGGTGAGCCGAGCGTGGAGGACACCGTCGCGATCCTGCGCGGCCTCCAGGAGAAGTACGAGGCCCACCACGGGGTCACCATCACCGACGCCGCACTGGTCGCGGCGGCGATGCTGTCCGACCGCTACATCCCTGGCCGGCAGCTGCCGGACAAGGCGATCGACCTCGTCGACGAGTCGGCCTCGCGGCTGCGGATGGAGATCGAGTCCTCGCCGGTCGAGATCGACGAGCTCCGCCGTTCGGTCGACCGGATGAAGATGGAGCAGCTCGCCCTGGAGCGCGAGACCGACGACGCGTCGCGCGACCGGCTGGAGCGGCTGCGCGCCGACCTCGCCGACCGGGAGGAGCAGCTCCGCGAGCTCGAGGCACGCTGGGAGCAGGAGAAGGCCTCCCTCGAGGGCTCCGGCGAGCTGAGGAAGCAGATCGACGCGCTGCGTACGCAGGCCGAGCGGCTCCAGCGCGACGGCGACCTGGCCGGTGCCTCGGAGATCCTCTACGGACGGATCCCGCAGATCGAGAAGCAGATCGAGGCCGCCGACGCCGCCGAGAAGCCGACCACCGACCGCCTGGTCAACGAGAGCGTCGGACCGCGGGAGATAGCCGACGTGGTCGAGTCCTGGACGGGCATCCCCACGGGCCGACTGCTCGAGGGCGAGACCGCGAAGCTGCTGCGGATGGAGGAGATCATCGGCGAGCGGCTGATCGGGCAGCGCACGGCGGTGGGCGCGGTCTCCGACGCCGTGCGGCGCAGCCGGGCGGGCATCTCCGACCCGAACCGGCCGACCGGCTCGTTCCTGTTCCTCGGCCCCACCGGCGTCGGCAAGACCGAGCTGGCCAAGTCACTGGCGGACTTCCTGTTCGACGACGAGCGGGCGATCGTCCGGATCGACATGAGCGAGTACTCGGAGAAGCACTCGGTCTCGCGCCTCGTCGGTGCGCCTCCCGGCTACATCGGCTACGACGAGGGCGGCCAGCTGACCGAGGCCGTGCGCCGGCGTCCGTACTCCGTCGTCCTGCTCGACGAGGTCGAGAAGGCACACCCGGAGGTCTTCGACATCCTGCTGCAGGTGCTCGACGACGGCCGGCTGACCGACGGTCAGGGCCGCACCGTCGACTTCCGCAACACGCTGCTGATCCTGACCTCCAACCTCGGCTCGTCGTACCTCGTCGACCCGACGCTGGACGAGGAGAAGAAGCGCGAGGCCGTGCTCGGACTCGTGCGGCAGTCGTTCAAGCCGGAGTTCCTCAACCGGCTGGACGAGATCGTGCTGTTCGACGCGCTGACCCAGGACGACCTGGCGCACATCGTCGACCTCCAGCTCGCGGCGTTCGACCAGCGGCTGGCGCCGCGGCGGATAAGCGTGACCGTCACCGACGCCGCGCGCGCGTGGCTGACCGCCACCGGCTACGACCCGATGTACGGCGCCCGCCCGCTGCGCCGACTGGTGCAGACCGCCATCGGGGACCCGCTCGCGCGACTGCTGATCAGCGGCGAGGTGGCCGACGGCCACCGGGTCGAGATCGACCACGTCGACGGGGCCGAGGCGCTGACCCTGACGGTGGTCTGAGCATGGGCCCCCCACCTTGGGCGGACATGGTGCAATGAGACACGTGAGCAAGCAGCCGAAGCTCGAGCGGCCGCGCCAGGTGACGATGGCGGGCTGGGTCGGGGGTGTCGCCAGCGTCATGATGCTGGCCTCGGTGTTCACCGTCATGCCCAAGCTGCGCTCGATCGGCACCCGGCAGGCGATCAACGAGTACCTCACCACCGGAGCGGGCAGGGCGCTGGGCATCGACCTCGACCAGGCGCTGGCCCTGGCCCGGATCGGGCTCTTCGTGACCGCCGCTGCCGCCGCGGCCACGCTCGTGTTCACCGTGTTCGTGATGCGCCGCGACCGGCAGTCGCGGGTCGCGCTCACGGTGATGGCGCTGCCGATCCTGGTCTGCGGCGTCTTCGTCGACCCGTTCCTCGCCGGCTTCATCCTCGCCTCGATCGTGCTGGTGTGGACCAGGCCGGCCTCGGACTGGTTCGCCGGGCGCGCACCCCAGCCGGTGCCCCAGTCCGCGCCCCCGATGCCCGATCTGCCGCCGCGGCCCCCGCGCCCGGGGGAGCGGCCCGCGGACCCCCCGCCGTTCCCCGGCTACGGGCGGCCGAGCGGCTCCGCCGGTGAGCGGCCGTCGACGGTCACCGCGCCCCACCAGGCGCCCTACCAGGCAACGCATCCCGCGGACCGCTGGCCGGTCCCGCGGCCGCCACGTCCCGCTGCCGTGTCCGCGGCATGCATGATCAGCCTGTTCGCGAGCGCCGGCACCGGGCTGCTGCTGGCGCTCGGGATCGCCCTCGCCGGCACCTCCGGCTTCCGCAGCCAGCTGGAGACGCAGCTCCACGAGAGCGGCAACGCCGACATGCTGGGCTCGGTCGACGACCTCGTTGTCGTGGCCCAGGTGCTGGCGGTGCTGGCCGCCCTCTGGTGCCTGTCGGCGTGTGCCCTCGCGGTGTTCGCGTTCCTCGGCCATGGCTGGGCCAGGATCACGCTCGCGGTCTCCGCGATCCTGGCCGGCCTGATGTCGCTGCTGGCGGTGATCTCGTTCCCGGGCTTCCTCGTGCTGACCCTCGCCACGACCGTCGCCGCGGTGCTGCTGCTCCGTTCCGACTCGAGTCGCTGGTACGCCTCCGCGCGTGGCCAGTCCCAGCACCGCCCGCCGGCGCGACCGCCGTCCGGCTCGTGGTGAGCCGGCGCGTCGAAATCGGAGTTCCTCGGCGCCTGCAGCGTTTCAACTTCCCAATCCGATCTCACGCTCCCAGGGGCGTACATCCAATGGGAAGCGTGAGAAAGGATTGGGAGGTCAGGAAGCATTGGGAAGTGGTCGGTCTCAGCTGGTCGGAGAACCTAGATACCTTGGGAATTCTCCGGCACGGCCCATCCGGCCCACCAACCACGAACGCCCATCCTCCGAGCCAAATTGCGCGCGCTTGCGGGACGTCTGACTCAGACCACTAGCGAGCGACCAGGTCGGCGCCGGCCAGCCGGGCCAAGCCCTCGCGGATCACGTCCTCGGTCTTGCAGAACGCCCAGCGCACCAGGTGGCGCCCCTCCTCCTTGTCGTCGTAGAAGCCCTGGCTCGGGATCGCCACCACCCCTGCCCGCTCCGGAAGGGCGAGGCAGAACGCGCGTCCGTCGGGCCACCCCAGACGGCGCACGTCCGTGGTGACGAAGTAGGTCCCCTCCGGGACCCGGACGTCGACGTCGAGCTTGCCGAGTCCCTCGCACAGCAGGTCGCGCTTGCCTTGGAGGTCGGCCCGGAGGGCCCGGGGAAAGCCGAGCTCGTGAGTCAGGGCGTGCGCGATCGCCGGCTGCAGCGGAGCCCCCGACGCGAACGACAGCCAGTTCTTGGCGCCCTCGACCGCCGCGACCAGCTCGGCCGGTCCGGTGGCCCAGCCGATCTTCCATCCGGTCAACGAGAAGGTCTTGCCGGAGCTCGAGATCGACAGCGTGCGCTCGGCCATGCCGGGGAGGGTGGCGATCGGGACGTGCTCCCTGCCGTCGAAGACGAGGTGCTCGTAGACCTCGTCGGTGACCACGACCAGGTCGTGCTCGATCGCCAGCCGGGCGACGCCCTCGAGCTCGGCGCGTGTCAGCACGGAGCCGGTCGGGTTGTGCGGCGTGTTGAGCAGGATCAGCCTGGTGCGTTCGCCGATCGCCGCCGCCATCGAGTCGAGGTCAAGGCGGAAGTCTGGCGCCCGCAGCGTCACCGGCCGTCGTACGCCGCCCGCGATCTGGATCATCGCGACGTAGCTGTCGTAGTACGGCTCGAGCACCACCACCTCGTCACCGGGGTCGACCAGGCCGAGCATCGCGCCCGCGATCGCCTCGGTGGCGCCGGTGGTGACCACCACCTGCGCTGGCTCGAGCTCGAGTCCGTAGCACGCGCGCTGGTGCTCGATCACCGCCGCGACCAGCTCGGGGGTGCCGTGCCCGGGTGGGTACTGGTTGCGGCCCGTCCGCATCGCCTCCACCGCGACCTCGACCACCGACGAGGGACCGTCCTCGTCGGGGAACCCCTGCCCGAGGTTGATCGCCTGCGTGCGCATCGCGAGCGCGGACATCTCCGCGAAGATCGTGCTCCCGATGCCGTCCAGCCGTGATGCCTGTCGCATCCCCTGACCCTAGCTTCGCCAGCAACGCAGGCGCGTCAGTAGTCTGCGGCCCATGACCGATCCCCGGCTCGCGGCCGACGTCGACGCCTGCTGCCGCCTCACCGGCGAGTTCACGCTCCGGTCGGGCCAGGTGGCCTCGGAGTACTTCGACAAGTACCTCTTCGAGTCCGACCCGCAGCTGCTGGCGCGAGTGGTGGCGCAGATGTCCGACCTCCTGCCGGAAGGCACCGAGCTGCTCGGAGGCCTTGAGCTGGGCGGCGTGCCGATCGTGACCGTGCTCAGTGCCCGCGTCGGGCTGCCGGCGCTGTTCGTGCGCAAGAAGGCGAAGGAGTACGGCACCTGCAAGCTGGCCGAGGGGCCTGCGGTCGACGGCCGCCGGGTCACCCTGGTCGAGGACGTGATCACCACCGGCGGTGCCGTGCGCGACGCCACCCAGGCGCTCCGCGCGGCCGGCGCTCGGGTCGAGGTCGTCGTGTGCGCGATCGACCGCAGCCCGGGTGAGGAGAACCCGCTGGCCGACGTGGGGCTCGAGGTGCGATCGGTGCTGACCAAGGCCGAGCTCGACGCTGTGAGCGCGCCCTAGCTTTCGGGCGACGAGTCAACCCTGAGGGTGGGCGTGAGGGAGCGGCCCGATCCGACGGTCGGGCTGTGTTCGCGACGAAGTGTGTTCGGCTTGGAAGGTGGGCCGCCGGAGTCCGGCAGGCTGATCAGGCGCCGTGGTGCGGCAGGCTTTCGTGTGCGCCGTGAAGGCGGCCCAGAGCGGGCGGGCGGCAAGCTAGGTTGCGCCGTCGTGCGGCATAGCTAACGTGGCCGTCACCGTCCGCGTCTGAGCCTTCCTCGACGATACGCCTCTTCATCGAAGGGTTGTTGAGTCACCAAGAGCCGGTAGGCCAGCCGGCACGCGTTGCGAGCGAGCGCGACCCGGGCCTGGATCGGAGCCATTCCGCGGGCGCGGAGCTCGGCGTCGCGCTCGGCGAAGCTGGGTGAGAACAGCGAGAGCCCCCAGGCGATACCCATCAGGGCGTCGCGATGCTCGGCCAGTCCCTGTCGGGAGATCCGGCTGCGCTTGCGCAGGCTGGCGGACTCATAGAGCGCCGGGGCCAGACCGGTGGCGGAGTAGAGGTGCTCGGCGTCGGGGAACCGCGCTATGGGCAGGGTGTGCGCGGCGAACGCGGCGGCGCGCAGGACAGCGACGCCGGGAAGGCTGGTCAAGATCTGCCCGTCGGTGGCAGCCAGCCAGGCCTTCATCTCTTCCTCAATGGCGGCAATGTCGATCTGCAGCGCGCGGAACCTCGCGAGGTCGCGACCCAGCCGTTGGGCCCGCTGCTCGGCGTCAGGTGGTGGTGGCAGGCACCCGCGCCATCGCTGGACCCAGTACTCGGCGTTGGTCTTCGTGAGTCGTCCCGGCGCCCGGGCGATCAGCGACCGCATGGTGGGTGGGCGACCAGCGAACGCGGCTGCGCAGGCCAGCACCGCCTGTCCGGTGGGCGTCTCGATCGGGAGTTCTCGCCCGTGCCCGGCGGGCGCCGACAAGCCCGGACACAGCCCGTTGAGCTGGTCGTGGAGCCTCTGTTGGGCCTTCTTCCGGTCATCAACCAGCCCGCGGCGGTGCCGGACCGCGGCACGCAGCGTGTCGACAACAGACTCCTCGACCTGTCGGCGGCCTGCACCCTGCCGGGCCAAGTAGGTCAACGCGGCGCAGTCCCGATCGTCGGTCTTGAACCGAGCAGAGCCCAGCTGCGTGCGAGCCGCCTTGGTCTCCGAAGGAGCAAACAGCCGTAACGCCCCAGGATAAAGGCGCTCGAGCTCCGCGGCCCAGGCCCGATGCAAGCTCCCGGTCGCCTCGATCGCGATCACTCGCTCTCCGGAATGAGCCGCAAGCATCCGTTCCAGCGCCGCGATCCCCGCCCGAGCGACCGGCAAGGACACCGGCTGCTCCAGCAGCCCGTCACCATTGCTGACCCAGACCCTGTTCATCACCTTCCCCGGATCGACCGCAACGACCACCGTCGCTGGATCCAGGGCAACGTCCAACATCGCCATGAGCTGCCTCCTCTGATCGGACCCGACCACAGTCCTCTCAGCTACACCTCACGACCTATCAGCTAGCGCTCGGCGGGTGCGTCGGCGTGCTGGCGGTGCCTCCGCCACTCCCAAGCGACCGGGATCAACGAGAACGCGAGGATCGCCAGGATCGCCACGTCGATGTTCTGTCCCAGTGACGGCACGGCAGCGCCGAGGAAGTAGCCCAGCAGCGTGATGCTCGTCACCCAGAGGACGGCGCCGACCGCGCTCCAGTAGAAGAACCGTTGCCGCTGCATCTTCGACGCGCCTGCGACCACGGTGACGTAGGTGCGCACGAACGGCACGAAGCGGCCGATCACCAGCGCCTTGTTGCCGTGCTTGTCGAAGAACTCCGAGGTCTTGTCGAAGTACTTCCGCTTGAGCAGCCGGCCGTCGTGCTCGTAGATCGGCGGACCGATGCGGCGACCGATCTCGTAGCCCACGACGTTGCCGGCGAAGGCGCCGGCCGAGAGCACGACCAGGGCGAAGACCAGGTTGACCAGCTCGCCGCCGGGGATCACCTCGATCTGGCCGGTGGCGATGAACAGACCCATCGCGAACAGCAGGGTGTCTCCGGGCAGGAACGGGAAGAACAGCCCGCACTCGATGAAGATGATCAGCAGGCTGACCCAGAAGAACTGGGTGCCGAACTGGTCGAGGAGCCAGTTGGGGTCCATCCACTTGATGCCGAACAGAAGTGGGTGCACGACATCGACGAGGTTCACGTGGTCACGATATCCGGCCGTCCTGACACCGCGCTGACCCCGGACCTAGGGTGCCCTCTGTGAGCCGCGAGGACGAACGGGCGCCGTACGACCCGATGCCGCACGGGCCGGCCGAGATCGGCGTGGGTCCGTGGCCGGGGGAGTGGCCCGATGGCGAGCAGTACGACGCCGCCCTGCTGGCTCACGGCGACCGGCGCAATGTGGTCGACCGCTACCGGTACTGGACCCTCGAGGCGATCGTGCGGGACCTGGACGCGCGCCGGCACAGGTTCCACGTGGCGATCGAGAACTGGCAGCACGACTTCAACATCGGGACCATCGTCCGCACCGCCAACGCGTTCCTGGCCCGCGAGGTGCACATCGTCGGCAACCGGCGCTGGAACCGTCGCGGAGCGATGGTGACCGACCGCTACCAGCACCTGCGGCACCACGAGGACGCGCCCGCGCTCGCGGCGTACCTCCACGAGCAGGGCGTGACGCTCCTCGGCATCGACAACCTGCCCGGGTCGAGGCCGGTCGAGACGATCACGCTGCCGCGTGACGTGTGCCTGCTGTTCGGGCAGGAGGGGCCGGGCCTGTCCGAGGGTGCCCGCGGGGTGTGCGACGGCACGTTCTCGATCGCGCAGTTCGGCTCCACCCGCTCGATCAACGCCTCCGCAGCAGCCGCGATCGCGATGCACGCCTGGATCCGGCAGCACGCCGACCTGGGCGCGGCCTGGCGGGGCTAACCGGTCCACCCTTCGGGCGCTCGCGACGGGCACGTGGGTGACTCACCGGTAGCGACTAGGGTCGTGGGCGACGTCAGTTCCGCGCCAGCAGGAGAAAACCGATGCCCATCGCCACGCCCGAGACCTACGCCCAGATGCTCGACACCGCCAAGGAGAAGTCCTTCGCGTTCCCGGCGATCAACGTCTCGTCGTCCCAGACCCTCAACGCGGCCCTCCAGGGCTTCGCCGACGCCGGCAGCGACGGGATCATCCAGGTCTCGACCGGTGGCGCGGACTACCTCTCCGGGCCGACCATCAAGAACATGGTCACCGGGTCCTGCGCGTTCGCCGCGTACGCCGCCGAGGTGGCGAAGAACTACCCGGTCAACGTGGCGCTGCACACCGACCACTGCCCGAAGGACAAGCTCGACGGCTTCGTGCGGCCGCTGCTCGACATCTCGATCGAGCGGGTGAAGAACGGCCAGCCGCCGCTGTTCCAGTCGCACATGTGGGACGGGTCCGCCGTACCGCTGGAGGAGAACCTGGAGATCGCCCAGGAGCTGCTGGCCAAGGCTGCGGCCGCGCATATCGTGCTCGAGGTCGAGATCGGTGTGGTCGGCGGCGAGGAGGACGGCGTCGAGGGCGGTGGCGGCGAGCAGCTGTACAGCACCCCGGAGGACGCGCTGGCCACGATCGAGGCGCTCGGTGCCGGCGAGAACGGCCGCTACCTGACCGCGCTGACCTTCGGCAACGTGCATGGCGTCTACAAACCGGGCAACGTCAAGCTCCGCCCGGAGATCCTGCAGAAGGCCCAGCAGGCGGCCGCAGAGAAGCTCGGCCTCCCCGAGGGATCCCGGCCGTTCGACCTGGTCTTCCACGGTGGCTCCGGCTCGACCGCGGAGGACATCGGCGCCGCCGTTGACTACGGCGTCGTGAAGATGAACGTCGACACCGACACGCAATACGCCTTCACCCGCCAGGTCGCCGGCCACATGTTGGCCAACTACGACGGCGTGCTCAAGATCGACGGCGAGGTCGGCAACAAGAAGGCCTACGACCCCCGTGCCTGGGGCAAGTCCGCCGAGGCCGGCATGGCCGCCCGGGTGGTCGAGGCCTGCGAGAACCTGCGCTCGAGCGGCAAGGCGGTCGGCTGAGGTTCGGCGGCCCCCGCCCCGCGGTGACGCGGGGCAACCCGCGAGTTAGAGCTGCGCGGGCGCGACCGGGTCCTCGGCCACGGAGGCGGCCCGGGCGTCGGCGGCAGCCTGCTGATGGCGCGGGCGGTCGAACATCACGGCGGCGGCGAGGCCGGCGACGAGGATGATCGGAGCCAGCAACAGGGACTGGGCCATCGCCGTGGCGAACGGGCCGGTGACCGCGTCGGGGAGCTTGCTCACGCTGGAAGCCTTGTTGGGGTCGAGCGCGAGGCCCTCGGCGGCGAGCCGGGAGTCCATGAGCACGGCGATCGCAGCCGCACCGAGAACGGCGCCGAACTGGCGGGTGGCGTTGTAGATGCCGGCGCCGGCGCCGGCCTTCTGCGGGGGGAGGTTGCGGGTCGCCGTGGCCGACGTCGGGGCCCAGATGAACGCGTTGCCGACGCCGAGCAGCGCGAGCGGCAGCAGGAGCTGCCAGATCGCCGAGCCGGGGTCCATCTCGGCAGCCAGCCAGACCAGCGAGGTGATCGCGGCCGAGAAGCCGAAGCCGGTGATCAAGCGGGGGTGGACGTTGTCGGTCAGCTTGCCGACCCACGGCGCCAGCACGATCGACATCAGCGCCATCGGGATCAGCAGCGCAGCCGACTCGGTCGGAGACATGCCGCGCACCAGCTGGGCGTAGAGCATGAACGGGAACACCAGCGCGGTGATCGCGAAGCCCATCGACGAGATCGCCACGTTGGCCAGCGAGAAGTTGCGATCGCGGAACAGGGGCAACGGCACCAGCGGCTCGCGCCTGTTGCGGGCCTGCCACAACACGAAGCCGACAAACACCACGAGACCGGCGATGATCAGGCTCCAGACGCTGATCGGTCCGGTGATCGTGCCCCAGTCGTACTGGTGGCCCTCCTGGATGCCGAACACCAGCAGGAACATGCCGAGGCCCGACAGCGCGACCCCCGCCCAGTCGAACTGGTGGGTGTTGGTCGGCAGCGTCGGCACGAGCCGAGCGGCCAGCACGAAGGCGATGAGTCCGACCGGGATGTTGATGAAGAAGATCCACTCCCAGCCCAGCGAGTCGACCAGCACTCCGCCGACCAGCGGGCCGACGAGCGTCGCCACGCCCGCGGTCGCGCCCCACAGCGCCATCGCCCGGCCCCGCCGCTCGGACGGGAAGATCCGGGTGATGATCGCCATCGTCTGCGGCGTGATCATCGCGGCGCCCACGCCCTGGAACACGCGGGCGATGATCAAGCCCTCGATCGTGCCGGTGACACCGCACCACAGCGAGGACAGGGTGAAGACGGTGAGCCCGAGCAGGTAGAGCCGCTTGGGCCCGTAGCGGTCGCCGAGCCGCCCGGTGATCAGCACCAGGACCGCGTAGGCGAGCAGGTAGGCACTTGTCACCCAGACCACGCTGTTCACGTCGGTGCCGAAGTTCGCGATGATCGCGGGCGTCGCGACGGACACGATCGTCGAGTCGACCAGGATCATGAAGAAGCCGAGGCAGAGCGCGAACAGGGCCGGCCAGGGGTTGACCTCGTCGGGTGCCGCCTGGGCAGGGCTGGGTGCGGGGTGGCTCATGGAAGCACTCAACACCCGAGCGTGGACACTTCTTCCATGAGCGACTCCTTCACCGGCCAGGACCTGATGGCGGGCCCCCCGCCGACCCACCTCCCCGAGGACCCGGCCGCGGCCGAGCTCGGCGGGGACGCCGACCCGCACGACGTGGTGCGACGCCACCCGGAGTCGCCGCTCGCGTGGGCGACGCTCGCCGAGGCGGCCCTGGCGGACGGTGCGATCGACGACGTCACGGCCTACGCCTACGCCCGGGTGGGCTACCACCGCAGCCTCGACCTGCTGCGCCGCAACGGCTGGAAGGGCCACGGCCCGGTGCCCTGGGAGCACGAGCCGAACCGCGGTTTCCTGCGCGCGCTGGCCGCGCTCGCCACCGCCGCGGGACGCATCGGCGAGACGCCGGAGGAGTCCCGGTGCCGGGAGTTCCTGCGCGACTCCAGCCCCACGGCGTACGACGCCCTTCTCGGGTGAGGGCCTCTGCGCGCCAGCTCAGGTGACGCTGCTCCTGAGCCTGGCCTGGGCCGCGCCCGAGGCGCCGATCCGATCCAGGCCGAGCAGGGCGGCTCCGACCACGGGCGGCGCGCCCACGACACGGGCATTGGCCTTCGGTGCGCGCTCGGCCAGTCCCGCGTCGATCGCGTCCAGCAGCAGCGCGTGGCCCGCCGTGAGCACGCCTCCGCCGAGCACGATGTCGACGGGGTCGTCCATCAGGTCCAGCCGGTGCATCGCCGATACGGCGAGGGCCACGATCTCGTCTGCCTGCCTCTGGACCAGCGAGACCGCCACAGGGTCCCCTCGGTCGGCCGCCCGGAACAGGAGGGGAGTGACCTCCTGGACCCGCTCCTCGGTGATCACACCGAGGTGGAGTGACTCGAGCAGGGCGGCCATGTCCGCCACCCCGTAGTGCTCGGGGAGGTCATCGGCCAGCGAGGTGACGGGCCCGCGGCCGTCGACCGAGCGTGATGCCCACCACAGCGCCTCCTCGGCCAGGAAGGCGCCGCCGCCCCAGTCGCCCGAGATCTTGCCGAGGGCGGCGAAGCGGGCCGTGCGCCCGTCCGGCAGCAGTCCCGAGCAGTTGATGCCGGCACCACACACGACCGCGACCGCCGGGGGCGTCTCGTTCCCTGCGCGCAGCAGCGCGAACGTGTCGTTGCCGACGTACGTCTTGACACCCCATCGCCGTTGCTCGATCTGGTGCTGCAGGCGGTCCAGCTCCACCTCCAGGTCGGCGTTGGCCAGGCATGCCGAGACCTGGCCGACCCAGGGTTCTCCGTCGCGCCGGGTCAGCCCCGCCGCCGTCACGAGCCGGTCGAGGAGCGGCTCAAGCCCGGCGACAGCGGCGTCCGGACCGACCATGTGCGGCCGGAACCCTCCTCCTCGTACCCTGCCCAGCACGGTGCCGTCCGACGAGACGAGCAGCACGTCCGTCTTGCTGTTGCCGGCATCGATCGCAAGCACGCCGGACTCGGCGGTCGGATGCGGCGACATCATGCCCACGTGAGAAACGAGCGGTTGTGGGCCAGCAGCCGGTCGGTCAGCCGGTCGGCGAGGTCGATCTGCCCCACCAACGGGTGTGCGAGCAAGGCATCGAAGACGCGCCCCCTGCCACCTTCCAGCGCCGCCGTGAGGGCGAGCCGCTCGTAGGCCGCGACGTGGGCGACGAGGCCCGCGATCATGGGCTCGAGCGGCGCCGTGGGCACGGGCACGGCCCCGGCCGCCCCCACCCGCGCGGACACCTCGATCACGTGGTCGTCGTCGAGGAGACCCAGGGTGCCGTCGTTGGCTACGTTGACCACGCGCACGGACGTCTCACCGCCCCGGGCATCCCGCCCGACCAGCGACGCCACGAGGGCGACCGCCGCCTCGGAGTAGAAGGCGCCGCCCCGCTTCGCGAGCTCGGCAGGCTTCTCCACCACGGCCGGATCGGCGTACAGGTCGAGCAGCCGCTGCTCGATAGCCGCCACCTCCGATGCCCGCGAGGGGCCCGAGCGGAGCTCACGGACGACCTCGTCGTGGGCGTAGAAGTAGCGCAGGTAGTACGACGGCACCGACCGAAGCCGCTCCACCACGGTCGCAGGCAGCTCGATCTCCTCGGCGAGAGCGCAGATGTGCTCAGCGAGCAGGTCCGGGAGCACGTCCACACCGTCCAGCAGCACGGCCCGCTCCCAGGTCAGGTGGTTCAGCCCGACGTGGTCGAGGCCGACGCGCTCTGGCTCGACCGCCAGCAGAGCCGCGAACCGGCGCTGGAAGCCGATGGCCACGTTGCACAGACCGATCGCCCGGTGCCCCGCCTGCAGCAACGCCCGGGTGACGATTCCCACCGGGTTGGTGAAGTCCACGATCCAGGCCCCGGGGCTGGCCCGCCGGATCTCCTCGGCGATGTCGAGCACGACGGGAACGGTGCGCAGAGCCTTGGCCAGCCCTCCCGCCCCGGTCGTCTCCTGCCCCACACAGCCGCACTCCAGCGGCCATGTCTCGTCGTCCTGGCGAGTGGCCTGCCCTCCCACGCGCAGCTGCAGCAGCACGACGTCGGCGTCAGCGACGGCACGGCGGAGGCTCGTGGTCGTCGTGAGCCGGGCCGGGTGGCCAAGGTGGCGCAGGATCCGGCCCGAGACACCGCCGACCAGCTCCAGCCGGTGCTCGGACGGGTCCATCAGCACCACCTCGTCAACCGCGAGCTCGTCTCGAAGCCTGGCCAGCCCGTCGACCAGCTCGGGGGTGTACGTCGAGCCGCCGCCCACGACGGTGAGCTTCATCCCTTCACCCCGGTCAGAGTGACCCCTTCGATGAAGGCCTTCTGGGCGAAGAAGAACACGATGATCACCGGTGCCATCACCATCAGGGTCGCCGCCATCGTGAGGTTCCAGTCCGTGTGGTGGGCCGACTTGAAGGTCTCTAGGCCGTAGCTCAGGGTCCAGGCCCCGGGGTTCTCGCTGGCGTAGATCTGGGGGCCGAAGTAGTCGTTCCAGCAGTAGAAGAACTGGAACAACGCGACGGCCGCGATGCCCGGCCGCGCCATGGGGACGGCCACGTACAGCATCGCGCGGAAGTCGCCGCAGCCGTCGACCTTGGCGGCGTCGATGCACTCCGACGGGATCGTGAGCAGGAACTGTCGCAGCAGGAAGATCGAGAAGGCGTCTCCGAACCCCATCGGGATGATTAGCGGCCACAGCGTCCCGGTGAGGTGGAACTGCTGCGCCCACACCAGGTACATCGGCACCGTCACGACCTGGGGCGGGAGCATCATGGTCGCGATCACGACGCCCAGAGCCAGGCCGCGACCACGGAACCGGAACCTGGCCAGGGCGTAGGCGACCGGGAAGCTCGACACGACGGACAGCACCGTGCCTGCCACGGCGTACACGATCGTGTTGCGCCACCAGGTGGTGAAACCGGGGGTCTTCCACACGTCGACCAGGTTGTGCCACTCGAAGGTCTGCGGCCACAGGTCACGGGTCAGCGTCTGCTGGTCACTCATCACGGCGGTCAGCGCGATGAAGACGAACGGCAGCAGGAACACCAGCCCGATGGCGATCCCGACGGCGTGCAGGGCGATCCACTCGAGATCGATCCGACGCGGCGGCCGCGGCCGGCGCGAGGGCCTGCCCGAAAGGGTGCGGGGGCTGGTCGCGTCCAGGGGACCGGCGGCCGCCGCGGTGTCGGCCGTCATGTTCCCTCACCATCTCCGAGCAGGCCGGAGCTCCGGCGCATGAGGAGCACGGTGAAAACCATCGACAGTGCGAACAGCACAAGCGCGACGACGCTGGCCGAGCCGGTGTCAAAGCGCTGGAAGCCGAGGTTGTAGATGAGCTGGGGCAGGGTCAGCGTCGACTTCGCCGGGTAGCCCGGCTCGAACTGTTGTCCCGACCCGCCGATCACGCCGCTCGCGACCCTTCCGGCGATCAGCGGCTGTGTGTAGTACTGCATCGTCTGGATGATTCCCGTGACCACGGCGAAGAGGACGATGGGCGAGATGTTGGGCAGCGTGATGAAGCGGAAGGTTGCCCAGCGGCCGGCTCCGTCGAGCCCAGCCGCCTCGTACTGCGAGGTCGGCACGTCGAGCAGGGCGGCCATGAAGATCACCATCAGGTCGCCGATGCCCCAGAGGGCGAGCATGGTCAACGCGGGCTTCGACCATGTGGGGTCGTTGAACCAGCCCGGTTCGGGCAGCCCGAGCTTGCCGAGCACCACATTGACCGGGCCGGTGCCGGGGTTGAGCAGGAAGGCGAACGCCATGGTGGCCGCGACGGGCGGGGCGAGGTACGGGATGTAGAGCACGGTGCGGAGAGCGCCGGCCCCGAGCCTGATCCTGGTGACCAGCAGTCCGAGGAACAGCCCGAAGACGACGCGCAGCGTCACCATGACCGCCACCAGCCACATGGTGTTGCGCAGTGCCGGCCAGAACATCGGGTAGTGACCGAAGACGTACCGCCAGTTGTCCAGGCCGGTCAGCTCGGGGGACGTGAACCCGTCGTAGTGGGCGAACGAGTAGTACACCGTGGCCGCGAGCGGGTACAGGAAGAACAGTCCGGTGCCGATCAGCCACGGGGAGAGGAAGGCGACGTTGCGCGCGGTACGGCGCACCTGCCAGGTGTCCCACCCCCGGCTCTGGCCGGGCGCCTCCGAAGTGCTCACCGCGCCCGATCGATGTCGGTGTCGATCTGCTTCGCCGCCCTGTCGAGGCTGCCTTGGAGGTCGGTCTCCTTGCCGGACTCGTAGGCGTAGCCGACGTCCTGCAGGGTCAGCTGGTAGGCGCCGCCGTTGGGGCTGGCCGGTGTCGTGGTGCTGTTCGGGTTCTGTGCGATCTTGATGAACGCGTCGACCGCCTGGCTTCTGTCGAGGTCGGATGACTCCAGTGCCTTGTTCGTCGAGGGAATGTTGTGGATCGCGTTGGCGAAGCTCACCACCGCCTTTGTGTCGGTGGTGAGGTACTTGACCAGTTCCCAGGCCGCGTTCTGCTTCTTGCTGGTGCTCGCGATCCCGATGATCGTCCCGGAGAGATAGCCCTTGCCGTACGTGTCCACCTGGCCGTCCGGCACCGGGAACGGCGCCACACCGTAGTCGAACTGGACGCCGGCGTCGTCGACCATCCCGGCCCGCCACTCGCCGTCGATCGCCATCGCCACCTGGCCGGTCATGAACGGGTTCTTCGAGCCGAACTCGTCGCCGAAGGTCGACCGGTACTTCTCCAGCTTGTCGTAGCCACCGAGGGTGTCGACCAGGTGCTTCTGCCACGTGAACATGGCGGGGAACGCCGGGTCGCTGTCGACCGTCGACTTGCCGTCGGCGTCGAAGTACGTCGGGCTCCACTGGGCGACGAGGTGGGTGGTCGTGGACTCGTAGCCGTGGAAGTTCGGCATGAACCCGAGCTGCGAGAACGAGTCCCCGTCCGGCTTGGTCAGCTTGACTGCGTCGGCGTCGAACTCGGAGAGGGTCCGTGGGGGCCGGGTGATGCCTGCCTCCTTGAAGGCGTCCTTGTTGTAGTAGAGGCCGTACGCATCGCTGAGCAGGGGGAGAGTGCAGCGGACGCCGTCGAACTGGGTGTAGTCCTGCAGTGGCTTCGGGAAGGTGGACGCGACGTCGATCTCGGACTTCTTCAGGAATGGTGTCAGGTCGACGAACGCGTGCGAGGTGCAGAACTCGCCGACGTTGTCGGTGGTGAACGAGGAGACCGCGTCGGGGGCCTTGGCGCCTCCGGCCCTCAACGACTGGTTGATCTTGTCGTCGGTGATGTTGCCCACCACCTTGACGTGGATGTTCGGGTGCGCGCCCTCGAACGCGTCGATGTTGGCCTGGATGGCCTTCACCTCGCTGGGCGCGCTCCAGCCGTGCCAGAACGTGATGGTGACGTCCGCGTTCGGGTCGTCATTCGCGCTGCCCTGCCTGGATCCACCGCAACCGGCCGCGAGTGCGGCGACGGTCGCGGCAGCCACGAGACCGGTGAGCGTTGTGTTCGGGAGCGCCATGGCGATCCTCCAGTCGGTGTCGGTCGGACCTGTGTTTGGACGGTCACTCGACGGCGGTCCTGGCGCCGGTGGCCGAGTCGTTGGTGTTGAAGACGAGGTCGCGGGTGACCCCGAGCGCCGCGTGCACCGCGCCGTTGAGGACCGGGTCGTCCGGTACGCCCGTGAGCTCCATCCGGGGCCGGCAGAGTGACAGGGCGTGCAGCTCTCGGCGCACCAGGTCGCGAAGGGGTTCCCCGCCCGCGCTGATCACCCCGCCGGACATGATCACCAGCTCTGGATCGAGGACCGCGACGATGGCGGCGAGCCCGACCGCCAACCGGCGCCCGAGCTCGGTCAGGAACGGTTCGCCGCCGCCGGTACGGGTCGCCTTCGCGACCGCGTCCTCGGCGGTGGCGGCCCGGATGCCGTGCGCTCGGGCCAGGGCCAGCACGGCCCGGGCTCCTGCGAGCTCCTGGAACCCGCCCGCGTTGTTGACGCCGACGTTGCGCACCAGAGGTGTCCCGGGGAGGGGCATGAAGCCGACCTCACCGGCTCCACCGGTGAACCCCCGGTGGAGGTGTCCGCCGATCACGATCGCCGCACCCACGCCTTCCTCACCCCACAGCAGGACGAAGTTCTCGCTGCCCCGGGCGGCGCCCAGGGCGAGCTCGGCCACCGCGGCGAGGTTGACGTCGTTGTCGAAGTCCACGGGCATCGCCACCGCGTCGCGGAGCCGGTCGAGAAGGCTGGCATCGTGCCAACCCGGTAGGTGTCGTGCATAGCGGAGTCGTTGCGTGCCGGGGTCGAAGGCGCCCGGTGTGCCGACCACCGTCCTGCGTAGCACGGCGCGGTCGACGCCCGCGTCCCTGCAGGCGGCGTCGAGCGCATCGGTGACCAGAGCCACGGTGTCCCCTGCGGCCCGACCAGGTGTCGGCAGCTCGTGGCGGCCGACGATCCGTCCCGTGAGGTCGGCCACGGCCGCGCGGATGCGGCGTGGCGTGACGTCGAGGCCCGCGACGTGGGCGGCTCGCGGTTCGATCTCGTACAGCACCGCGTTCGGGCCGCGTCGGCCCGGACTGCTGCCGCTCGGCCGGACCAACCCGGCCGCTGTCAGGCGCGACAAGACCTGGGACATGGTGGGCCGGGAGAGGCCCGTGAGGTCCCCGAGGGCCGGACGGGAGAGCGGGCCGTCGGCGAGCAACAGCTCGAGGACCGCGCGGTCGTTGATCGCGCGGAGCAGTCGCGGGGTGCCGGGCTCTGCCATCAGGATCCAACTGTTAGGTAAGTTTCCTATTAGTTTGGGAAACTAGTCCCGCTCCTCCTCGGTGTCAACCGGTGTGCGGCCGATCTCCGACGCCCGGGGATGTGGCGCAGGTCACAGGAGGAGTAACCTCCGTGGGCATGAGTCTCGGAGATGACGCTTCGCGGGAGCCCGCGCACGAGCGCGGAGCACCCCCCACCGACACGGGGAAGATGGTGGCCGCAGGGGTCCTGCTGGCCATCCCGCTGGTCGCACTGATGTGGGTGCCCAGCTACGCGAAGGAGACCCCGAAGCTCTTCGGCTTCCCGTTCTTCTTCTGGTACCAGTTCCTCTGGGTGTTCATCTGCTCGGCGATGACCTGGACGGCGTACAGGCTCACGCTCTCGGCACGGAAGGGTGATCGCAAGTGACGCCGCTGGCCGCCGGTGGCGGCGTCAACGGGGTGGCCCTGACGGTCCTGATCGTGCTCTTCCTGATAGTCACGGTCGCCGGATTCATGGCCACCCGCTTCCAGCGCGGAGACTCCCTGGACACGCTCGACGAATGGGGTCTCGGCGGCCGCAAGTTCGGCACCTGGGTGACCTGGTTCCTGCTCGGCGGTGACCTCTACACGGCGTACACGTTCATCGCGGTGCCGGCCGCGATGTTCGCCACCGGCGCGGTAGCGGGCTTCTTCGCGGTGCCCTACACGATCATCCTGTACCCGATCATCTTCATCTTCATGGCGCGGTTGTGGTCGGTCAGCCACCGGCACGGCTACGTCACGACCGCGGACTTCGTCCGCGGCAGGTACGACGACCGCGGCCTCAGCCTTGCCGTCGCTGTGACCGGATTCGTGGCGACGATGCCCTACATCGCGCTCCAGCTGGTCGGCATCGAGGCGGTGCTCGAGGTGGCCGGCCTGGGCGGCGGCGACAACGTGCTGGCCCAGGACTTGCCACTGTTCGTGGCGTTCGCCGTGCTCGCGGCGTTCACGTACTCCTCCGGGCTGCGTGCCCCCGCGGTGATCGCGTTCGTCAAGGACACCCTGATCTACCTGGTGATCATCGTCGCGATCGTCTACCTGCCCTCGCAGGTCGGCGGCTGGGAGGGCATCTTCGGCGCCGCCAAGGAGAAGATGGCGACGGTCAACGAGGCGACCGGCAAGCCGACCGGCGCATTCATCCCGGGCGTCGGGCAGGGCTGGGCCTACGCCACGCTCGCCCTCGGCTCCGCGATGGCGCTGTTCATGTACCCGCACTCGGTCACGGCCAGCCTCTCGTCCGGCAGCCGCAACACGATCCGCAAGAACGCCTCCATCCTGCCGGCCTACTCGTTCGTGCTCGGGCTGCTCGCCCTGCTCGGCTGGGTCGCCATCGCGGCCAAGACCAACCCGATCGGCCTCGACGGCCAGCCCAACCCGCAGCTCGTCGTCCCGCAGCTGTTCGAGGACTTCTTCCCGGACTGGTTCACAGGGGTCGCGTTCGCCGCAATCGCGATCGGTGCGCTCGTGCCCGCCGCGATCATGTCGATCGCCGCTGCCAACACGTTCACGCGCAACATCTACAAGGAGTGGCTGCACAAGGACGCCACCCCCGCCCAGGAGGCAAGGGTCTCGAAGATCACCTCCTTGGTGGTGAAGGCGTTCGCGCTTGGCTTCGTGCTGACACTCGACAACCAGAACGCGATCAACTTCCAGCTCCTCGGCGGCATCTGGATCCTGCAGACGTTCCCGGCCGTGGTGTTCAGCCTCTACACGAGGTGGTTCCACCGCTACGCGCTGCTCGCCGGCTGGGCCGTCGGCATCGTGTACGGCACCGTCAAGGCCTACCAGGTGATCAACCCGGCCACGGGCAAGCACTTCGGCGGCTCGCTCGCGGAGATCCCGGGTCTGGGCGACATGGGCTACATCGCGCTGACGGCGTTCGCGCTCAACCTGCTCGTGGCCGTGGTGGTCAGCGCTGTCCTCAACGCGACGAAGGTCTCGAACGGCCGCGACGCGACGCGGACGTCGGACTACTACGCGGACAAGGACGACCCCACGGTCGCCCACGACCTGCAGCGGGCCAACGACCTGGAGGCACCACCGGCGAGGTAGCCGATCAGCCCTGGGTGACCTCGTTGCCGTGGTGTGGCAGCACCATGTGGAAGGCGGCGGGCTCGACGGTCCACGTGCGGTG
>Ga0207708_10000620_pt1 | contig 27264 bp, 23 predicted proteins | sample KBSK5101metaG_FD_184340 | JGI IMG/M metagenome (GOLD analysis project Ga0207708, IMG submission 184340) | Corn, switchgrass and miscanthus rhizosphere microbial communities from Kellogg Biological Station, Michigan, USA - KBS K5-10-1 metaG... | ecosystem: Host-associated > Plants > Roots >... | reverse complement strand
CGTGTTGATCGACACCTTATCGGCCCCAGCAAGCAGCAGTTTTCTGATGTCCTCGACCGTGCGCACGCCGCCGCCGACGGTGAGCGGCATGAAGCAGGCCTCGGCCGTGCGCCGCACCACGTCGAGGATAATGTCGCGGTTCTCGTGGCTGGCGGTGATGTCGAGAAACGTGAGCTCGTCGGCGCCGGCGGCGTCATAGGCGATCGCAGCTTCGACCGGGTCGCCGGCGTCGCGCAGATCGAGGAATCTGACGCCCTTGACCACACGGCCGTCCTTGACGTCGAGGCAGGGAATGACGCGGACCTTGAACATCAGGGTCCTCGATCAAGCCGGCTCGGAGCGCCGCAGGCGCCTGATCAGCAGGACCGCGGCGAAACCCAGCCAGACGAGGAAACCCATGGCGCCGAAGGGAATGGTCATGAATGTGAGCCAAGCGAACATACCAAAAAAGGTGAGCACACCGCCGAAATCGACACCGAGCAGCGGACAAGCATGGACGGCGCTTTCATTGAGCTGGCAGCCAAGTGCGGCCGCGATCAGCCCGGCCGTAAGGGTGACCAGGAGCGGACCGGCGGTGAATAGAAAGAGTCCGAGCAGGCTCAACCAAAACCACCCGGCAGCACTGAGTCCCTTCCCGATCATCAGACGCGTTCCCTGGCGGCACGAATGAGTGCGAGCGCCGCCGCCGGATCGAGACGCCCGTCATACAAGGCGCGCCCTGCAATAGCGCCGGCAATTTTCCGCGCGCGGGGATGCAGCAGCGCCTCGACGTCCGCGATCGAGGCAAGCCCGCCCGATGCAATCACCGGGATGCTCACCGCTTCAGCGAGCGTAACGGTGGCATCGAGATTGAGACCCTTCAGCAGGCCATCGCGGGAAATGTCGGTGTAGATCAGGGCGGCGACGCCCACATCCTCGAACCGCCTGGCGACGTCGAGAGCGGTGAGCTCGGACGTTTCCGCCCAACCCTTCACCGCCACCATGCTATCGCGGGCATCGAGCGCGACCGCGACCCGTGCCGGAAACAGCGTCGCTGCCTTGGTAACGAGCGCGGGATCGCGCACCGCCGCGGTGCCGATGATGACACGGGTGACGCCTTTATCGAGCCAGGCCTCGACCGTGTCGATGTCGCGGATGCCGCCGCCGAGCTGCAGCGGAATGGTGGTCGCGTCGATGATGCTCTCGACCGCAGCAACATTGACCGGCTTGCCCGAGAACGCGCCGTCGAGATCGACGACATGGAGATACTCGAAGCCCTGCGCCTCGAACGCGCGCGCCTGCGCCGCCGGATCGCGGTGGAACACGGTCGCGCGCGCCATGTCGCCCTGCTCGAGCCGCACGCAGGCGCCGTCCTTGAGGTCGATGGCGGGGAACAGGATCATGGCTTAACCCGCGCTGGCGCGCGCGACGGAGATGACTCGTGCTTGGTGTAGGCGGCCCGAGACGACCGCGCGGTCCAGCGCGTCACGGTTTCCACTTCAGGAAGTTCGCGATTAGCCGCAAGCCCAGGCGCTGGCTCTTTTCAGGGTGGAACTGGGTGCCGACCATGGTGTCACGGCCAACCACGGCGGTGACGGGGCCGCCGTAGTCCGCCTCGGCGATGAGATCGGCGCGCTCGGCCGCCTTGAGATGATAAGAGTGCACGAAATAGGCGTGCAGTCCGTCCGCGCCGACATCGATACCGTCGAACAATGGATGCGGCCGCTGCGCGTTGAGCGTGTTCCAGCCCATATGCGGGATCTTCAGGGTCGGGTCCGACGGCGCGATCCGGTCGACCTCGCCCGGAATCCAGCCCAGTCCCGGGATCACCTCGTATTCGCGGCCGCGCTCGGCCATGAGCTGCATGCCGACGCAAATCCCGAGGAACGGGCGGGCACGCGCGCGCACGCTGTCATTGAGCGCTTCGACCATGCCGCCGACGGCGTCGAGACCGCGCCGGCAATCGGCGAAGGCGCCGACGCCGGGCAGCACCACGCGGTCGGCCCGCCTGACCTCTTCCGGGTCGGACGTCACCATGATCGGCTCGTTCAATCCTTCCTCACGCGCGGCGCGTTCGAACGCCTTGGCCGCCGAGTGCAGATTGCCCGAGCCGTAATCGATGATCGCCACGCTCACCGTGACGCTCCCGGTTGCGGAAACAGGCCGAGGACCTCGGATGAATCCTGCGGCCGGCGTGCCGTCGCCATGCCTAACGACCTGCGCGATCCGCCGCCGGCAGCGGATGGGTTGGCCGCGGACGGATCCGTCCAGGATTTGTCGACCCATGTATCGAAAAACCGCCGCTCCGCCGATTCGAGATCGTCACCGACGACGACGGCGACGTTGTTCCAGCGCCGGCGCGACAGCGTGAACCGACGTAATGTCGCGGCCTCGAAACCGACCAGCAACGCCAGCAGGAAGCTGACGATGATGATCACCCCCGACGAGGCGCCGATCAGCCGCAATCCGACCTGGAGCGCCACGGCCACGATGACGTAGCCGACGAACACCAGCCACAGCCGATGCCGCAGCATCCACAACGGCGCCAGCAGGAAGGCCCAGAACGAGAAGCCGTCGCGCACGAACACGAAGCGATCGGGATCGGGCGTGGATTCACCCGCCTTCAGCGGCGGTTCATGCACGGTGTAGATGGACATGGGTGTTTCACTTTCTCGGCTCCCTCGCGGGAGCGAATGTCAGCCGCCGAGCGAGCCTTTGGTGGACGGAATTTCGTTCGCCGCGCGCGCATCGATGGCGACCGCCGTACGCAAGGCCCGCGCGAGTCCCTTGAAGCAGGACTCGGCGATATGATGGTCATTGCTGCCATAGAGCGTGGCGACATGCAGCGTCATGCCGCTGTTCATGGCGAATGCCTGAAACCATTCCTGCACCAGCTCGGTGTCGAAGGTGCCGACCTTGTCGCGCCCGAACTCGGCCTTGAACACCAGGAACGGCCGGCCGGAAATGTCGAGCGCAACGCGGGTAAGCGCCTCATCCATGGGCACATGCACGTCGGCATAGCGGGTGATGCCCTTCATGTCGCCGAGCGCCTGCTTCACCGCCTGGCCAAGCGCGATCCCGACATCCTCAGTGGTGTGGTGATGGTCGATGTGGAGATCGCCCTTGGCCTTGATGGTCAGGTCAATGCGAGAATGGCGCGCCAGCAGGTCCAGCATATGGTCGAGAAAGCCGATTCCGGTCGAAATCGACGACGCACCGGTCCCGTCGAGATCGATCGCGACCTCGACGTCGGTTTCCTTGGTGGTGCGCTTGACCGAACCCTTGCGCATGAATGGGTCTCTTCGCGTTAGACTGGAGCGGCGCTGAGCCGCGCGCCTTTTATCAGGGGTTTGCGGCTTTCGCCACTGCGGCGACCGGAATTGCGCCTCCCCCGCATAATGCTTACATCATCGGCGAGCACGGGATCCGCGAATGCAGCCTACCTCCCCCGACCTCTGGCACGGCACCACCATCCTCACCGTCCGCAAGGGCGGCAGCGTGGTGATCGGCGGTGATGGACAAGTCTCGATCGGCCAGACCATCGTCAAGGCCAACGCCAAGAAGGTACGCCGCCTCGGCAGGGGCGACGTAATCGGCGGCTTCGCCGGCGCCACCGCCGACGCCTTCACCCTGTTTGAGCGGCTGGAGGCGAAGCTCGAGCAGTATCCGAGCCAGCTGACCCGCGCCGCGGTGGAACTGGCCAAGGACTGGCGCACTGACCGCTATCTGCGCCGGCTCGAAGCCATGATGATCGTCGCCGACGCGCAGGTGTCGCTGGTGCTCACCGGCACCGGCGACGTGCTCGAGCCGGAATCCGGCATCATGGGCATCGGCTCCGGCGGCAACTACGCGCTCGCCGCCGCCCGCGCGTTGATCGACGGGCCGCTGGAGGCCGAGGCGATCGTGCGCAAGGCAATGGACATCGCCGCCGACATCTGCGTCTACACCAATCGCAACATCACGGTCGAGACGTTGCAGGGCGCCTGAGGCGTGACGCCGCTCGCCGATCATTCCGGGCTGCGGCTTGCCTTTGATCGTGCAATGACTCGGTCGCCCCCAGACCGCGGAATGGTGAAACGGTGACCTCGGCACAACGTATCCCGCCGTGGGCCTTCTTACTGGCCGTGCCCGCCATGCTGGCCCTGCAGGCGCTCACTCTCTTGCTGATCGGCCGCCTGCCCATGTGCGCCTGCGGCACCATCAAGTTGTGGCACGGCGTCGTGCACAGCGCCGAGAATTCCCAGCACATCTTCGACTGGTACACGTTGACGCACGTGGTGCACGGTTTCGGTCTTTATTTCCTCCTCTGGCTGGTGCTGCGGCGGACGTCTGTGGCGCTGCGCCTCGCGCTCGCCGTACTGATCGAGGGCGGATGGGAAATCCTCGAGAACAGCGACTTCATCATCAACCGCTACCGCGCAGAGACGATCGCGCTCGACTATTTCGGCGACAGCATCGTCAACTCGATCGCCGACACGGTCGCCATGATACTCGGCTTCGCGCTCGCCTACCGGCTGTCACCGTGGAGCGTGGTCGGGCTTGCGATCGCCTTCGAACTCATGCTGGCATATACCATCCGCGACAACCTCACGCTCAACGTCATCATGCTCGTCCATCCGACCCAGGTCATCAAAGCATGGCAAGCTGCGCCGCTATTGCGCTAGCGCGCCGCGAGGGCCAAATATTCCCCCCATGACCGACTTTTCCCCGCGCGAAATCGTCTCCGAGCTCGACCGCTACATCATCGGTCAGCATGACGCCAAGCGAGCCGTCGCGATCGCATTGCGCAATCGCTGGCGGCGCCTTCAGCTCGATGAGAAGCTGCGCGAGGAGGTGCTGCCCAAGAACATCCTGATGATCGGCCCCACCGGCATCGGCAAGACCGAAATTTCCCGCCGGCTCGCCAAGCTTGCCGGCGCGCCCTTCATCAAGGTCGAGGCGACCAAGTTCACCGAAGTCGGCTATGTCGGCCGCGACGTCGAGCAGATCGTGCGCGACCTGGTGGAAGTGGGGATCGCCCAGACGCGGGAAAAACGCCGTAAGGACGTGCGCGCCCGCGCCCAGCTCGCAGCCGAGGAGCGCGTGGTCAGCGCGTTGGTGGGCGAGAACGCGAGCGCGACGACCAAAGACTCGTTTCGCAAGCGGCTGCGTGCGGGCGAGCTCAACGACAAAGAAATCGAAATCGAGGTGCAGTCGGCGGGCGGTGGCGGCATGCCGCTGTTCGAAATTCCCGGCATGCCCGGCGCGCAGATGGGCGCGATCTCGATCGGCGATATCTTCGGCAAGATGGGGGGCGGCCGCACCAAGACACGGCGCGTCACGGTGTCGGAATCCTACGACATCCTGATCAACGAGGAATCCGACAAGCTCCTCGACAACGACCAACTGGTGCTGGAATCGATCAAATCGGTCGAGCAGAACGGTATCGTCTTTCTCGACGAGATCGATAAGATCGCCGGCCGCGAGGGGCGCTCGGGCGCCGATGTCTCGCGCGAGGGCGTGCAGCGCGATCTGCTGCCGCTGATCGAGGGCACCACCGTCTCGACCAAGCACGGAGCGGTGAAGACCGACCATATTCTGTTCATCGCGTCGGGCGCGTTTCATATTTCCAAGCCGTCGGACCTGCTTCCCGAGTTGCAGGGCCGGCTGCCGATCCGGGTGGAGCTACGCCCCCTCACGCGCGACGACTTCCGCCGCATCCTCACCGAACCCGAAGCGTCGCTGATCAAGCAATACATTGCGCTGCTGGCGACTGAAGGGGTGAAGCTCGAATTCAGCGCCGACGCCATCGACGCCATTGCCGATGTGGCGGTGCAGGTCAATTCCAGCGTCGAGAATATCGGCGCGCGGCGGCTGCAGACGGTCATGGAACGCGTGCTCGACGAGATCTCGTTTGCTGCCACCGACCGCTCCGGCGACACGGTGGCGATCGACGCCGCTTATGTGCACAAGCACATCGGAGACCTCGCGAAGAACGCGGACCTGTCACGGTTCATTCTTTGACAAGACGCATCCGGATCGCGCTTGGGCTCAACCGGGTTGCGCGCTCGAGCCATTTTCACGACTGCCGAGACCAGCCATAGTATTCCGATCGCGCACCGGGAGGACGCCATGCGCCTGGGAATGTTCATGATGCCGGTCCATCCGCCGGGCCGCACGTTCTGGAGCACGCTCGAGGAGGACAGTGAGAAGTCGGTGCTCGCCGATGCGCTCGGGTTCGACGAGCTGTGGCTGGGCGAACATTTCTCCGCCACCACCGAACCGATCCCTTCCCCGATGATGTTCTTCGCGAGTCTCCTCCCGCATACCAAAAACATCACGTTCGGCACCGCCGTCATCAACCTGCCCAATCATCATCCCGCGATCGTGGCCGCCGAGACAGCGCAGTTCGATCACATGAGCAAAGGCCGCTTCATGCTCGGCGTCGGGCCAGGCGGCCTCGTGTCCGATTTCGAGCTGTTCAACAATCCCGACGTGCACGCGCGCAATCGCATGGTGATCGAGGCCGTGGATTTCATGCAGCGCATCTGGTCCCAGGACCCGCCCTACGATCTTCAGGGCGAGTTCTGGCAGGTGCGTCTCAAGGATGGGATCATTCCGGAGCTCGGCGTGGGCTTTATGCCGAAACCCTATCAGACGCCGGGACCCCCGATCTCCATCTCGCTGGCGAGCCCGAACTCCTCCTCCGCGCGCACCGCCGCGCTCAAGGGATGGGGAATGATCTCCGCCAATATCATCCCGACCTACGCGGTCGCGAGCCATTGGGACGTGTACTGCAAGGCCTGCGGCGAAGCCGGTACTCCCGCCAGCGGTGAGAACTGGCGGGTCGCGCGCAATGTGCTGGTGGCGCCCTCGGATTCCGAGGCACATGACCGCGTGTTCGGCGAGCAGGGCTCCAACCGGTATTTCTACACCTATTTGCGCGCGGTCCTGAGCCGGGTTGGGCTCCTCGTGATTCTCAAGCCGCGCCCGGACATGCCGGACGAGCAGGCCACGGTGGACGCCATCACCAGGGAATGCGTGACCTACGGCTCGCCCAAGGCCGTGCTGGACAAGCTGGTCGCGTTCCGCGAGCGGGTGGGCCCGTTCGGGACACTGCTCATGACCGGCCTCGATTGGGGCGGGCCGAACGCAGACTGGGAGCGCGAGTCCATGCGCCTGCTGGCGCAGGAGGTGATGCCGAAATTCCGCCAGCATGTACTGGCGCGCGCCGCCGAGTAGGCGGCCGTCGCAAGCGGATGTCCCCGTCCGGGCCGGGGGCGCGGCAGCCTTCTCCGCCGTCAGAAGTCCGAGGCGATGCCTTTGACCTCCCAGTCCCCGTAGCGAACGGGATCCAGCCCGTCGCGGCCTTGAAACTCCTGCGGCGGTTGCGCAGCGCCGCGCGCGGCGCGCCGGGCGGCCGCCTCGGCAAGCGCGCGTTCCGCTGCCGCGGGAATGGGCTTTTTGCGGTCGGACGTGGGCGCCGTGTCAGTTGGTTTTGTGTGGTTCATGCAGCTCTCCATCCTCCGGGAGCGGCAAAATCAAGATGCGCCAAGAAAAGCGAGAAAATGTGACATCCAAGTGCGGCACGAGGAAGCGGCCTCTGGCGGCCGGACAGCACCGATCCAACATTTTCGTCGTGAAGGCCGGACCCCACGCGGGTGGTAACGCGTTCTTGCTGCAAGCCGGCGACCGGAGGAAGCGACCATGAACTACCTTCGTACCGCCATCCTGCTGGCGGGGCTGACCGCCCTTTTCATGGGCATCGGTTATCTCATTGGTGGCGCGGGCGGCGCGATGATTGCTCTCTTCATCGCGGCCGGCATGAATCTCGCCACCTATTGGAACGCGGATCGGCTCGTGCTCTCGATGCACGACGCGCATGAAGTCGACGAAACCACCGCGCCCGATCTCGTGCGTCTGGTGCGCGACCTGGCGCGGAACGCGGGCCTGCCGATGCCGCGGGTCTACCTCATGGACAATCCGCAGCCCAATGCATTCGCCACCGGGCGCAATCCCGAGCACGCGGCGGTCGCGGTGACGACCGGGCTGCTGCGGATGCTGTCGCGCGAGGAAATCGCCGGCGTGCTTGCCCACGAACTCGCCCATATCAAAAACCACGACACGCTGACCATGACGATCACGGCGACCATTGCGGGCGCGATTTCGATGCTGGCGCAGTTCGGGATGTTCTTCGGCGGCGGGCATCGCGACAACAACAGCGGTCTCGGCGTGATCGGCACGATCGCGATGATGATCCTGGCGCCGATCGCGGCCATGCTGGTTCAGATGGCGATCAGCCGCACGCGCGAATACGCCGCCGATGACCTCGGCGCTCGCATCAGCGGACGGCCGGACGCGCTGGCATCGGCGCTGATCAAGATCTCGAATGCCGCCCAACAGATCGAGAACCCCGCCGCGGAGCGCAACCCGGCGACCGCGCATCTCTTCATTATCAATCCGCTCACCCACCACGGGATCGACAACCTGTTCTCGACCCACCCCTCGACCGAGAACCGTATTGCTGCGCTTGAGCGACTGGCGGCCGAGATGGGGCGTGGCGGTTTCAACCAGCGGGCAAGCGCGACCGACCATCCGGCACGGTCGGCAAACCCATGGGGCAATGCAGGCGGCCGCAGCAGCCCGTGGGGTTGACGGCCGCAGGTTCAGCCGACAGCGAATTGTCGTCGCCGCGAGCAGTGCATCCGGTACACTCAGGACCGCAATCTAACTCGGGCTCGCGCCACAGCCGGTCATCGGGCGGTGGAAAGCTCGACCACGGACCCTGGCACCCGAGGATTCCGCTCCTGCCCATTCAGCGCATGACCACGCGCGCATCCGGAGTTGATCCTCCCGGCTTTCCCGCGCGCAGAATCGCCGCCGAGATCCTCGATGGCGTGCTGCGCCGCCGCCGGCCCCTGGATGAGCAGCTCGACGATCGCACGGCGCATCCCGATTTTGCTGCTCTGGCGGATCGCGATCGGGCGCTGGTGCGCGCCCTGGTGACGTCAGTACTGCGCCGCCTCGGTACGCTGCGCCATCTGATCGGTCGTCGGCTTGCACGCGGCCTTCCCGCCGACGCACCCCGGGTCGAAACCGCGTTGCTGATCGGCGCAGCGCAAATCCTTTGGCTCGAAGTGCCGGATCACGCCGCCGTCGACCTTGCCGTGCGTCTCGTGCAGGCGGACCGCCGCTCAGCGCGCTATACCGGTCTCGTCAACGCCGTGCTGCGGGGCATCACGCGCGACGGCGCACAAGAACTCGCCACCCTCGACGTGACCGAGCTGGACACCCCGGATTGGCTGATGGCGCGCTGGGTCGCGCATTATGGGGTGGAGACGGCGCGCATGATTGCCGTCGCCAACGGCCGCGAGCCGGCGCTCGATCTGACCGTGGCGAGCGGCCCCGAGCAATGGGCGAGCACGCTCGGCGGACGCATCCTCCCCACCGGCTCGGTACGGGCACAGGTGCATGGACCGGTCTCGCAGCTTCCGGGCTATGCCGATGGCGCCTGGTGGGTCCAGGACGCCGCCGCGGCGCTGCCGGCGAAACTCCTCGGCGACGTACGCGGCCTCGCCGTCGCCGATCTTTGCGCCGCCCCGGGCGGCAAGACCGCCCAACTCGCCGCTGCCGGCGCCCGGGTCGTCGCCGTCGACCGCGCACCGGCCCGCCTCGAACGGCTGCGACAGAACCTGGCCCGCCTGCATCTGTCCGCGGAAACCATAGCCGCCGACGTCACGCAGTGGCAGGCCGAGCCGTTTGACGCCGTCCTGCTGGATGCGCCCTGCACGGCGACGGGCACCATCCGCCGCCACCCCGATATCCCCTGGCTCAAGAGCGAGGACGACATCGCCGCGCTCGCGGGACTGCAACGGCGGCTCATTGCGCAAGCGGTCGAACTGACCAAACCAGGCGGCGTCCTCGTCTACTGCACCTGCTCGCTCGAGCCCGAAGAAGGCGTCGAGATCGTCCGCGACCTCCTCGACCGCAACCCCAACCTGCATCGCCAGCCGCTCTCAGCTACCGACGTTTACGATCATGCCGAGTGGCTGACGCCGGACGGCGACCTGCGGACGCTGCCTTGCCACTTGCCCGACGCCGATTCGCGCATGGCCGGCCTCGACGGCTTCTATGCCGCGCGCCTGCGCAGGAGCTGAAGGGGGCGTTATCCGCGATTGGCCGAGGGGCCACCCTTCCGCTATGTTCTCGCCACGGGAGTGAGAACGCCCGCCAAGAGGGGAGCCACCGCCTCGATGTCGCGCGTTTCCGTCGCGGAACGTACCAAATTGTCGGTATTCCTGGCGCGCGGCCTCGTCCGCAAGCTCACCAGCCGTGTAACCACGCATCCGATCGTCAATTGGCCGTTTTCCTTCGGGAAGGCCGACCGCGTCGTCATCGCGCCGCAGGACTTGCGGACCACCGACTCGACGCGTGCAGCCGAGATCTATGCCGGCCGCTTCGTGTTCGCCGGCAAGGTCATCCTCTGCGACTCCCGTTCGCCGTTCGAGATCACCCCGCCGTCCGAGGATTGGGCCGTCGCGCTCCTGGGCTTCGGCTGGCTGCGCCACCTGCGTGCCGCCCAATCCGGCATCACCCGCGCCAATGCGCGCGCGCTGGTCGACGAATGGGTCGCCCTCAACAGCGCGCACGACGCCATCGCCTGGCGTCCCGATGTGGTCGCGCGGCGCGTGATCTCCTGGTTGAGCCAGGCGCCGTTGCTGCTCGACGATGCCGATGTGCAGTTCTATCGCCGCTTTCTGCGCAGCCTGACGCGACAGGTCCGCTATCTCAGGCATACGGTGTCGCAGGCGCGTGACGGCGTGCCACGTCTCCAGGCCGCGATCGCGCTCACGTACGCTGCGCTGTGCATGGCGCGGCAGCAGCGTTACATCCGCTCCGCCACCAAGCGCCTGTCGGAGGAGCTGGCGCGGCAGATCCTGCCCGACGGCGGCCACATCAGCCGCAATCCGGGGGCGCTCATCGAGCTGCTGGTCGACCTCCTGCCGCTGCGCACCGCCTTCACCGCTCGCAACATCGCGCCGCCATTGCCGCTCCTCAATGCCATCGATCGCATGATGCCGATGCTGCGCTTCTTTCGCCACGGCGACGGAAATTTCGCGCTGTTCAACGGCATGGGCCCTACCCAGACCGATCTGCTGACCACCATCCTGGCCTATGACGACGCCCGGGGCGCGCCGCTCGCGAATGCGCCCCATTCCGGCTATCAGCGGCTGGAGAGCGCCGGGACACTGGTGCTGATGGACGCCGGCCGCGGTCCGCCGATGCCGGTGAGCCAGGAGGCCCATGCCGGCTGCCTGTCGTTCGAACTCTCGGCCAAGCAAAGCCGGATCGTGGTCAATTGCGGATTGCCGTCGACCAGCCGCGAAGGCTGGCGGCAGGTGGCCCGCGCGACCGCGGCACATTCCACCGTCACGCTCAACGATACGTCGTCGTGCCGTTTCGTCGACTCGGGGCCGCTCAAGCGCATGCTGTTCGGCACGCCCATGATCGGCGGTCCCCGCCAGGTCACCGTGGTGCGCGAGGAACAGCCCGACGGCGTGCTGCTGCGCGCCTCGCACGACGGTTATGCCGACATCTTCAATGTCGTCCACCAGCGTGTGCTCGTGCTCTCCACCGACGGCCGCAGGCTCGACGGCGAGGACCTGTTCACGCCCGCGAGCGGCCAAGCGATACTCGCGGACCGCGATCAGTTCGCATTGCGCTTCCACCTGCATCCCTCGATCAAGGCAAATCGAGTGGCGGACGGGCACAGCGCAATGCTGCTCCTGCCGAACAAAGAAGCCTGGATCTTCAACGCCTACGACGACCCGGTCGATCTTGAGGAAAGCGTCTATCTGGCCGGTCCCGACGGCCCGCGGCGCACCCTGCAACTCGTCATCTATGGCCGCGCCCGCAAGATCATGCGCGTGCAATGGGCGTTCGCCGCGCAAGCTGCGGCCGGCACCGCCGCCGCGGGACCCCGCCGCCCGCGCGAGGATGAGCCGCAGCTGCCGTTGTGACAGTATTGCTCCGACATGCCTGCGAAGCAGGCATCCAACGACCAAAAAATGAAATTTCGCAGAACCCTTGCTTGATCGCGCCGCCGGTGATTACTGGATGTCGCTTCCGGACATGACAATCCGCTGTGATCTTCGCCAAGGCATCATGACCGATCATCTCCGCCGCATCTCCCGCGCGTTGCTTTCCGTTTCCGACAAGGCCGGCCTCGTGGACTTCGCGCGAGCGCTGGCCGAGCGTGGAGTCGAGCTGATCTCGACCGGCGGTACGCGCAAGGCACTGGCGGACGCCGGCCTGCCCGTGCTCGACGTCGCCGATCTCACCGGCTTTCCCGAAATGATGGACGGCCGGGTCAAGACGCTGCATCCCAAGGTGCATGGCGGGCTGCTCGCCATCCGCGACAATGACGATCACGCCGCCGCGATGCGCGCACACGGCATTCGGCCGATCGATCTCCTCGTGGTCAATCTCTACCCGTTCGAGGCCACGGTCGCGGGCAATGCCGATTTCAAAACCTGCATCGAGAATATCGACATCGGCGGCCCCGCCATGATCCGCGCGGCGGCCAAGAATCACGACGACGTCGCTGTGGTGGTCGAACCAAGCGACTACGCCGTCGTGCTGACCGAGCTCGCGCAACATGACGGTGCGACCACGCTGGCGCTGCGCCGCAAGCTCGCAGCCAAGGCCTACGCCCGCACCGGCACCTACGACGCCGCGATCTCCAACTGGTTCGCGAATGAGCTCGCAGAGCCCGCTCCGGCCTACCGTGCCATCGGCGGCCATCTCATCGAGCCGCTGCGCTACGGCGAGAACCCGCATCAGGCGGCGGCATTCTATCGCACACCCGAGCGGCGCCCCGGCGTCGCCACCGCACGACAACTGCAAGGCAAACAGCTCTCATACAACAATATCAACGACACCGACGCGGCCTGCGAATGCGTCGGCGAGTTCGATCCCAGCCGCACCGCGGCCTGCGTCATCGTCAAGCACGCCAATCCGTGCGGGGTCGCCGAGGGGTCGAGCCTGCTCGACGCCTACTGCAAAGCGCTGGCTTGCGACCCGGTGTCGGCATTCGGCGGTATCGTGGCGGTGAACCGGCCGCTCGACGCCGACGCGGCGCGCGCCATCACCGACATCTTCACCGAGGTCATCATCGCGCCCGGCGCGAGCGAGGAAGCGATCGCCATCATCGGCGCCAAGAAAAATCTTCGCCTGCTGGTGACCGGCGGCCTGCCGGATCCGCGTGCAGCGGGCATGATCGTGAAATCGGTCGCCGGCGGCTTGCTGGTGCAGTCGCGCGACAATGCCGTCGTCGACGACATGACGCTCAAGGTAGTGACCCGTCGCGCGCCGACCAACGCCGAACTCACGGATTTGACGTTTGCCTTCCGCGTCGCCAAGCACGTGAAATCGAACACCATCGTCTATGCCAGGGACCTCGCCACCGTCGGGATCGGCGCCGGCCAGATGAGCCGCATCGATTCCGCGCGCATCGCCGCACGGAAAGCCGAGGACGCGGCAAAGGCCGCCGGCCTGAGCGAGCCGCTCACCCTGGGCTCGGTGGTCGCATCCGACGCGTTCTTTCCATTCGCCGATGGACTCCTGGTCGCCGTGGAAGCCGGCGCCACCGCCGTAATCCAGCCCGGCGGCTCCGTCCGCGACGACGAGGTGATCAAGGCTGCCGACGACCACGGCATCGCCATGGTGTTCACGGGGACGCGGCACTTCCGGCATTGAACCCGTGAGGTTGCCGCCCCGACAGGGCGCGCCCTCTCCGGATGACACCCCGGCGCCGCGCATCGCGTTAATTCTTGACCAGGTCCCCCAGCAGGCTGGCCGCGACCGAGAGCTTCGATAGTGTCAGCCCGGAATTGGCGATCTCGTGCACCGACATGCGGATGCGATCGACCTTGGCCCTGCGCGGTGCGACCCAGGCCTCCACCGCCTTCCCTCCGACCGCGCCATCGCCGGCCATGGCGGCGGTCAGCCGCCGCTCTGCATCGCCGATGGAATCGAGCGCACGGTCGAGTGCGAGCCGGTCGAAATAATCCGAAATCACGATGCCGCGGGCGGCGCTGGCGATCTCATCGAGCCGGAAGAACGCCTCGGCAGCGAAATAAGTGGCCGCGACCTCGCCAATATTCTGGCCCGTGCGGTCGGCGACCATCACGATATCGGGCGCGGCAATCAACACCCGCAGCGTGGCGAGACGGCGCGCAAGCGCGGGCGGCACGCCTCCCTTCGCGAGTTCGGCTTCGCGCTCCCCGCGCGCCGCAGCGGCCGCGTCCGGCAGCACGTCGTCAAGCGCAGCATCGACCGCTGCAATGCCATCGCGATAGTGGGCAACGATCGACGCGAGGCCCTGGGTGAGATCGACGTTGCGCAGGAACCAGACCAGCCGGTCGAGCAGCAGATCCTGCACCGCCTGATAGAGCGTGAGTTGCAGCTTGCCGGAGATCTTGTTGTCGAGCGCGTCGATCTCTCCGTTGAGCGCCGTCATGCCGTAGCTGTCACGCACGGCGGCAAACGCGGCCGCGACGCTTGCCGACGAGGCGCCGGTCTGGTCGGCGATGCGCACCAGCAGCGAGGGGCCGCCGCGATTGATCATGGAATTGGCGAGCTGCGTGGCGATGATGTCGCGCCGCAGCCGATGGTGCTCGACCGCATCCGGGAATTGCTCGGTCACCGCCCGGGGGAAATAGCGGCCCGGCTCGCGCCCGAGATAGGGATCGTCGGGCACATTCGATTGCAGCAGTTCGTGGTGGAGCGCGAGCTTGGCATAGGCCAGCAGCACCGCCAGCTCCGGCCGCGTGAGCGCCTGCGAGCGCCGTCGCCGCTCGGCGATCTCCATATCGTCGGGAAGGAACTCGACCGCGCGATCAAGCTCGCCGGCGGTTTCCAGCGTCTGCATCAGGCGCTGCTCGAAGCCGAGGTCCTCCAGCCCGCGCCGCTCGGCAAGCGAGATCGCGAGCGGCTGCAGATAATTGTTGCGCAGGACCAGCGCCGCCACCTCGTCGGTCATGGCGGCGAGGAGGGCATTGCGCCCCTCGCGCGAGATCCGGCCGTCCCGCATCGGCGTCGCCAGTGCGATCTTGAGATTGACCTCGACGTCGGAGGTATTCACACCCGCCGAGTTGTCGATGGCATCGGTGTTGAGTCGGATGCCGCGCATCGCCGCCTCGACGCGGCCGAGCTGCGTCATGCCGAGATTGGCACCCTCCCCGATCACCCTGGAGCGGATATCAGCTCCGGTGATGCGGATCGAATCGTTGGCGCGGTCGCCCACCGCGTCGTCGGTCTCCGCCGATGCCCGCACATAGGTGCCAATACCGCCGAAGAAAATCAGATCCACCGGCGCTTTCAGGATCGCCTTGATCACGTCCTGAGGCGTCGCCTTGGCCGCCTTCAGATCCAACGCCGCGCGCGCCTCCTCCGAGAGCGCGATCTCCTTCAGCGCGCGCGGGAATACCCCGCCGCCCCTGGAGATGAGCGTCCGATCGTAATCCTGCCAGCTCGAGCGTGGCAGATCGAACAGTCGCCGGCGCTCCTCGAAGCTTCTGTCGGGATTGGGGGCGGGGTCGATGAAGATGTCGCGATGATCGAAAGCGGCGATGAGCTTGATTGTCCGTTCCCGCAACATGCCGTTGCCGAACACGTCACCCGACATGTCGCCGATGCCGACAACGGAGAACGGCGTCTCGCCGATGTCGATGTCGATCTCGCGGAAGTGGCGCTTGACCGATTCCCATGCGCCGCGGGCGGTGATGCCCATCTTCTTGTGGTCGTACCCGGCCGAACCGCCGGAGGCGAATGCGTCATCGAGCCAGAAGTGATGCTCCTGCGCGATCGCATTCGCGATGTCGGAGAAGCTTGCCGTGCCCTTGTCCGCTGCAACCACGAGATAGGGATCGTCGTCGTCGTGGCGCAGCACGTTGGCGGGTGGGATCACGCCCTGCGGGCCGAGATTGTCGGTGATATCGAGCAGGGTAGAGATGAACAGCTTGTACGCCGCCGTGCCCTCGGCCACTACGGTTTCCCGCGTTCCTCCCTTTGCCAACTGCTTCGGCACAAAGCCCCCCTTGGCACCGACCGGCACGATAACGGCGTTCTTCACCTGCTGCGCCTTGACCAGTCCGAGGATCTCGGTGCGGAAGTCCTGTGGCCGATCCGACCAGCGGATGCCGCCGCGCGCGACCTTGCCGAAGCGCAGATGCACCCCCTCGACCCGGGGCGAGTACACGAAAATTTCGTAGAGCGGGCGCGGGGCGGGCACACTCTCGAGCGCACGGCTCCCGAACTTCAGCGCGATGAGATGTTTCGGCAGCCCATCGGCGTCGATCTGATAGAAATTGGTGCGAAGGGCGGCTTGCACCGCGTTGACGAAGCGGCGCAGGATGCGATCCTCATCGAGGCTTTCGACCTGCCGCAGCGCGGCTTCGATGGCTGCGACGACCTCAGCCTCGCGTGCCTTGCGCTCGTCCGGCGACTGATTGGGGCGCGGATCGAAGCGCCTCTGGAACAGACGTACGATATCGGCGGCGATGGCCGAATGCTTGACCAGCGTCGTCCACATGTAGTCCTGGGAGTAGGGCACGCGGATTTGCCGCAGGAAGCGCGAAATGGTGCGGATCAGGGCCACGTCACGCCACATCATCCCTGCCGCCAGCACGAGCGCGTTGTAGCCGTCGTTCTCCGCGCCGCCGCCCATCACGACCAGGAACGCCGCCTCGAGACCCTTCTTGACGGACTTGAGGTCGACGGCGCCTCCATCCGCGCGCTCGAGCAACATGTCGTGAAGCCAGACATCGGACTTGCCTTCGGTATTGTTCTTGGCGACACGCGCGATCTGATAGGTACGCTCGTCCACGACATTGAAGCCCATGTTCTCGAGCACGGGGACGCGCTCGGACAGGGGGATCGGCCGCGCGTAGCTCCAGACCTTCAAACCAACGGCGTTGTCGTGATCCCCGGCGCGACGGTGAAAATCGACGCCGAGCGGCCGGCCCGGCGACAGCCCCTCCATGATTCGGATTTCGCCGACGGTCGTGGCCGGTGAGTAATTTTCGCGATAGCCGTCGGAAAAGGCACCGCGGTAGCGCTCCAATAGCGCGCGCCCCCTCTCAGGATCGTAGCTGCGCGCCAACTCCTCACCGAGCTTGTCGGTCCAGGTCCGCACAATCTCCTCGACCGCGCGTTCCAGGCTGGTGCGATCCGGATTCGGCACGTGGCCGGGCGACACCGCGATGATGAAATGGACGCGGACGAGCGGGCCTTCGGGAAAGAACGGGTGGAAAGCGCTCACCCGACCCTTGTAGACCTCGGCGAGATATTCGCCGATCGCTTTGCGCACGTCGCTGTCGTAACGCTCGCGCGGCACGTAGACGAGGACGGAGACGTAGCGATCGAAACGGTCGCGCCGCGGCAGCACCCTCACACGCGGCCGCTCGTCGAGTTGCAGCACCGCCATCGCGAAATGGTAGAGCGTGTTCTCATCGAGCTGGAAAAGCTCGTCGCGCGGATAGCTCTCCAGCACATTCACCAGTGCCTTTCCGGAGTGCCCGTCGGGATCGAAGCCGGCACGCTCGAGCACCGCGTCGACCTTGCGGCGCAGATAGGGGATGGTCCGTGTCGAGCGCGTATAGGCGGTGGAGGTGAAGAGGCCGACGATGCGGAACTCTCCGATGAGCTTGCCGCCAGGATCGAAGCGTTTCACGCCGACATAGTCCATGTAGACGTGCCGGTGGACCCGCGAGCGCGCCGCGGACTTGGTGACGATGAGCAGCGTCGGCTCCTTCAGGAGCGCGCGGATCTCCGGAGTAATGACGAGCGGCTGGTTCCAGCGCTGCACGACCCCCACGTCGCGCGAACGCAAAATGCCGAGTCCGGTTTCGAACATGGGCTCGAGCGCTTCCTCGCCGGCGCTGAGTTGGTAATTGCGAACCCCAAGGAAGGTAAAGTTGTTGTCGACGAGCCATTCGAGGAATGCAACGGCTTCGGTGATCTCGTCCGCCGGCACCGGCGGCCGGTGGGTTTCGAGCTCGGCGATCACGTCCTCGACACGTTTCAGCATCGCCCGCCAGTCGGCGACACAGAGGCGGATGTCGGCGAGCACCCGCTCGATGGCCGCCACGATGTCAGCGCGGCGGGCCTCGTCGTCGATCGGCTCGAGATGGATGTAGATCACGCTTTCGCGCAACGCTCCGGGAGCCGTCTTGGCATCCTTGAGGGCGATGAGGCGGCCGGCATCGTCGCGCACGACGGTCAGAACGGGATGTACGACGAAGCGCACATCGATGCCGCGGTCGGCGAGCTCCGCCAGGACCGAGTCGACCAGGAACGGCATGTCGTCATTGACGATCTCGAGCACCGATTCGTTGCGACGCCGCTCCCGGTCTCCCGCCGGTCCGACCGTATCGAGGCGGATGTTTGCCACGCCCGGTTTGCGCACCGCCAGCAGGGACCAGGCGTCGGCCGCGAGTTCCGCGAGCTGGCGGGGGTCATAACGCAGAAGGTCTTCGGGTGCCGCGTGAGCAAAAATCCCGGCGACGAAATCCGCCGGGATCTCACGATGGCTGCCGCGCAGGATTTTACCCGCCGCGGCAATCAGCGCCGCTTCGGCACGCTCTTCATCGGTGCCGGGAAGGTCGGCAGCTACCATCGCGTTTTCCCTCGGCGCGCCCCGTATGAGCCGGGTGGCGTTCTTGAGGTTCAAGTCCATACTGCCTCAAGTATTTTTAATCTCGTCCGCAAGTCTTTCCCATCGAAGCTGCGGCGTCGAGCGCTAAGTTTCGGACGTCATCGAGCCAATACCGTTCGCCGGCCAAAGACGGTAGGATCGGCCATCCACGACAGGAGACGACCCCCGTGCCCCAGCCGACGAAGAACGCCGCCAAGAAGCGACCGGTTCCTACCCGCCGTTCACCGGTCATCAAAACTCCGAAAGCATCATCCTCGCCGCATAGCGGCGCGGAGGATGACATCAAGATCACGGCGCTCAAGCTCCCGCGGGGAGAGCTTTCGCCGGAGATGGACGCCTATTTCAAGAAGTGCGACGAAAAGCTGGGCTTTGTCCCCAACGTGCTCAAGGCGTTCGCCTTCGATGACGCCAAGCTGCAGGCGTTCGTCGACTATCGCCAGGAGCTGGTGCAGAACGCCGCAAGTCTTTCCAAGCTCGAGATCGAAATGATCGCCACCGTGGTGTCATCGCAGAACCGCTGCTTCTATTGCATCACCGCCCACGGCAACGCGGTCCGCCAGCTTGGCGGCCCCGTGCTGGGCGAAATGATGGTGATGAATTATCGCGCCGCGCGGCTCGACAAGCGCCAGCGCGCGATGCTCGATTTTGCGGTGAAGCTTACGACCCAGCCTTGGGAGGTGGAGGAGGAGGATCGCGCGCGCCTGCGCCGCGCGGGGTTCAACGACCGCGACATCTGGGACATCGCCTCGGTCGCCGCCTTCTACAACATGACCAATCGGCTTGCCTCCGCAACCGACATGCGTCCGAACAGCGTGTATCACGGGCAGGCGCGTTAGAGCATGATCCAGAAAAGCTGCAGACTCTTCGGACGGATGATGCGGCCAGACAAATGCTAAACACGAAATCGCGGTTCAACATAGGGCGACTTCATTCCAGCCGGCCACAGGGGAGGACATGATGCGATCGGCATATCTGCTCGCCGCTGCTTTCACGGCGGCATTCGCGACGCAAGCCTGGACGCAATCTCCGAAGGTGTTCATGGAAGAGATGATGGTGCCGTCGGAACCCGGCATTGAAATCTACGTGCGCAACAAGCGCCCGGCCGACATGTCCGCATTCCGACCCGAGCGCACGCTGCTGTTCGTGCACGGTGCGACCTATCCCGCGCACACCTCGTTCGATCTCCAGCTCGACGGGCTGTCGTGGATGGACTACATCGCCGCGCGCGGCTACGACGTCTATCTGCTCGACCTGCGGGGCTACGGCAGATCTACGCGTCCGCAGGAGATGGACCAAGCACCCGACGCCAACGCGCCGATCGTGCGCGGCGTGACCGCCGTCACGGATATCTCCGCGGTCGTCGATTTCATTCTCAAACGCCGAAGCATCCCGCGTCTCAACCTGTTGGGCTGGTCGTGGGGGACCACGCTGATGGCGACCTACACCACGCAGAACCCCGGCAAGGTCGAGCGGCTCGTGCTTTATGCGCCGGCGTGGATTCGAACGACGCCCTCGCTCTCGCGGCCGGCCGGTCCGCTCGGCGCTTACCGCACGGTCGCGCGAGAGCAGGCAAAGACCCGCTGGCTCACCGGCGTACCCGAGGACAAGAAGGCAACGTTGATCCCGGCCGGGTGGTTCGAGACCTGGGCCGATGCCACCTTCGCCACCGATCCGGTGGGAGCCAAGATGACGCCACCCACACTGCGCGCACCGAACGGCGTACAGCAGGACGGGGATGAATTCTTCTCGGCCGGCAAGCCCTATTACGACCCGGCCAGGATCACCGTGCCGACCCTATTGGTTCATGCCGAGTGGGACCGCGACACGCCGGCTTATATGGCGCAGACCTTGTTCCCGCTGCTGGTCAATGCGCCGGGCAAACGATACGTGCAGCTGCCCGAAGGCACGCACACCATCATGATGGAGAAGAATCGCCCTATGCTGTTCGAGGCCGTGCAGGCCTTCCTCGACGAATCCGGGAAGTCGTAGGCACACGCATCGTCACCAAGTCGCCGTTCAAATCTCCACCAGCCTGTTCGGCAACTCGTCAGGATTGAGAACGCCGGGTGGGAAGTGCTCCGCCAGCACCGCGCCGCACTGCTCGATCGCGGCAATGAAGCCGTCGGCAGTCCGTCCCTCCCTCATCCCCGCGACCAGCGCCGCGACCGCATGGTCCCACACTTGCGGCGTCACTTTCGCATGGATGCCGCCGTCGGCCACGATCTCGGCATAGCGCTCGGCGACCGACGCGAAGATCAGAACCCCGGTGCGATTCTCGGTCTGGTGCAGGCCCTGGGCAAAGAACTGCCGCATGGCTTCGACATGCGCGCGCTCATGCTTGGTCCGCCGCGGCACGACATGGAAGCGGATCCCCGGCAGCGAGAGCCCGGCAGCAGCCGCGATAAAGACGACGAGCTGAATGAGATAGATGAGCGAGGCGGGCCAGAGCGTGAGATAGATCAACGGTGCCGGCACGGCGAGCGCGACGGCGGCCGCCCACGCCACCGGCACCAGGCGATAGTCGCTCGATTGGCGGGCGATGACGCAGAAGATCTCGCCTGACGTCTTGGCCTCAGCCTTAGTGATGGCGTCCGCGATACGATCTTTGTCGACCTGCGAGATCATCTCCAGCCCTTCACCAGCTTCCTGACGACCCGCCGCCGCCGAACGAGCCGCCACCGCCGGAAAAACCGCCACCATCGGAGAACCCGCCGGAAGAGCCGGAGGACCAGTCCGAGCCCGACCCAGAGGACCAGCCGCTCGACCAGCCGTCGCGCGATCTGCCGCGACCGCGGTTGCGCGGGATGGTCCCAACCAGCGTGAGGAACACGAATCCGAAGACGAAGAAAACCAGCAGCATGACCAGGATAGAATCCCAACGCGTCGTCGGCTCCGGCCGTTTGGCCGCACGCTGCTGCCATTCCGCGGCGTCGCCGGTGAGCACGCTGATGATGTCGTCGACACCACGTGTGATGCCGCCCGCGAAATCGCCGGCGCGGAACCGCGGGGTGATCCCGTTCTCGATGATGAGCCTGGAAACAGCGTCGGTAAGCGCGCCCTCGAGGCCATAGCCCACCTCGATGCGCACCTTGCGCTCGTTCGGCGCCACGATCAGCAGCACGCCGTTGTTCTTGCCCTTCTGGCCGATCTGCCAGTGGCGGCCAAGCTGGACGCCGAAATCCTCGACCGACGTGCCCTGCAGCGATTTGAGCGTCACCACCACGAGCTGGTCGCTGGTCTTGGCTTCGAACTCGGCGAGCTTCTGGGTGAGCGCCGCGCGTGTTCCCGCATCCAGAATGCCGGCATCGTCGACCACGCGGCCGGTAAGCACGGGAAAATCGAGCGCCAGCGCGGGGACGAGAAGCAAAAGAGCGAGCAACGTCGCGGCCGCGACGGCCGCGAGGTTTGCGGAGAGACGGAGCACACCGTGCTCGCGGTAAAAGGCTGTGTGACGCCCACGCATCTCACCACCGCCCCCCTGTGGCGCCACTCGGAGGTCTCCAGCGGCACTCATCGCACGCGTTGCGCGATCAGAATTTTACCTGCGGCGGCGTCTTCACGTCCTCCGCCACCGTGAACGTCTCCATCGGCTTGTTGTTCTTGTAGAGAGTCGAGGCCCAGATGATGCCAGGGAACGTCCGCAGCTCGGTATTGTATTGCCGCACCGCCTCGATGTAGTCGCGGCGTGCGACCGCAATGCGATTCTCCGTGCCCTCGAGCTGCGACTGCAGGGCAAGGAAGTTCTGGTTCGATTTAAGGTCGGGATATCGCTCCGAAACCGCAAGCAACCGCCCGAGCGCGCCGGTGAGTTGCGCCTGCGCCTCCTGGAAGCGCTTGAATGCTTCCGGATTGTTGACGATATCTGGCGGAATCTGCACCTGGACCTGGGTCGCGCGCGCCCGCGCGTTGGTCACTTCCTCGAGCACTTGGCGCTCCTGCGCGGCGTAGCCTTTCACCGTCTCGACCAGATTGGGAATGAGATCGGCGCGGCGCTGATATTGGTTGAGCACATCCGACCACTTCGCTTTGGCCGCTTCGTCATAGCTGGGAATGTTGTTGACGCCGCAGCCTGCGAGCAAAAAGCCGAGACACGCGACCAATACGGGAATACGAGCAAGGCGCAGCACGCTCGATGCGTAGCTCATGACAGCCCTCCGATACCGACTTCCATGCACAGCAGGACGCCGGCCGCTGCTACAGCCTATTCGCAGCCGGCGCAATCCAAAGCGGCGACGCTGACGTTGGGCAGCGACGCCCTCGCCTCGGCAGTGGCGAGGCATTATAGCGATGCTGGGGCGGATGTGCGCGCCGGACGGAACTTTGGGCCTGCAGGCCTGGAGGCATCGCCGTCCGGTTTGAAGCGTAGACGTTGGAGCACCCGATGAGCGTCGGCCGCCGAATTTTGCTTGCTTTGGTTGCATCTACGATATGCCTCGGCCCGCTCGCGGCGCAAAACTCCACGCTGCCCGACGCCGCCCCCGCGCCCGGAGGACGGATCGCGGCGGTCACCGCCCGTCATGGGATGGTGGTGGCGCAGGAGGCGCGCGCCGCGCGCATCGGAATGGAAATCCTGCGCCAGGGCGGCAATGCAGTCGACGCCGCCGTCGCGACTGGCTTTGCGCTGGCGGTGACCTATCCGCGCGCCGGCAATATCGGCGGCGGCGGCTACATGCTCGTGCACCTCGCCAGTCGCAACATCGACACCGCCATCGACTACCGCGAGACCGCGCCGGCCGCGACCACGCCCAGTATCTTCCTCGATGAGCGCGGTGAGGCCGACCCGCGCAAGTCACGCGACTCCGCGCTCGCGATCGGAGTGCCCGGCACGGTGGCGGGGCTCTCGCTCGCGCACGCGAAATACGGTTCGGGAAAATTCACCCTCGCGCAGCTGATCGCGCCGGCGATCCCACTCGCGCGCAAAGGGATTCCGATCGAGGACGATACCGCGGACTCATTGCCGCGCTCGCAGGCGCGCCTGGCGCGCTGGCCCTCAACCATGAAGATCTTCTTCGCCGACGGGCGCGTGCTTGCCCCCGGCGCAACACTGGTCCAGCACGACCTCGCCGACACGCTTACCGCTATCGCCGAGACCGGACCGCAGGCGTTCTACGAGGGCGCTATCGCCGACAAGATCGTCGCAGCCATACGCGCCGGCGGCGGGCTGATGACCCGCGACGATCTCAAGAATTACCAGGCGATCGAGCGCGCCCCGATACAGGGCCGCTATCGCGGCTACGACGTCCTGTCGATGCCGCCGTCCTCCTCGGGCGGTGTGATCCTGATCGAAATGCTCAACATCCTGGAAGGCTACCCAGATCTTGCCAAGGATGATGGGCGCCGCCTGCACCTGATGGTCGAGGCGATGAAGCTCGCCTACGCCGACCGTGCCGCCTTCCTCGGCGATCCCGCGAGCGTCGACGCGCCGCTCGCGCGCCTGCTGTCGAAGGACTATGCCGCCAAGCTGCGTGCGCGCATCGATCCCGCACGCGCGCGGCCGGCCCGGGAGATTCACTCCGGCGGCGCGACAGTGCGCGAGGGAGACAACACGACGCATTTCTCCGTCGTCGATCGCTTCGGCAACGCGGCGTCCAACACCACCACGCTCAATTTCAGCTACGGCGTCGGGCTTGTCGCCGACGGCACCGGCGTCCTGCTCAACAACGAGCTCGACGATTTCGCCGCCAAACCGGGAGTGCCCAATGCGTTCGGACTGGTCGGAGGCGCGGCCAACGCCCCGGGACCGGGCAAGCGGCCGCTCTCATCCATGACGCCCACCATCGTGCTGAAGAACGGCAAGCCGTTCCTTGTCACCGGCTCACCCGGGGGGAGCCGTATTATCACCGCGGTGTTGCAGGTGATCCTGAACGTGATCGACCGCAAGCTTTCGATCGCGGACGCGGTGGCGGAGCCGCGCATCCATCATCAATGGTCGCCCGACGAGGTCATGGTCGAAAGCGGATTGCGAGGCGACCTGATCCGCGCGCTGGAGGCGCGCGGTCATAACGTGGCAGAGCGGCTGCCGCCGACCTCGGCCAACTCAATCCTGGTGACGGCCGGCGGTCTCGTCGGCGCACCCGATAACCGCACCCGCGGCGCGCTGGCGGCGGGATATTAGGCGAGCGAGCGCTCCGCTGCTGAGCCCATCACTTCAATGACGCGCTTGTCGCCACCTCGGCCCACTTGGCGATCTCATGCTTGAGAAACGTATCGAGCTTGTCCGGCGAGCCGCCGACATAGCGATAACCCAGCGTGGCGCCTTTCTCCTTCACATCGGGCATCACCAGGATGCGCTCCACATCCGCATTGACCTTGGCGATGATCTCTTTCGGCGTGCCCCTAGGCGCAAACAGCGCGTACCAGCTGGTCTCGTCCACGAACTTCACGCCAAGCTCGTTGAAGGTCGGCACGTCGGGCAGTTGCGTCGCACGTGTCGTTCCCGACACCGCCAGCGCGCGCATGCGCCCGGCCGTGACATTGCCGAGGTGACCGCCGAGTGTCGGCAGGAAGACGGCAATGCGGCCTGACATGACGTCGGTCGCGGCCTGGGAGACCGAGGTATAGGGCACGTGCTGGAGCTTGATGCCGGCGAGATCGCTGAACAGGACTGTGGCGAGGTGCCCGCTGGTGCCGGTACCGAGCGAGGCGTAGTTCAGCTCGCCGGGATGCGCCTTGGCGTAGTCGATCAGGTCCGGCACCGAGCGGAACGGGGAATTCGGCGGCACCAGCAGCACATCCTGCGCGGTCGCAACCAGCATGATCGGGTCGAAATCCTTGAGCGGATCGAAGTCCTTGCTCGGCTGCAGCGTGACGTTGACCCCCAGCGTCTGCGCGCCGAAATGCAGGGTATAGCCGTCGGGCGTGGACTTCGCCGCAGCCGCGGCGCCGATATTGCCGCCCCCGCCCGGCCGGTTCTCGATCACCACGTTCTGGCCCCAGGCTTCGGTGAGCTTCTGCGCAAGGATGCGGCCCAGCGTGTCGATGGTGCCGCCGGCAGGGAACGCAATCAGAATGCGGACCGGGCGGTCGGGATAGGTTTGGGCGCGTGCGCCGCCGTTCATCGCCAACGCGGCCGCGAGCAGCAACAGGCCGCCCCAGATCCTCAATCCCATGCGCTCCTCCCGATTGGTTTTCTCTTCTGCTGACGAGGGTGATGCTCGGTCACGTTCGTGGTGGCCGGCAACGCCGACACCGACACTCACCGCAGTGACGCGCTCTTCGCGACCTCGGCCCATTTGGTGATTTCGTGCCGGAGCATTGCGGCGAGCTGATCGGACGAGCCGCCAATGAACCGATAGCCCAGCGTCGTTTCCCGCTCCTTCATTTCCGGAAGCGAAAGGATGCGCGCCATGTCACCGTTGATCTTGGCAACGATCTCCTTGGGCGTCCCCCTGGGAGCGAACAACGCGTACCAGCTCGATTCGTCGACGAAGCCGATGCCGAGCTCGTTGAAAGTCGGAACGTCGGGAAGTTGCGCGGCACGCGCGCGGCCGGACACTGCCAAGGCGCGCATCTTGCCGGCGCGGATGTTGCCGATGGCGCCACCGAGCGTGGTGATCCAGAGCGAAATGCGGCCCGAGATCATGTCGGTCACAGCCTGGCTGAACGATGTGTACGGCACGTGCTGGACCTTGATGCCGGCAAGGTCGCTGAACAGCGTGGTCGCGAGATGACCGCTCGAGCCGATGCCGAGCGAAGCATAGTTCAGCTCGCCCGGATGCGCCTTGGCGTAGTCGACCAGTTCCTTGACGGAGCGGAACGGCGAGTCGGGCGGCACCATCAGGACGTCCTGCGCGGTCGCGATCCACATGATGGGCTCGAAGTCCTTGATCGGATCGAGACCCTTCATCGGCGCGAGCGTGACGTTGACCGCCAGCACCTGTCCGCCGAGGTGAAGCGTATAGCCGTCAGCCGGCGACTGCGCCGCCGCCGCCGCACCGATATTGCCGCTGGCGCCGGGACGATTCTCCACGAACACCGATTGGCCCCAGGCCTCGCTCAGCTTCTGCGCGACGATACGGCCGAGCGTATCGATGGTGCCTCCGGCAGCGAACGCGATGACGATGCGGACGGATCGGTCGGGATAGGCTTGCGCCGATGCGCTCGCAGGTGCTTGGACAAGTGCCGCCCAGAACGACGCCGCGATCCATGCCGCGGCCACGCATCTGTGCCGCATGCGATCCTCCCGCATTCCGCCCTTCACCAACGGCCGGTCTGATGTCGGCCTTCGATGCAAGCGTATATCATCGGCTGCGCAAAGCGCAGCCGTGCTCGCTCCGAGAATGGGACGGAAGAACGTGGAAGAAATTGGAGCGGGCGAAGGGATTCGAACCCTCGACCCCGACCTTGGCAAGGTCGTGCTCTACCCCTGAGCTACACCCGCATCCGAATTCCGTCGGCCAGCGGCCGCCGGAACATCGGGCCACCTATGCCAAAAGGTGTCCGCCTTTGCAACCGCCTCCCTGCCCGGCCTTTCGCCTGCGGCGCCGGGCCCCTTGTGATGGGCAGGCGCGCAGTCCATGAAACGCGCGCCAGCGGGCTTGCGCGCAGTCGCTCTACCGCGAGTCGTGATTTCGCCCTAAGCATTTGCT
>Ga0207708_10000618_pt1 | contig 27289 bp, 29 predicted proteins | sample KBSK5101metaG_FD_184340 | JGI IMG/M metagenome (GOLD analysis project Ga0207708, IMG submission 184340) | Corn, switchgrass and miscanthus rhizosphere microbial communities from Kellogg Biological Station, Michigan, USA - KBS K5-10-1 metaG... | ecosystem: Host-associated > Plants > Roots >... | reverse complement strand
GACGGTTTCTCCGGCACCGTGTTGCTCGTGACGCACGACCGGCGTTTCCTCGCCGGCTTCCGCGTTACCCGGACGCTGGAGCTGTCACCAGGCCCGGCTCGATCCGCTCGAGCCGTCCCTCGCTGATGAGCCGGCCGACGAGTCTCTCCTGCCCGTATCTCCGCAGCGGGCTTCTGCGTTTTCCCTGCAGACACGGAGAGTTCCTCTCCGCGCCATCGAAAGGAGACAAAACAATGGGTATGGGAGTCAGCCTTCTTCTCATCGCCGTCGGAGCGGTCCTGGTTTGGGCAGTCAACGCGACGGTCAGCGGCATCGAGATCCACACCATCGGGTGGATCCTCCTCGCCGTCGGCGCCATCGGTGCGCTCTTCTCGCTCATCTTCTGGTCGAGCTGGGGCGGAGTCGGCGGTCCGTCAGAGGGTCGCCGTCGCACGGTCGTCCGCGAGGACTACTAGACGAGCGTCGGCACCCTCCGTGCCTCGAGAGCCCCGCTTCGGCGGGGCTCTCGTCGTTTCAGGGGATGCCGATGCGGTTGAGCGGCCAGTAGGTCAGAAACACCTTGCCGATGATGTCGTTGCGCGGCACGAGCCCCCAGACGCGCGAGTCGCAGGAGCGCGTGCGGTTGTCACCCTCCATCAGGTACATCCCGGCCGGAATGCGCTCGAGTTTTCCGGTCGGCGGGATGTCGAGCAGCGTCTTCGTGTCATGGTCGCGGCGGCCCGGCTTGATGTACGGCTCCGACAGTCGACGGCCGTTGATGTAGGTGATGCCCCTGCGTTCGGACCACCGGTCGCCGGGTAAGCCGATGATGCGCTTGACGAAGATCCCGCTGATGCATTCGCGTGCTGCGGCGGCGGGCGCGTGGAACACGACGATCTCGCCTCGCCTGGGATCGCGAAAGTGGTAGATGAAGCGATTCGCAAGGATGCGGTCCGAGCTCGAGGCCTCGCACGAATCCCCCGGACGGGCGCAGTGCAGCGTTGGCTCCATCGACGAGGTCGGGATCCGGTAGGGGTTGACGATCCACGCCTTCACACCGAGCACGATCGCGACGGCGCCAACGATCGTGAGCACCCAGTCGAGCACGACCCTGCGACCGTGCGAGAGGTTCGGGAAAAACCGTTCGATGGGGCCGCGCAATGGACGATTACGCGACGGCAGGCGCGAGCTCGCGACCGATCAGCGCAACGGTGTCGAGGTCGCGGTGGGCGAGATGCTGGAGCATGACCCGCTCGTAGCCGAGCTCTTCGATCTGCTTCAGATGCTCGATTGCCTGGTCGACGGTTCCGACCGGGCCGCGCTCGCCATAGCGTAGGAGCACGTCCTTCGGATCGCGGCCGAAGCGCGCGCCGATTCGGCGAGCGGACTCGTTGACCTCACGCTCGTCACGGCCGAGAACGCATGGCGCCATGAGTGAGTAGCGGAGTGTTGCCGGGTCGCGGCCTCCTTTCTCGCAGGCTGCGTCCAGAGCCCGCTTGCGCTTGCGCACTTCGTCGAGCGTTCCGAAGAGCGTGTTGTACTCGTCCGCGAAGCGGACGGCCGGTCCCGTCGTTCCCGGCTTCGCGCTCCCGCCGACGAGGATCGGCAGGTTCGGCCGGCCAAGGCCTGGAGCGTCCTGGAGTCGGTAATAGGTGCCTTCGAAGTCGAAGCGCTCCTCGTGCAAGAGACCGTGCGCGATCTCGACCTGCTCGGCGAGCCGCGCGATTCGCTCGCGCGCCGTGCCGAACGCGAAGCCGTACGCGTCGTGTTCGCGCTCCATCCAGCCGGCGCCCATCCCGAGCGTGACGCGCCCGCCGGAGATCTCGTCCGCTGTCGCGGCGGAGCGTGTGAGCACGGACGGGTGACGGAACGTTGCCGGCGAGACGAGGGTGCCCAGCTCGAGCTTCGTCGTCCGAGCGGCGAGCCCGGCGATCGTCGACCAGGCGTCGAGCACCGGCCGGTTCTCGTCGAACCCCGAGATGTAGTGGTCGGAGCGAAAGAGCGCCTCGACGCCGTGGTCTTCGCAGGCTGCGGCGAGCGCCACCCAGTCGTCCCAGGTCACGCCCTCCTGGCCCTCGATCATGAGTGCGAGGCGCACGAGGCGGAAGCCTAGTGGTGGCCGAACCGTCCGTGTGTGGAAGGAAAGTCACACTTTCGAGACGAACTCCAGGGCCGTTCGAGACAGTTTGGCCAGTGACCGATGGGCCATGTCGGGGACAGTCCCCGTCGTGGCTCGGCGGGACACGGACGGTCCGGCCGTGCCTCGGCTGACAGCGAAAGGCCTCGCTAGCATCGACCCATGGCCGTCGCCTCGCCGGAGCAGTACCTCGCAGATCTGAATCCCGCTCAGCGGGAGGCGGTTCTGACCACGGAAGGGCCGCTACTGGTGATCGCGGGTGCAGGTTCCGGGAAGACGCGCGTCCTCACCTACCGCGTCGCACACCTGATCAACGCGGTCGGTGCGAAGCCCAACGAGATCCTCGCCATCACCTTCACGAACAAGGCGGCCGGAGAGATGAGGGAACGCCTGCAGCGTCTGCTCGGCAGGACCGGGCAGGGGCTCTGGATCCTCACCTTCCATTCCGCCTGCGGCAGGATCCTCCGCCGCGAGGCGGAGCGGCTCGGTTACCGCTCGAACTTCACCATCTACGACCAGGCCGACCAGGTCCGGCTCGTGAAGCAGTGCCTCGAGGAGCTCGAACGCGACCCGAAGCGCTTCACGCCGCGTGGGATCCACAACCAGATCTCCCAGGCCAAGAACCGGCTGATCTCGCCCGACGAGTACTCGAACCAGGTGCAGTCGTTCTACGACCAGACCGTGGCCGACGTCTACCAGCTGTACCAGCGCCGGCTCTTCACATCGAACGCCGTCGACTTCGACGACCTGCTGATGCTCACGGTCGACGTCCTCGAGCGCTTCCCCGACGTGCGCGAGAAGTGGCAGAAGGCGTTTCGTTACATCCTCGTCGACGAGTACCAGGACACGAACCATGCTCAGTACCGGCTGCTGCAACTGCTTGCGGAGAAACATCGCAACCTGATGGCGGTCGGCGACCCGGACCAGTCCATCTACGCATTCCGTGGTGCCGACATCACCAACATCCTCGACTTCGAGCGAGACTTCCCGGGCACGCGCACGATCGCGCTGGAGCAGAACTACCGCTCGACCAACTCGATCCTCGACGCGGCCAACGCGGTGATCACGAACAACCGCGAGCGAAAGCCCAAGGAGCTCTGGTCCGACCTCGGCGACGGAGAGCCGGTGCGCGTCGTCGAAGTCGAGGACGAGCACGCCGAGGCACGGTTCGTCGCGGCTGGAATCGCGGCACTCGTCGAGCAGGGCTTCGCGGGAGACGAGATCGCGATCTTCTACCGGACGAATGCGCAGTCACGCGTGCTCGAGGACGTCCTCGTCCGTCAGGGTGTCGCCTACCAGGTGATCGGAGGCCCGCGCTTCTACGAACGGGCCGAGATCAAGGATGCGATCGCATACCTGCAGGCGATTGACAACCCATACGACGCCGTCTCGCTGCAACGGATCGCCAACAGGCCGCGCCGTGGCATCGGCGATTCAAGCCTGGCGCGCCTTCAGACCTGGGCCGACTCGCAGGGACGCTCGCTCTGGGAGGCACTCGAGTTCGCCGAGGAGGCGGGTGTTGGCGCCGCGCCGCTCAAAGCCGTGCAGGGATTCCGCACTTTGATGCAATCGTTGCAGTCCGGCGCGCTCGAGTTCCCCGTGTCCGAGCTGCTTGAGCGTGTCTTCGAGCAGAGCGGCTACCTCGAAGCGCTCGAAGCGGAGCGGACGATCGAGGCGCAGGGCCGGATGGAGAACCTGCAGGAGCTCATCGGCGTTGCGCGGGAGTACCAGGAGACCGCCGAGGAGCCGTCACTGTCTCACTTCCTGCAGGAGATCTCGCTCTACTCCGACCAGGACGCGCTCCGCGGCGAGGAGAGTCTCGTCACGCTGATGACGCTGCACAACGCCAAGGGCCTCGAGTTCCGAGCCGTGTACCTGATCGGTATGGAGGAAGGGATCTTCCCGCACTCCCGCTCGATCGAGGAGCAGGGAGTCGAGGAGGAACGGAGGCTTGCCTACGTCGGCATGACCCGTGCACGCGAGCTGCTCAACCTGACGCACGCGTCCTCGCGCTCGCTGTGGGGCTCTCGGGGCTACAACATGCCGTCCCGCTTCCTCGACGAGCTGCCGCCGTCGGTGGAGCGCGAACGGCTGCGGCCGGCGTCATGGTCGTCGTACGGCGCCCAGGGCGTCGCGCCCCGCGAAGACGTGCCGAGCCTTTCGACCGGTGACTCTGTGCGGCATGGAACGCTCGGCGAGGGAGTCGTGACGCAGATCGAAGCCGGCGGAGTCGTCACGGTTCGCTTTGCGGATGGAAGCGAGCGGCGGTTGATGCTCGACTACGCACCTCTCGAGCGCATTCCGTAGACGCGGCCGCAGTCCGCGCGAGGCGCTGGCACTGAGGAGAGGGAGAGAAAGGCAAGGTGGACATCTAACGTGATAACAGAAGAACGCGTGCCGATGGAAATCCGAAATCCGAGCGAAGAGGAGCTCCGGGCTGCGATGCGGGTCACCGAGTCCGCATTCGGCGAGGAGCAGAAGGACGAGGACTTCGAGCGCCACAGGAAGATGCTTCCGCGCGAGCGTTTCTTCGCGGCCTACGACGGCGAACGACCGGTCGGGACAGCTGCCTCGTTTCCGTTCCGGCTGGCGGTGCCGGGCGGTGAGCTCTCTGCGGGTGGTGTGACCTGGGTCGGGGTGCTGCCGAGCCATCGGCGCCGCGGGATCCTGCGGCAGCTCATGCGGAGCCAGCTCGACGATCTCCGCGAGCGCGGCGAGCCGCTCGCGATCCTCTGGGCATCGGAAGCCGCGATCTACGGCCGTTTCGGCTACGGGATCGCTGCTCCGTCGACGGAGATGAATGCCGACCGGTCGAGGTTCGCCTTCCGCGAGGATCCCGGCCCGGTCGGCACGGTCAGGATCGTCGACTTCGACGAGGCGATGGAGTTGCTGCCACGCGTCTACGACGAGGTCTGGCGCCAGATTCCCGGGTTCGTCGCCCGTAGCGCCGACTGGTGGGAGCAGTATCGCCTCGCCGACCCGGAACACTGGCGCCGGGGCGCCGGCCCGAAGTTCTGCGCTCTGCTCGAGATCGACGACCAGCCGGTCGCCTATGCGATCTACCGGATCAAACAAGGATGGGAGGACGGCTACTCGCAGGCCGAGGTCCGGCTGCTCGAAACGCTCGCAGCAACTCCGGTCGCGGCACGTGAGCTCTGGCGCTTCGTGTTCGGCATCGACCTGATCGTGCGGATCCGCGGCAAGTACGACCCGGCCTCACCGCTGTTCCTGCTGATGACGGATCCTCGCAGCCTCCAGCTCAGGGTCTCCGAAGGCCTCTGGCTCCGGTTCGTCGATCTCGAGGCCGCACTGGCTGGGCGGACGTACCACGGCGACCACTCGGTCGTCATCGAGGTACGTGACTCGTTCTGCCCGTGGAACGAGGGCCGCTGGCGCGTCGGACGGGAGGTGGGGAGGACGGACGACGCGGCGGAGCTCGAGCTCGATTCTGCCGACCTGGCCTCCGCCTATCTCGGTGCGTTCGATTTCCAGCGCCTGGCCGAGGCGGAGCGCGTGCGTGAGCTTGGCCCGGGCGCACTGGAACGGGCAACGACTCTCTTCCGTTCGCCGCGGCCTCCCTTCTGTCCGGAGGACTTCTGATGGCGCTCGAAGTCCGCCCGGTCAAGGACGTCGCGGAGTTCACGGAAGGCGTGCTCGCGATCGGCCAGTACTTCGGAATGGTCGCGAACGAAGAACGCATGCAGCGCTTTGCCGACGAGATCACCCTCGAACGCATGCACGCCGCCTGGTCCGATGGCATCGTCGCCGGAGGCGCGGGGGCGTTCGACTTCAACCTCACCGTTCCCGGCGGTGACCTGCGTACCGCGGGCGTCACGGTCGTCGGCGTGCTTCCGACGCACCGTCGGCGAGGAATTCTGCGTGCGCTGATGCGCGCCCAACTCGACGACGCGCACGAGCGCGGCGAGCCGCTTGCGGCGCTCTGGGCGTCCGAGGAGACGATCTACGGTCGCTTCGGTTACGGGCTTGCGTCGTTCTGCGGTGAGATCTCGCTCGCGCACGAGCACAACTCGTTCGCGCAGCCGTTCGAGCCGCAGGGAACACTGCGGTTGATCGACCCCGATGAAGCACTCGAGGCGATCCCGCCGGTCTTCGAGCAAATCAGGCGGGAGTGGCCCGGCATGTTCTCGAGGAGTGGCCTCTGGTGGGAGAACCGCGAGATCGCCGATCCGGAGGAGCGCCGCGACGGGGCGGGTCCCAAGCGCTGGGTTGCCTACGAGCGCGACGGCAGTCTGGAGGGGTACGCGGTGTACCGGCACAAGCCGGGCTTCGAGGCCGGGACGACGAATGCGGAGCTCCGGGTTCTCGAGGCCCTCGGCACGACGCCAGAAGCGCTGCGCGACGTCTGGGCGTACCTGCTCGCGATCGACTGGATCGCGACGACCAAGTCGTCTCTCCTTCCACCCGATCATGCGCTCTTCATGCTGCTCGCGACACCGCGGCGCGCGCGCTATCGCATGGGTGACGGGCTTTGGGTGCGTCTGCTCGACGTCGGGGCCGCGCTCTCCGGACGTGCCTACCAGGGAGAAGAACCGATCGTGTTCGAGGTCGCCGACGAGTTCTGTCCCTGGAACGAAGGCCGCTGGAAGCTCGAGGGCGGGTGGGCCGAACGCACGAAGGACGAGCCGGACCTGCGCTTGCCCGTGCAGTCGCTCGGCTCTGCGCTGCTCGGCGGCGTCTCGTTTGCGTCGCTTCGCCGTGCGGGCCGGCTCGCCGAGATGAAGGACGGCGCAATCGCGCGTGGGGATTCGCTTTTCCGCTGGGACCGCCATCCGTGGTGTCCCGAGATCTTCTAGGCCGAGCAAAGTCCGGCCTGCTTTCGCAGGGCCATGATGACTTTGATCGGATTCCGGGTTTCCATGGAGCGTGTGCGGCCGACGCCGGCGAAGCCGGCATCGGCGGCGAAGAGTGAAGACTTGGTCGTCGGCTAGACTGGCTGCGTTCCAGGGCGGTTAGCTCAGTTGGGAGAGCACCAGCTCGACAAGCTGGGGGTCACTGGTTCGAGCCCAGTACCGCCCATTCTCCCGATCGAAATCCGGCCTGCTTCGCAGGCCATGATGATTTCGATCGGGTCGTTTGGATTCGATGCCGCAGTGACCGACGCCGGCTGAGCCGGCATCGGCGGCGATCTGGGTGGGTGCGCAAGGCGCCGGATTGGCCGATGAGCGTTCCAGCCGACGAGGGCCGATGCCGATAACTCTTGAGATGCGCCGCAGGTACGACACACCGGCTCGTAGGGTCTTTTACCTCTGCGTCGCCGTGATGGCGCTTTGGCTCGCCTGGGGCGTGCTGTACGAGGCAACCGGGTTCCCCGGAGTCAATTACCTGAGCTTCGGCCTCGTGTCCCTACCGTGCGGCGCGGTGCTGTTCCTTGCGAGCATCATCGCCTACGCGCACGGCAGTCAGGAGGACCACGCCAAAGCGGACGCCGTCGCTGCTCTGCTCGGCAGCGTTGCCGTTGCACTGGTGCCGTTCGTCGCCATGCTCGCACTCATCGAGGATTACTCGTAAGACGGTAAGCCGTATCGAAAGTCGCACGGGGACGACTCGCTGTCGCCATTCGTGACTACCTAGTGGCGCTCGTAGCTGACGCGGCGGCGCAGGTTGCCGTGGTCAGCTAGGTCGAACCAGATCGAGATCAGCACCGCGCCACGCGTCGCTGGGGAGTCCACCTGCTCCGCGTACTCGAGCGCAGTGGCGATGCCCCGGTCCGCGATCGCTGCTAAAGCATCACTGTTACTTGAGCGTTCCGCAGCAGCGTGGGCCTTTTCCCAACAGCGAACCTCGGCGTGGAGTTCTTCGCCATCGTTGCGTCGGATTCTGTAGTCCACCGCCCAGCCGTCCTGTGAAGGCGCAGTGAGGTCGTTGGCTTCGAGCACTTCGGCCATAGGCGCCACCGTACCTTTCCGATCGAAATCCGGCCTGCTTCGCAGCCCATGATGATTTCGATCGGATCGTTTCGATTCGATGCCGCAGTGGCCGACGCCGGCTGAGCCGGCATCGGCGGCGATCTCGAAAAGGCGTCCCGTCGGATGCTCGTGCGAGAATCTCCATCATGGACTTGCCCGACGGCGTGGCCTTGCGGCCGCTCGACGTGAATCGCGATCTCCGGGGCTCCTTCACGGAGGTCTTTCGTGAGGAATGGGAGACCGGCATCTCGCCGGTGCAATGGAACATCGTCAGCTCCGAGGCGGGGACGCTTCGCGGGGTGCACCTTCACATCAGGCACGACGACTACCTGACGACGGTGCGGGGTCGGGCGAGTGTCGGATTGCGTGATCTTCGTCGCGGCTCGCCGACCGAGGGGATGAGCGCCCTCGTAGAGCTCGCGGAGGATCCGCTCACTGCGCTCCTCATTCCGCACGGCGTCGCGCACGGGTTCTACTTCGCGGAGCCCTCCTTGCACCTGTACGGCGTGACGAAGTACTGGGACGTCGGCGACGAGCTCGCTTGCCACTGGGCCGACCCTCAGTTGGAAATTCCTTGGCCCGCCGTGCCGACGCTCGTCTCGGAGCGGGACTCTACGGCTCAGTCGCTCGCCGAGCTCCTCGACGACCTAGAGCCCTCGCAGCCGATCCGAGCGCAGGAACCCCTAGTAGCCAGCTCCTGACCTGCCAGGTGCGTGTCATCTGCAGCGCGCCCGCGGCGGCCTCCGCTGCCGCGGCCCGGCTCAGGGCGCGCTCGAGGAAGGCCGTCGTGAGCTGTTGTCGCAACGTGGCATCCGAAACCTGCTCGGCCCAGGGCGCGATTTCTGCGGCTCGTGCCTCCGGCGTCCAGCCCCGCCGCTGCGAACTGGGAAAGTGGACGACGGTCGGGCGGTACACGCTGCGGGCACGTACTTCGCGCAGGCGGAGGATCTTCTGCCACATGAAGATGTCCGTGAACGTCGAGGTCGGCGCCGCACTCCAGCCGACCGGAAGCCGGCGATATAGCTCGAGCGTATGAGCTGCGGCTGAGAGGGGCACGAAGTTCGCTGCTCCCGACAACATCTGCTGACGAAACCATGGCCTGCTCAGATCCGCCGGCCAGCAGAGCAGCTCTCCTTCCGGGGTCACGTGCACCGGGTGGGTGGCGACGAAGTCCGCGCCCTCGAGCGCTTCGCGGACGAGCTCGACGTGCCGCGGGAGCCACAGGTCGTCGTCGCAGAGGTAGCAGACGATGTCGCCGCGCGCCTCGCGGAGCGCCTCGTGCCGGTATGGCTCGCCGTGCCGAGGCCCTTTGGGATGATCGAAGAACCGAACGCGTTCGTCTTGGCGTGAGACCTCGCCGACGATCTCGCGCGTGACGTCCGGGACGCCGTCGCCGATCACTAGCACCTCGATGTCCTCGACGGTCTGGGCGAGAGCGCTCGCCACCGCGAATCGCAAGGTCGGTCCGTGATCGTGCGTCGGGACGATGACCGTTGCGGCGATGCTCACGTGACGCGTTCGAGCGCTGCGAGCTCCCGGAGGCGCTCGATCGCGGCGACGTCGGCCACGCCCTCCTCGGCACTGCTCTTGGGCGGTGGTCCTCCTGCGAGGTGCTCGAGAAAGGCTCGTAGCTCCCGAAGCAACGGATACTCGGTGGAGATAGCGCGCTGCTCGTCGCCGCGCTCGCCGACGTTCGGATCGCCTCGCGTGACCACGATGTGATCGGCGTACGGATTGGTCAGCGTTGCGACGCCGTTGCTGCAGATGAGGCGGATCTCCCGCTTGCGGACCGGGTGCGCCATCGACGATTCCATTGCGAGCCAGGGACTGTCTCCGAGCAGGCCATGGATCCCCGCCCACTTTCCTTCGACCAACTCGCCCACCGCGCTTCTAGGCTCGGGGATCTCACCGAAGATCTCGAGGGCGATCGAGAGGTCGTGCGGAGCGAGAATCCAGACCGCGTCGACGTCCTGGTGTGGATTTCCCCAGCCGAGCCTGACGCAGTGCAGACCGACGGGTGGGCCGAGCTCCTGCGAGCGTGCGATCTCTGCGAGCAGTTCGATGCCCGGGTGGTAGCGCCACTTGTGCATGACGAACACGCGATCTGGGGCGAGCTCCACAAGCCGCGTCGCAGAAGTGACGCTCGTCGTCAACGGCTTCTCGACGTAGATCGGCAGGCCGCGCGGAATCAGCTCCTCGGTCACGTCGGCGTGTGTGGACGTCGGCGTTGCGACGACGAGTCCCTCGAGATCGTCCTGAAGCTCCTCCGTGCTTGCGACGACGCGAGTGACGCCGGCATCGAGAGCCGCGCGGCCCTTCGCCTCGTCGCGGGCGACGACGGTAACCGCTGCGCCGAGCTCGACGAGATCGCGCACGATGTTACGGCCCCATTCTCCGTAGCCGACGACTCCGACTTTGCTTGCTGACACGGCGCGAGCATAGGGAAAACAGCACACGTCGGCGAGCGCTAGATCATTGCCCCGAAAGGGGTAGAGCCTTTCTTGACATCAACTTCGATATCGCCAACGATTCGAGCACCGAGGGGGGTCTCGGCAGGGCTCTGACACCGATCGAAAAGGACGGAAGGGAGGGAATGCTGACTAGGAGTCTGCGGCTTGCGGTCACACTTCTTTGCGTTGCAGGACTGGCGGTTGCACCTGCGGGTGCGGTAGGAGGATCCAGCTCTGCGCGAATCGGCGGCGCGGCCAACGAGACGGCAACGAAGTGGTTCGTCGAGCTCGCCAGTCCGCCTGCGTCGAAAGGGACCAGCAAGGCGGCTCTGAAGGCGGAACGCGACGCCTTTAAGTCCGGCGCGGCGGCCGAAGGTGTCAAGCTCACTGAAGGCTACGCCTACGACTCCCTGTGGAACGGCATGTCGGTCTCCGTCGCTCCTTCGCAGGTTGCGACGCTCCGCTCCGTCCCCGGCGTCAAAGCGGTCTACCCGGTCGAGACCGTCTCCCTCCCGGATCTCCGCTCGGAGAACGGCGGAACCTCGGACATCGATTTGAAGAACGCGCTTGGCCTCACCGGCGCGAACATCGCCCAGGACGAGCTCGGCCTCGACGGCTCGGGCGAGACGATCGCGATCATCGACAGCGGCCTCGACTATACGCTGCCCGAGTTCGGCGGTTGCTTCGGCGCCGGCTGCAAGGTGCGCGGCGGCTTCGACCTCGTGGGCGATTCCTACAACGCCACGCCCGGCCCGGCTTTCGATGCGACACCTCATCCCGATGGTGATCCTCTTCCGTGTGACCCCGACGCCGCTGACCGCGCCGAGGTCCTCGGCGCGGGAACCTCGGACGCAGCGCACGGCACGCACGTCGCAGGCATCGCCGCTGCTGACGGCCGTGGGCATGTGGACGACGGCCAGGTCGTCGGCGTGGCTCCCGGCGCAAAGCTTCTGGCCTACCGCGTCTTCGGCTGCAACGGCGGCACGGACAGCGACGTCCTCATCCATGCGATGGAGCTTGCGCTCGCAGACCACGCAAACGTCGTGAACATGAGCATCGGCGCGGCCTTCAACAACTGGCCGCAGTACCCGACCGCGGTCGCGGCAGACAACCTCGTCGACGCCGGAGTCACGGTCGTCACGTCGATCGGAAACAGCGGCGTCAACGGCGGGCAGCTCTGGTCGGCGGGAGCGCCGGGCGTCGGGCGAAAGGTCATCGGCGTCGCATCCTTCGACAACCGGAAGGCAACTCTCCCGGCGTTCCGGGTCGGGACCCGGATGGTGACGTACAACCGCGCGGCCGGCTCGCTCGCGACCGTGCCGCTCTCGGGTGACGGCGAGATCGTCGCAACCGGCACTCCGGCCACGGTCGGCGACGGCTGCGTCAACGCGCCGGCTCCTGGCTCCCTGCTCGGAAAGATCGCCCTGATCCGCAGAGGCAGCGCGGCACCGCCGGCGCCGACGTGCGGCTTCTACAACAAGGCCATCAATGCCCAGAACGCCGGCGCGATTGGAGTCGTCATCTACAACAACGTGGCAGGAGCGCTCAACCCGACGGTTGCGCCGGTGCCTGCGGGTGCTCCCCCGGTCAACATTCCGGTCGCTGCGATCACTGCAGCTGACGGAGCGGCGATCTTCAGCAAACTTCCGACGGATCACACGCTCACCTGGACCGACCAGGTTCTCGAGACTCCGCTCGCGACGGCGGGCCTCATCTCCGACTTCAGCTCCTTCGGCACCGACGCCGAGCTCGGGCTAAAACCGGACCTCGGCGGTCCCGGCGGCCAGATCTACTCGACCTGGCCCCATCAGCAGTTCGGCGGCCACAACACGATCAGCGGCACCTCGATGTCCTCGCCGCACGTGGCTGGGCTCGCGGCGCTGCTGCTCCAGGCGAAGCACAACAACGTCTCGCCCGCGATGGTGCAGACGCTGCTGATGAACACCGCACTGCCGAAAGGCGTGAACATCGCCCCCGGGGCCGGTCTCGAGCCGACCTGGCGCCAGGGCGCAGGGCTTGCACAGATCGTGGAGGCGGTCACCACGCCAGCCTCGGTGACGCCGGCGAAGATCTCGCTCGGCGAAGGAAACGGCGGCTCGTCGACCCTGACCCTCAGTAACACCTCGTCCGCCCCGATCACCTACAACCTGTCCGGGCTGACCACCGTTGGCACGGGCCCGTCCGCCGCCGCGGGCGCGCTCTACCCCTTCAACTTCTCGTACCTGCTTGGGTCCAACACCGCGACGTTCAGCTCGCCGAGCGTCACGGTTCCGGCAGGTGGGACCGCCTCGGTTCGTGTGACGATCCAGGCGGGCGCTTGGCCCGACAAGAGCCTGTACGGCGGCTACGTCGTCCTGACGCCGCGGGGCGGGGGCATCACTCTTCGCGTCCCGTACGTCGGCTTCATGGGCGACTACCAGTCGCTGCCGGTCCTAACCGGCGCCGGGTGCGGCCTGCCGGCCGTCTTCAAGGTGACCGCCGGCAGCACGGACTGCGTCGGCAACGGCGTCTCACGTCTCGGTGCGGCGGGGGCGGCTTTCACCCTGCAAGGCGCCGACTTCCCGATCCTGCTCTTTCATCTGAATCACCAGGTGCGGAAGCTGAACATCCAGGTCTTCAAGGCCGACGGCTCGTCCGTCCATCCGGTGTTCAACTACGTGTCGCAGGACGACTTTCTCGGTCGCAACTCCACGGCGACGACCTTCTTCGAGTTCGACTGGAACGGCACCCGCTCGCAGGACAACGGCGGCGGAAACGGCGACCACCGGAAGGCCGTGCCGAACGGTCGCTACGTATTGAAGCTGAGCGTCCTGAAGGCGCTCGGCAATGCGAGTAACGCGGCGGACTGGGAGACCTTCACGACACCACCGATCACGCTGGCCCGGCCCTAGGGCAAGCTGAGCTAAGAAGAGGGCCCCGCTTACGGGGCCCTCTTCGTGTGTTGCTGTTGCTTCCGCGTTAGCGGGTCTTGCGGCGAGTCGTGCGCCGCTTGCGCGTCCCGGCGGCCTTGCGGCCCGCGGTCTTACGCGTCGCGGTCTTCCGCTTCCGCGTCGAGGCGGCCTTGCGGCCGGCGGTCTTACGCGTTGCGGTCTTCCGCTTTCGCGTGCCGGCGGCCTTGCGGCCAGCGGTCTTTCGCTTGGCGGTGCTCCGCTTCTTCGCCGTGCTCCGCTTCTTGGCAGTGCTGCGGCGCTTCGTCGTGCTCCGCTTCTTCGCGGTGCTGCGGCGCTTCGCGGTGCTGCGGCGCTTGGCGGTGCTGCGCTTCTTGCCGGTGCTGCGGCGCTTCGCGGTGGTCCGCTTCTTGGCGGTGGTCCGCCTCTTCGCCGTGCTCCGGCGCTTCGTGGTGCTCCGCTTAGCAGTGCTGCGGCGCTTCGCGGTGCTCCGCTTCGCCGTGCTTCGCTTCCGCGAAGCGGTCTTACGCTTGCGGGTCCCCGTGGACTTCTTGGCCGCAGTCTTGCGCTTGCTAGTGGAGCGCTTGCGGGTCGCCGTCTTGCGCTTTGCCGTCGACCGCTTGCGGCGGCCACGGCTCGAGGCAGCCTGAACCTTCGAGACCGCTTCCTCTTCACGCTGCTCTTCGACCTGTGGCTCTTCGCCGACCAGGCCCTCCGGCTGCTGCTCTTCTATCTGCCGGGGGAACTGCACTGGGAACTGCCCTTCTTCGATACTCGACATCTGCCCTCCTGATTCGGATATTTCTTCTACGAGCTGACCCGTCTGTGTGTCGTTTCCTTCCCGCGCGATGTCCGCTTGGGCTACGACTCCGACGAGCCGACCGTCTGCCTCAACCACTGGTAGACGGCGGACTTGATGCTTGGCCATCATTCGCAGCGCTTCGTCCAGATCCTGCCGTGGACCGATCGTGAAGAGCTGCGTCGACGCCACGTCGCGAACCTTCACCTGATCGGGATCTCTCCCCTCTGCTGCAACCCGGGTCGCGATATCGCGGTCGGTCAGCATCCCGATCAACTTGCCGTCCTCGACAATCGGTGCGAGGCCGACATCCTCCTCCAGCATCATCTTCGCGGCGTACGCAACGGATCTGTCTGCGTCGATGGTGCACGGATTGGAGGTCATGACGTCTCTTATGTTTTGAGGCATCTCTCCTCCTAGCAATTTGAATCGCGCGTTGCGTACCCCGCACGATTCCCTACCAAACGATGAAAATACAACACATGTCGTACGGACAACGTATCCGCGATCTTGCTTTGTCGTTTCCGGAGACATATGAGGACTCGCCTTGGGGACATCCGGTTTTCAAGGTTGGCGACAACAAGATGTTCGCAGCAATGTCGGACGGAGATGCTTCGGTATCGCTGACAGTGAAGCTCACACCTGAAGAAAGGGAAATTGCGCTGCATTTCCCACACGTCAGCGTTGCGCGCTACGTTGGGCGTTACGGCTGGGTGACTGCAGAGGTCTCCGACGAGGACACTTTGGAAAGTGCTCTGGAATGGCTGCGAGAGAGTTACTGGTTGAAAGCGCCCCCGCGGTTGCGTCACGTGGTCGAAGGGACTTGACAGTTTGCGCGGAGCTACTGCGCGAGCGCCTCAATCGGCCGTCGGATCGTTGTCAGAGGGCTGGTCCTTTTCCGTCGGATCCGGGACCGGCGACTCGTCGATTTCCTCGTTGCGGTCGTCTTCGCGTGGGTGATCCTTATTCTGTTCGGTCATGAAGGTCGTTCTACCCGACAATTCCGAACTCGAACTTCCCGAGGGTGCGACGGGCCTGGACGCGGCTCGTTCGATCGGTCCGAAGCTCGCCGAGCAGGCCGTGCTCGTCCGCGCGAACGGGCAGGTGCAGGACCTCCGGCTACCGCTCCAGAACGGTCAGCTGATCCAGATCCTCACGACCCGCGACAGGGACGATCCCGACGCCCTCTATGTACTCCGGCATTCGTCGGCCCATCTCTTGGCCGAGGCGGTCCGGCGGCTCTACCCCGGGGTGAAGGTCGCGATCGGCCCGCCGATCGAGAACGGCTTCTACTACGACTTCGAGTTTCCCGAGCCGATCAGCGAGGACGATCTGCCGCGGATCGAGGAGGAGATCCGGCGGGAGCTCGAGGAGGGTCGCGACTGGACCCGTGAGGAAGTCACGGCCGATGAGGCGCGGAAGCGCTTCGAGGCGGAGGGAGAGCCGTACAAGGTCGAGCTCGTCGGTACAGCCGAAGGCCCGATCTCCTTCTACACGCAGGGTGACTTCACGGATCTCTGCCGCGGGCCGCACCTGCAGAACTCGGGCCCGATCAAGGCCATCAAGCTCACGGGACTCGCGGGGGCGTACTGGCGCGGCGACGAGCACAACACGCAGCTGACGCGTATCTACGGCACCGCCTTCTATTCGCAGGCCGACCTCGACGCGTATCTCGCACAGGTCGAAGAAGCACGCCGGCGCGACCACCGAAAGCTCGGACCCCAACTCGACCTCTTCCACCTTGCCGAGAATTCGCCGGGCTCACCGTTCTGGCATCCGAAGGGGATGGTGGTCTGGAACGAGCTCGAGGACCTCCGCAGGCGCGAGAACGCGAAGCGTGGCTACGTCGAGGTGAAGACGCCGCTCTTGTACGACATCGACACCTACATCACCTCCGGCCATTACGAGAACTACCAGGAGAACATGTTCTTCGTCCAGGGGCACGAGGACGAGAAGCCTCTGGCGCTCAAGCCGATGAACTGCCCGGGGCACATGCTCCTGTTCGGGGAACGTCGCCGCAGCTACCGCGAGCTGCCGCTTCGCTATGCCGAGTCCTCGACCCTTCATCGCGACGAGCGCGGCGGGACTCTCCACGGGTTGCTGCGCGTCAAGCACATCACCCAGGACGACGCGCACGTGTTCGTCACGGAGGAGCAGATCCAGGACGAGATCCACGGGATGGTCGAGTACGCGCGGTACCTGTACGACCTCTTCGGCCTCACACCGAAGGCCGAGCTCTCGACGCGTCCGGAAAAACGCCTTGGCACAGACGAGCAGTGGGACCGTGCCGAGCAGGCGCTCGAGGAGGCCCTGAAGCGCCACGGGATGGAGTACACGATCAGCCCCGGCGAGGGCACGTTCTACGGGCCGAAGATCGATCTGCACATGACGGACTCGCTCGGCCGCTCCTGGCAGATGGGGACGATCCAGCTGGACTACCAGATGCCTGAACGTTTCGGCCTGGTGTATGCGGGAGCCGATAACGCCGACCATCGGCCGGTTGTGATTCACCGAGCCCTGCTCGGATCGCTCGAGCGCTTCGCCGGGATCCTGATCGAGCATTACGCCGGTGCTTTTCCGTTCTGGCTCGCGCCCGTCCAGATCCGGATCATCCCGGTCGGCGAAGACCACCGTGAGCCGGCCCAGGCCCTGAAGGAGCGCCTCGGCGAGTATCGGGTCGAGGTCGATGAGCGGGACGACACCGTCGGCAAGCGGATCCGGGACGCCGAGATGGAGAAGATCCCCTACGTGATCGTCTACGGGGACAAGGAATCCGACGAGTCGCTTGCCGTGCGGAAGCGGGGAGGGGATCAGTCGACCCTCAGCCTGGACGGGCTTCGTGCGGAACTCTCCGAGGTTGCTACCCTCTAGGTCTGCAAGTAGGAGCGCCCACGTTCCTCACCTCGCGAGCTTTAGCTCAGCGTGGTTCAACCGAGTCGCAAGACGAGGATTTTGGGCCGCTGCTTGCAGCGGTTTTGTTGTTTTACAGAAAGGATCGAAGCTAGCTTGGTGATAGCCCTTTGAGGCCCAGACGCACGATCGAGCCACCGTCGAGACCAGTCCCGCAGGCCCGGATCAACGATTACATTCGCGCCTCCCAGGTCCGGTTGATCGACGACGACGGTTCCCAGCTCGGGATCAAGCCGACGAAGGAGGCGATGCAGTACGCCTTCGACAAGGGGCTCGACCTCGTCGAGGTCGCCTCGCAGGCGGATCCCCCTGTCGCCCGGGTGATGGACTACGGGAAGTACCGGTACGAGCAGGAGCAGAAGGCCAAGCTTGCGCGGAAGCACCAGACTCAGATCAACGTCAAGGAGATCAAGCTCAGACCCAAGATCGGGGTACACGACTACAACACGAAGAAGGGCCACGTCGAGCGCTTCCTGAACCAGCGCGCCAAGGTGAAGGTGACGATCATGTTCAGGGGCCGGGAGACGACCCATCCCGAGCGAGGCCGGGACTTGCTGATGCGGCTCGCGGAGGACGTCCAGGAGATCGGAGTGGTGGAGTCGCAGCCGGTGCTCGACGGGCGGAACATGACCATGGTGTTGGCGCCGACCAAGAACGCAGGAGTCAAAAGAGATGCCGAAGATCAAGTCATCGAGCAGCGCGAAGAAGCGGTTTAAGGTCACCGCCGGCGGCAAGCTGCTCCGGCGCCAGGGGATGAAGAGCCACAACCTGACGAAGAAGAGCCCGAAGCGGAAGCGTCGCTTCAGCAAGGATCAGCCCGTGGCGAAGGCGAACGAGCGGGCGCTCCGCGAGATGCTCGCTGGCAGGGGTAAGCGCTAATGCCACGAGTGAAGCGTTCAGTCGCGTCGCGCAAGAAGCGCCGCAAGGTTCTTGATCAGGCGAAGGGCTACTGGGGGCTGAAGAAGTCTTCGTACCGCTACGCGAAGGAGCAAGTCGACCATTCGCTCACCTACGCGTACCGGGACCGCAAGAACAAGAAGCGAACGTTCCGCCGCCTCTGGATCATGCGTATCAACGCAGCAGCACGGGCGAACGGCCTCTCGTACAACCAGTTCATCGCCGGCCTGAAAGAGGCGGAGATCGAGCTCGACCGCAAGGTGCTCGCCGACCTCGCGGTCAGTGATCCGCAGGCGTTTGGCGCGATCGCCGAGAAGGCGAAGTCGGCGCTAGCCTCTCAGTCCACCTGATCACCTCCCGCGAGAACGAGAAGCTCAAGCTCGTTCGCAAGCTGCACGACGGCGGCTGGCGGGACAAACTCGGGCTCTTCGTCGCAGAAGGTGAGGATCTGGTCGCCGCGGCTGAGGCTGCAGGCATCGACGCCGTCGAGCTTCTGGTTGCGGGCGAGAACGTCGAGGCGGCGCTGCTTGCTGAAGTCGCGACGCTCGCCTACCCGCCGCGGGTGATCGGTGTGTTCCGGCGCGAGGACTTGCCGGTCGATTCTCTGCCCGACGTCGGGCTCGCGCTGTGGCACGTGGCGGATCCCGGCAACGTCGGCACGCTCGTCCGGTCGGCCGACGCCTTGGGGCCGGCCTTCGTCGCGCTCTCGGAGGGCTCCGCCGATCCGACGAGCCCCAAGGCGCTGCGTGCGTCCATGGGCGCCCTGTTCCGCGTCCCCGTCGTCCAATTCGAAGACGCTCCTGGTCGCCGGGTGGCTCTCGTCGCTCACGGGGCCCGAGCCCTCGACAGCGTGGACCTCTCCGGGCCGACGACGTTCGTGCTCGGTGCGGAACGCGATGGACTTCCGCGTGACGTCCTCGCGGCCTGCGACGAGCAGGCGACCATCCCCCTCGCGAGAGACGCCGAGTCGCTCAACGTCGCTGCGGCGGGTGCGATCGCCCTGTACGAGCGCGCCAGGCGGACCTGACCCGAAAAGCTGGGGTCAGACGCCAGCCTTTCGAGGCGTGGCGACCCAGATCGTGTCCTCTTGGCCCCTGTAGGGGGTGCGGTCGAACCAGCCGTAGCACGCCTCGATTTCGAAGCCCGCTTCTTCGAGCAGGGTGCGCCACTCGTCCGGAGAGAGCCATGCGAGAGCCATCGTGGTTTCGCTCTGCTCGTTTCGCACGGTCAGCGTGAGGGTGCGAGCGGCCTCGTCCCAGACCGCACGCTCGAAGATGCCGGGCTCGCGTTCCAGCCAACGGTCCTGCGTCAGTGCGATGTCGGCCGCGTCCGGGGCGAACACATCGAAGACGAAGCGTCCATCCCGCAGGAGAAGCCTGTGCGCGGCGGCGAAGACGGCTAGCCGATCCTCGTCAGTGTGCATGTGGAGCAGCGAGCGAAACGGACAGATGACGAGCGGAACAAGCTCGTCGACGGGTGGCTCGCGTAGATCGCCGACCCTGAGGTCGATCTCAACGCCGGCGAGTGCCGCGCGCCGGGCGCAGACGTCGAGCATCCCGCGTGAGGAGTCGACGCCGATCACGCGGATGCCGTCTGCGGCGATCGGCACGGCAATCCGACCGGTGCCGACCCCGAGCTCGACGACCGGGCCACCTGAGCGGCGCGCTTCCTCGAGGTAGAAGGCAACGTCCTCGACGACGCTGACGCTCCAGGGGTCGTAGAGCTCAGCTATCGCGTCGTAACTGCTCAAAAGCTAGATTCGCCCTGTGGACTGGGAGGAGTACACGAGCACGGCTCTTGGGAGTTTTGCCGATGCAGGCACTGCCGCGGAGCTGGCAGAGGCGCATACGGAATGGCTGGGGCGCAAGAGCGACCTCAAGGTGGGCCTCCGGAACGTTCGCGACCGCGAGTCTGGACTCACGCTCAATGCCGTCCGCGAGCAGCTCGAGTCTGCCTTCGTGGCACGCGAGGCGGAGCTGGAACGCGCCCGGCTCGCGGTGCTCGACGAGGCTCTCGACGTCACCCTGCCGGGGACCCCGTTCAGGCGTGGGCGCCTCCACCCACTGACCCAGATTCGGCGCGAGGTCGAGGACATCTTCCTCGGGCTTGGATACGAGATCATCGACAGTCGAGAGGTCGAGACGGTCTGGCACAACTTCGATGCGCTCAACCAGCCGTTGACGCATCCCTCGAGATCGCACCGTGACACCTTCTACCTTGATCCGGAGACGCTCCTCCGGACGCACACGTCGACGGGCCAGATCCGCGTGATGGAAGAGCGTCAGCCCCCGATCTACATCGCGACGCTGGGGCGGGTCTACCGGCGCGACACGCCGAGCCCTCGCTCGACGCCGAACTTCCATCAGGTCGAGGCGCTCGCGGTCGACAAGGGGATCTCGCTCGCGGACCTGAAGGGCACGCTCATGCACTTCTTCCGGGCAATGTTCGGTGAAGACCGCGACGTCCGCATGCGAACGAGCTTCTTCCCGTTCACCGAGCCCTCGGTCGAGTTCGACGTCACATGCTTCCTTTGCGGCGGCTCTGGCTGCGCGTTCTGCAAGTACACGGGCTGGTTCGAGATGGGCGGCGCAGGCGTGGTCGATCCCGCCGTCTTCGAGAAGATGGGCTACGACCCCGAGGAGTGGTCGGGCTTCGCGTGGGGGTTGGGCCTCGACCGCATTGCCGCGCAGCGTCACGCGATCCCGGACATCCGGATGTTCTGGGAGAACGACCTCCGAGTGCTGAGACAGTTCTGATGAGAGTCCCCGTCAGCTGGCTGCGGGACTATGTCCCGCTCGAGATGCCGGCCCGCGAGCTCGCGGACCGGCTGGTGATCTCCACATGTGAAGTCGACGGGATCGAGACCGTCGGCGTCGCGGACGTCGACGGCAACCTCGGCCTCTTCCGGGTCGGGCGCGTGCTCGACGCTGTCAAGCATCCGAACGCAGACCGACTGCAGCTCTGCCAGGTGGACGTCGGGGAGGCGGACCCACGGCAGATTGTGTGCGGCGCGTGGAACTTCGGCGCCGGCGCGACCGTCGGTGTTGCGCTTCCGGGTGCGGTCCTGCCGGGCGGCTTGAAGCTCGAGCAGCGAAAGGTGCGCGGGGAGGTCAGTGACGGGATGATCCTCGCCGAGGACGAGATCGAGCTCGGCACGGACCACAGCGGGATCATGGTGCTCTCGAACGGCATCGAGCCCGGGACTCCCCTCGGCGATGTGCTCCCGTTGACGGACAGCGTGCTCGAGCTCGAGACGAGCCACAACCGCCCCGATCTGTTGGCCGTCTACGGGATCGCGCGCGAGGTCGCCGCGCTGTTCGATCTCGAGCTCGCGCCGCCCCCGGGAACCGATCCGCAATTCGGTGCCGACCGGCCGGTCGACGTCACGATCGAAGACTACGAGGGCTGTCCGCGGTACATCGGCCGCCTCTTCACCAACGCGGCCGTCGGCCCGTCGCCAGTCTGGTTGAAGGCCAGGCTGCTCGCTGCGGGAATGCGGCCGATCTCCAACGTCGTCGACATCACGAACTACGTCATGCTCGCGCTGGGCAATCCACTACACGCATTCGATCACTCGAAGCTCGCCGGCGGCAGGATCGTCGTGCGGCGTGCGAGGCAGGGAGAAAAGCTGCGCACGCTCGACGGCGTCGAACGAAAGCTCGAGCCGTACGACCTGATGATCGCGGACGGCGAGCGGTCCGTAGCGCTCGCGGGGATCATGGGCGGCGAGGAGACAGAGATCGGTGAGGACACCACGGAGATCTTGCTCGAAGCCGCGAACTTCGAGCCGTACACGATCTTCCGCACCTCGGAGCGTCTGCGCCTCCGTACGGAGGGCTCAAACCGCTGGGAGAAGGGTGTCGATCCCTATGTCGCCGAGCAGGCCGCGAAGCTCGCGACGCAACTGATCGTCGAGCTTGCCGGCGCAGAGTGGGCCGGGCACGCCGACGTCCATTCGGAGCTGCCTGTTCCTCCGGCCGTTCGCTTCCGTCCCGAGCGAGCCGACGCCGTCATCGGCATCGAGACGCGTCCGGATCAACAGCACGCGATCCTGCGGCGCCTCGGGTTCGGCGTCGACGGCGAGAAAGTCGCGGTTCCGACGTGGCGCGCCCGCGACGTCACTCGCGAGATCGACGTCGTCGAAGAAGTTGCGCGCTTCCGACTCGACGAGGTCCCAGCACGCCTGCCGACGCGTCAGGCGATGTTCGGCCGCCTGTCGAAGCACCAGAGGATCCGACGCCGGATCGAGGACGTGCTCGTCGGCTTCGGGTACGCGGAGGCATACACGTGGAGCCTTCTGCCCGAGGGCTCGGCGACCGGCGCCGTCGCACTGCAGGAGCCTCTCTCGAGCGAGCAGGCCGTTTTGCGCACGTCGCTGATCGAAGGCCTGTTTGTCTCCGCCTTGCGCAACGTCCACGCGGGCAACGACGAGATCGCGCTCTTCGAGCAAGCCCACGTCTACCTGCCGAGCGATGAACAGCTTCCCGAGGAGCGCTGGCGTGTTGGCGGTATCGCAGAGGGAGGCTTCCCGTTTGTGAAAGGCACTGTCGAAGGGCTCTACGCAGCGCTCGGGATGGAACCGAGCTTCCATCCGGCGGACGACCTGCCTGCGCCCGGCCGGGGGGCGCGCACCGGCGAGGGCTGGGTCGTCTCCCTGAGTGATCCCGAGCTGCCAGGGGAGTGGGGCGCGTTCGAGCTCGACGTCGACCAGCTCGTCGAACGTGTCCCGGATCTCGTCGTCTACGAGGACGTCATCACCTATCCACCCGTTCGTCAGGACCTCGCCTTCGTCGTTCCCGAGGACGTGAGCGCGGGGGAGCTGGTCCGCGCCGCACAGGACGCTGCCGGCGCCGAGCTGCGTGAGCTGCGCGCCTTCGACGTCTACCGCGGCGAGCAGGTCGGCCCGGGGAAGAAGTCGATCGCCTTCTCGGCCACCTTCCAGTCTCCGGAGCGAACCCTCACCGACGCGGACGCCGCCGAGCTTCGAAACCGCATCGTCTCGGCGCTCGAAAGCGCCTTCGGCGCCCAGCTCCGGGCCTAGATCCAGGGAAGAGCTTCGCGGAGAAGGGCGGCTGCGAGGCCGCCTCTTCTCGTTTGCAAATGAGTGGACAAACCTCTCGACATTCCTAATGTGAGTGCGGGGAGTAGGACCAATGAGGGGAATGAGGGGGAAACATGAAACTGCGGCTCGTGAGCACCTGCGTGCTCGTACTCGGCATCGCTGCTTTGGCGTCCGCTTCGGCGTTCGCCGGTAACGGTAACGGCAAGGGAAACGGCAAAGGCGATTCGGCGGTTGCTCCGGCAGCCGTGGCGGACACGTCGCAAGGCCACGGCAACTCGGCAGAGGCGCCGGGTCAGCTGAGGAAGGACGAAGCTCCGGCACCGACGATGGCCACTCCGGCTCAAGGGGACGCCACACAGCAGGAGAGCTCTGCTCAGTCGGGTGTGAAGCCGTCGAACGACACGGCGCACGACACGCACGCGGCTGCGTCGTCCGACGAAACGAAGCTCTACGGCAACGGCAAGACGGCCGGGCAGATCGCGCAGCAAAACGGCGCTGCGCCGAGCACGGTGCTGCACGGGCCGGGCAACAGCCAGCCGCACAAAGCTTCGCCCTGCGCGGGCGGGCATGAGGTGGATGTGCATGCACTGAAGGGCAGGCGGGGCGGACGCTGCGGGAACACATCGCCTCCGCCGCATCCGACTCCGAACCCGGTGGTGACTCCGGACCCGGGGAAGAATTCCGACCCGGCCAAAGGAACGACCTCCGGTGCTTCGTCCAATCCGGCCGCAACTCCGGCCGGGACCGTCGTGATCAGCGGCATGGTCTCGGTGACGAAGGTGAACAAGAAGCATCATGGGGGTGACGCCGCGTCGGGCATCCTCGCGGCAACCGCAGCGGTCGGGCAAGGCACGCTGCCGTTCACGGGAGTCGACCTCTGGAGCACGGCCTTCGTCGCGTTGACGTTGATGCTGATCGGCCTCGCGCTCTGCCAGCGGGCCCGCAGCCTCCCGGCGCACGAATCCGAACGGGGGGCCCGCCCGTAGAGTGCGGGCATGACCACACGAATCCTGCTCGCAGCCGCCGTTGGAGCCATGTTTCTCCCCTCGACCGTTGCGCGGGCCGACAATCCAAGGCTCGTCGCAACGGTCGGGAGGAACGACTCCTTCACGATCTCCCTACGTGACACGTCGGGGAACCCGGTCGCGCACCTCGACGCTGGCACCTACGACATCGAGGTCCACGACCTTTCGGAGACGCACAACTTCCGTCTGCACGGCCCTGGGGTCGAGCAGGCGACGGACATCGGCAGTAAGGAGGACGTCGTCTGGACAGTCGCCCTCGCGGATGGGAAATACCGCTTCGAGTGCTCGGCCCACGCGAGCGTCATGAACGGGTGGTTCACGGTCGGCACCGTCGCACCGACCCCGCTCGCCGCCTCGGTCGGCCCGAAGCGAACGATCTCGCTGAAGCCGAAGATCGTCGAGGTCGGTCCGGCGACGCTGACGGTCAACGACCGCAGCCGTACCGACAACTTTCACCTGACCGGTCCCGGCGTGAACAAGAAGACCGGTGTCGCGTTCCGCGGACGCGTGACCTGGAATGTGTCGCTACAGCCGGGGAGCTACACGTACCGCTCAGACAAGCACAAGCGCCTGCGCGGCTCTTTCGTCGTCAGGCTCCCCGCCTAGCGAGCTTCACGAGACCGGCCCGCTCGCCGCCGGCGGCGCGGATGTCCGCCTGACGGTCGAGCTCGGCGTTGAGCTCCGCGCCGAAGAGCAGAGCGAACGCCGAGTAGTTCAGCCAGAGCAGGAGGATCACGCCGCTCGCGAGCGCCCCGTAGGTCCTCGTGTAGTGCCCGGCGTAGGTGACGTACACGGCGAAGAGACCGGACAGAAGCAGCCAGAGCAGTCCGCCGACGACGGATCCGGGCGTCAACCACTTCCAGCTCCGCGGTTCCTTGTTCGGCCCGAGGTAGTAGACGAGGCTGCAGAACAGCAGGATGGCGCAGAACGCGATCGGCCAGCGGGCGATGCCCCACACCCACTGAAAGGCGCCGCCGAGGCCGGCCCGCTTCGAGATCGCGTCGCCGAGCGAGCCCCCGACCACGATCAGGAGGAAGATGCCGGCAGTCGTGATCCCGCTGCTGAGGACGAGGACGATCGCAGTGGCTCGCGTCTTCCAGAAAGGCCGCGTTTCGGGGCGTTCGTAGGCACGGTTGACGGCTTTGATTACGGACCCCATTGCGCCGCTCGCCACCCAGACCGCGGCAATGAAGCCGATCACGAACGCTGCCGCGGACGTCCCTCCATGCGAGTCGCGCTGCAGGCTGTTGACGAACGTGATCACGCCGTCCGGAGCGATCGGGTCGAGGAGCCGCGTGACGTCGTCGAACAGACCGAACAGGCCGAGTGCTCCGATGACGAACGCCACGGCCGGAAAGAACGCAAGCAGTGAGCTGTACGCGACCTGTTGGGAGAGGCCCATGCAGTCGTCTTTCATGAACTTGGAGAAAGCGCGTTTGATGGAGGCGACCCACTCCGACCGGTTCAGCTTCCCGGGCGACTCCGGCGCATGGCCGGTGTGCGCTTCCAGATCAGTCGCGGTCGACAATGCGGAAGCGACCGAGCTTGGCCTTGGTCTCGCCTTCGCGCCCACGCCGGAAGATCAGTCTCGCGGTCGCGCCGATTCCTCCGGCCAGGAGAAATCCCACTCCGAGGGCGCCGACCGCGACGACCGGCAGATTGGCGCGGAGCTTCCCCGTGATGTCGGTCGCCTCGCTGATCTCCTCACGCAGGCTGTCGGCCGCTCCGGCAAGCTGCTCGCGCTCGACCTCGATGTCGTGGCGAACCTGGTCGACAGTGCGTGAGTTGTTAGCGGCCATCGGTCTTCAGCACCTCGGTCGTGAGCTTCGCTTCCTGGATCGCCTGCTCCGGAAGCGGCGGTGTGCCTTTCCTGACCTTCGCGATACCGAGGACGGCGAGCACCCCGGTGAGCATGAGCAGAATTCCGGTCGTCACGAGCAGCGCCGCCCAGGTGGGCATCGTAGTGGCGAGCGCCGCTGCGATCGTGGCGAAGAGGAAGGCGAGCATGAAGACGAGGAAGAGCGCCGCCCCGAGCAGCAGTGCGATGCCGACACCGAGTGAGGCGACCTTGCGTCTGATCTCCATCGCGGCGAGCTCGAGCTCGAGCCGGACGATCGCGCTGGCGCGCTCTGCAACCTCCTTGACCGCTGCGCCGAGGCCGAGGGGAGACTGCCGGTCGTTAGTCCCTTGGGTATGCATAGCCCCTCCAATCGACCCACTTGGCCAGGAAGATGCCGGCAGCCAGTGCGGCTCCGGCGATCAGCCAGGGATTCGGCCCGAAGCCGCCCGGCTTCTTCTTCGGCTTCGGCCGCGCTCCCAGCTGCGGGCTCGACGGAGCCACTGGCGCCTGCCCGGGCTTCTGATTCGTCGGCGCCTCGCCCTTGGCGCGCGCCTTGATCAGGCTCGGCTTCATCTTCCTGATGAAGTCCGCATCCTCGGCGAGCGGCTGGGCAAGCTTCGCCTTGATACCGCCCTCGCCTGCCATCTGGCCGGCGAGTTGCCGAAGCTTGTTCGCGGCTCGTTCGACTGTTTGATCGGCTGTCATCTCTTGATGGGTGGTTCCTCACCCGTGAGCGTACGCCAGATCCAGGCCGAAACGCGGCGCGTTACGACTAGCCCGGCGGCCGCGACGGCGCCGTGGATGGCGGCCCACAGCAATCTGCGAAGCATGAGTTCGTGTTCTACCAGGCCCGGGCCCTGCCAAACCTGCATACGTATGCTGGAGATATGCAGCTGGGGAAGCCGGAACGGCATCGGCTGATCGAAAGTGTCGTCTCCCGGAAGAGGGTCGGCACGCAGTTCGAGCTCCTGGACGCGCTCGCCGGCGCAGGTTGTGTTGTAACGCAGGCGACCGTCTCGCGGGACATCCGAGAGCTCGGGCTCGAGAAGACCCACGATCCCCTGGGTCGTCCGCGCTACGTGCTCCCCCATGTCGTCCGCCGCACGGATCCGACCGAGCTGCTGAACTCGATCCTGGGGCAGTTCGGGCGCAAGGTGACGCCGGCGGGAAACATCGTCGTCCTCCAGTCGGAGCTCGGCTCGGCGCCGGCGATCGCGCGGGCGCTCGACCAACTCGAGCACGAGCGGATCGTGGGCACCCTCGCCGGCGACGACACCGTCCTCATCGTCGCGCCTACCGAGCGCGATGCGAAGTCGCTCGCGCGTGAGCTCGCGGGCGTGCTCGCCTAGCGCGCGCTAACGACGGAACGTCCGTC
>Ga0207708_10000615_pt1 | contig 27399 bp, 23 predicted proteins | sample KBSK5101metaG_FD_184340 | JGI IMG/M metagenome (GOLD analysis project Ga0207708, IMG submission 184340) | Corn, switchgrass and miscanthus rhizosphere microbial communities from Kellogg Biological Station, Michigan, USA - KBS K5-10-1 metaG... | ecosystem: Host-associated > Plants > Roots >... | reverse complement strand
GGCGCGAAGGGGCTGAGGAGCAGCCAGCTCGGGAAGGATCGGGTCAGGGCGGGCGCTCCCTTGAGGGCGATCTGGCCGCCGCCGACGGCTTCGCGCACGTCGCGGTCGCCCATCCAGACTTCCACCATCGTGCGCAGGGTGGTCTCGACGGTCAGCTCGACGTCGACGCCGGGGTCGGTCAGGCACAGCTCGATCTCGGGTCGCTCGACCTTCAGCCAGTAACGGCTTTTCTTGCCGGCGAGATCGCGAAACCAGAACATCACGACGGTGGGGTGCTCGGGCAGACAGCGCGGGTCCAGGTTGCGCCGCAGATCCCACATCAGCAGCACCGGATCGAGCTTGTCCTTCGGGTTGCGGCGCAGCCAGCGCTGTCCCCAGTTGCCCAGCCCGTCGACGATCGGGCGCAACTGCTGGCCCGCTGGCGTCAGGAAGTACTCGTGGCCGTTGCCGGCCGCGCGCTCCCGCCGCTCGATCAGGTTCGCGTCCTCCAGCGCCTTCAGCCGCTGCGACAGCAGGCTGCGCGACATCAGCGGCACGCCGTGCAGGATCTCGCTGAAGCGGTAGTTGCCGCAGAGAAGCTCGCGGATGATGAGCAGCGACCAGCGCTCGCCGACGACCTCGAGCGCAAGTGCCACGGGACAGAACTGACCGTAAACGCCCATACCGCCCAGCATGCAGAGCGCGCCGCGGGTCCGCAACGGTCTACCGGCGGCAGTCCATTTTTCGAACTTGTGACCGCTCCGGCCAAAAACTAAACCGGTGGGGTGGAGGGAGACATGACGACCGCCAACCGCTTTTTCGAGATCGTTCAGAAACTGGCGCCCCGTTTCGCCGAACGCGCCGCCGCGGCCGACGTGGAAGGACGCTTCGTGAGCGAGAACTACGCCGACCTCAAGGAGGCCCGCCTGATGTCCGCGCTGGTGCCGACCGAGCTGGGCGGCGGCGGCGCGACGCACGGCGAGGTGTGCCAGCTGCTGCGCGAGATCGCGCATTCGTGCGGCTCGACCGCGCTGGCGCTGTCGATGCACACGCACCTGGTGGCCGCCGCGGTCTGGCGCCACAAGCATGGGCAGCCGGCCGAGGCGCTGCTCCGGAAGGTCGCGGCGTCGGAGCTGGTGCTGGTGAGCACGGGCGCCGGCGACTGGGTCGAAAGCCACGGCACTGTCGAACGTGCGACGGGCGGCTATCGCGTCAGCGCGGTCAAAGGGTTCGGCAGCGGATCACCCGTCGGCAACCTTCTGCTCACCAGCGCGCCCTATCAAGATCCCGAACGCGGCTGGGAGGTGCTGGTGTTTCCCGTGCCGCTCAACGCGCCGGGTGTCACCGTGCGCAACGACTGGGACGCGATGGGCATGCGCGCGACCGGATCGAACTCGGTCGAGCTGAAGGACGTGTTCGTCGCCGATGACGCGATCTCGGTGCGGCGGCCGCGCGGCCAGTGGCACCCGTCGTGGAGCGTCACCATCACCGTCGCCGGCCCGATCTACATCGCGCCCTACATCGGCATCGCGGAGCGCGCGGCGGTGCTGGCGCGCGAGGCCGCGTCCCGCCGCAGCTCTGACCCGGCGGTGATCCAGACGCTGGGCGAGGTCGGGAACGCGCTGACCACCGCGCAGATGGCGTTCCGCGAGATGATCGAGATCGCGAACAACTTCGATTTCGCGCCAAAGACCGAGGACGCGGACCGCGTCCTGATCCGCAAGACCATCGCCGCCAATGCCGCCATCGCGACGGTCAACAAGGCGGTGGAGGTGGCGGGCGGCCGCGCGCTGTTCCGCAACGTCGGCATCGAGCGTCTGTGGCGGGACGTGCAGGGTGCGCCGTTCCACCCGCTGCCCGAGAAGCGCCAGCTCGCCTTCTCCGGACGCGTGGCGCTGGGCCTGCCCCCGGTGGGCTGAGGGCGGCGGTCAGCGGGACGCGTCGGCGAGGTGACGCAACCGCGCGCCCAGCAGCGACGCCGGATACTTGCGCAGGAACGCGGTCGCGGCGGTCCGCGCCTCCGCCGTTCGTCCCAGAGCGGCGAGCGCGAGCGCGCGTTCCGCGTCGCGCTCCTCGGCGAGGACGCCGTCGGGGAAGACGCGGGCGTGCGCGTCGAGCAGCGAGAGCGCGCAGGCTGACCGTCCCGACCGCCGGGCGCGGACGCCGTCGGTCACCAGCCGGGCTTCGCCGGCGACGCCGGATTGCGACGTCTGCGCAGGCGCGCAGGGATCGCTGGCGGCGGTGGTCGCCGCCGGGGTCTCGAGCGCCGGGGGCGGCGTCGTCGCCGCGGGCGGCGCTTCGCTCGGCGCTTCGTGCGGCGGCGCCTTGATCGGTGACGCTTCGTTGCGCCGCGGTTCGTGGCGCGGCGCCGGCTGGACGATCGGTTTCGCCGGCGGCACCTCCTCAATCGATATGGGAGGGGAAGGGTGGGGGCCCCCACCCTGTCCCCTCCCAAACCCTCCCGCGACGTTGCGCGGCGAGCAAAGCTCGCCGGCTCCACACGCGATCGTCGATTGTTCGCGCGCGGGTGCGAGCGCGAGCGCGGGCAGAGGCGGAGGCGCCGGCGCGGGGAGCGGCGCCGCGATTCGCCGCGTGTGGACTTCGGAGATCTTCGCGGCGGCACCTGGCTCGACGGAGCGCCGGCCGATCTTGATGCCCGCCCCGACGCCAACCGCGGTCGTGATCGCCACGATGCCCATCAGCTTCATCGCCAGCGCGCTTCCCGCCGCCGCCGTGGTGGCGCCGCCCGCCGACGCGACGGTACCCGCGCCGGCCGCGGCCTTGGCCGTCGCGCCCACGCCCGCCACAGCTCCGAGGCCGAGCCCGGCCGCCGCGCCGAGGCGCCGCGCGAGCGCCGCTCTCACCCGGGCACGATCCATGTCGGTGGGATCGTGCGCATCGTCGGCGAGCGCGATCAGCGCCCGTCCCGCTTCGTCGAGGTCGCTCATGGGGTTCTCCTGCTGTCGCGCGCCCGCTGACGTTCGATCGCCTGCGTGAACTCGACTCGCGCCAGCCGCAGTCGCGAGTACACGGTGTTGAGGCGCGCGCCCACCACCAGCGCGATCTCGGGCGCGGTCAGCTGCTCCAGCTCCGCGAGCACGAACACCGCACGGCGATCTTCATCCAGACTGTCGAGGAAGCGATCGATGAAGCGCGCCGCCTCGCGTTTCGATAGATGCTCCTGCGGACCCTCGCCGCCGTCGATCAGCCGATCGGAATCGGCGCGCCGATCGCCGTCGATCACCTCCGGATGCTTCTGCGCCAGCTCGCGCCGGTGGGCGCGAACGACGTTGAAGACGATCCCGTAGAGCCACGTCTTGACCGACGAGCGGCCCTCGAACTCGTCTTGCCGCCGGAAGGCGACCATGAAGATCTCCTGCACGACGTCGTCCAGGTTGGCCTCCGGCGTTCCGAGGCGCCGGGCGGACCGCCAGACGAAGGTGAAGTGGGCGTCGTAGACCTTGGCGAACCACGTCCGGCGGCGCGCGCGCCCGGCGACGAACGCGCTCGCCGGCGTGTGGGTCCTTCTGAGCCAACCTGGTCTCATCGTCGCAACTTTCCCGATCCCGTCAGAAGCGTAGCTCGAGGCCCATGGCGCCGCGAAGAGCTTGACTGGGAACCTTGTACGCGTCGGACTTGCCCCCGGACACCGGGTCAGTGACGACGAACGCGCGCTGCGTGCTCGGCGCGATGATGTCCGCGCGCGCGAACAGCACCAGCCTGTCCGAGACAGTCAACGTGGCCGTGCCCGAGCCCATCGCCGACAGCCAGTACTGCGTGGTGTCCGTCGAGGGCAAGTCGTAGAGCTTGGAGCCGTGCATGATGGGCACCTCGGCGCCCAGGCAAGGGCCGATCTCGAAGCGAGAGAGCACGGTGGTCAGGCAGCCGCGGCCCGAAAAGGAAACCATCCAGTACTGGCCCGACGCTTCGCCGTAGACCATCGGGTTCCCCATGTCTTGCGGTATGAAAAAACTCGCGCCGGCGCTCATCTGCAGACGCCAGATGCCGGCGGTCCAGATCTGCGCGGCGGCCGCCTCGAAACCGAGCGCCGGGTGGCCGGGCATCGTGCCTTTGTCGAAGACCGCGCCCATCACGACACGCGGCTCCGAGCGATTCCAACCAGCATCGGAGCCGCCGGGCGCCGCGGCGATCACGTTGTCGGTCGGGTGCCGCGGCCCGCCGGCCGATTGCGCCGGCGTGCTCTCATCGACGCCCTCGGCGGCGAGCGCGATGATCAGCGTGGCGGCCGCCGCGAGCGCATCGCAGCTCTCGGCGTCGAACTGGCGCTCGGCGCGCTTCCCGTGCGAATGCACCATGAGGTTCGCCCGCCAGCGGTCCTGGGCGGGAGAAGACGACGGCGCGAGCACGTTCACCGCGGCCGCGACCGGCGCGACGTCTCTGGGAGATATCGTCAGGATCCGATCCACCTCATCCTGCACGGCCTGAGCCGTCGGACACCCCGCGGGCGCATTCCAGATCAGCGCCACGCGCTGGTCCGCGGCCGCCGCGACGCGAACGCCCGCCGCTCCCGACACCGCCATCGCGGCGACGATTGTCAGGAACAACCTTGGTTGCCTCATCATCACGATCGCCTCGTGTCGAGAACGGGCGCGTTCCGTCACGAATAATGCACGGGACCCAGGCGCTGACGTGGCAGATCACGAGCGGCGCGAATCGGCTCACCTATTTGCGGGAGGCGCCGTGTGATCTCTCGTGATCGGCGATCGGCCGGACGGGAATCTGGGACCGGACAGCCACCCCGTCCGGGAGGGACCCATGCACGGCTCAACGGGCAGCAACGGCAGCGACCAGGACGCCGACGACAAGAACGACGACGCACTGAACGCGTCACGGCGCGGTTTTTTACAGATGGGCGCCGTCGTCGTGACGGGACTGGCGGCGGCATGCGTGCCGGCCGGCGGCGGTGACACCGGAACCGGCGGCACGACCGGCGCAGCCGGCACCACCGGCGCGGCGGGCACGAGCGGCGCAGCCGGTACGTCGGGCGCGGCGGGGACATCGGGCGAAGCCGGTACGTCGGGCGCAGCCGGCACGACCGGACTCGGCGGCACGACCGGGCTCGGCGGCACGACTGGCGCGGGTGGCACGACCGGTGCCGGAGGCCGCGGCGGTACGACTGGCGCGGCCGGGACCAGCGGTGCCGCCGGTACGACCGGCGCCGCCGGGACCACCGGGGCGGGCGGCACGATGGGCAGCATGACGGGCACCGGCTGGAAGGAGAACAACTGCCTTCCGCTTCCATCGCTCCCCACGGTCCCCGGTCCGTCGCTGCCCAAGCTCCCTGATCCGTTCAAGTTCAGGAACGGGATGCGGATCTCTTCGAAGGCCGACTGGGAGTGCCTGCGCGCCGAGCTGAGCGCGGCGGCCCAGGCCGCCGTCTACGGCCCGAAGATGCCGCCGCCCGACACGCTGACGGCGACGTTGAGCGGCAGCACCGTCACCGTCAACATGACCGTCGGCAGCAAGAGCGGATCGTTCACGTTCATGATCAGCGGCGGCGGCAGCACGGGCGCCGGCAAGGCCTGCGTCATCAAGTGCGACGGGTCCGGCGTTCCCTTCCCCAGCAGCGTCGCGAGCATCAGCCTGACGACCAGCACGTTCGCCGCGCAGAACAAGATGATTCCCACGACCGGGTTGGTGAGCACGCTGTACGGCACCGCAGCCGCCAAGGCCGGCTCGGACATCTGCTGGGCCTGGGGCGCCAGCCGCATCATCGACGCGATCGAGAAGCTGCCGGCGACGGGGATCGACCCGAAGAAGATCGCCGTGACCGGTTGCTCGTACGCCGGCAAGGGCGCGCTCGCGATGGGTGCGTTCGACGAGCGCGTCGCGCTGACGGTCATGCAGGAGGGCGGCTCGGGCGGCTCGGCGCTGTGGCGCGTGTCGACCGCGGAAGCGAAGATGGGGCAGAACATCCAGGAGGCGACCGAGATCGTCGGCGAGCAGAACTGGGAAGGCGCGGACTTCAAGGCGCTGTTCAACGGCCAGTCGAAGACCAACGCGCCGGTCGACAAGCTGATCGCCGATCAGCACTTCGCGGTGGCGATCTGCGCGCCGCGCGCGGTTCTCCTCATCGAGAACGACATCGACTGGCTGGGCCCGGTCGCCGCCTACGGCGGCGGCGTCGCCGCCCGCGAGGTGTACACGGCGCTCGGAATCACGGACCGGATCGGTGTGTCCGTGGCCCCGAACCACGGGCACTGCTCGTTCCCGTCCAGCCAGCAGGCGGCGCTGACGGCGTTCATCAACCGCTTCTTGCTGGGGATGACCGCCAACACCGCGGGTGTCGACCTGCTCACCGCCACGAACAGCAAGCTGAAGACCTTCAACAAGGCCGACTGGATCGATTGGACGACGCCGACGCTCAGCGGCAACCTGCCCTGGGATCCGTTCGCCTAGTCGCTCCGCGCCGCAGGCGCGGTGTGCGACTATTGTTTTTTCTGGTAGCCGCGATCCCGCGCTTCGCGCGGGGGCGGCTAGTCGCGATCGGTCTGGTCTGGGGGTGGCTTGGCGCGCTGAGCGCCTGCTCGACGTCTGAAGGGTGGGGCGGTCCGGGGACGACCGGCGCCGGCGGCGCGGGTGGAACGACGGTTCGTCCGCCTGGATCGCTGATCCCGGCGCGCGTCCGTCGTCTGGCCAACGCCGAATACGACGCGTCCGTGCAGGCGCTGCTGTCCACGCAGCGAAGCCCGGCGTCCGAGCCCGACTTCCCGCCGGACCTGCGGCGTGACGGCTTCACCGTGAACGCCGCGCAGCGGGTCGACGCTGTCATCATCGAACGGCTGGCCGACGCCGCGGACGCGCTGGCGACCGAGGCGCAGCAGAACGGAACGCTCGCGCGGCTGGCGCCCTGCGCGCCGCCGGCCGACGGCGCCAGCTGCGCGCGCACCTTCATCAGCACGTTCGGCGCGAAGGTCTATCGCCGGCCGCTGATCGAGGACGAGGTGCAGGCGCTGCTTGCGCTTTATGAGGTCGGCGCTGACGGCGCGTCCTACGACGACGGCATCGCGCACGTCACGCGCGGGCTGCTGCAATCCGCCGGGTTTCTTTACGTGACCGAGCTGGGTGACGGCACGGTGCGCGCGGACGCCACCGTCGCGCTGACGCCGCACGAGCTCGCCGCGTCGCTGGCGTACCTGGTCACCTCGGCGCCGCCGGACGACGAACTGGCCGCGAAGGCGGCCAGCGGCGCGCTGGCGGATCCCGTCGAGCGCGAAGCGCAGGCGCGGCGCCTGCTCTCGACGGACGCGCGCGCGCAGGACACCACCGTGCGCCTGGTGCGCGAGTGGCTGGGCATCGATCGCATCGACGCGAGCGCGAAGGATTCGCTGGTCTATCCGAATTTCGAGAACGACAAGACGCGCATCGTGGCCGAGAGCCGCGACTTCGTGCGCGCCGTCGCCTTCGAGTCGACGGGTGACGTCTCGGAGCTGCTCGGCGCGCGCTGGACGGTGAGCTCGGGGCCGGTGGCGCTGTACCGAACCGCGGGCGACGGGCCGGCGCTGCCCTCGGGCCCCACGCTGCTCACCGATCGCGTCGGCATCCTCAACCAGGCCGCGTTCCTCGCCAGCTACGCGCTGGCGCACGAGAGCCATCCGATCTTTCGCGGCGTCGCCATCGCCCAGCGCGTGACGTGCATGGGCCTCGACTCGCCGGCGTCGTTCAACATCCAGGTGATTCCGCCGGCGCCCGATCCGACGGTGACCACGCGCCAGCGCTACGACGTCCACGTGCGCGACTCGATCTGCGCCGGATGCCACGACATCATCGATCCGTTCGGGTTCGCGTTCGAGCACTACGACGGTACGGGCGCGTATCGCGATCTCGATCATGGCAAGGCCGTCGACAGCGCCGTCGACGTCTCCGTGGCGCGCGATTTCGATGGTCACTACGCCGACGGCAACGAGCTTGCGGCGGCGCTCGCCGGCAGCGCGCACGTGCGCGAGTGCTTCGCGCGGTTCATGTTCCGAGCGGCCGCGGGCACGGGCGACGGCGCCGCCACGCCGGGCGAGGACGAGTTCATCAACGCCTGGCGCGCGGCGCCGGCCGGCGCGCGCGGCAACATCGTCGAGACGCTGATCGGCTACGTGAAAGGGCCCGGTTTCGCCTTGCGGGGCGCGCCATGACCCGCATCGGCCGGCGCAGGTTTCTTCGCGGGCTGGGCGCCGGCGCGGCGGCGCTGCCGTTCGTGCGCCTGGTCGCGAGCTCTCGCGCGAGCGAGGCCGGGCTTCCGCCGCCGCTGCGCTTCATCGGTGTCTACCATCCGCACGGCATCGCGGCCGAGCTGTTCGCCCGTCGCGAGGGCGAGACCGAGACCAGCTTCGCGCTCGACTATCCCGACAGCCCGCTGCAGCCGTTCGACGATGCCGCGACCTACGGCAGAAGCTTCAAGGACAACATCATCGTCGTCGAAGGCGTCGACGTGCTCTCGGATACGAACGCCCACAACTCCGCGGGGACGATCCTCACCGGCAGCCGCATCGTCGGCGGGGACGGAGGGCTGCCGTGGAACAGCTCGCTGGATCAATTCCTGGCCGTCGAGAATCGGCTGGGTGACGCGACGCTGGTCCCCAGCATCGCGCTGGCCGTCGGCAGCAAGCAGCTGAGCGCGCGGGAGACGTTGTCGTTCGCCCAGGGCGGTGTCCCGGTCTCGAAGATCATCGATCCCGCCGTCGCGTTCGACTTTCTGTTCAGACGCGCCGTGGTCGGCGCCGATCCGGAAGCGCAGGCGCGGGCCGAACGCGCGCAACGCCTCGGCAAGAGCCTGATCGATTTCGCGCGCGGCGACATCCAGCGACTGCGGGCGCGCGTGGGTCCGTTCGAGGTCCAGAAGCTCGATCAGCACCTCGCCGCGCTCCGCGCGCTCGAAAAGAAACGCGACGTCCTCTCGTTGCCCAGCGGTTGCACGCTTCCCGTTCGGCCGGCGGCCTTCCCGCGCCTGGAACGTCACAACGGCGGCGAGCCGTACTTCGACGCGATCACCGATCTCCACATCGATCTGCTCGCGCTCGCGATGGGTTGCGACATCACGCGCTTCGGAACGCTGGTGATGAACGATCTCTCGTACGCGGGCAATCCGCTCGGTCTGCCCGAGGACAACCACGGCGCCATGGCGCACGTCTACTCCGCGTCGGCGATCGGCAGCAGCGGCCACCCGGTCGGCGCGGGCGATCCGGCCACCTGGAAGCTGCTCGCCCGATTCAATCGCTACGCGTACGGCAAGGTCGCGCGCCTGCTTCAGCGCCTGGGCGAATACGGCATCCTCGACAGCACGCTGGTTTACGCGTCCAGCGACATGGGAAACCCCGCCACGCACAGCACGCGCAACGTTCCGACCGTCCTGGCCGGCGGCCTCAACGGCAAGATCCGCATGGGCCGCCGCATCCAGTACCGCAGCGACTGCCCGCTCGGCACCTGGTGCGACCCGGACGGCAGCGACTACCAGACCGTTCCGAATAACTGGCTGCTCGTGTCGATCGCCCAGGCGTTCGGCGTCGACGTCGTCTCTTACGGCATCCAGGCCGAAGCCCAGTACTCGACCGGTACGTTGCCTGGTATCTAATAGTGATGCGACTCGCGCTGGCCGGCGTGCCGTTGATCGTCGTCGCGCTGTGCACCGGATCGGCGCGCGGTCAGGACCAGGCCACAGTGGACGCGGTCATCAAGCTGAACAGGGCGGCGCTCGAAGATATCGACAACGTTTACTGGGAGGGCGCGCGGACGAAATTGCTCGAAGCGCTGGAGATAGCGTACAAGGCCGGCCTCGATAACCACCCGGTCGCGGCGCGAACGTACGTTCACGTCGGCTTCGTGCACATCACAGGATTCAACGACCGCGTGAAAGGGGTGCGGAGCTTCCGCCACGCGATCGACATCCAGCCCGACATCAGGTTGACGCGCAGCCTCGGCATCAGCCCCGAGGTGGCGGACGCGTTCGAAGAGGCCGGAGGACAACCGACGCGGCCGACGCTGGACTGTCCTGTGCCCCAGCAGACGCGCATCGACGAGGCGGTCCCGGTTCGGTGTGTCCTGACCTCCAACCGTCCCGTGACGAAGGTGTTCCTCCTCGTCCGCGATCCAATGAAGGAGCGGTTCATCGAGGTCGAGTTGAAGAAAGACCCGGACGGCGCGTTCCACGGCCAGATCCCCCAGCGGGTGATCTACGGCGATGCGGTGCAGTTCTACTTCGAAGGACGGAACGCCGCCGGCAAGCCCATCGCCAGGAACGGCACTGAAAGGAGGCCGAACGCGGTCTTCGTCGTCAAACGCGAGCGGCGTTCATCGCGGATCCCAGGAGAGCTCGATACGGTTTCCCCCGGGCTCACGGATCATCGCGTGGTACTTGGGCCCCTTCCCGGACAGCTCGGGGGCGAACTCGACCGTGACGCCCTTCCATGACGCCGCTCGCGCGAACACGGCGTCCAGCGCCGCACGATCGGCGACCTTGAGGGCCAGGTGGTGCAGGCCAACGTTCTTGCGCCGGTCGAAGGCGACGTGGTCGGCCGGGTTCTCGACGCGCCAGAGCGTGAGCACCGAGCGGCCGTCGGAGACGTACACGGCCGGGTAGGCTGGTCGTTCACCCACCACCTTCCAGCCGAGGCAGTCCACGAAAAACGCGCGGGACGATTCGAGGTCCGCGACGGTCAAGCCGACGTGATCGAACCCCAACGTCAACGCGTCGAGGTCGGTCACCAGCGCTCGTACTTGATCACGACGCCGTGGCAGAAGGGCGCGGGCTTGCCGTTGACCAGGCGGGGCTGGTACTGCCAGGTCTTTGCCGCGGCCAGCACCACCGGATCCAGGCGAGCCGATGCGGACGACCGCAGCACCGCCTCGCGGACGCGGCCGTCGGTGCCCACGCAGATCTCCAGCTTCACGATGTAGGGGCGCCATTCGGGCCACACCGATTCGGGCAATCGCGGAAAGCTGTCGCGCGTTCGCAGGGCGGTGGCTTCGTCGTGCGAGATCGTCGGTGCGTCCGCGCGCGATTGCACGTCCACCGCTTCGTAGCCCAGCACGCGCGCGTGCAGCTGGCGGCTCAGCGCCTTCCCGCCGTCACCGCTTCCGAAGCCGTCACCGAAGCCGTCGCCCAGGCCGTTGCCGGCGCCCGTGCCGTCGCCGCTGCCCCCGCCCGCCGGCTGATCGCCAGGCGCGCCGGGCTGCACCGCGGCGGGCGCGCCTTGCGCCACTTCGACCGGGCTGTCTTCGGTGGCGGCCGGGGCCTCCAGTCCGGGCGGTGTCTCGGGGACGGGTGGCGGAGCGGGCGCGATCGCGCGGAGGACCATCGGCCGCGGCCGGTGCGCGCGCGCGGACTGGACGACGAGGACGCGCTCCGTCGGGTGGGTCGGTCCCCCGCCTCCCGTGCTCGCCGGCTGCTCGACGTCGACGGGCACGGCCTGGATCGCCGCCGGCTCGGCATCGACCGCGATCTCGACCGCGTCGGCGGCCGATTCGCGGGGGGGCGGCCGCCGCGACGCCGTTGCCAGCACGATCAGGACGATCACACCGTGGAGCGCGCACGAAACCAGCAGTGAGCGACGCATCGAAGCTGCAATTTAACGATAACACGCGCCCGGTCGGACGGTGGCGCACGTGGTCGACGGGGAGGCAGGGAGGCCGCGTAAACGTCTAAATGGGCCGTCCATCCCAAGTAAGGGGATTGACCGTCGCCAATTTGGTCTACTATCCGCCTCCTGAGGGGGAGACCCCCGAACTGAAATGAGAGGCAGCGCGATGAAAGACTTGGTCGTTCGAAAACTAGGGCTACTCGGTATGACGCTCGCCGTGGCCGGCGTGCTTTCCGGCTGCGGGAACAACTCGCAAACCGAGACGAAGCGGGGCGCCGCGACGACCGGGTTGCAGCCGGGCGACGTCGTGATCACGTGCTTCGACAGCGTCAACCCGGATCTGCTGCAGGTCATCCCGCTGGTTCCGCTCGAGGCCGCAACCGACCTCAAGTGGACCGACAGAGAGGCGCTCGCCGACGGCACCTTCAATTCCAATAATGAGGCCGCCGACCAAGTCATCCCGGTCAGCGGCGCCATCGCCGCGGGCACCCCGATCGAAAGCATCGGACCTGCCGCAGGCCTCGGCATCGGCGATCCGGACGAAACGATCATCATTTATCAGGGGACGTTGCCCGCCACCGGGGACGGCATGGTCAGCGGTGGTTCGCTGCTGTGGGGCATTTCGGCCACGCAGGCGGGCGCCTGGGCGACCACGCGGACCGATGCCGTCTCGGAACTGCCGACGGTCCTGGCCAGCGCCAACGTCGCGGTCGACACGAATACGCCGACCGGGGCGCGGCACTTCAGCTACATCGGGCCGATGAGCGGCACCAAGGCGGTGCTGCAGGCCGCGATCGCCAATTCCGCCAACTGGACCCGGGGTGGTACGACCTGCCCGACGGGCTTGACGGTCACCGACGCCACCGGCGCGGGCGGCACGGGTGGAGCCGGCGGCTCGGGCGGAGCGGGCGGCACCACTGGCACCGCGGGCACGGGCGGCACCGCGGGCACCGCGGGTACCACTGGCACCGCGGGCACGGGCGGCAGCACCGCGGGCACCACCGGCACCGCGGGCACTGGCGGCGTCGCTGGCACGACCGGCACCGCGGGCACCGGCGGCGTCGCTGGCACCACCGGTACTGCAGGCACCACCGGCACGGCTGGCACGACCGGTAGCGCTGGCACCACCGGCACTGCGGGTACCACCGGGACTGCTGGCACCACCGGGACTGCGGGCACCACCGGAACTGCAGGCACCACCGGTACGGCAGGCACCACCGGCACCGCAGGCACCACCGGCACGGCAGGCACCACCGGCACGGCAGGCACCACCGGCACCGCGGGCACGACTGGCACCGCCGGCACGACGGGCACTGCGGGCACCACGGGTTCGGGTGGGACGACGGCGGGTAGCGCGGGGACCACGGGCACCGCTGGCACCACCGGTGCGGGTGGCGCGACGGGCACCGCTGGAACGACCGGCACGGCAGGCGCCGGCGGTGGCGCTGGCACCACGGGCGCAGCCGGCACGGGCGGCCGCGGTGGTACGACCGGCGCGGGTGGCGCAGGCGGCGCAGCAGGCACCACGGGCGCGGCCGGCACCACGGGCGCGGCCGGCACCACGGGCGCAGCCGGCACCACCGGCACGGGTGGTCGCGGCGGCACCACGGGCACCGCAGGCACGACAGGCACCGCAGGCACGACAGGCGCGGGCGGCACGAGCGCAAGCGGCCGCGGCGGCACCACGGGCGCGGCGGGAAGCGGCGGTCGCGGCGGCACGTCCGCCGGCGGTGGCCGCGGCGGCGGAAGCGCCGGATCCTCCGGTGGCGGCGACAGCGGTTGCGGCTGCGCCACCAGCGGAACGTCCAACGCCATGAGCGGCGGCGCGTCGCTGTTCGTCCTCGGCATGCTGGTCATCAGCCGCCGTCGACGCCGCCGCTAGACCGATCGCGTGATCGATACGCAGCGGCGCTTTCGCGAGCGCCGCTGCGGTCAGAAGATCATCGGATATTCACCAGCGGGCTTCCGCCACTCCTGGTCGCGGGCCGCTGGCAGTGGACGTACACCTCGTCCCCGGGCGCGACCGGCTCGAGCGCGATGGCGATCTCCTCGACGACCCTGACGCGCGTATCTGCGCGCGTCTTGACCGGCATGACCCCGAACACCTCGTCTGCCGGCCGGCACCAGATGGTGCCCATGAAGTCGACGTCCTTGCAGGGCGGACCCACCTTGGTCACGACGACCTTCCCCGAAGCATCGTCGACCTCCAGGCCGAGGCGCTTCTTCACGATGGCGACAGCCTCGGCCGTCGGGCGCGCCCGGCGATAGCCGCCGCGGACTTTTGCCGCGACGGCCTTGTCGAACGCCGCCTTCGCCTTCTCGGCGGACGCGAGCGGATGATCTTTCGTCTGCCTCTGTTCGTCCGAACGTTTGCCCCAGCGGGCCGTCCAGGTCGATCCCCGGCGCTCCGCGACCCAGATCTTTTCGCCGGTCCACAGCACGGCGCGGTCGTCGGGCGGCGCAAACGCGATCGGCGCGGGTCGCGGCTTCGGCGCCGTCGGGGCGGGCAGGGGGCGGCGCGGCAGCACCCGCGGCGCGTCGATCGTGAAATGCTCCAGCCACTTCTCGTCGGTGACGTGGGCCCGCAGCGTCGCCATCGGCCACGGCGCGGCGAGGGCTTCGCGGGCGTCGGCGTGCGACAGCTCGTCAAGCTGCAATGGTGCCGTGGCCGGCGGCGGCTCGATCTCCAGCGAGGCGATGTACTGCTTCGCGATCTCCGGAAGGATCTCTGCCACCCGATGCGCGCCTTCCATGTCGCGCGCCGCGAGGTCCTGCTCCAGCGCTCGCGAAAGCGGCGACGGTCTGAACTTCTGGTAGTCGGCCGCCGTCGCGGCATCCTCGAAGCTGTACTGCAGCGGCGCGAACAGCATGCCGAGGACGTCGGTCTCTGTTTCGATCGGGAGCGATCGTCCATCCGGCGGGACCTGCATGCGGACCTCCAGCGCCGTGCCGGTCTTGGTCGCCGACATTGCCAGCGTCGCGGCCGCTTCCAGAACCCGGCCGTATGTCAGCTTCTCGCCGCGCCGACCTGCGATCGGCTTGAGCAGGCCGATCGATTCAGGGCTCGTGCGGGTGATCCCGAAGTCGCTGGCGACGACGACCGTCGCGTCGTCGGGCACCGCCACCAGCGAGCCGCACACCTCGCCGTAGCTGGCCATGACGCGGACGGGTTTGCCGATCCAGCTGCGCAGGCGCTCGCCGTCGATCGCGCCCGCCTTCATGACCTGCATGGCGGCGTACGCGCTGGAGGCGTACGCCGGTGCCTCGAACAGCGCGGGGATGTCCGGAGGCGCCGCCCGCTCGATCACGCACTCGCGCGGAACCCAGACGAACGCGCCCTCGACCTCGGCGGGGCCAGCGGCGCCCGGCACGATCGGCGGATGGTCGTCGTAGGTCGCGGTCAACACGAACGCACCGCTCTGCCACCTGGCGCCGGGCTCGACGTGCGCGATCCACGCGGGGTGCGCCACCGTGACGTGAAGCCGACCGCGCATCCACTCCTCGGGATGGTCCCAGTAGCGGTGGTACGGATTCTCCTCGGCCGCCTTCGGCGGCTTGCCCGTCACGTCGGTGACCTGGACGTCGCGAATGAACCCCGCCGCGTACCTGGTCACCCAGACTTCGTCCATGGTGTCTTCGAACGAGATCTCCCGGGCGAGGACGTCGCCGTCCTTCACGCCGTCGCGCAACAGCATCAACGCGAAGCTGCGATCCGGCGGGATCCGCATCGCGTCGGGATGAACGACCCGCACATCCAGCACCAGGTCCGTGTCGGAGCGGGAGACGGCGCGGACGTCGTAAAGGTCGGAACCCATGCCCGTCGAGAATAGACGATGGCCCGCGCGCTTTGTCGCGCGTGCAGGAAGCCGCCGCGATCGGGTAGTGTTCGCGGGGATGCGACGGACTCCCCTCCGTGCTCTTGTGCTGCTGGGCGCGGCCGCGGTGCTGCAGGCGCGGCCCGCGGGCGCGGCGTCCGGAGAACACGAGCTGACGTTCGATCTCGGCGCGGCGTCGTTCGGCATGACGCACGCGTGGCGGGAGGTGGGAGCGCGCGTGGCGTTCGGTTTTGGCGGCGGCGTGGGCCTGTCCCCGCTGCCGCCCCTGGGCGCGACGTACGCGACGGGCACGCACTTCGACTACCCGGGCGTCCTCGAATTCGCGGAGATCCTCCACGTGCAAACGTTCATGCGCATCCAGCCGGCGTCCTGGTTCCGGCTCGACGGCGGTGCGCGCGCCGGGATCTTCCTTCACCTCAAGAACGACATCGTCGACGGCGGCCCGTTCCTCGGCCTCTTCGTCGCGCCCGCGCTCGCCTGGCGCTGGCTGCAGATCGGGCCCCGCGTGTCCGGGAACCTGATAGCCGAGGACGGCGGCGAGAAAGCGGCCAACCTCGTGATCGAATACGTGATGTTGCGGTTCGTGAAGCGCTGGTAGCAACCCGTCGATCGCGTTCTAAACTAGGCGACTTGGCGACCTCTCCGACGCGCGCGCTCGGCGTGCTCATCACCCAGTGCCTGCAGAACGACTTCGTCAAGCCGCTGGCGCCGTACACGCCGCTGCCCAACCTGCTGCATGTCGGCCACGACGAGGCGCGCCGGTTGATGGGCGACGACCCCGCCCAGGGGCCGGTCGCGCGCTTCCTGGCCTGGGCGCTCGCTCAGCCCGACGACCGGCTGCGGGTGGTGCACATCCGCGACTGGCACGATCCCGCCGATCCCGCGCAGCGCGAGCACCTGGCCCACTTCGGGCACCACTGCCTGCGCGGCACCGACGGCGCCGCCTTCGCCTTCCCGGCGCTGCCCGCGGCGAACAAGCAGGTCGTCACCATCGACGGCGACGCCCTGAACGATTTCCTTCACTCGGATCTCGGGCCCGAGCTCGAGCGCATGGTTCGTCCGGGCGCGCGTCTCGGGATCGTCGGGGTCTGGACGGAGGCGAAGGTGACGTTCCTGGCCTACGAGCTGCGCGCCCGGCATCCCGACGCCCGCATCGGCGTCTGCGCGGCGCTGACCGCGGGGTCGTCGCGCGCGCAGCACTTCGCGGCGCTCGATCAGCTGCAGCGGTTGCTGGGCGTCGAGGTGTTCGCGTCCGTCGCGGGCTTCGCGCGTTTCCTGGGCGGCGACGACACCGAGCTGCCGCTGCCGCCGCGCGGCCCGACCGGCGTGACGTTGCAGCTCGACGGGCACGAGCCATCCGACCTTGCGCTCGGAGACGAGGACCGCGCGCTGGTGTCCTATCTGTTCCGCGACTGCCGGACCGCGCGCCTGCGGCGCCTCGACGGCGGGTTCTCGGGGAATCTGGTGCTGATGGCGGAGAGCGTGAGCCTCGAAGGTCACCCGCAGGCCGCGCATGTCTTGAAGGCCGGGCCGGTCGACGCGATCGCGGGCGAGCGCACCGCCTTCGAACGCATCGAGGCGGTGCTGGGCAACAGCGCGCCGCGCATCGTCGACTTCGCCGACCACGGCGCGCGGGGCGCCCTCAAGTACCGCTACGCCTCGATGGGCGGCGGCGCCTCGACGACCTTCCAGCAGCGGTACAAGGCCGGCGCGCCGATCGCCGAGGTGGGGCGGATCCTCGAGACGGTGTTCGGGCGCATCCTGCGCGGCCTCTACGCCACGGTTCACAACGAGCCGTGCGATCTGCTCGCCCACTACCAGTTCGACGCGCGCTGGGCGCCGTCGGTGCGCAACAAGGTCACCGCGCTGGTCGGCGACGCGGCCGCGGGCGACGAGCTCACGATCGCGGGCCGTCCCGTCTGGAACGTCTGCGGGTTCTACGAGCGCGCGCTCGCCGACTTGCCCCGCCGCCCGGAGGAGCAGACGCGGATGGCGTGGGTCCACGGCGATCTGAACGGCGCGAACATCATCCTCGACGCGCAGGGGAACGTGTGGCTGATCGACTTCTTCCACACCGGGCCGGGGCACGTCCTCAAGGATCTCCTCAAGCTCGAGAACGATCTCTTCTACATCTTCACCGCGCTGGAGGACGACGCGGCGCTGGCCCAGGCGCTGGCGCTGACGGACGCGCTGTGCGCCGTCGACGATCTCGCCGCGCCGCTGCCGCCGCCCGAGGCGCTGGGCATCACCCATCCGGGGCTGGCGCGGACCTGGCAGACGGCGGGCATCCTGCGCGACTTCTATCCGGAGCTGCTCGGCCCGCGGCGCGATCCGATGCAGACACTGATCGCCATCGTCCGCTACGCGGTGCACACGCTGTCGTTCGACGAGCCGGACGTCCGGCAGAAGCGGTGGGCGCTCTACACGGCGGGGCGCGCGGCGCGCCGGCTCACCGACGACCTGCGCCGGTCGGTGCCGCTCCGGGTCGACTGGATCGAGACCGGCGGCGCGGGACAGGTCGGGCTCACGATCTTGCCGGGACGTCGCGATCGCGGGCGGGACGCGGCGGCCGACGTCGCCGTTCTGGCCGCCGAGCGGGTGACCGACGTCCTCTGCCTGCTGCCCGACGGTGAGCTCGCCGCCTACGGCGTCTCCGATCTCCTCGCGCGCTACAGCGCGGCCGGCCTGGGCGTGCGGCAGGCGCCGATCGCGGACCAGAGCGTCCCCACGCGGGCGGAGGCGAAGGCGGTCGTGGCCTGGCTGCAGGCGCGGCTCGACGCCGGGGGACGCGTCGTCGTTCATTGCGCCGCCGGCCTCGGCCGTTCGGGGACAATCGCCGCCTGCTTGCTTCGCGCCGCGGGCGCCTCCGCCGAGGACGCCATCGCGCGCGTCCGTCTCGCGCGCGGCCCGCGCGCGGTGGAGACCGAGGAGCAGGCAGCGTTCGTGCGGGCGTTCGCGCCTTAGGCGGGCGACCGATCCAGGACGGAACACCTCCCGGTCAGCCGTAGGTGTGTTTGCCCTCGACGCTCGATTGAAGGAACGCCTCGTCGGACCAGGTTCCGGCCTCGTCGTGGTACTCGTAACGGCCCGCCTCCAGGTCACGCGCGATCGCGCTCAGCCAGTCGCGCACGGAATCGGCGACGAGCAGTCTCTTTTCCTCGTCATGGAAGAAGAGGATGACCTGGCCGACCTTCCCTTTCGGGGTGGGATCCATGTCGACGCAGAAATAGTGGCCGCTGCCGCTGGAAACGATGGGAATCCATCGCACGTTCCACCACGGGCGCTTGATCCGCGCGTGCCGGGCCCCTTGCGAATCACCGAAGCTTTCGCCCCGCGCCCATTCGTTCATGCTCGCGCCCGCCTGGGCGATATCGCTCGCCCCGAGCAGGCTCCAGTTGCCGATGAGCGACTCCGCGCCGTCGTGAATGCGCAGGCTCTCCACGAGATCGGCGGGGAAGGGGACGCCCAGTTCCTTCTGGGCGGCGGCGATCTCCTTCTGCGTCGCACCTTTGTTCGGCTCGTCTCGCCACTGGACCTTCTGCGCCGCCATCCACGCATCGATCCGCCGCCACGCATCGGTCGCCGAGGCGCCGCCCTTGCGCAGGGCGACGTTCGTCTTCGTGGCCGCCGGCGCCTTCGCCTTGGCCGGCCGGCCGGCGATGCGCTGCATCTCGACACCGCCGTCCGTCCCGATCGCCAGCCAACCGTCGGCGCTGATCGCGAGCGCACGGATCTGGCGCGTGCTGGTTCGGGCGATCGTCTTCACAGTCTTACCCGTCGCCGAGAAGACCGTCAGCGCGCGGCCCTTGCCCGCGGCAACCAACGAGGCGTCCGGCGCGATGGCCACCTGCTCGGCCTCGACGTCCTTCCGCCATTTCACGCGGCCTTTCTCGCTGAGCAGCGCGACGCCGCCATGTCGGGAGCAGGTGGCAACGAGGCCCTTCGCGCTCGCGAGCGAATCGGCGCCGAACAGCGACCCGACGCGGACGCGGTGGGGCCGGCCGCCCGCGACGGGCCAGCGCTCGAAGTAGGCGCCGCGCGTGTCCTCCGGATCGTCGCGGATGGTGATGACGTGCTTCGAGTCGCCGGTGAAGCAGATCTCGGTGATGCCGTAGCCGACGTCGTCCTTGATCGCGCGCAGGCGCTTGCCGCTGCTGGCGAAGATCTCCAGCGTCGTCACCTTGCTGTTGAGGTGACCGGTGCCGACCGCGAAGACCGCTCCATTCGGGCTGAACGCGACGGCGTTGGTGGCGCCCACCCCCTTGGTGAGGGGCGTCTTGCTCAGGAGCTTTCCGGCGGCATCGAAGACGAAGGCCGCCGCGGCGGTTGCGCAGGCCACGACCGGTTCGGTGGGGCTCGCGGCGATCACGCCTGTGGCCGCGCCGACGCGCGCGAACGGCGCGCGTTCGCCCGTCCCGCGCGCGAAGGAGAACACCGCGCTCGAATCGACGGCGTACAGGCGCTGCGAATCGGAGCTGAACGCCACGCCGCTGCCGGAGCCCGGCAACGGGAGCCGCGCTGGGAACTCGGCACCGACCTCGATCTCGTGACTCTTGCTCACGCGACGAAGCATCTCACAGGTCAGTTGGTGCCGCCGACGGGCAGCTCGGCTGTCACGCGGGTGCCGGCGCCGGGACGCGAGTCGAGCGTGAATGTGCCGCCGCGTCCGCGCACGCGCTCCCGCATGCCGACGACGCCCAGGTGACCGTCGGCGGCGGCGCGTCCCAGCGCGCCGGCCGCATCGAAGCCGCGGCCGTCGTCCAGGATCGAGATCGAGATCGTCTGCGGGCGGCGGACCACGCGCACGTCGATCCGGTGGGCCGACGCGTGGCGCAGCACGTTGGTGATCGACTCCTGGACGACGCGGAAGCACACGATCTCGAGGTCGGGCGACAGTCGACCGTCCCCACCGGCGTCATCGCTGGCGGGGTCCGCGGTGAGGTCCATCGACACACCGCTCGCCGCCGCCTGGCCGTGGAGGTAGGCGCGCAACGCCGGAACCAGCCCGACGTCGTCGAGCAATGGCGGCCGGAGGCCGACCGAAATCTTCCGGACGCGCGCGATGAGATCGTCGACCAGCGCAAGCGCCTCCTCGGGCTCGGCGCTGCCCACGACCCGGATGCGGAGCTTGAGCGCCGTCAGGATCTGCCCGAACTCGTCGTGCAGCTCGTGGGCGAGGAACCGCCGCTCGTTTTCCTTCGCGGCCTCCAGCCTGTCGTGCAGCGCCGCGAGCTGGTGCAGCGCCTCCCGGGTCGCGCGTGCGCCGGACTCGACGTGGCGGATGACGACGTCCACGGTCAGCGTGAGCAGCGCGCTCATCAGCATCGAGACGAAACCGATGCGCAGCCAGTTGCGCATCGCGACGGGGTCGAGGCTGCTGGTCGTCGGCGTGAGCACGCCGCTCGTGACCAGGACGCCGATGAGCAGGAACCCGACACAGGCCGTCGCAATCAGGACGACCGCTGCGCGCCGACCAAAGTAGATCACCACCAGGATCGAGGCCGCGGTCAGCGCCAGGAATGCACCGGGCGCAAACGAATTGCGCGCAATGACGAACAACGAGGCCGCGAAGAGGAGGGCGCCGGCCGCCGCCACGCGGAAGCGGACCGAAAGCCCAGGCGACAACCGTAGGGCCGGCAATACGATCCCGACCGCCAGCAGGACCGCGGCATCCAGGCGCGACCGCGGGCTCTGCCCGAGCACCGCGATCAGGACCACCGGGAGGGCGAGCGCGGCGAGGACGGTCAGCGCGCTGCGCGCGACGCTGTCTCTCCACGCTACCGCCTCCTGCGTACCCATCGGATCGCGCATGACCGCCCGGCCGATACTTTATGCAGATCCGCCACGGCCGTCGATGAACGGGGCGCTCACGCCTCCTTTTTCCCTTTCCGCTTCTGGAGGGCTGGCGTGTAGTAGCGGGCGACATGGATGACGCCGCCGTCGCGGACGCGTTCAAGACGTACGGCGCCGCCGTATTCGGGCGCTGTGCCCGCATCTTGCGCGATCGCGAAGCGGCTCGCGACGTCACGCAGGAGGTGTTCGTCCGGTGCTTCGACCGGCGCGCCGGCCTGCGGCACGGGCGCGAGCTGCTCGCCTGGCTGTACCGGGTCGCGACCAACCTTTGCTTGAATGCGCTGCGCGACGGGAAGGTGCGCCGCGACGCCGATCGCCAGCTGGCACCGCCCTTGCCGGTGGTGACAGCCGCGCCCGAGACCCGCCTGCTCTGGGAGGTGCTGCGCGATCTCGACGGACGCACACAGGCGATCGTCGTTTACGTGCACCTCGACGGCATGACGCACGCCGAGGCAGCCGAGGTCGCCCAGGTTTCCGACCGAACGGTACGAAACTGTCTGGCGCGTTTTCAGCGCCTGGGCCGCGTGCGGCTCGGCGTGGACTTCGCGCCGTCGCCGCAAGAAGGATCGAAATGAACGACCTGCAAGCAAGCCAGTGTCCTTCGCATTTCGCGCTCGACGACGATGCGCTTCACGGCGGCGGTCGCGCGCTCACCGCGCACCTCGAAGGCTGCGCGCGCTGCCACGCGCGGCTGGCCGAGCGGGCTGCGATAGCGGCCGATTTCAAAGACACGATCGCGGCGCCGTTGTGGACGCGCGTCGCCGCGCGAGGCGCCGAATACCGGCGAGAGCGCCGGCGTAATGTCTTCGTGCGGCTACCGGCGTTGGTCGCCGCGCTGGGGGCACTGGCGGTGCTGGTCGTCCGCGTCGCACGCCCGGACGAGTACGTCGCGACCAAGGGCCGACCAGAGCTCGTCGAGGTCATGTGCCGCCGCGGCGGCGTGATCTCCACGCTCTGGCCTGCCGGACACGTCGAGCCCGGCGACGAGCTGCGCTTCCGGCCACGGCCGGTGAGGGCGGACGCGCGCTACATCCAGATCGGCAGCGTCGATGGGACGGGGCGGTACACGCCGTTCTACCCGTCGGCGCCGGGCGCCCCCAGCGTCGCGCTGCCCGCGAACGGGCGGGCGCTGGACGGCGCCATCAGGATCGACGATGCGCCCGGCCCCGAGCGGCTGTTCTTCGTGCTGTCGGCCACGCCGCTGTCGGAGACCGCGGTGCGACGGGTCGCGGAGGCCGGCGCGCCGCAAAGGACGACCGTCGATCGGATCGACGGCGTGCCCGTGACGACCGACTGGATCGCGCTGGACAAACGTGCGGGAGGCACGCCATAGCCGTGAGCGTCGCGCTGCTCTCCACGATCGCGGCTCAGCTCGGCTCCGTCGTGCTCGCGGGCCGCGTGGCGATCGTCGCGTCAGCCGGCGTCGCCGACGGGCAGGCGCCGCTGCGCTACGCGCAGCGCGACGCCGATCGCGTCAGCGCCGTGTTGCACGAGCTGGGTGGCTTCAACCGCGTCAAGCAGCTGCGCGATCCCAGCCCCGCAGCCCTGCGTGACGCGCTCGTCGAGACGGACGCGCTGGCGTCGGGCGATCCCAACCTGGAGGTCGTCTTCTATTACTCGGGCCACGCCGACAGCCAGGGACTCCTGCTTGGCTCGGGGCGGTTCGGCTTCGACGAGCTGCGATCCCGCCTGGAGCACTCGCGCGCGGCCGTGCGCGTCGCGCTGCTCGACGCGTGTTACGCCGGCGGCGCCGTGCGGCCGAAGGGTGGTAAGCCCGCGCCGGGCTATGCGCTGGACACCGTCGAGCCGCCGCGCGTGCAGGGTGCGGCGATCATCGCCGCCGGGACCGCCAGCGAGCTGGCGCAGGAATCGGGCGACATCGAGGGTTCGTACTTCACGCACCACGTGCTGTCGGCGTTGCGCGGCGCCGGCGATCGCGACGGCAACGGCGCGGTGACGCTCGCCGAGGCGTACCAGTACGCCTACGGCCATACGCTGGCGGCGACACTGCCCAGCGTCTGGGGTCCGCAGCATCCGTCGTACGAATACAAGCTGTCCGGGACCGGTGACCTGGTGATCACGCGCGTCGGACGCGATCGGCAGGCGCTGTCGTTTCCTCCCGGCCAGGGCCGTGTCTATGTCGTCAGCAACGCCGCCGACGAGGTGATGGCGGAGGTGGCGGCGCAGCCGCAGGGGCGGGTTCGGCTGGCGCTCCCGCCCGGCCGGTATCGCGTCGTCGCGCGCGAGGGGCGCCGGGCGTGGCTCGCCGAGGTGGCGCTGCGGCCGGAGTCCGGTGCCGACGCGGCGGTCGAGGCGTCGGCGTTTCGCGAGGTCGCGCCCGAGCTCGCGTTCGCGAAGGGCGCGCAACTCGCGCACCGCCACGAGGTAGCGGTGGACGTGGCGGTATCGGGGCTCGGCGCGGGCGCGCTCGGCGGGACGCCGGAGCTGGGCCTCGGGTACTTTCGCCGGCTCGATTCTTTCACCATCGGACCGCACCTGAGCTACGGCGCCACCGACGGGAACCTGTACGGCGTCTCGTATTCGGTGCGGCGCTGGACGATGACCGCATTCGGTTTGCGAAGGATTCCGTTCGGCGTGACCGACCTGCAATTCGGCGTCGGGCTGGGCGTCGCCGCGATCAGCGAGAAGCTGGGCATCGGTTACGGCCCGCCGCGCACAGGGCTGGCGCCGACCGCGTCGGCGGCCGTCGCCGTCGATCTGCCGCTGTGGCGGTGGCTGGCGCTCCGATTCCTCTGGAGCGCGGGTGTCGAATTCGTTCGCGCCGACGGGGATGTGACGGCCTCACCCGAGGTGCGCGCCGCCCTGGGCGCGGTGTTCAGGCGGTGAAGGTGAGGGCGATGCTTTCCGGTTTCGGTGCCCGTGCGGGTAGAGGACGTTGGAGGCCAGCATGACGATGACGATGACGATGACGAGACGACTGACGGCGTTCACGTTCTTGACCACCTTCGCGCTCTTGCCCGCGTGCGGCGACCTCGGGTCCGCGCGCGTCGACGAGATCGCATACGAAGCGGATGGTTCCCTGGTGGTGTTCATGGCGACCGGGATCCACGTGCTGGCCCCGTCGTTGTACCGCGAGTCGATCACCATCCCGTTCGACGACCTGCCCGTCAACACGGCGCCGCTCGCAAGTCGATACAGCCTGTCAGCCGACGGGCGCGTGGCGGCGGTGGCGTTCTCCCCGCCCGTGGGATCGACGGAGAAGATGTCGATCACCCTGTTCGACATGACGACGGGAACGAGAGCCCAGACGTTCCAGCTGGAGGACGAGGCACCCATCTCGGGCGGCGAGAGGATCGAGCGGAACGTCGTCGACCTCATGCTGTCGCCGCGGGCGGATCTGGTCTACGTCCGCGCGTACCGCACATCGGACGAGGGAGGCAACGTGTACTCGTTTCGCTCCATGGTCATCGACGTCGCGAGCGGGGCGGTGCTCTGGACGGATAATTCGGGGTTCAACTACCCGACGTTCTCGCCAGACGGCACGCGGTTGTTCGTCGCTGTCGACGGTTTTCGCGTCCAGGCGCTCGACCCCCGGACGGGCGCCGGCCTCTACGTCTTCGACCTGCCGGTGGCCGTCGAGGTGCCAAGGCGCCTGAATGGTCTCTCCTTCACCGCCGACGGAACGCTGGCGGGCATCATCGATACGCCCTGCTCGGAAGTGACGGATTGCGCGCCGTCGTTCGCATCCTGGTCGCCCGCGGACCTGACGTTGCTCGGTGAGCGGCCCGGGCGCGCGGGGACTTACGACACCAACGTCGTGAACGCGAGAGGATTCGGCGCGGCGTTCGCCTGTTCCCCCTGGAACGGCCTGTGCGCGCTTGGTCTCAAGGACGTGAGCTTGTCGCTGCCCGGGTCCGACCGGGTGGCCGTCACCCTGTCGGACGGCGCGCCGGTGCGGGAGCTGACGGTGCCGGCCGCGGCCAACCTCATGGCGTTCGCACCCGACGGTCAGATGCTCGCCGTCCTGTCCGTCGACAACGGCCCGGTCCAGGTCTTCAACGTTGACGACGGCAAGCTGGTCGCCTCGCTCAGCTTCGACTTGAACGTCCCTTGATCAGTACTCGCCTTTGATCACGAAGAACGACCCGCGGATCGTCCCCGCCAGCTTCGACTTCTGCTTCGCGAACTTGAAACGGGAGGCGAGCTCGGCGGGCACGTCCATGCCGTCGGAGAGCTTGAAGCCGACGGCCCGCTTCTTCGGATTGTCGATCGTGTACAGCACATTGATCGAGAGGCCGCTTTCGTAGAACACGTAGGCCCACCGGATGTTCTCGACCTGGAAGCGCGTGGCCTCGAGGGGGCGGGACTGGATGACGATGTCCCGCTCCTCTTTGAGCACGCGGTGCACGTAGTCGATGATCGCCTTCGCCTTGCTGGCGGGCTCCACGGTGAAGTCGTGGTCGTACTTGTTCTTGAAATAGCGGGCCTCGTTCGCCCGCAGACCGGCCAGCGCGGCCGCGACGGGCGACGACTCCAGCCCTGCCTTCGAGACGGTTTCGAAATTCACCACCGGGGACATGCGCCGGAGAGTAGTCCCGGCGGCCCGCCTCGAAAAGGCCTTGTATCGAACGTCATCGGCGACGCTTGACCCGACGCCCGCGGTGGCGCGCGGAAATGATTTCCGGGCCGGCGATGAGAGGAGGAAATACCTCCGCGAGAATGTCGACGAACGCACGAACGCGCGGGGACAGTTGACGCGCGCTCGGGAACGCCGCGTACCAGCTTCCGCCGGTCTCCGCGAACTCGTCCAGCACCGTCTGCAGCTGGCCGTCCTTCACCGCCGCCGCGCCCAGGCTTCCAGGGAGGCGCGCGATGCCGACGCCGGCGACAGCCAGATCGCGAAGCACGAGAAAGCTGTTGGCCGAGGCGCGTGGAGCGACGTCGACGCGGACGCTCCTCCCATCGATGTTGAAGGCCCAAGACGTGGGATCCTTCTCGCCCGTCATGGCCAGCAGCGCGTGGTTCCGCAGATCGGCGGGCTTGCGAGGAACGCCGAATCGCCGGAGATAAGAGGGGCTCGCGTGCAACAGGCGCGATTGGGGCGGCGTCAGCTTTCGTACGACCAGCGCCGAATCGTGCATCTGCCCGACCCGGACGGCCACGTCGAAGGATTCGTGGACCAGATCGACCTGTCGATCGAGCAGCTCGAGGTGCACCTTCACCTCCGGGTACCGCTGCATGTACGCAGCGATGACCGGCCCCAGCGCCTGCTGGCCGGTCTCGATCGGCACGGTGACGCGCAGCTCGCCCGAAGGCGCCGTCTCCAGGTCGGCGACCGCGTGTTCGGCGGCGGCGACGGCTTCGACCGCCGGCGCGACCTGCGCGTGAAACGCCGCACCGGCGGCCGTCAACCGCATCGCGCGCGTGCTTCGTTCCAGCAGGCGCGCGCCCAGCCGCTCCTCGAGTTGCGCCACGCGAGCGCTGACGGTCGACCGCGGCGCCTTCAAGGCCCGCGCGGCGGCGCGGAAGTTCTTCAGCTCGACGACCTTCACGAACATTGCGACGGCAGCGAGGTCACTGGGGTCCATGGTGATTGTCCAGCCTAATGGACAGTACATCTATACAGGCGTGATTGTCCAAGCCGGTTGTTCGGAGCACCTTGAGGGCAAGGAGGCTCGACATGAACAATTCACTCGACGCGATCTCGTTCGAATACACGCAGGCGCCCCGAATGGGCCGGGCAGTCTCGGCTGCGCGCTGGATCCATCTCGCGGGCCGGGGTCTGGTCGCCCTGGTCTTCCTGAGCGCGGGGATCGGCAAGCTGATGGCCCTACACGGCACGGCGGCATATATCCGATCGAAGGGTCTGCCTGCCGCGCTCCTTCTGGCGGTGGCGGCATCGATCCTGGAGATCACGGCGGGAGCATTCGTCGCCGCCGGACTACGGGCGCGCGCGGCCGCGATGGTCCTGGCCGCGTTCCTGATACTGGTCACGGCGATCTTCCACAATCCCTGGGGCCTCCCCGCCGCGGAGGCGCAGGCGCAGGCGCAGCAGGTGTTCAAGAACCTGGCGATCCTGGGCGGTCTGCTGCTGGTCGCGATGCACGGGCCGGCCTCCAGAGGCCTGTGAGCCGGTGAAAGACAAGGAGACAGACCATGAAAGAACTGGTGATCGTAGGTGG
>Ga0207708_10000613_pt1 | contig 27407 bp, 23 predicted proteins | sample KBSK5101metaG_FD_184340 | JGI IMG/M metagenome (GOLD analysis project Ga0207708, IMG submission 184340) | Corn, switchgrass and miscanthus rhizosphere microbial communities from Kellogg Biological Station, Michigan, USA - KBS K5-10-1 metaG... | ecosystem: Host-associated > Plants > Roots >... | reverse complement strand
AACCTGCAGTTGCTGTTCGGACTGCAATCAACCGGCTCGTTCAAGTTCTTCTTCAACGTGGAAGCGCTTCCGTAACCGAACGCATCCAACCTAAACAGCAACGAGGTCACCAGAATCTTTGGTGACCTCGTTTTTTTTAACCAAGCAAAGGTTCGGCGAATAGGACCTATAAGTCCTATAGGTCCTAATTTAGTTCGAGCGCGTCTAACTAGCGCGGTTTTGCTATCACCGGCTCCTCTGTCCGCCGATCGCTACCACGCGCGGCATCTGAAATAACCGGTGGTGGCGGCGGATGGGCCACAAGAACTTCCAGAGCTGCGTCGATGACCTCAGCAATCCCCGACACGAAGATGATCTGAAGATCGTTCTTGACGTCCTCTGGAATGTCGTCAACGTCCGCTTCGTTCCGCGCCGGCAAAAGAATACGTCTGATCCCCGCTCGATGCGCAGCCAGTACTTTCTCCTTCACTCCACCAATCGGAAACACCAGGCCCGACAACGTGATCTCCCCTGTCATTGCAGTGTCAGGTCGAACCCGCCGGCCCGTATACAACGAAGCCAGCGCTGAGGTGATGGTGACGCCTGCGCTGGGTCCATCCTTGGGAATCGCGCCCGCCGGAACATGCAGGTGAACTCCGTACTCCTTGAAAATATTCGGGTCAATACCAAACTCGGCGGCATGTGACCACAGATACGACTGGGCCGCACGCGCTGATTCCTGCATCACTTCTCCCAACTGTCCCGTTATGGTAAGTCCTCGACCACCTGGCAACAGCGTTGCTTCAATGAAAAGCACTTCGCCTCCCATTTCAGTCCAGGCCATTCCCGTCGCCACACCTGCCGGCAATTCCTTTCGCGCCTGTTCCGGATAAAACCGCGGCGGACCAAGATACTCCCGCAGCTCAGCGGCGCTGACAGTCACGCTCTCAGCCTCTGCTTGAGCGATCTTCAAAGCGACCTTTCGCGCAACACTGCCGACGTTTCTTTCCAACTGCCGCACGCCTGCCTCACGCGTGTAACGTGACGCGATCAGTTCAATCGCATCGTCTGTGATTTTCAGTTGCGCAGAGTTGAGACCGTTTTCTGTGGTTTGCCGCGGCACAAGGTAGCGTTTCGCGATTTCCAACTTTTCGCGATCGCTGTAGCCCGCCAGCCTGATCACTTCCATGCGATCCCTTAGCGGCATAGGAATCGGACCAAGTTGATTAGCGGTCGCGATGAAGAACACTTTTGAGAGATCAAACGGCAGGTCTAGATAATGATCGCGGAAACTATTGTTCTGCTGTGGATCGAGAATCTCAAGCAATGCCGCTGCCGGATCACCACGATAATCGTTTCCGAGCTTGTCGATCTCATCCAGCATCATCACCGGATTGTTCACACCGGAGCGCCTGATCGCCTGAACTATTCTGCCAGGCATGGCGCCGACATAAGTGCGACGATGTCCGCGAAGCTCAGCCTCATCTCTTACTCCACCCAACGACATTCGTTCGAACTGACGGCCGAGCGCCCTCGCAATAGATCGACCCAGCGAAGTTTTGCCGACTCCCGGTGGACCAACAAAACAAAGAATCGGGCTCTTCGTATCTGGCCGAAGTTTTATTACTGCCAGAAACTCGAGTATTCGTTCCTTCACATCTTCAAGGCCATAATGATCTTCGTCGAGAATGCGTCGCGCTTCCGCCAAATCCAATTTGTCTTCAGAAGACTTCTTCCATGGCAGCTCGAGAACGTATTCGAGATACGTTCTTATGACGTGATAGTCAGGAGCGGCCGCGGGTAATCTCTCGAGCCGTTTCAGTTCGCGCTCCGCTTCGACCCGAACTTCTTCAGGCAAGTCAGCCTTCGCCAGCCGCTCACGCAACAACTCGGCTTCGGCTGCTTCACCACCTTCGTCTTCGCCTAACTCTTTTTGGATCGCTTTTATCTGTTGCCGCAGCACGTAATCGCGCTGCGCCTTGTCCATCTCCGTTTGCGCCTCAGAGGCAATCTTCGAACGCAACTGCAGGATTTCGAGCTCCCGCGCGAGATTGATGTTCGCTAGACGAAGCAGCTCATCGGCAGTGTCCGCCTCGAGCATCTTCTGCTCTTCCGCAACTCCGAGATTGAGTATGGAACCCAGGAAATAAGCCAATCGAACCGGATCGACGGCGCCTAACACTGCGACGCGAACTTCAGGCGGAACATTCGGCAGCAGCGACAGCGCATCCTGAATCATTGCCTGGAGATTTCGTTTGGCGGCCTCGACTTGTTCCGGATCGACTATTCGTGGCTCAGGCAGAATCTCGACCCGGGCTTTGAGATGAGGATCTTCCTGTTTCCATTCGAGTACTTTTATTCGGTCGGTTCCCTGCGCCACGATCCGCATGGCGTCGCCAAGCCGTTCCATGCGCTTGATCATCACCAGCGTGCCGATTTGATAAAGATCCTTCGAAGTGGCATCGCCTTCGTTCTCGCGGTCTCCATTAACTGTGATACAGCCAAGCAGCTTTTCAGGTGTTGAGAGCGCGGCTTCGACCGCCGCCATCGACCGAGGTCGGCCGACACCAAGCGGCACAACTGTCTCCGGAAACAGCGTTAGGTTTTGCAACGCGAGAATCGCTACTTCAAACGGCTCCTTCGAAGGTTCGACGGTGGTCTTGCCCGCGTCTGACAACGGTGCTTGATATTCAACCTGGGGACTATTTGATTGTGTTGGATCAGATTCCGGCATCACTCTATGCCCCGCTCACTATTCGATTGGCCTCAATCACTCCGTAACATGATGATCAAGAATCCATCGCGATAGTCGCGGACAAGCGATGCGCCTTCGAGGGGAGCGGGAAACTCAATCGTTTTTTCGAATCGACTGTACGTGATCTCCATTTGATGGTAGACAAATCCTTCACGATAGAAGGTGTCTTTGCGACAGCCGCGAATGTGCAGTCGATGATCACTTATTTCAATCTCAAGCTCGTCTGAACAAACTCCAGCCAGATCCAGCTTTACAATCCAACTGTCCGATGAGCGATAGACATCGGCTGATGGATTCCAGAGCCGGCCAGACGGCTTTACCCGGTGAGCTACAGAGCTCATCGGATGGTCACGGTCTAATTCACGCATGGTGAAAGCATAAGGGAAAGGCTGGAGACGCGCAAAGCAGGCAGAGGTCAGGAGCAGGAGCAGCGGGCATGAGCTGGAGCGGACTCATTATCAACAACCCTTGATCCTGCACCTGCTTACTGCTCCTCCCCCCTGCTCCTGGTTCTGCTATCCAAAGATCTGCTTCCAGAATGAAGAACCTTTCGAGATTTCCTCGATCGCTTCTGCCAATTCCTGATCCGCTTCCGTTTCGACAGCGATATCCGCCATTGAGATCATTCCGAGAAGATGATTGTCTTCGCCAACTACTGGAATTCGACGCACCTGCTTCTCACCCATCTTTCGAATCACATCGACGACGCGATCATTCGGACGGGCAGTGTAAACGTCACTGGTCATTACATCTTCAGCAGGCGTCGCCCGACAGTCTTTGTCTTCGCCGACTGCTCTAATAACGATGTCGCGATCGGTGATTAAGCCAATTAGCTTACCTCGGCCATAAGTGCGCTGTTCGTAGTTCGTTTCATCACGCGTGGCCGGTTTTCCGTTTCCGGTTGCTTGCTGTTCGACTACCGGAATCACACCCGTGTCTTCCTGTTTCATCATTACCGCTATTTCATTGAGCGGCGTGATGCGATTAGCGACAGCGAGATCTCGCGTCATAATGTCGCGACAGCGCAAACGTGATCGTTCTGATGCGTATCCTGTTTGGCGCTGGCCGTATGCGCGTGAGTCAGCTCCACGCCAACGATCCTGCGGGTAATCGCGGGTCCCCTGGTTTCTTAAGTCACCACGATAACTGCCGTATCTTGGTTCATCCTGATCGTATTCAGCTCGTTCACCAAACCGGCCATAACTGAACTCCGTGCGCCGGTTGCCTTCCACAAAATCACGCCGGTTTCTTTCGGCGCTGTTGTCATAACCCCAGGGGGCTTCCCGTCTCATTCGCTCATCACGCTCGCGCGCATAGAAATCGCGATCGCGTTCATCCTCAAAATCATTACGATATCTGGCCATTACTTTCCCTCCTTGCCAGGAATAGAAATCATTGCGACTGCCGGCAGACGCAAGGACTGATGGAAAACCTGGGGGCAGGTGGCGAGACTTCGCCGATAAACTGCGGGGGCCTACTACAACGGGGAAAATGGGGAGAGAACTCGTCTATCAGATATCAGAGATTTGTTTCGACTTCAGCAATCAGCTGAACTCGAGAACTTATCTCCAGACTTCCTACTTCGATCGGGGTCGCCATATCTTTCGCAGCACTACGCATAAGCCCTTCCGATTGTAGAATTGGCTGCGGAGGTCGGAAGCCTTCTTCTTGAACCTCGGCAATTCGGACAACGCGACCACCGAGGGCTTGCGCAATTACTCGTGCTTTGCTGACGGCCTCACGCGTTGCTTCGCTTAACGCCTGATCGCGCGCCGGGCGATCTTGTTTAAGGGTAAACATGACGCTACCAATATCGTTCGCTCCGGCCTGGCTAGCTGCATCAATCACGGTCCCGACCTTCTTCAGATCGCTTAACGTGACAGTTACCGTGTTACGCGCTTCGTAACCAGTGATCGTGGGCGGCTGATTCTCGCGGTAGACGCGTTGGGGTTGAACACTGTAACCACTAGTCTTAATTTCCGCTCCGGGGATCGCAGATTTGACAGCCCGGCTTACCGCATCGCTTTTCGCGGCATTCTCCTGTTGCGCGTCAATGGCTCTTTTGGCCTGTGTAACTACCGAGATTATCAGCGTTGCAGTGTCAGGTTGGGCCGTAACGATGGAGTCGCCGGTGACCAGAACGCGAGTTATGCGCCTCGTGTCAGTGCTGCCCGTTGTTGGCGTCTGTGCCTGAAGCACTGAAACAGTGCTGAGCAACACCGCAACTAAACCAGATATGATTCCTATTCGTTTCATGAATTCTCCTCTTTCTCCCAATCTACCGGAAAGCCGGTTGGAGATAGAGAACGGCTATTCCCGCGAAATCTTGCTCCGGCTGTTTCAAAAAAACCTGTTTTGATACCATTCATTCAATGCAATCATTCGATACTGAGACTAATCACACCTCCCCGTCGGAGCCCCAGGACGACTCATCCAGTTTCGCAACGCCAAACGACATCTCAGCGGGCGAATGCGATCGAATGGAGCTTCCGAATGGCGACGAAGTAGCTGTTTTCAATGTTGGTGGCGAATATTATGCCATCGAAAACTTTTGTCCGCACAAGGGTGCCCCACTGTCGGACGGCGTGATCTGCGGGCACGTTGTCGAGTGTTCCCTGCACGGTTGGCAGTTTGATGTCCGCACAGGTGAGTGCCTGACGGTTCCTGAGAGAATTAAGACTTACAAGGTAACTAACGAAGGCGGCGTGCTGAAGATAAAAGGGTGAAAAAAGAAAATCAGTGGTCAGTTACCATTTGACAATTATCAATTATCAATTCCGACACCATCGACTTCATGTCGGTGGTTCTTCAGTTTCAGCCTACAGAACAGCCGAAGAGGTTTAGGAAACTCTGAACAAGTAACTGATCTATTCAGTACCGTTCGCAAGCGCGTCAAAATGTCTATGGTGCTGAGTGTAGGTTGAAATTGAAGTACCACCGACATGAAGTCGGTGGTATCAGGAATTCTCAAAGATCAAATCTCAATTCTCAAATCACAAATGATTTCTTTTCTGCTTTACTCACCATCATTCCCGATCGCTTCAACCGGACAACACGTCAAGGCTTCTTCACACAGATTCTTCTCTTCTTCAGTTGCCGGCTGCTTGAACACAAACGAATAGCTGTTCTCGTCGGAACGGATGAAGTTCTCGGGCGCGGTGTCGCGGCACACGTCACAGTCGATACATGAGGAGTCGACGTAATACGCCCCCGCAACGTTCTCTTTTACTTTGTCGTTTTTGTCAGGCAAGGATGTTTGCGATTTCGGATTTCTGATTTCGGATTGCGGATTTCGTGTTGGGCGCGGAGAACTGAATTGTTGAAGACCTCCTAGCGAAAGAAGCTGAATTATTGAAGACCTCACACGGAACCACGAAATCCGAAATCCGAAATCGCAAATCCGCAATTCTTCAAGGGTGTGTCATCTCTTCTGGTTTGACGTACTTGTCGAATTCTTCGGCAGTTAAAAGACCCAGCTCAATCGCCGACGCTTTAAGGCTAATCCCTTTCTTGTGCGCGTTTTTCGCGACCTTTGCGGCATTGTCGTAGCCGATGTAAGGGTTCAGCGCAGTTACGAGCATCAACGAGTCGCGCAAGTGCTCGTCGATCTGGGCACGATTCAATTCGATTCCCGAGATGCAATACTTCACGAAGCTATGCGTTGCGTCGTGCAGCAATCGCACCGAGTGAAGAAAATTGTGAATCATTACCGGCTTGAAAACATTCAACTCAAAGTTTCCCTGACTACCTCCAAAACTTGTTGCTAGATCATTCGCAAAAACTTGAACGGCGACCATCGTCATCGCCTCGCTCTGCGTTGGATTAACTTTGCCCGGCATGATCGAAGAGCCAGGTTCGTTTTCCGGTAGCACCAACTCTCCCAGCCCACATCGTGGTCCAGATGCAAGCCAGCGAACGTCGTTTGCAATCTTCATCAACGAACCAGCCAGAGTCTTTATCGCACCACTCGCAAAGACCAACTCGTCATGAGCCGACAGTGCCGCAAACTTGTTCGGGTGTGACTTAAATTTCAGCCCGGTCAGTTCTGCGATCTTTGCGGCCGCGCGCTCACCGAATTCCGGATGTGAATTCAAACCTGTACCCACCGCCGTGCCGCCAATTGCCAGGTCTAACAAACCTGGCAGTGCCGACTTGAGGAATTGAATATCGCGCTCAATCAAACTGGCCCAACCTGACATCTCTTGTCCAACGGTCAGAGGCGTTGCATCTTGCAAATGCGTTCGCCCAATTTTCACGACGTCGTTGTAGAGTTTTCTTTTCTCCTCAATTGCCGCATGCAGTTCTTCTATCGACGGTATCAACCAGGTCAACCGCTCCGCCGCCGCGATGTACATGGCAGTCGGAAACGTGTCGTTCGATGACTGCGACATATTCACATCATCGTTGGGATGAATCGGCTTCTTGCTTCCCAACTTTCCGCCGGCGAGTTCGATCGCACGATTCGATATCACCTCGTTGGCATTCATGTTGGTTTGCGTGCCGCTGCCGGTCTGCCAAACCCGCAAAGGAAAATGTACGTCGAGTTTTCCTTCAATAACTTCGTCACACGCCTGAACGATCAAGCGGGCCTTTTCGGACGGCAACTTGCCCAGATCTTCATTAACGAGCGCCGCCGCCTTCTTGAGAATGCCCAGGGCCCGAATCAATTCCCGCGGCATGCGGTCGTCGCCGATATTGAAGTGGATTAGGGAGCGTTGGGTTTGAGCGCCCCAGTATTTATCAGCGGGGACCTCGATTTCTCCCATCGAGTCGGTTTCGATTCTTACTTCAGCTTTGGTTTCAGGGGATTGTTGAGCCATGGCGGTTCACTGAGTTAATAGTAGCAAAACGTGTCGTGAATCAGTACCGGCCGCCATTGTTCGCCATCTTGTGTGACAGGCCTCCGGTGTTATAGAGTCATCGCGGTTTCAACGCACTCTAGTCCCCCAAGATAAAAAATATGACCCCACAATCAAGGGCTCCCGGTACCTTGAGCACCGACAACCGCGTTCTGATCCTCGTGGTCGAACGGAATCCAGCCGTGCAACGACTCGAGCGGTACTTTCTTGAACACGCTGGCTACTCCGTCGAATTCACCAATGATGGGCTCAGTGCGCTTGAGCGTGCTCGGGAATTAAAACCCGCAATCCTGGTAGCCGAAATACTAGTTCCGGCGCTCGATGGTCTAAGTCTGTGTCGCGCAATAAAGGGTGACGCGGCCACGTCGCATATTCTCGTGCTCATCTTTAGCCACTTACACGCGGAAGACCGGGCTCGTGAAGCTGGAGCTGACGCGTTCCTGATCAAACCCTTGAATGAAGAGCTGCTGATAGAGACAGTCCAAAAACTGGTTAGTCAGGTCAGCACGGAGAAAGGCACCCGATGACCCAGAAGGTATCAGGCGGTTCAACTGGCTTGGATGAAGTTCTGATGGGTGGGATTCCCGCAAACACGATCACCATACTCATGGGAGCACCCGGCAGCGGCAAAACAATCCTTGCGGAGCAGATCGCTTTTCATAATGCCAGCCCGGAAACACCGGTTCTGTATTTGACTACTCTCGCGGAGCCCCTCGAAAAGTTTATCGCACATGGCCACAGCTATTCATTCTTTGACGCTTCGAAAGTTGGAGTGTCTGTTTTCTACGAAGATCTCGGATACATGATCCGTGAGACAGGCATCCAGACTCTGGCAGAAAGAGTCACCGATCTTCTGGTGAAGTACAGACCAAAGTTACTCTTCATTGACTCGTTCAAAGCACTCCACGAATTGTTGACATCTGAGACTGAGCGGCGCACGGTCATCTACGACTTGGCTACTGCTCTCTCCGCTTATCAGTGCACCAGTTTTCTCATTGGGGAGTATGCGCCGGGAATGGTGACAGAGCTGCCTGAATTTGCCATTGCCGACGTGGTTCTCAATATGATGCGCCACATAACCAACGTTCGCGAGCAACGATTCTTGAGAGTTGAAAAGATTCGCGGATCTGATTCCATTCCCGGCATGCACGCGTTCGTAATTAGGGCTGACGGAATAAAGATCTTTCCTCGCATCCTGACCCCCCGTTTCGCTCCAACCTATAGACCAAAGGTGGAACGGGTTAATACCGGAATCAAAGGTCTCGACGATATGGTGGCCGAAGGATTCTGGCGCGGGAGCACTACTCTGATTGCGGGTCCGAGCGGCTCGGGCAAAACGATCATGGCCCTTCACTTCATCCGTCAGGGTGCGCTGCAGGATGAACCGTCGCTGTATTTGGGATTTCAGGAGAATCCGATGCAGATGGCACGGATTATGCACAACCTGGGTTGGGACACCGAAGCCCTGATCAGTGCAGGCAAGCTCGAACTAATGTATCGCTCGCCGGTCGAAATGCAGCTGGATCAGGTTGCGGCCGAGTTATTTGGCCGAATTCGGGCAGGAAAAGTAAAACGCGTGGCGATCGATGCCCTTGACGACCTTGAGCGATCGAGCGTCGATCCGCAGCGCTTCGCGGACTTTATCTATGCACTTATACAGTGGTTCGCGGTCGAAAACGTTACTTGCATGCAGACGGTCGAGTTGTCCCATCTGTTCGCCGTGAGCGGCACAAATGTGACCCAGGAGCAGGTTTCAAACATGTGTGACAACCTCGTGGTTCTTGGTTTCAAAACAGAGCCGAACAGCGAACTTCGTCGGAGTGTCCGAATCTTGAAGACGCGTGGTAGCGCTCATGATGAGCGGGAGCACACGCTCGAAATCAGCGGACGCGGCGCGACGGTCACAAAGGCGAAGGCGAAGTAATGCTGGAAACAGGCAATGTAATGGTGGACACAGGCATCAATCCCGCTAAGAAAGAACCTTACCGGCGCCTCGCGGAGATCAATCGTGCGATAACGACGTCACTCAACTTCGATCAAGTTCTTAACCTTATTGCGACAAATGCGCGCCAACTGATTGACGCAGATATTAGTCTGGTTCTTCTCATCGACGAAAGTGGACTTCTTCGCGTTCGCGCTTCGGATGGTGTCGACGAAAACGTGATTAGTTCTTTCGCGGGTCGTCTCGAAGAAGACGTTGTAAAAGAGTTGCGCGATCTGTTGCGCGTCGATCCAACACATACCCTCACGCCAATACCGATCATCGACAATGAGTCGCTTGATGGTCTGCTTGTGGTCGTGCGTAGCTCGCCAGTCGATGAAGACGAAAACTGGCAGTTGTCAGCCCTTGCGGATCAAGCGGCGATAGCCCTGCGAAACGCACGGCTCTATGAAATCGATCTAGGTGTAGCGAATCGCGAGCGCCGCGAAACATTACAGGCACTGCGCGCATCACGCGCACGCATCAGTCGCATACTCGAAAGTATTACGGATCTCTACTTCTCAGTCGACAAAGACTGGCGGTTTGTGGATATCAACCGGCAGGCTGAGCTGATGTTTTGTAAAAGCCGCGATGAGTTGATCGGAAAAGTGATTTGGGAAGTGTTTCCCTTCTCGGGTGATTCGGCTTTGTACGAGAACTCTCTAAAGGCTCTCGACAAGAACGTGCCCGTGCATACAGAGGTGGTGTGGAACGCTTTTCCCAACGCCTGGTTTGAGGCGCATATCTATCCATCGCAGAGCGGTCTGTCTGTTTACCTGCGCGACATCACGGCGCGCAAAGAAGCAGATGCGAGTCGGCGCTTCCTCGCCTCGATCGTTGAGTCTTCGGAGGATGCAATCGTCAGTAAGGACCTCAACGGCATCATCAACAGTTGGAACCGAGGTGCCGAGCAACTTTTCGGCTATACAGCGGAAGAGGTTATCGGTAAGCCCATTACAATTCTGATCCCGGAAGGTCGATTCGATGAAGAGCCGGCGATTCTGGCGCGGATTCGTTCTGGTCGTGCGGTTGAACATTACGAGACTGTTCGCAAACGAAAAGATGGAACACTGATGGACATCTCGTTGAGTATCTCGCCGATTAGAGATGAATCGGGGACGATCATAGGTGCTGCCAAGATTGCTCGTAATATCACCGAGCAGAAACGAGCTCAAGAATCAATACAGTTCCAAGCCAGTTTGCTCGACGCCGTTGAAGAGGCTGTTATCGCCACCGATCTAAACGGCAAGATCATCTTCTGGAACTCATTCGCCGAGCATCTGTTCGGTTGGGCATCTCGGGAAGTGTTGGGCGCCGACATCGTCGAAATAGTTCCCTCCTTTTCTTCAAAGGAGCACGCTGCCCTGATCATGCAACAACTGCGTGAAGGCCAAAGCTGGTCTGGTGAAATGATTCTCCAGCGTCGCGACGGTTCGGAATTCCTCGGTGCGATTACCGATTCACCGATCTTTAATGAGAAAGGCCAATTTATTGGCATTGTCGGAGTATCGTCAGACATAACCGCAGCCAAACACGCCGAAGAAGAACGCGCGCGACTGCTTGAAAGTGAACGATTCGCGCGTATGGAAGCTGAAGCGGCAAACCGTCTCAAAGACGAGTTTCTCGCCACGTTGTCACACGAGTTACGCAATCCCCTAAACGTAGTGATTGGTTACTCCGAGATCCTCCGGCGCAGCGAAGACACGAAGAATAGTTTCGTTGGTAAAGCAGCGGAAGTAATTCGGCGTAATGCACTAGCCCAATCGCAGCTCGTGTCTGACTTGCTCGACCTCTCGCGCTTACAGATGGGAAAACTCGCGATCACGCATCAACCAGCCTCGCTTTCAACGATAGTGGGTGATGCGATTGAAACCGTGCGAACGGAAGCCGAGGCGAAGAACATTTTACTGAAGCTGATTACGCCAAAGGAATCGCTTGTTGTTGACGGCGACCCAGTGCGGCTCGGCCAGATCGTTTGGAACCTGCTCAATAATGCGGTGAAATTCACACCAAGTGGGGGAGAGATCACAATCTCGCTCACGGAAGATGCTAGTCAGGCGATACTCAGCATCAGTGACACGGGTCAAGGAATACCGCCTGAATTTCTCCCCTTTGTGTTTGAGATCTTTCGGCAGGCCGATGCGAGCAGTTCGCGGCGCCAGGGTGGATTGGGAATCGGATTGGCGCTGGTCAAGCAACTAGCAGAATTGCATGGCGGCCGAGTCAAAGCTGAATCGGAAGGAACAGGAAAAGGCGCAAAATTTACTGTTTGGCTTCCCCTGCGGAACCTGCCTGTCTCGACAATGCGCACGGCAATCCAGGAACCCGATGACATCCTGAAACAGAAGCTCATTCTGGTGGTCGACGATTCCAGGGAAACAACTGAAATGCTCAGCCGCCTTTTGCAAATGGAAGGCGCTTTCGTTCAGACGGCAAAGAGCGGACAGGACGCTCTAAAACTCGCCCGCGACAGCACGTTCGACCTGGTTATTTCCGACATCTCCATGCCGGAAATGGACGGATATGAATTACTCCGTCAACTCCGGCACCTGCCCTCTATGGAACACGTGCCTGCACTCGCATTAACTGGTTTTGGCAGAATTTCTGACGTAAAACGTGCCCAGGACGAGGGATTCGCTGAACACTTCACGAAGCCTCTCGATATCGACAAGCTACTCACCGCTGTCAAAAGACTCACGAAGGGGAATGGAATACCCGCTGCACCTGACCTTGAAAAGCGGTAGGATCAACGATATCGCGACACGCTGGATTAAAGACTCGCTCGAAGAGCTTCAAGACTCACACTTCAGAATCAAGAGCAGTAAAACGGAAAATGATTTTGTAGGGGGCGGTCCTCCGTCGTTTCTGATCATGACATCCTTTAGACTTTTGCGTCGGGTAACCGGAGCGAGTCACGCCGCAGGCGTGAAATTTAATAGCCGGGGGCAAGTCCCGACCTTGTCGGGACGTCGCCCCCGGGAAGCGAGCCAACCTTAACCGACCCTGTAAGGGTCGCGAGAAACTGTAGTAACTCTTCCTTAAACGTTTGTTTCCGGTGATGCTCCTTCTGGTTTGCGATGTAGCGCTTCAACGCTGGCACTTCTCGCTGGCTAATTGAGAAAGCAGCGTAACCTTCCTGCCACTGAAAATCTCGGAACTGTCTGTCGGCAGACTTGATTCATAAGGAACTGCCTTGTTTCAGTTCTTTCAGCAACTTGGCCAAGGCAATGTTCTTCGATTGCGAGCACCAGCACGTGCACGTGATCGCTGGTTCGTCCCGCGTCAAGCAAACGGCTTTCATAGGCCTTCAGAATGCCGCCCATGTAGGCGAAGAGCTCTGGTTCAATCTCAGGAGTGATGATGGGTCTCCGGTTCTTGGTTGAGAAAACAAGATGCGCGAGTAAGCTGGTCAGAGTTTGAGACATTTGTGAGGTTCTTTCGTGAGGTTGAGGTTCGACCCTTACAGGGTCGGACGTGTTAATGCCAGTTACCGGGGACGTTGTCCCCGGCTATTAAATCTATTCCCTTCGGGAATTCGCCGAATCTATCATGTGACGGCACCTGCAGAGAATCTTTATAATCAAGGCACGTTGGGTGCGCCCCTAAAAAATCATTCCTTCTCATCTAAATCATTCAACAACTCAGTCAATTCCAACGGCAACGGCGCAGTGAACTCCATTTGGCTTTGCGTTACTGGATGAACAAAGCCGAGTCTCTCTGCATGCAGAAAGTGTCGACCGAGATTGCGAATCCGCGCGCGCAATCTCACATCCTGCACTGAATTATCTCTTCCGCCGCCGTATGTTTCATCGCCGACGACCGGATGCTTCAGCCATGAAAGATGAACGCGAATCTGGTGCGTTCGTCCCGTTTTCAATTCAACATCCAGCAGCGTGAAGCGCTGGTAGCGGCGACGTATATGAAATATTGAGATCGCCTGCCGACCTCCTTTGACCACAGCCATTCGCGTTCGATTAGCAGGATCCCGCGCAAGTGGTTGATCGATTCTGCCTGGCTCGGCTTCGACGCGACCATGGACCAGAGCAACGTAAGATTTGAAGACCGTGCGATCGCGAAACTGATCAGCGAGCTTCTCGAGGGCTGACTCAGTTTTCGCAACCACCAGTAATCCCGAAGTGTCGCGATCCAATCGATGTACGATGCCTGGACGCGCGACGTTTCCGCTCGGAGGCAATTGTTGAAAATGAAAACACAGCGCATTAGCAAGCGTTCCTGAATGTATTCCGGCGGCCGGATGGACCACGAGTCCGGACGGCTTGTTAACTACCGCAACGGCATCGTCTTCGTAGATGATTTCGAGAGGTATGTTTTCCGGTGTGAAGCTCGTAGCAGTTGAAGCAATCAGTTCTATTTCGACTTCATCGTTGACGCGCAGTTTGTAGGAAGGTTTCGCCGGTTTCGAATTGACCAGTACATCGTCATCGTCGATCAGGCGTTGTAAGCGCGCTCGACTCCAATCGGGAATCTTTGCCGCAAGATATGCGTCGAGACGCGCGCCGGCGCTTTCAGCATCGACCTTGAAGGTGAGGATCTCGTTTATTGCCGATTGCCGATTGGAGTCATTGAAGATTTTTGATTGAAGATTTTTGATTGGCGATTGCGCATCGTTCGACATACTGTTCGTACTGTGGAATTGAGATAGCAGTGATCAATCTGCAATCATCAATCAAAAATCTTCAATACTGGCAATCGGCAATGACTTCACCCATTTCCTCGTTCGAAGTCACGCATAAACGACACCAGCGCTTCGACGCCGGCTCGTGGAAACGCATTGTAGATCGACGCCCGAATGCCGCCGACAGAACGGTGCCCCTTCAGTCCGTCCAGACCCTGTGCAGTTGCTTCAGCGGTAAACTTCTTCTCCAACTCCTCTGATGGCAAACGGAACGTCACGTTCATAATCGAGCGACAATCGGGATCTGCGTGACCGCGATAAAAAGAGGTTGCGTCGATCGCATCGTAAAGCAACTGCGCCTTCTCTGCAGTCTCTTTTTCCATCTCCGCAAGACCGCCTTTGTCTTTCACCCAGTTGCAAACGAGGCCGAGAATGTAAATGCCCCACGTGTTCGGCGTGTTGTAGAGCGATTTGTTCTCGGTGTGGGTTCGATAGTCGAGCATTGTGTGAAGGCCGTCGGGTATTCGCTGCAACAGATCGTCGCGAATGATCACCAGCGTCACGCCACTTGGTCCCATGTTCTTCTGCGCTCCGGCATAAATCAAACCGTACTTCTCCACTGGAATGCGGTGCGACAAAATGTCGGAAGAGGCATCAGCCACGAGCGGCACTGAACCAACGTCAGGCTCCTTCTTCCACTCAACGCCTTCGATCGTTTCGTTCGTTGTGATGTGCACGTAAGCAGCACTTGAATTGAGTTGCAGTTCTTCCTGGGTTGGAATTCGCGAAAAGCCACCGTCGGCCATCGTCGCAGCGATGCTGACCGCGCCCACCTTTTTTGCTTCCTTCACCGCCTTCTTTCCCCAACTGCCCGTGACGATGTAGTCGGCGCTTCCGTCAGCCGGCAGTAGATTCATGGGCACCATTGAGAACTGTAAACTCGCGCCACCCTGCAGGAACAAGACGTGATAATTGGCCGGGATACCCAACAACTCACGCAAACCTGATTCAGCGTTTCCAATTATTTCGTCAAACGTTTTCGAGCGGTGGCTTATCTCCATCACCGACATGCCCACACCCGGCAAGCTGAGTAGATCGCGTTGCGCTTCTTCGAGCACCGGAACCGGTAACACTGCAGGACCGGCACTGAAATTAAAGATCCGTTCTGTCATAAAGCCTCCGATTGGGAATAGGGAATCACTCTTCGAAACGTGAGCGAAGTGCTTTGCCAGCCACCTTAATGACCATCGATCGCGGAACAAATCGTTCGGCCTCGACCATTACGAAATTGGTCCAGCCTGAAATGACATTGCTCTTGCCGCGTGCGAGTCCTCGAAGCGCAACCTCAACTACCTCCTCCGGCGATTGGATCGCGCGCATCGGCGGCTCGTCCATATTAGACGCCTTAAAGAAATTGGTTTCAGTAACACCCGGACAAAGCGCCATCACATGAATTCCGTGTGTGCGGTTTTCTTCCCAGAGAGCCTCTGAAAACGAAAGCACAAAGGCTTTCGTTGCGGCGTAAGTGGCCATGAAAGGCACAGCTTGAAAACCGGCTGTCGAGGCAACGTTGATGATCGTTCCCTGCTTACGCTCGCGCATCGGCACGAGGAATCGATGCGTCAACTCAACAACCGTTCTGATATTCAGATCCAGGATCTTCAGTTCCGTCTGTAAATCCAGCCGCGCAAAGTTGCCCATTGAACCGAAGCCGGCGTTGTTGATGAGCATGTCGATTTCGAGTTGGCGTTTCCGTGTTTCTTCAAAGAGTCGCTCACCCGAATCAGGCTCAGTCAAATCAAGAGCAAAGTACTGCGCACGGACGCCACTGATCCTTCCCAGCTCGTTACACAGCGTGATCAGCTTATCTTCCGACCGCGCAACCAGGAGAACATTTCGTCCGCGTGTCGCGAGTTTGCGCGCGAATGCTGCGCCGATACCGCTCGAACTGCCTGTTATAAGAGTTGTATTCATTGCCTAGCGGAGCTGAATGAGATTCAACTCGAGTATGTCTGCACTTTCAGAGCGCAACTTATTCAGCATGCCGGTGGAGGGTGCGTTGTCGAGGTTGATGCGGGCGACAGCAGCGGTCGCCCCTTCGAACACAATGTTTTCCATCTCCTGAACGTTAATCTGTTCACTCTTGATCGCGTCGAGCACTCCAGCGAGTACTCCCGGACGATCGAGGTGTCGAACAACGAGGCGATAGGTTGCCGGAGATTGTTGGGATAGGTTTACAACGTTCGGCACCTTACCTGTTTCCTTAAACTCGCGGACGATGCGCACCGTCTCAGCCGCGATTGCTTCCTGAGCTTGATCAGTTGAAGCGCCGATGTGATGAGTGCCGTAGAGATTGGCTTCGTTAACAATCGGGTCCTGAAATTCTCCCGTTCCTGTCGTTGGCTCGATGGCGAAGACATCCAGTCCGGCGCGAATACCGCGCATTTTCATCGCTTGGGCCAATGCGGCTTGATCTACGACCTCGCCCCTGGCGGTATTGATGAAGTAACTGCCTTCCTTCATCGCATTGAAAAAATCGGCGCCGATGAGACCTTTTGTTTCAGGCTTCAAGGCCAGATGAACGCTGACAATGTCCGCTGAGTGCGCGACGTCGAGCGGAGTCTGTTTGTATTCGACGCCCAGGTGTGCAGCGTGTTCCGGCGTTAGACTACGACTCCAGGCGACAACCGGCATTCCAAACGCCTGTGCGCGTGGGACCATTTCCTGTCCGATCTTTCCCACGCCGATTAGTCCGAGCGTGCGGCCAAACAAGCCTCGCGCTTTGGAAAACTCCTTCTTGTTCCATTGGCCCTGACGAAGAGTGACGACATTTTCCGCAACGCGCCGGTCGAGTGCGAGGATCAGAGCGAAAGCGAGTTCCGCAACGGCGATCGAGTTCTTGCCGGGACAGTTTGAAACATAGATGCCGCGCTTCGAAGCTGCTGCGACATCAATGGTGTTGTAGCCGGCGCCAGCGCGAACGACAAGCTTAATTGGCCCAGCGTCGAACATTGGCTCAGTCACTTTCGTGCCTCGTACAACGAGGACGTCAGGCGATGTGCTTGTGATTGCTGCGACCAAACTGTCGTCCTTCGCATCAGGCTCATACGAAACCTGGCATCCGAGACTCTCAAGCCCATCGCGGCCAGACTGTTCGAATTTGTCAGCGATCAAAACTCGCATGGGTTTTGTGGTTCGTGCTTTGAACTTTGCGCTTTGAACTTTGTGCTTTGTACCGGGTTCTGAGCTGCCGTGACTAAGTACCAACTACTAAGTACCAAGCACAAAGCCCTACCTTCAAATCTCATGTATCAACAACCCGTCCCTGAGCTTCGGCTCAAACCAGGTTGACTTTGGTGGCATGATCTCGTTCGCATCCGAAACCATTAGCAATTGTTCCATCGATGTCGGAAACAGCGAGAACGCGACGGCCGCTTTGCCTTCATTTACCAGCCGCTCCAACTCTTTGGTCCCTCGCAAGCCACCAACGAAATCAATTCGCTTGTCAGTCCGAACGTCTTTGATCCCGAGTATCGGGGCCAGCAATCGATCTTGAAGAACGCTGACATCAAGCGAGGCAACTGTTCCAGTCGGAAGAGTCGTTTGCGTCGAAAGTTGCAGACCGTACCACGTACCATCGAGATACATGCTCCAGTTTCCGCGCGCCGGAGGTTCAGGGCTGGCGGTTTCAGAGACATCAAACTGCCCTCGGATCTGTTCAAGAAACTCCTGCTGCGAAAGTCCATTCAGATCTTTGACGACGCGGTTGTAAGCAAGTATCTCGACTTGCGAATCAGGAAAGATCACCGTTAAGAAAAAGTTGTAGTTCTCCTGGCCCGTGTGCGCAAAACTTTGTTCGCGCAATTCGGCGCGCGCGCGGCTCGCACTTGCAGCACGATGATGACCATCGGCGATATACAGCAGGGGCACACTGGCGAACTGATCCACGAAGGCTTCGGCGTCAACCACGCGCCACACGGTGTGTTTGACACCATCAGGCGAAGTGAAATCGAAAAGCGGATCTCTTGAAGTTTCCGCGGCGACAAGTTCGTCAATCTTCGGCTGACTGCGATAAGTCAAAAACACTGGGCCGGTTTGCGCACGCAGCATCAACATGTGACGCGTTCGATCGTCTTCCTTGTCGCGCCTTGTGCGCTCGTGTTTTCGAATCACGTCGGCATCGTATTCGTCGATCGAACTGGCTGCGACCAATCCAATCTGGGAGTGATTTCCCATCACCAGTCGGTACAGATACAAACTCGGCTCTGCTTCGCGCTCGAGCGGGGCGGTTTCGATTAGGCGCTGATAATTCTCAACGGCTTTGCGATACACCTGATCGCTGTAGATATCTGTTCCGTCAGGCAGGTCGATTTCTGGGCGCGACACGTGCAAAAAGCTGAGCAGGTTTCCATTAGCCAAGGCGCGGGCCTCTTCAGTGTTTACAACGTCGTAGGGAACGCTCGACACATCTTTAGCCCGGGGCGGCGACGGACGAAGAGCATTGAACGGTCGAATAATCGCCACAAGATCCTCCTGACCAAAGCAAAACACTGGCGAACGGCTGCGTTCGACGTGTCTTTGCCGGCGATGAACAGATTGGCTAAAGGCTTGACGTAAGACTATCCGTTCAAGCAACGACTTCGCAAGCGCACCCCGACTCTGACATGATTTCGGAATTACAGGATTGACAAGACCAATTAAAGAAGGCGACAGCCAGCGCCGCTATTTTCTCAAGTTGTTCCTCTAATCCTGTAATCCTGCAATCCTGTATTAATGTTCCGCCGGATTGTAAAATCAACTTCACTAACTCAACTCAGGAGATACCGATGACAGAGATTGAAAGGATTTCTGATCAGTTTCGTCGCGCTTTTGATGGGAACGCGTGGCATGGACCATCAGTCTTGGCTCTGCTCGAAGACGTTTCTGCGTCGCAGGCTGCCGCTCGCCCAATCCCGTCTGCGCATTCGATCTGGCAACTTGTCAATCACATCGCCGCATGGGAACGTGCATGCTTGCGACGGCTCGACGGCGATCCGGCGCAACTCACTGATGAAGAAGACTGGCCCGCCGTGACCGACACGAGCGAAGCAGCGTGGCAGAAGACGAAGCAAGCCCTGGTGGCCACACACCAACAGTTGTTACAAAAGATTGCTGAGCTCGACGACGCTCGCCTGGATCAGCCGATAATAAGTGACTCGTCAACGACCTATTCCAGTGTCTATGTGACTCTGCATGGAGGCGTCCAGCATGATCTTTATCATGCGGGACAGATTGCATTACTGAAGAAAGCGTTGGGTTCGTGAATGGTGAATAGTAAATCGTGAATCGTGGAAGTATCGGTCTTGTTCACACCTCTCGATTCACTATTCACCATTTACTATTCACTATTCACGAGGAGATCTAAAAATGAGTGGACTCGCAAGCCGACAATGTGTGCCGTGCCGCGGCGGGGTGCCGCCACTGCAACAAGATGAGATTGGGGCTCTGTTACCACAGCTCGACGGTTGGACTGTTGTCGACCAGCATCACTTGAAAAAGAATTACCGGTTCAAAGATTTTCGAGAGGCGCAGCAGTTTGTAATTAAGGTGGGAGATCTGGCGGAAGAACAAGGGCATCATCCGGACATTTGTTTTGGGTGGGGCAATGCAGAAATACGCATTTGGACTCACAAGATCGATGGCCTGACGGAAAGTGACTTTATCCTTGCCGCAAAAATCGATGGATTAGAAGGTAGTGGCGAATCTCAGTGATCGCTCGCGCAACCAAAGATTTTTCCCGCAAAGGCGCAAAGCAAAGCTCAAGCCGGAATTACAAATGAGAGAGAACTCATAAGACTTTTATCGGGCGTTGGCTTTGCGCCTTTGCGCCTTTGCGGGAAACCTTCTCAGCTCAAGTGACTGGTACGGGCGTTGGCTTTGCGCCTTTGCGGGAAATCTTCTCAGCTTAAAGTGACTCGTACAGTCTTTCCGTTTCGTCAACCATTCGGTCAACGCTGAATAACTCCGCAACTCGTTTCTGACCACGCTGCGCAAACTCGCGGCGTCGTTTGTCGTCACTTAACAGCGACGTAATTGCGTTTGCCATCTCATCAACAGCACCAACCGGAACCAGCAAGCCAGTCTCTCCCTCGGCAACAACTTCGCGCGCGCCTTCAGTCGCTGTCGACACAACAGCGGCGCCGGACGCCATCGCTTCGGCAATAACCAATCCGAACGACTCCGTCTCCGAGGCGGAAACGAAAACATCGAGCGCGCCAAGTAGCGCAGCCGAATCACCCAACCATCCAAGGAAACGAAATCGTTCCGTTAATCCAAACTCGTTTACAAGCTTCTTGAGCGATTCGATCTCTACCGCATCGGATGACGCAGGCGATCCGGCAAGGACGAAATACGCTGACGGATTAGCGCGACCAACGATTGCCGCGGCACTCACGAAGTCCTCATGACGTTTGAGCCGCCGAAGTTCACCAATACTGCCGATCAACTGACAATCACCAGGCACGCCTAACGTTGCACGATACTCCGATCCTTCTCGCGCTTTCGCAAAGCGTTCAGCATCGATGCCGTTTCTTATCACTTCAATCTTTTCGTTCGCGACCAACGCTTGGGATCTCAAATGCCTTCCAGTCGCTTCTGAAACAGCGATGACGCGTGACGCGTGGGCCAACGTCCGTTTGTGAAAGCGATTAAGAGGAAACAAAACATGTCGCGTCACAACCAGCTTCGTTGTAGGGTTTCGTCGTGTTGCATATGCGGCAAGGGAATAATCGCGCGCCATATGAGCATGAAGCACATCGATGCGATGCTGCTCAATCAAACGCGCGAGCTGGTGAGCACTGCGCGCATCGAATGCATTTCTTAGTGAAAGTGTTTTGATGTTTGCAGGTGGAATCCGCAGTTGAGATATCAAGGGTGAATCGGGACGAACGGCCGCATAGAGTTCATGTCCGCGCGCGACGAGCCCGTTCGCCAAATCGGCGAAGTGCCGCTCTCCGCCGGCGAATGACGTCGCTGAACTAATCTGAAGAATCCTCATGTGCGCGATCGAGTCTTACGAATCATGTCGTGGCGAACGGGCGGAGCCGAAGCGTGGCGTTGGGAGAAAAACCATTGAAATGGTTGCCGGTAACGTGGGTGCCGCCGATCCCCAACCTGAAGGTTGGGGAGAATGAAAGAGTCAGAGTGTTTGGCAGCATTCTCTCTTTGTCCAAAGCGAATTGCCGTATCAAACTCAAACAGACTTCACAGCTTGTGTTTGTTTACCACCCTGTGTCTCTCACCATTGAAAAATTGTAAACATCACATTAAGAACCACTAACCCACACAAACCGGCGGGGCACAACTGTTGCCAATTAAAGTTTTCGCAGGATTCTGTGTTGGGAGGGATTGTATGGCTAAGCCAAAATTAGTGACAGGACTTTTTCGAAGCAGGGTTGCAGCAGAGGCCGGCGTCGACGCGATTATGAAACGCGGTTACACCCGCGACGATATTAGCGTGTTGATGTCAGACGCTACGCGATCCAAAGAGTTTGCCGTACAGGCAAAATCGCACGCAGCAGACGGTGCCGGCATCGGAGGCGCACTTGGTGGCGCAGTCGGTGCGGTCCTCGCGGCAATTGTTGCGGTCGGAACCACCTTGTTTTTACCGGGCATCAATTTAGTAATCGCTGGTCCAATTGCCGCGGCGTTGGCAGGCGCAGGTGCGGGCGGTGTAACTGGTGGATTGATCGGTGCCCTGGTAGGAGCGGGCATACCGGAGTATCGCGCGAAGGTCTACGACTCCGAAGTTCGCGGCGGTGGGATTCTCATCGGCGTTGAAGCGCGTTCGGATGAAGAGGTTGATCGACTCGAAGATCTTCTCGATGAACTCGGCGCACAACACGTTCGCACCGAGTAGCCCAGCAACATAAAAATCAAAAGGCCTGTGACTTACTCGTCACAGGCCTCTTGCTTTGTGTAGCTTAGGTGAAAACTAACGTTTGATCGAATCGCCTACGTCTTCGATCGCCTCACCAACTTTGCGACGCGCCTTACCAAAGCCTTCCTGGACTTTGCCGCCGGCATTGTCTACCTGGCCTTCGCTTTCGAGATCGCGATCGTCGATAGCGCGTCCGATAGTTTCTTTCGTCTTACCCTTTGCCTGATCGAATTTTCCTTCGAGCTCGTCTTTATTTGGTAAACCCATTATGTCGTCCTCCTTGAGTTAGAGCGTTCTGTTAAGGCGGAGCAAAACGCTCGCCTCTCACGACTCAAGTCGCAACCACCGTTCCTCGATAAAAGCCCCGAAAAGCCGCTAGTTGTGCAGATTGACTGTATGTTTCGGAGACTATAGGTGGGTGATGTTGGGACGATTAATAGTTTCGACCTTCTGGTTGTAAGTTTCAAGCTTTTACTGGGAGCGCGGACGTCCTCGTTCGCAATGAGCGAAGCGAACAGCCGTGCGCGACTGCGTCGCGTTGCGGACAAGGACGTCCGCGCTCCCAGTAAGCACTTGAAACTTGCAAACTCAAAATTTCTTACGGTATCGGTTCGAAGCGTTTGACGAGTTGCTTAAATCTCTCGTCTGAGCGAAGCGTGTCAAACATCGGCTCGATTCGAATCAACACCAATCCCGGGTGGCGCGTTTCGAAAGCTTTGTTCAGATACTCGATCGCGTGATCGTTATCTTTAAGACCAGTGTAGACGATCGCAAAATACAACCCCGACACATAACGTTTCTGCGCAAGCCGCTGTAACTGATCAATGATCCCCATAGCCTCGTTACGTTTTCCCGCCATCGCGTAAGCGAATCCTAGAGATGCGGTTGCTTCCGTCTCTGTGGCAACGACACTATCCGGCACCGGTCCTGTCGGCGGCGCTTTGATTAACCTTCGCAGCTCTGCGATTGCGTCATCAAACATCCCTTTTTGCACGTAAGCCAACGCGAGGTAGTGACGCGCTACCCAGAAGTCTGGATCGCTTTGCAGCGTTAGTTTGTACTTGGCAATCGCGTCGTCGTATTTGTGATCGTAGTAGGAATACAGACCCGCGTTTGAACTAATGATCGGCGATAGTGGATCCAGATTGTGGGCCTCTTGAATCTCGTCCCTCGCGCGGTCGAACTTCCCCATCTGCATCAGGTACGACGCATACCACTGGTGCGCGGTCGGATACTTGGGATTCAAACGCAACGCATGCTTGAAATCCTCTTCAGCGCCAAGCCAGTCCCAGTCGTACGCCAGTTTCACAAACGCGCGCGAGGTGAATGCCTCAGCGGAATTTGGATCTGTGTCGACAGCTTTTTGCGCAGCCGCCTTGGCCTTGGGCATCTCTTCGACTGGAACGGCAACGCCGATGTCGCAGAGCAAAGCGTATGAATCTGCCAGTCCTGAAAAAGCGAGCGAATATGTCGGATCCTTTTCTTCAGCCTGCTTGAAAAAGTTAATGCCGTTGCGAAAGCCTTCTTCGTTCCGCTTGTTCCAGAAATAACGACCCTTTAGATAAAGCTGGTAAGCCTCGGCATCGCTCGTATAGCGCTTAGCTAGTTTCTCTTGATCTTCGCCACTCAGGCGCACGCGAAGACTTTGCGTAATTTTCTTTGAAACTTCGTCCTGGACAGAAAGAATGTCTGCCAGGTTTGTGTTGTATTCCGATCCCCAAAGTTGAGATCCGTCGGCAACATTAATCAGTTCTGTTCTCACCAGAAACCGATCGCCAACCTTAACCAGACGCCCGCTCAGCACAGCTCCAACTCCCAAACTGCGACCGGCTTCCTGCGGATCCTTGTTTCCCTTGAAACGAAAGGCAGCGTTGCGCGACATGACTCGCAGGTTAGGCACTTGCGACAGATTGTTGATGATGCTCTCAGTTAGACCATCCGAAAGATATTCCGCTCCCGGATCACCACTGTCGTTGACGAATGGAAGTACAGCGAGTGAATTTATTGAGGGCGCGTTAAAGTATTTTGAATAAACAAAACCGCCGACAAGAAGAAGCAGAATGACGCCAATGCCGGCATAAAACAATTTACTCCGCGATTGTCGTCCGCTTTCGTCGACTGTTGTTGGAACCCGGTTGGCTGACTGATCTGTTGACACTACCGTCACGCGGGTTCCGCCGCGCGTTGAGATCTCTGGTCGAGCTTCGATTGTCGGCTGGCCTGCTAGATCACTTGATGATTCCCTGGAGGTGGCAGACGAGATATGGATTTCTTCGCGCACCTGCTCAAGGTCCAACTTAAAATCGGTTATGGTCTGATATCGCTTGTCTCGATCTTTAGCGAGCGCCTTATTGATTATCCGTTCGAGTTCGCGTGGTGTTTCCGGCGCTTGCTCCATTAGCGGCGGCGGATGATGGTCCAGAATGGAAACTCGCGTATGGCTGTCAGTCCTGCCTTTGAACGGTGGCTTGCCCGCGATCATTTCATACAAGACAACGCCGAGACTAAAGATGTCAGACCGCGCATCGATTACGTCGCCTTCAGCCTGCTCAGGTGACATGTAACCGGTCGTGCCGATTACAGCACCAGGATTGGTCTCGGTGATTGGGATCGTGACTGCCTCTGGATCTGTCGACGGTTGATCCCGTTCGGTTAATTTTGCCAATCCAAAATCGAGGATCTTCACCAACCGATCGCGAACAAAGCGATCTGTGCGCAACATCACGTTCTCGGGCTTGATGTCTCGATGAACGATGCCTGCTGAGTGTGCAGCTTCAAGAGCCATCGCGATCTGAATCGCGATTCCCAGCACCTCATCTACTTTAAGTCTCGAATTCCAGAGATACGCCCGAAGCGTTTCGCCCTCTATGTATTCAGTCGCGATGTACTGGCTGTCGTTCCATTCGCCGATTTCGTAGATAGTTAGAATGTTCGGGTGATTGAGCGCCAACACTGCACGTGCTTCTTGTTTGAAGCGGCGAATGCGATTAGGTTCGTTGGTGAGCGATCGAAGCAGGACTTTGAGTGCGACCTTGCGGCCGTGTTGTTTTGTGTCTTCGGCGAGAAACACTTCGCCCATTCCGCCCTTGCCCAACCGTTGCAAGATGCGATAATGGGCGATGAACTCAGGTAATGGCTCGAGCGCCTGCTGGTTTAGCTTGTTAGGACTTTCGGGCATGGAGTCGGACGTATCCGCCAGGACGCCTCTCGCCTGAGTATCATTTCAACCGCATTGTATCACCCGCTTGAGAGAGCGGCGCACGGAAGGCACTCGTGATCCAGCTTCAAAAACCAGGCGTGTTCCTTTGGAAAATTGCATTATTCCGTGTAGAAAAGCTGTGATCGCATTTGCGATATATCGTTGAAAGGGCAACAGGTTTGTATCGGAAAGCATCGAAACGCCGTCACTTGGTAGACTCCGGACATCGCCTGAACCACGACTCAAATTGTATGCACAATGTTCGAACGTTAGTAGTAAACAGGATCCTGCCGCTGCTTTGTGTCGTAGTGGGCGCATCGATTTCTATCTGCGCGCAAAAGCCAAAACCTTCACCTAGTCCGACTCCACTGCCGGGCGACCGAGAAACAATTGACATCCGGCGCGTTCGTCTCCCGATCACGGTAATGGACAAAAAAGGACAGTTCGTTCCCGGTCTGACCCAGAGCGATTTCCTGGTGTCGGAGGACAGGGTTCCGCAACAGATCGAAAGTTTTTCAGACGACATTTCGCAAACGCTTCCGCTTTACGTTGCGGTGCTGATGGATACGTCTCCGTCGACGGCTGGCAAACTGAAGTTCCAGCAAGAATCGGCGATGAACTTTATTCAAACTGTCGTACGTCCGAGAAGAGATCGAGTGTTGTTTGGCACATTCGATCACGAGATCTCGCTCCTGCAGGACTTCACCGACAAACTCGATCTACTCGATAAGGCCGTCTTCGGTGTGAAGAAGATGGGAACACAAACGGCATTGTTCGACGCGGTCTGGCAATTCTGCGACGAGAAAATGAGAAGCGTTCCCGGCAGGCGTGTGCTGCTCGTCGTAACCGACGGCGAGGATACTTACAGCCGGGCAAATCTTCGTGACGCGATCGATATCGCGCAACGAACCGAAACTACAATCTTTGCCATCTCGACGAAAGCTGGTTTTTTAGCAACCGTTCCAGGCGTTGAGGCCGGCCAGGTAGCCGACAAGAAAGATCGTGACTTACAAACGCTCGCTGAAGAAACAGGTGGGTTGGCTTTCTTCACTGGCGACATGCTTTCGCTGGAACGTTCGTTTACTAAGATCTCGAAGGAGTTGCGGGCACAGTATCTAGTCACTTACAACTCGACTAACAAGAACTACGACGGAACGTTTAGAAAAATCGAAGTCAGACTCGCAGACAGTCATGGTGGTCTCAAGGTAAGAACCAAAAAGGGATACAAAGCGGTTTCTGACAGCGTAATGCAGAAGTAAAGAAGGACACAGAGTGAAGCTTCATCATCAATATCTCGTTAGGCCCCTGTTTCTGGTCTCGCTTGCGCTCGCTATTGCGTGCGCCAGTTTCGTCACGCGCCGGATGTCGGCGCAGACTGCGACCGGAGAACCTCCTCGAGATGAAGCGCAAGCAGCTGCGTCTCCGACACCAACGCCTCGTCCACGAGACGAGGTGCCCCAGGACTCTGACGAAGTCATCAAGGTAGAAACGAACCTTACGAGCATCTTCTTTACGGCGGCCGACAAGAACAAACGTTTTGTGAGCACGTTGAAGCCTGAAGACATTCGCGTTCTTGAAGACGGACAACCGCAACAGATCTTTACGTTTCAGCAGAATGTGGATCTTCCATTGTCGTTGGCTATTCTGATCGACACGAGTGCTTCGGAAGAACGAACGCTACCCGACCTGAAGGCCGCGGCCCAGGCATTCCTCGAGAATTTAATCCGACCTGCTAAAGACGAAGTTGCTGTGATTTCATTCACTGGTGAGACCACTCTTGAACAGTCGTTCACTGGCAGCGTCGAACGTTTGAGACGCGCAATTGATCGAGTGGAATTCGTGCCACCATCGGGTTATGTCGGCGGCGGGGTGGTTGTGAACGGCACGCCCCCGATCTCGGGCGTCGCCTGGGAGCTCGTGCCTGCGCTGGCGCTCTTGTGCGCATACGGCGCCTTCGAGGCCGTGCGCTATGTGCTCACGTTGTCGTCCATGGCGCAGGAGATGCGCGCGTTGTCCGACTATCAAGTGACGGCAACGCGCGCAGCCGAAGACGCCTTGCCGGAGACGGGCGCGAAATGAG
>Ga0207708_10000612_pt1 | contig 27409 bp, 28 predicted proteins | sample KBSK5101metaG_FD_184340 | JGI IMG/M metagenome (GOLD analysis project Ga0207708, IMG submission 184340) | Corn, switchgrass and miscanthus rhizosphere microbial communities from Kellogg Biological Station, Michigan, USA - KBS K5-10-1 metaG... | ecosystem: Host-associated > Plants > Roots >... | reverse complement strand
ACCGCGATCGCGTTGGAGAGCGCGTAGGCGATCTCCTGCACCGGCGTGGCCCCCGCCTCCTGCAGGTGGTAGGAGCAGATGTTGATCGGGTTCCACTTCGGGACGTGCTGCACCGTGTAGGCGATCATGTCCGCGATCAGCCGCATGGACGGGCCGGGCGGGAACGCGTAGGTGCCGCGGGACAGGTACTCCTTGAGGATGTCGTTCTGCGTCGTCCCCTGGAGCGCCTCGGGGTCGACGCCCTGCTCTTCGGCCACGACGATGTAGAGGGCCAGCAGCCAGGCGGCGGTGGCGTTGATCGTCATCGACGTGTTCATGACGTCGAGCGGGATGTCGTGGAGCAGGAAGCCCATGTCTCCGCGGTGGGCGATGGGCACCCCGACCTTGCCCACCTCGCCCTTGGCGAGCTCGTGGTCGGCGTCGTAGCCGGTCTGCGTCGGCAGGTCGAACGCGATCGACAGGCCCGTCTGGCCCTTGGCCAGGTTGCCCCGGTAGAGCTCGTTGGACCGTTTCGCGGTGGAGTGGCCCGCGTAGGTCCGCATCATCCACGGACGATCGGGCTCGGGCAGGCGCGTCGCCATGCCGGGAAGTCTATTTGGCCGCGTTCTTGCGTTCGTAGGCCCGGAACTGGCGCTGCACGAGCGGGACGAGGTCGCCCAGGGCGAGGTCCACGTCGGTCAGGTGCAGGCCCCACTGCGCGGTCGGCACGGCGTTGAGCATCGGCGCGCCGCCCAGCGGGCTGACCTGCATGACGTCGGCCCCGCCGGCGTCCACGCACTGGCTGTCGTAGAAGTACGGGGCGGACACCCAGGTCGTGGGGTACCCGTTCAGCGGCGGGATGCCGATCAGGGGGATCGCGAGTCCGAGCGTGGTGCCGGGGGCGAACGGGGCGGTGGGAGCGATCGTTCGGAGCGGCGCCGAGCCGCCGGCCAGGGCCGCGGGGTCGGTGCACAGGACCTCGTCGCCGGGAGTGGTCGAGCGGCCGAAGAGCGAGTCCGGCGGCACGGGGCCGTCGAAGGACGAGTAGGCGACCACGCAGGCGAATTGCCGCGGCGAGCGGCAGGCGGGGATGTGGTCGAAGTCGCCGCCGACGTCCCGCCCCTGGGGCACGAGGACGTTGCCGCCGAGCAGCACGGCGGAGATCAGGAGGTTGCGGACCTTCGGCTTGGGGTCGATCTCGGTTGCCACGAGCCGGCGCAGGATGATCGAGCCCTGGGAGTGGCCGAGCAGGACGACCGGCCTGCCGTCGTTGTCGTGCTTCAGGTAGTCGCGCCAGGCGTCGCGGACGTCGGTGTAGACGGTCGGGGGCACCGGGGTGTTGCTCGCGCTCCCGCCCCCCAGGCCAATGCCCTGCAGGGTCAGCTGGCGGTAGACCGGGGCGAACAGGCGGCAGTGCTGCGTGTAGCGCGCCGCCTGGTAGAGGACGATCGAGTTGATCTCAGGGTCGATGTCGAAGTTCGCCTGCTGCGTCTTCTGGTCGGAGACCGTCGGGTAGACGTAGAAGCAGTCGTACTTCGGGTGCTTGTCGCGCTTGGGCGTCGAGGTGCCGAGCACGTCGCCGGTGGGCGAGAGCGTCGTCGTCGTCAGCGGCGGCGTGCAGAAGGACGCGTTGGTCCCGGGCTTGCACAGCCAATGCGTCTTCGCGCTCGCGGTGGCGGCGAACCCCACCACCAACGCCGCCGTCACGAGCAGCAACGCGACCCCACGTCCTCGCATGGCGGGGCAGATTACTCGTCTTTTCACAGTCCGAGTGCAAAAACTGGCGCGTACGCGCCGGGCCGCCCAACGACGGGTAGCGTGTTGAGGATGCGCGAGATCGACCTGCACCATCTCGGCAACGACCGCGTGATCTGCTGCTGGCAGGCCGGCGACGTGCTCGTCGACCCCGGGCCCGAGTCCACGGTCTCCACGCTCATGGACGCGATCGGGGACCGCGCGCCGCACGCGCTGCTGCTCACCCACATCCACCTCGACCACGCCGGGGCGACCGGCGCGCTCGTACGCGCGTTCCCCGACCTGCGCGTCTACGTGCACGAGCTCGGCGCGCCGCACCTCATCGACCCGTCCAAGCTGCTGCGCAGCGCCGGGCGCCTCTACGGCGAGGACAACATGGACCGGATGTGGGGCGAGACGGTCCCGGTGCCGGAGGAGAACATCGCGATCCTGCGCGGCGGCGAGACCGTCGAGGGCTTCCGCGTCGCCTACGCGCCCGGGCACGCCTCGCACCACGTCGCCTACCTGCACGAGGACTCGGGCTGGGCCTTCACCGGCGACGTCGCCGGCGTGCGCATCGCCCGCGACCAGCCCATCGTGCCGCCCACGCCGCCGCCCGACATCGACGTCGAGGCATGGCTGCAGTCGATCGACACCGTGCAGGCGTGGGACCCGGCGGCGCTTGCGCTCACCCACTTCGGCGCCTACGAGGACGTCGCGGCGCACCTCGACAGCCTGCGCGCGGCGCTGCGCAAGCAGGCCGACTGGGTGCGCGACCTCGACGAGCCCGAGTTCCGCGCGCGCCGGCGCGCATGGGTGGACGACGCGCCGGTCTACGAGCAGGCAGCGCCGTCGGACCAGATGTGGCAGGGCCTCGAGCGCTACTGGCGCAAGCGGGCCGAGCGTGACGCGGCGTGAGCGACGCGGACGTCATCGAGGTCCCGCGCGTCCGCGACCCCGGCTCGGGCGTCGGCGGCGGCTGGCGCGTGATCGTGCTCAACGACGACCACAACACGTTCACCCATGTCGCCAACACGCTGGCCCGCTACATCCCCGGGGTGACCGTGGACAAGGGCTTCGCCATCGCCGACCGCATCCACACCACCGGCCAGGCGATCGTCTGGTCGGGGGCCAAGGAGCCCGCCGAGCTCTACTGGGAGCAGCTCAGCGACGCCGGCCTGACCATGGCGCCGCTCGAGCAGGGCTGAAAAGTATGTGAGTGACACATATACTTTTGGCCGTGGCCTCCACGGTCGAGCCCCCGCTGCGCACCTGCCGGACGTGCGGCAACGTCGAGCGCAACATCCACTACCGCTGCACGAACTGCGGCCGGGACTACGCCGCCCACCCCCCGCGCTTCTCGCGCCGGGCCAAGGGCATCACGGCGATCGCGGTCGGGGTGCTGGTGGTGGCGGCGCTGGCCGTCGCGATCCCCCTCCTGATCAGCAGCAAGGACCGCAGCCAGTCCGAGCAGGCGGCCGCCGACCGCGCGGCCGCTCGGCGCTCGGCTGCGCAGCTGCGCGCCGAGGAGCGCCCCGTGGCCGGTCGCCTGACCGTGACGCCGGACCGGGCGGGCGCGCCGGCTGCGCAGCGGCTGCGTGACCGCCGCGCCCAGGTGGTTGCCCTCCAGACGGCGATCACCCGCGACGCCCGCGGTCGGATCGCCGACGGTCGCCTGAAGGGCCCGCTCCAGGAGACGCTGTGCAGCAACATCCAGCGCGGCATCGCGCACGGCGACGAGACGACGCTGGGCATCCGGATCGGTCGCTACGACTGCGTCGCTTCCCAGCGGGCGGTGATCAAGCAGGGCAAGGTGGTCGGCCACCTCGGCTACGACTACTTCGGCTCGCTCGACTTCGCCACCGGGGCCTACGTGATCTGCCAGGGCACCCCCAACCAGTCCGAAGCCGGACGCGCCCTGGCCGTGGCGCTGCTCCCGCGCGCGTGCCTGAACACGCACGGCCAGCGCCTGAAGGGCGGGTTCATCTCCGACCCGCGCGACAACAGCCAGCCGCTGCCGATGCTCGCGGCGGCCGGATGAGCGACCTGCGCGCCGCCAACCTCGCCGGGTCCGGCGCGCTGGCCATCGCCGACAGGATGCGGACGGCGGTGGCGGAGGCGGCGGGCCTCGAGGGGTCGGGGCCCGCCGCCCTCGTCGCGCTGGACCTCTACGGCGAGGGCGACGGCGTCGACACCCTGGCCCGCGCGCTGTCGCTGACCCACTCGGGCGCCGTGCGCCTGGTCGACCAGCTCGTCGCGCGCGGGCTCGTGCGCCGCGAGCCCAGCCCGCGCGACCGCCGCGCCGTGGCGCTGCGGCTCACGCCGGCCGGGCGGCGCGCGGCGGAGCGCGTGGCGGTGGCCCGCCACGCCGCGCTGGCCGACCTGCTGGCGCCGCTGAGCCCGTCCGAGCGCGAGCGCCTCGGCGACCTGCTGGGCCGCGTGGTCGCCGGCCTGACCCACGGGGTCGAGGACGCGCGCCGCGTGTGCCGCCTGTGCGACGCCGACGCGTGCGGGCATCCGGACCGCTGCCCGGTCACCCTCGCAGCGCACTGACCCCCGGCCCTACTCGCGCCGGAAGCCGGTCCCCGCCGCAACCGCGTCGAGCGGGCTCGGCGGCAGCCCGTCGGCCGGGTGCTCGTCGTTGTACGGCGTGGGGGCGACGTCGTTGGGCGTGTCGGGGTGGAAGAGCGACGCCAGCAGCTCGATCTGCCCGCGCGCCACGCCCAGCTCGCCCATCCCGCCCCCGTACATGCGGATCCCGTTGGCGTCGCAGTGGGCGTAGAGCGCGAGCAGCGGCTGGATGCCGCCGATGCGCGAGGGCTTGACGTTGATGGTCTTCGGCGGGATGGCGACCGCGTCGAGGTCGGCGACCGAGCGGATCGGCGCGTCGTAGGAGACGCGGTCGGCGTGCGGCGCCAGCACCTCGGCGATCCCCGGCTCGTCGTGCGGGTCCTCGAGGATGGCGTCGGGGAAGAGCTCGACCACGTGCTCGTAGAGCGGCACGAGCGCGTCGGGCTGCTTGACCTCGAGCCCGTACTGGCCCTTGAAGTCGATCGTGTCGACGGCGCCGGTGCCCGCGACCTCCTCGAGCAGGTCGCGCGACCACGTCGGCTCGGCGTCGAGCTTGAAGCGCAGGTGCGGGTAGCGGTCCAGGCGCTCGCGCAGGGTGGCGAACTGCGGCGGGTCGCCCAGGCCGAAGGAGTTGACGAACCGCACCGGGCGCGGCGCGCGCCCGAGCGCGTCGGCGATCGACGTTCCCGCCTGCCGCAGCGCGAGGTCCAGCGCCGCCGACTCGTAGGCCCAGTTGCGCCAGTTGTGGGCGAGGTCCCACGGCGGCTCCTCGGTCCACTGCTCGACCCCGGCCAGGTGGGCGCAGAAGCTGCCGAGCGTCCATTCGCCCGCCAGCGGCAGCTCGGGCGCGGCGCTGCCCTCGGGCAGGTACGTCGTGATGTCCTCGCCCAGGCCGGTCTCCCCGCCGCCCTGCAGGCGCACGAGGTCGGTGCCCCGGTCGTGCCCGAACGCGGGCTCGCCCTGCAGGCGCTGCAGCGCGTAGCCCTCGACGACGAGGGGAAGCTCGGCGAGCGCTTCCCACACGGGGCTAGACGTCCAGCTCGACCGAGTCGTGCTCGAGCGCGCCCGACGCGATCTCGTGCGCAGGGGCGTACACGACCGGCACCTGGTACCAGCCCGCGTGCTCGGCCCGCCAGCGCGAGAACTCCGGCCCGTACCAGTACTGCTCCCACACGAGCTTCGTCGGGACCGCGGTCCAGTGGAAGAACTTGTAGAGGTCGTCGTGGGACTGGTAGACGTGGTAGCTCGTGGCCCCGTAGCGCAGCGCCACCGGCGCGATCTCCAGGAGCGCCGCCGCGAACTGCTTGCTGCGGAACAGCGTCGCGTACCACGGGAGCAACATCGTGTACGGCCCGGACTCGGCCATCAGGCCCCGACCTCGGCGTGGATGCCGCCGACGCCCTCGACGTTGCGGCCCTGGCCTTCCTCGGTCGCGCCGACCAGGATGGCGATCTTGCCCAGGTGCTTGTTGTCCTTCATGAGCTGATGCGCCTCGCCGACCCCCTCGAAGCCCATCGTACGCCAGAGCACGGGGCGGATCTTGCCCTGGTCGATGAGCTCGTTGGCCTTGTTGCACTCGTACGCGTTGGCGAAGTGCGAGCCGAGGATCTCCTTCTGGCGCATCCACAGGTAGCGCACGTCGAAGTCGAGGTTGTAGCCCGTCGTGCCGGCGCAGATGACGACCTTGCCGAACGGCTTGACCGCCAGCACCGAGGTCGGGAACGTCGCCTGGCCCACGTGCTCGAAGACGATGTCGGGCGGCGCGCCCAGGAGCTCGGACACGCGCTTGGCGAAGCGGCGCGACTCCTTGAAGCGGGCCTTCTCCTCGTCCGGCGTCTCCCTGCCCGTGCGCATCATCCCCGCGAACTCGTTGCGGTCGATGTAGTCGCGGGCGCCGAGCTTCTGGATCAGCTCGCCCTTCTCCGGTGAGGAGACCACCCCAACCGACTCGGCGCCGGCCATCGCGCACAGCTGGGTGGCGAACACGCCGAGGCCGCCGGCAGCGCCCCACACGAGCACGCGGTCGCCGCCCTGCAGGTTGCAGCGCGTGAACAGCATGCGGTAGGCGGTGAAGTAGGTGAGGCCGTAGGAGGCGGCCTCGTCCCAGCTCAGCGCCGCCGGCTTGGGCAGCAGCTGCTGGGCCTGGACCTTGGTGAACTGGGCGAAGCTGCCCCACGTCGTCTCGTAGCCCCAGATCATCTGCGAGGGCGCGGCGAGCGGGTCGAGGCCGTGCACCTCGGGGTCCTCGTAGGAGGCCATGTTGCAGTGGATGACGACCTCGTCGCCGGCCTTCCAGCGCGTCACGCCGGGGCCGACCTTCCAGACGATGCCGGACGCGTCCGAGCCGCCGATGTGGTGGCCGTACTCGGGGTGGTCCCCGTAGCCCATCACGGAGACCGGCTTGCCCATGGCCGCCCACACGTTGTTGTAGTTCACGCCTGCCGCCATCACCCGCACGATCACCTCGAAGGCGCCGGGCTCGGGGACCTCGATCTCCTCGAGCTGGAAGGCGTCGGTCGGCTCCCCGAAGCGCTCCTCGCGGATGACCCAGGCGGTCATCGTCGGCGGCAGCTCACCGGGCTCGGTCGGGACTTCGGAAACGCGGCTGATGTCAATCGTCATAGGGCGCGGAAGGCTACAACCGGCTACAACCAGTGACGCCCGCGGAAGAACGCGAAGAGGATCGCGCAGGACACCACCAGGGCGCCGACCCCGAGGCCCCAGAACGCCAAGGGCGTGTCGATCCGCTGCACCAACCATCCGAAGTTCTGTCCGAAGAAGCCGGTGACGAAGGTCAAGGGCAGGAAGACGGTGGCGATGATCGTCAGCTGCTTCATGACGTCGTTGGTGCGGTTGGACACGCTGGAGAGGTAGACGTCCATGGCGCTGGAGAGCACGTCGCGGTAGCTGTCGATCTGCTCGGAGATGCGGGTCAGGTGGTCCCAGATGTCGCGGAAGTAGTTGTGCGACCCCTTCTGTAGCCCGGGCAGCTCCTCGAGCGCGTCCGAGCGCGTGGAGAAGATGTCGCGCATCGGGCCGACCACGCGCCGCAGGGCGAGCAGCTCGCGCTTGAGCCCGAACATGCGCTCGACCTGTTCGTGCTGGGCGCCGACGGTGATCTCGTTCTCGACCGCGTCGATCTCGTTGTCGATGGCGTCGAGAACGGGGAAGTAGGTGTCGGTGAGCCCGTCCAGGATCATGTAGACGAGGCCCTGCTCGGAGTCGGGCTGGCGCCGCTGGGCGCGCTCGCGGATCACCGCCAGTTCGGCGCAGCCGCGGTGGATGGTCACCACGTAGCCGCCGTGCACGTAGATGTGGACCTCGAGGGGCTCGGCGTCCAGGGGATTGCTTGTCGGGCGGACCCCGTAGAACACGAGCAGGATGTGGTCGGCGTAGTCGTCGAGCTTGGGCCGCTGGTTCCACTCGCGCGTGTCCTCGACCGCGAGCGGGTGCCACCCGAGCTCGTCGGAGATCGCCTCCAGCGCGGCCTCGTCCGGCGAGTCGAGGTCGAGCCAGAAGAACTCGTCGCGGGCGCGGAGGTCGGCGATCTCGTCGTGGTGGTACTCGGAGAGCTCGCGCACCGCCGCGGACGGTAGCCGCGGCGGTGGACGAGTTCACGGGGTGGGTCAGGCGCGAGCGGGCTCGGTCTGCAGCTGGGCCGCCTCGGCCTCCTCGACCGCGGGGCTGAGCGCGGAGGCGTCGAGGACGACGCCCTCGTCGGGCGCCGGCGCGTGCTTCGCGATCAGCATCCACGCGAGCACGGCGCCGAGCAGGGCCATCCCGGCCGCGACGACGAGCGCGGAGCCCAGGCCGTCGACGTAGGCCAGGTTCATGGCCTTCTCGACCGTGGCCGGCACGTGCGCGCCGCCGCCGGCGCCGAGGGCGTCGGAGAGCTTGTCGAGCTGGCCCGACGTGGCGTGCGGTAGCAGCGCCTCGAGCTTGTTGTGCCCGATCGCGCTGACCATGGCGCCGATCACGGCGACGCCGAGCGTGCCCCCGACCATGCGCGTCATGGACAGCACGCCGGAGGCGGCGCCGGCCTTGCTCGGGTCGACGGCGTTCATGGCCGCGGTGCTCATCGGCGACATCACGAACGCGATGCCGATGCCCATCAGCACGAAGGCCGGGAGCAGGAACAGGTACGAGGTGTCGACCTGGATGAACGACTGCCAGAACAGCGCCACGGCGACCGTGACGAGGCCGAGCACGAGCAGCGGCCGCGGCCCGACGCGATCCGACAGCCGGCCCGCGACCGGGCCGAGCGCCATCACGACCAGCGTGGTGGGCAGGAAGCGCACGCCGGCCTCGAGCGGCGAGTAGCCGAGCACGTTCTGCATGTACAGCGCGATGAACAGGAACATCCCGAACATCGCGAACGTGACCAGGAACGCGACCAGGTTGGCGCCCAGGAAGGTGCGCGAGCGGAAGTGGCTGAAGTCGAGCATCGGGTTCTTGACCCGGCGCTCGGTGAGCACGAACGCGATCACGGAGCCGACCGCCACCGCGAGCAGCCCCAGGACGCCGAACGAGTCCCAGCCCCACGCGTTGCCCTCGACGAGCGCGAGCACGAGCGCGCCCACGCCGGCGCCGAGGGTCAGCACGCCGGGGATGTCCACGGAGCGCTCGGCGGACTCGTCGCGCGACTCGTGCGCGGCCCACAGCGTGATGACCACGGCCAGGGCGGCGACGGGGACGTTGATGAAGAAGATCGCCTGCCAGCTCAGGTGCTCGACCATCCAGCCGCCGACCAGCGGCCCGATGGCCAGCGCGATCGCGCTGACGCCGGCCCAGGTCCCGATCGCGCGCCCGCGCTCGTGGGCTGGGAACGCGTTGGAGATGATCGACAGCGTCGCGGGCATCATGAACGCGGCGCCGATGCCCTGGATGGCGCGGCCGGCGATGAGCCAGGTGTCGCTGGGGGAGAAGCCGATCGCCGCGCTGGAGAGCGCGAAGGTGATGACGCCGAACAGGAACATCCGGCGACGGCCGAAGATGTCGCCCAGGCGGCCGCCGGTGACCAGCAGCACGGCGAAGGTCAGGGTGTACGCGTTGATCGTCCACTCGAGCGCGGAGAGGCTCGTGTGGAGGTCGCGCTGGATCGAGGGCAGCGCGACGTTCACGACCGTGTTGTCGAGCATGATCATGAACAGCGCGAAGCACATGGCGCCGAGCGTCCACCAGCGGCGGTTGGACGCGCTCGGCGCAAGGGAGCGGATCTTCTCGGTCATCTCGTGGTCCTCTTGGGGATGCAAGCGGCGACCTCTTCACGCGACACGATGGGCGCGAGCGCGCGGGCAAGGTTCTCCTGCTCTTGGGTGGTCAAGGTTGCGATGAAGGTCTCGATGCCGGCGAGGCGCGCCGCGCTCAGGCTGGCGACGACCGCTTCGCCGGTCTCGGTGATGGCGATTTGCTTCTGGCGCCGGTCCTCGTCGTCCTCGCGGCGCACCACCATGTCGCGGCGGTGCAGCCCGTCGACGGCGCGGCTGGCGGCGGGAAGCGACAGCACCAGATGCTCGGCGAGGTCCTTGAGCGGCTGCTCGCCGTCGCGCGAGAGCACCATCAGCAGCTTCAGCTGGCTGAGGGAGAGCTCGAGCTCGCCGACCATGCGGAAGAAGTCCTCGCCCGAGCTCTTCTGAGCGAAGCCGAGGAACGCCATGACGCTGTCGGCCAGGCCGACGACGTCGGCCGCAAGCTCTTGCGTGCGCGAAGTCGTTGATTGCATGCATGCAAGTATTGCAAGCAAAGGCAAGATTGCAAGGGCGTGTGATGCCCGTCACATGCCGTTCTCGACGCGAGCGCAAAACGCCTCGCGAATGGCGCTCTGAACGCCACGCGGCCGACCGTCACGTCACACGCGCAGGTCGTAGCTGCCCGCGTCCTCCTCCACGAAGCGCAGCAGCGCCTCGCCCTCCCGCTCCAAGGCGCTGACATCCGGCCGGCGCAGCTTCCCGAACGGCTCCAGCGCCAGCGTCGCCTTCTTGCCCTTGCGCTCGCTCTTCCACGTGCCCGCGACGCGGCCGTCGAGCAGGAACGTGGCCTTGACGCGCAGGTTCTTGGTGACTACGCGTGGGCGGTGCTGCTCGTCGAGCAGGCGCGTGCGGTCGGCGTGGGCGAGCACGAGGTTGTCGAACTCGGGCAGGAAGCGGACCGGGACGGGCGCGTCGGCGTCGGGGCGGGGCGCGTCGGGCAGGTCGTACAGCGTGCGCCCTTTGGACCCGTCGAAGCGCTCGAGGTCGTCCATCCCCTCGAGCACGTCGCCCAGCGCGCGCAGCCCCGACCAGGTCTGGACGTCGGCGGCGCTGGCGGGCCCGAATGCGGCCAGGTAGCGGCGGACGAGCGTCGCGGGCTTCGCGGCCTTGTTGGCCTTGGCGAGCTCGAAGCGCGCGTCGCGCGGAAAGCCCCAGCGGTCGTCGGTCGGGACCATCGTGAGCGGCAACTGGGTGCGGGCCGCGTAGCCGAGCCCGCGCTCGTTGGCGTCGGGGAACTGCTCGGACAGCGCGGCGCGCAGCGCATTGAACGTGCGCGGCTCCTGCTCCAGCAGCTTCCGCGCGGCGGGGAGCACCGCGTCGACGTCGACGCCCTCGCGGCGGCGCTTGTCAACGCCGGCGTAGGCGGCGGAGAGCACCGGCTGCACCGCGGGGCGGAAGGCGCGGTAGTCCTTGGCGCTGACCGTGTGCAGGGTCGCGCGCATGAGCAGGCCGCGCACGACCTTGCCGGCGGTCAGCGCCTCGACGAGGTCCTCGCGCGCGAAGCCCTCCACGCGCGACCATAGCCCGACGAACGGCGGGCGCGCCTCCTGGGCCTGCAGGCCGGCGAGCCGCTCGATCGCCGCGACGGGCGAAATCGCCGCGCGCTCGAGCAGAAGCTGGCGCGCGAGCGTGGCCCGGCTGAGCTGTGCCGCGTCGAGCTTCAGGGCTGCAGCAGTTCGTTCTGCGAGCTTCCGCGCTTGCCGCCGACCGCGATGGTCGCGGGCGCGATGTGGTCGTCGCCGGCGCGAAGCTGGTAGTTGCCCTGGGTCATGTCGACTTGCAGCTGGGCGGTGCCGCCCTGGGCGACGATCGGCCCGGTCGACTGCTTGATGCCGGACCTCTCGTTCAGCGCGCTCGTCTCCAGGGTCACGTCCTGCTGCTGCGAGGTCTGGTTGGTGATGATGAGGACGATGGGCCCGGCGCCGAAGCCGGTGGGGGACACCGACACGCGCTTGGTGGACACGTTGGCGGTGACGTTGATCGGCTCGGGAGGGCGCAGCGTGTTCTTGTAGCTGTTGTCGGCCCCGCAGCCGCTCAGCGCGACCAGCGCGCCGAGGCTGGCGAGCGCGTACAGGCGCACCCGGAGCGTCGTGTAACCGAGCAACCTCTCCATCCCGGAATGTAGGAGCCTAATGCTCAGCGGATGTGCGCGTCTCACCGCTGCCGCTGACGACCTCGGCGCGCTGCGCGTCGAGCTCGTGCAGCTTGCGCTGCAGTCGCTCCCACGAGCGGTCCTCGGCGTCGTCGTAGTCGCGACCCGCGAGGTCCCGCAGGCTGTCGCGGTAGGCCCCCCACGCGCGCGCCGTGCGATCGTCGAGCTCCTTGAGCTTACGAGCCTGGATGCGGTTGGGCGTGAAGGTCGGCATGCCGCGCCTCCTGAGAGCGGGTAGGTGCAAGAGACTACCCGCCACGTCCGACGCGAGCGCTATCTCGTGTCGGGTGAAGGACGCGCACCTGGCCGGTATGGAGTTCGTCGCCGTCGACACGGAGACCAACGGCCGCGCGGGCGAGGCGTGCGAGCTGACCGAGGTTGGCGCAGTGCTCGTGGGGGGTGGCGAGCTGCACGATCGCTACGAGTCACTGGTGGCGACGCGGGAGCGCCTCGGCCGCGCCATCCAGCGCTTCACCGGCATCACGCAGGCGATGCTCGACGACGCGCCGTCGCCCGAGGACGTCCTGCCCGACCTCGCCGAGCTCCTGCGCGGGCGCGTGATGGTGGCGCACTCGGCCTCGTTCGACCGCCGCGTGCTGCGCGCCGCCTTCGCGCGCGCCCAGGTCGAGTGGCCCGACCCGCCGGTCCTCTGCACCGTGGCGCTGGCCCGCCGCTTCGCGCCGCTGCACCATCACCGCGCGCTGGCGCCGCTGGCCGCCGCGCTGGGCATCGAGGTCGACGTCGTGCACCGGGCGCTGCCCGACGCCGAGACCTGCGCGCGCGTGTTCTGCGCGCTGTGGCCGAAGCTGTGCGCGCATGCGCAGACCGTGTCGGAGGCGATCGCGGTGACCGAGCCCCGCCGGCGGCGCCGCGCGCCGCGCACGCGCATCCCCATGCGCGGCGTGCAGCGCGTCGACGTCTCGCACCTGCCGCACGAGCCCGGCGTCTACCTCTTCCGCGACGGGCGCGGGCGCGTGCTCTACGTCGGCAAGTCGGTGTCGCTGCGCTCGCGCGCGCGCTCGCACTTCACCGCCGCCGACGGCGAGCTGCCCGAGTGGACGGGCCAGGCCGCCAGCGTCGATTACCAGGTGACCGCGTCCGAGCTCGGCGCGCTCGTGCTCGAGAACCGGCTCATCAAGCGCGAGCGCCCGCCCGGCAACCGCGCGCTCAAGCGCGACGACCGCTTCGCCTACCTGCGCTGCCGGCTCGACATCGCCTTCCCGATCCTCGAGGTGGCGACCGAGCCCGCGCCCGGCCGCGCGGTCAACGTCGGGCCGTTGCGCGGCCGGCGCGCGACCGGCGAGCTGGTGGAGCAGCTCAACTCGCTCTTCCAACTGCGCCACTGCGGGCGCAAGCTGCGCATCCGCCCGTGGGCGTCGGCCTACGGGCAGATGGGCCGCTGCCTGTCGCCCTGCCTGGGCGACCTCGATCCCAACGCGTACCGGCGCCGGCTCGACGAGGCGCTGGGCCTGTTCACGGGCGCGGGCGAGGGCGGCGCGCGCCTGCTCGACCACGTCGACGAGCAGATGCGCGCGGCGGCGCGGGAGCACCGCTACGAGCGCGCGGCGTGGCTGCGCCGCCGCCACGAGCGGCTGGAGGACCTGCTCGGACGCCTGGGCGGCGTGCTGCGCGCGACGCACGCGCGCTCGCGCCTCGTGCTCGCGCCGCACCCGCACGGCGCCCACCGCTGGGACGCCCTGTGGCTGGTCGCTGGGCGTGTGGCGGACTGGGGCGCAATGCCCGACCGCGACGAGCTGCGCCGGCGCACGCGGGCGGCGCTGACCACCGCGCCCGAGGGACGCGTGGGCGACCCGTCCAGCGGCGCCTTCGTCCCGCCCGACGAGGTCGACGAGGTGCGCATCGTCGCCGGCTGGCTGGCCGCGCACGAGGACGTGCCCGTGCTCGACCTCGACGACGAGCCCGCGCCCGACGCGCTCGCCGGCTTCGTGACCTCGGCGCGCGCCGCGGCGTGAGCCTGGGCACGCTCAACCACGGCGACCGCTGCTTCGGCTGCGGACCCGGACACCCGTGCGGGCTGCGGCTCGCCTACGAGCGCGCGGGTGAGCGCATCCGCGCGCGCTTCGCGTTCCGCCCCGAGCACGAGGGGCCACCCGGGCGCGCGCACGGCGGCCTCGTCGCGCTGGCCCTGGACGACGCGATGTCGATGCCGCTGCACTCGAGCGGGACCTTCGCGGTTACCGCGCGCCTGGAGCTCGACCTGCGCGCGGCGGCGCCGATCGGGCCGCCGCTCGTCGTCGAGGCCTGGGTGGACGCGCGTGCGGGCCGCCGCTACGACCTGCGCGGCGAGCTGCGGGAGGACGACCGCGTGCTCGCCTCCGCGCGCGCGGTCTACGTCGAGCTCGAGGCGCCCAGCGAGCTCTGACAGCCCGGGCACAACCCGACGATCGGGAAGTGCGCGAAGCTCGCGCGGTAGCCGAAGGCGGCGGTGATGGCCTCGCGCGCGGCGTCGAGCGCGGTCGGGTCGACGGCGCGGTAGTCGCCGCAGCGCTCGCAGGTCAGCCACTCGCACTCCCCGTCGTGGTTGAGCGCGTACAGGCCGGGCCCGTGCCCGAGGTGCACGTGACTGACGAGCCCGACCTGCTCCAGCGTCTCGAGGTTGCGGTAGACCGAGGCGAGATCGGAGCGCGGCACGCGCCCTCCGATCCCGCCCGCGATCTGGTCGGCCGACATCGGACCGTCGGCCGCGAACAGCGCCTCGAGGACCAGGCGCCGCGCGGCCGACGCGCGCCGGCCAGAGGCGCGAAGCGCCTCGACGGCGGCCTCGGGCGATGCCACCGCCGAGGACGTCTGCGTCAGGATCGCTCGCGTACGCTCCATCGCTCCTCGATGCGGCGCGTTCTCCAGACCGTGTAGGCCAGGGCCCACGTGACCACGAACGCGCCGACGACGACGTACCCGAGCGTCCCGAAGTTCAGGCCGCCCAACCAGTCCCAGAACCCGCCGCGGAGGTCGAGCTTCTCGACCGCGACCTGCAGCAGCTCGACCATGCCGATGGCCAGGGCCACCGCCACCGACAGCGCGGTGACGGTGATGTTGTAGAAGACCTTGCGGGCCGGGCTCGAGAAGGCCCAGCCGTAGGCCTTGGACATGAACACGCCGTCCGCGGTGTCCATGAGCGACATGCCGGCGGCGAACAGCACCGGCAGCGCGATGATGGCCAGCACGGGCGTGCCGCCGCCGGCCGCGCCGGCGGTCAGCGCGAGCAGGCCGACCTCGCTGGCGGTGTCGAACCCGAGCCCGAAGAGGACGCCCAGCGGGTACAGGTGCCAGCTCTTGGTGATGAGCCGGAACGCCTTGCCCAGGAACGCGCGGTTCATCAGTCCGCGGTCCATCAGCCGCTGCTCGAGGCGCTCCTCGTCGTAGGTGCCCTTCTTCATGTCGCGGGAGATGCGGATCACGTCGACGAGCACGAGCAGGTTGAGCACGCCGATGATGAGCAGGAACGTGCCCGAGACGCTGGCGCCGATGACCCCGCCGACCTCGGCAAAGCCGGGGATGTCGGCCTTGATGGCGGTCGCGGCCAGCGCCAGCCCGACGGCCAGCGCGAACACGATCGTCGAGTGCCCGAGCGAGAAGAAGAAGCCGGTGCCGAGCGGGCGCTGGCCCTGCTGGCGCAGCTTGCGCGTCGTGTTGTCGATCGCGGCGATGTGATCGGCGTCGAAGGCGTGGCGCAGGCCGAAGGTGTAGGCGAGCGTGCCGAGCCCGACGAGCACCGGCTTGGAGGCGGCGAAGTACAGGAGCAGGCCCCAGCCGACGACGTGCAGTCCGACGACCGCTCCTCCGAAGCCGGCCAGCCGCCGCCACTCTCCCGGCGAGAACGCTTTGCGAACTCGAGTCACCTCGACCTCTCCTTCGTTTCAAACGTGACGTTGGATCACGCGACTTGCGGCAGGGCCTTCACGGTCATGACGACGCCGATGGCGACGATGGCCAGGGCGGACAGCGCGGGCACCAGCGCGGTCACGCCGGCGGGGATGCGCAGCCGCCCGGTCAGGCGCTTGGCGTAGACGACGAGCAGCCCGAGGCCGGTCAGCGTCGCCGCCAGCCCGAGCGAGAACACGACGATGAGCCCGATCCCGAGCGGGATCTGGTGCGAGGCCAGCGCCGCGAGCAGCACCACCAGCGCCGACGGGCAGGGCAGGATCCCGGCCGAGGCGCCGAGCGCGAGGATGGTCTTCTTCGACGGCGCCTCGTCGTGGTGGTGGTGATGATGATGGTGGTCGTGGTCGTGGTCGTGGTCGTGGTCGTGCGTGCCCCCGCGCCCCCGCGCGCGCAAGCGCGAGCGCAGCACGGTGACGCCGATCCCCAGCACGAGCAAGGCCGAGACCAGGCTCAGCCATGGGTAGAGCTGCTCGGGGAGGATGAACTGGGCCAGCAGCAGCGCCACCAGGCCGAGGGCGAAGACGCCCAGCGTGTGCGCGACGGTCACCGTTGCGCCGAGGCCGACCGCGTGCCGGGCCGTGCCGCGCGTGCCCACGAGGTAGGCGGCGACCATGGTCTTGCCGTGGCCGGGCGAGAGCGCGTGCACCGCGCCCCACGCGAACGCGGCGAGGATGAGCAGGAGCAGGGCGCCCTTGCCCGCGGCCGCATCGGCGAACACGCCGGCGAAGCCGTCGCCCGAGCGGTCGGTCGTCGTCTCGCCGCCCACCGCCTTGGGCGCCGTCAGCGTGCCCGTGCCCGGGGCCACCGCGAACGTCGCGGTGCGCTCGGCCAGCGGGCTGGAGAGCATGTCCTTCGGGTAGTGGCGCAGGCCGCCGGTGGGGTCGCCCGAGGGCGCCGACGAGTGCACCGCGGTCCCCTTGCCCGGCGCGGCCACGACCGCCTTCCAGCCCACGCGATCGGGAAACGTCTCGTCGTCGACCTGCACCCGGTGCGGGTCGTGCACGGCCGCGGTCAGCGGCAGCTCCATGCGGGTGAGCGGCAGGCCGCCCTGGCCCGGCGGCGCCGAGAGCCGCCCCTTGCCCTGCACGAGCGCGATCGGGCGCCCGTCCACGCTGACGTGCAGCGCGCGCGCCACCTCCGCCTGCTTGCGCGCGAGCACCGTGGCGCGCGGGAGGTCGCGCTCCTGGAAGGTGGGGATCTCGGCCTGGTCGAGCGTGTAGCCGAGGTCGATGCGGTCGCTGGAGACCCGCACCGTGACCAGGTGGTTGACGGAGAAGTTGCCCAGCGGGTGGGCGCCGGCGGTTGCCGCCGGCACCAGCAGCGCCAGCGCCAGTCCAGCGACGATGAGGGCGCGCCTCATCGCAGCGCCGCCTGCGCCCGCGGCGCGTACAGGGGCGAGAAGCGCGGGTTGTGGGCCAGCGCCCGGCGCAGCCATGCGTCGGCCAGCGCCGTGTGCCCGGCCGCTCGCGCCGCCATCCCGGCGTGGTAGAGGAAGGTCGGGTCGACCGAGCCCAGGCGCAACGCGCGCCGCGCCCACCGCAGCCCGGCCTGCGCCTGGCCGGCGCGGGTCAGGGCCCAGCCCAGGGAGTCAGCCGAGCGCACGCTGGGCGCCTGCGCCCACGCCCGCTGCGCCAGCGTGACGGCGCGGGCCGGGCTGCCGTGGTTGGCCTCGAACAGGGCCAGGTCGACGTCGGTGTTGACGCCGCTGGCCTGCAGCAGCTTCTCCTCGGCGCCGACCAGCGCAAGGTCGCGCCGCGCGGCGGCGGGGCGCCCGGCCGCCTGCTCGGTCTCGCCGAGCTGGACGACGTACTGGGGCAGGGGCAGCCGGGCGACCGCGCCGCGCAGGCGCCGGATCGCCGGCTCCCAGCGGCGACCGGCCGCGTCGACCGAGGCCAGTCCGGCGCTGGCGGGCACGTAGCGCGGGAAGCGCGCGAGCGCCTGCTCATACGCGGCCCGGGCGGCGCGCAGGTCGCCGGCCTCGAAGAGCAGGTTGCCGAGCAGCGTCTGGACGTAGGCGACGTTCTCGGGCGCGCCGCCGCCGGAGGAGACCGCCAGGCGCATCGCGTAGAGCGCGCCGGGCAGGTCGCCGTGCAGCTCGCGCAGGTAGGAGACGCGCGCGTAGGAGGCCAGGTTGGGCTGCAGGTCGACCATGCGCTGCAGCGTGCGCGCGGCGGCGCCGTAGCGGCCGAGCTCGACCTGGGCGTCGACGATGACGCCGAGCGGGCGGGCCAGGCCGGGGGCGACGCGGTGGGCCGCGAGCCCGTAGCGGAGGCCGCCGAGGAAGTTGTGGCGCGCGAGCGCGAGGGTGCCGGTGCCAACCAGGCCCTCGAAGCCCTCGGGCTTGAGCGCGAGCGCGCGGCGCAGGACGCCGTCGGCGCGCGTGTAGTAGGACGCGTCGCCGGTCTCGCGCACCTTCTGCAGGTAGGTCTCGCCCAGCTCGGCCCACAGGTCGGGCTGCGTCGGCGCCTCGCGCACCTGCGTCTGCAGCTGGCGGATCTGCCCGTCCGTGGTCCGGGCCGGCGCGGCCCCGTCGAGCTGTCGCTCGGGGGCCGGGCCGGAGCCGGAGTTGACCAGCGAGAGGACGGCGAAGGTGGCGACGAACGCCATCGCTGCTGCTGCGAGTACCAGCAGCCCGGCTCGATGCCGTCGCGTCGCCACCATGGGAATCGCCTCCTTCGCCTACGAGCCCGACGGCACGGGGGCCGGGACCGGGTCGTGGGTCGGCTCGTTGCGCTTCGGCTGCGAGTCGAGGCCCGACGTGGGCGACGCGAGGTACGGGAACGAGTCCAGGAACGGCTTGTCGTTCTGGTCCACGCCATCGCCGAGGGGCAGGTCGTTGCCGATCAGCGCGCCGCCAACCACGCGCTCCTCGATGTCGACCACGTCGTCGGTCAGACGCCGGCCGTCAGGGAACCCGGCGAGGTCGCCGCCGAGGACGCCGAACCGGCTCGGGTTCTGCGCCGGAGGCACACCCAGGTTCAGCTTGAGCGTGTCGGCCGCTGCCGGGTTGGGCGCGATCTGCGTCTTGCCCGGGATCCCCGTCAGCAGGGCCGTGACGATGTCCGTCCGCCCGGTCTCCTTGATGTTGGGGTTGAGCTGCGGGTACAGGGCGTTGATGAGCCTCGCCAGCTCGGGGTTCAGGACGAACTGCCCGAAGTTCTTCGCGTCGTCAGCGGGCTGCGTCGCGTTGAACTGGTCCTTCAGGCCGAGCGGGATGACGACTTCGTTGATGAGCGGGTTGCCCAAGCGGCTGACCTGGATGAAGTCATGCTTGTTGCCCTTGCTCGGGTCGCCGTTCTGCGCCTTCCGGCCCTTGTGGCCCTTCTGGTTCTTGACGCCCTTGCCGGCCTTGGCGACCGCGGCGCCCGAGGCCTGCAGCCGCTGGCGGTCGGTCGAGGACCACACGCCGATCACGGCGTTGGAGGCCGTGGGTCCGGAGACGCCCTTGCCGTCCTTCGTGACCTGGCTCTTCGGGACCTGCAGGACGATCGAGTGGATGTTGTAGCCCGCGAGGTCGTCCTTGCCGCCACCGGCGTTCCCGGTGCCGTTGCGGATGGTCAGGGCGTCGAACGTCGCGCCCAGGTCGACGAAGAACGGATCGTCGCGCTGGCCGGCGAACACCTTGCCGCCGCCGTCAACCGGCTTGATGGCCTGACCGGCGAGCTTGCCGTAGTCGGGCATGCTCTTCGGCCCGACGTTGTTCGGGGCCACCGGCACGTTGCTGGCGACGACGTTGCTCGACGTCATCTTGTCGCCGTTCCACGTCTCCTTCGTGACCGAGTAGCTCTGCTGGACGTTCAGGTTCGGCGAGTCGATCGAGTCGACGGTGGGCTTTGCGTACAGGAACGAGTTCGGATCGATCGTCCTGGTCGTGAACTGGAACAGGTAGCGGATGTCCGGCTTGCCGTCGCCGGTGTTATCGACGTTGACGTAGTAATGCGCCCGGTCGTCGAACCGGTAGAAGTTCGGCCCACCTGCTGGGTCCTCGAACGGGACCCAGTTGGCGACCAGGGTGACCGCGTCCTGAGCGTCGTTGGCAACGTACGCATAGACGTCGGTGTTGTCGGCGGTCGGGTCGAGCGACGTGAGCGGTGCTTCACGATGGCTCGAACCCGCGCCGATGGCCACCGCGCCGAGCGCGGCAGCGAGGGCCGCGGTGACCGCGGCCGCTATGAGGGTGAGTCGGCGGTGTCGCATACCGCCTGCTTCGCCCGCGGCGGTACACACAGATCACACAAAGCCCCAGTAAAAGGGTCGTTTCTACGACCCTCTCGCAGGTGCGACCGACTCGCAGCTAGACGGCGGCGAAGGGCAGCTCGACGACCTCCGCGGTCGTGTCGCCCTCGCCGACCTGCAGCGTCGCCCCGGGCTCGGCTTCGCGGCGCACGATGGCCAGGGCGCGCTCCCCGGCGACGGTGCCGAGACGGCCGACCACCTTGTCGCCCAGGCGCAGCTCGGTGCCGGGCTGCGCCGGCGCGGAGAGGGCCAGGCCGCGCAGGTGGCGGTTGGGCTTGCCCCGGTAGTGCAGCCGGGCCACCGTCTCCTGGCCGACGTAGCAGCCCTTGGTGAACGAGACCGCGCGCTGGTTGATGCCCGCCTCCTGGGGGATGGTCGAGTCGTCCATGTCGCGTCCGAAGCGGGGGCGGCCGCGCTCCACGCGCAGCGCCTCGGCCGCGTCCTCGCCCACGTCGCGCGCGCCGCGGGCGCGCAGCGCCTCGGCCAGCGCGCTCGTGCGCTCGGCGTCGACGACGAGGTCGACGCCGACGTCGGTCGCGACGAAGAGGACGGGGATGCCGTCGACCTCGCCGTGGGCGTTGCGGTGCTCGGCCTGTGGGAGGTCCTCGGCGCCCGCCACCGCGCGGGCGTCGGGTCCGATGAGCGAGAGCAGCCCCTGCTGCAGCGTGCGCTTGTGGAGCTCGAGGTCGGAGCCGAGCTTGTAGCGGTGGATCATCGTGAACAGCGGCTGCAGCGTCTCGCGCTCGGTGTCGAGCCAGAGCTCCGAGGTGGGCGGGCCGATGTCGAGCACGCGCAGGTCGCCCTGCATCTTGCCCTTGTGGGACAGGAAGGCGGCGTAGCAGCCCTCGCCCGCGGACAGGCCCTCGACGTCGTTGGTCACCTGGCCGTGCAGGAACGCCTTGGCCTCGGGGCCGGTCAGGGCGAGCTTTCCGCGCTCGGAGCGGTCGACCAGTCCGCAGCCGCTGCGAAGAATGTCTTGCTGGGATTGAATTTGAGTTTTAGGCATGGCAAAATTTCTTCGTGGAACACGTATCGCCTGCAGTCCAAGACTACGCGAAGGCCATTTACGCCCTGCAGGCGCGCGCCGGTGGGGAGGCGGTCTCGACCAATGACCTCGCCGAGCGCCTGGACGTGTCGGCGGCATCGGCGTCGGGAATGGTGCGCAAGCTCGACGACCTCGGGCTCGCCACGCACGAGCGCTACCGCGGCGTCGAGCTCACCGACGCCGGCGAAAAGGTCGCGCTCGAGGTGCTGCGCCACCACCGCCTGCTCGAGCTCTACCTGGCCGAGTCGCTGGACGTGCCCTGGGACCGGGTGCACGACGAGGCCGAGGTGCTCGAGCACGTGCTCTCCGAGGACCTCGAGGACCTCATCGCGGCCAAGCTCGGCAACCCGACGCGCGACCCGCACGGCGACCCCATCCCCACCCGCGACGGGCGCATCGACGAGACGCCGACCGCCTCGCTGCAGGAGCTCGAGGCCGGCGACACCGGCGTGTTCGTGCGCGTCTCGGACGCCGACCCCGAGATGCTGCGCTACCTCGGTGAGCGCGGGATCGCGCCCGGGGACGCGCTCGAGGTCATCGACAAGCAACCCTTCGACGGGCCCGTGTTCGTCCGCTTCGGCGACGATGTGCACGCGCTCGGCGGCACGCTCGCGCGGGCCATGCGCGTGGAGGTGGCCCGGTGAGCCCGCCGCCCCCGCCCGCCGCCGGCGACGCCCTCGCGCTTCCGCCTCCCAGCGCGCTCGAGCGGCTGCGTGCCCGCGGCCGCGTGCGCACGACGCTCACCCTGCTCGGCCCGGCCTTCGTCGCCGCGATCGCCTACGTCGACCCCGGCAACTTCGCCACCAACATCGCCGGCGGCGCCAAGTACGGCTACCTGCTGCTGTGGGTGATCCTCGCCGCCAACCTCATGGCGATGCTGATCCAGACCCTGTCGGCCAAGGTCGGGATCGCGACGGGGAAGAACCTGCCCGAGCTCTGCCGCGAGCGCTTCCCGAGGCCGGTCAGCTGGGGGCTGTGGGTCCAGGCCGAGCTCATCGCCATGGCCACCGATCTGGCCGAGTTCATCGGCGCGGCCATCGCGCTCAACCTGCTCTTCGGGGTACCGCTGTTCGTCGCCGGGCTGATGACCGGCGTGGTGGCGTTCGGAATCCTCGCGCTGCAGCAGCGCGGCTACCGCAAGTTCGAGCTGGCGATCGGCGCGCTGCTGGCGCTGATCCTGCTCGGCTTCCTCTACGACACCTTGTCGGTCGCGCACGACGTCAGCGGCATCGCGCGCGGCTTCATCCCGTCGTTCGCCGGCACCGACTCCGTGCTGCTGGCCACCGGCATCCTCGGCGCGACGGTCATGCCGCACGTCATCTACCTGCACTCGGCCCTGACCCAGGACCGGATCGCCGCGCGCGACGACCGCGAGCGCCGCTCGCTCATGCGCTTCGGCAAGGTCGACGTGCTCATCGCCATGGGCATCGCCGGCCTGATCAACATGTCGATGCTGATCGTCGCCGGGTCGCTGTTCCACGGCCAGGCCTCGGGCATCGACAGCATCGAGGGCGCCTACGACGGCTTCGAGAAGTACGCCGGCGCTGGGGCGGCGCTGGCCTTCGCGCTCGCGCTACTGGCCTCGGGCTTCGCGTCCTCGAGCGTGGGGACGTACTCGGGCCAGGTGGTCATGCAGGGCTTCATCGCCCGCACGATCCCGCTGGCGCTGCGGCGGCTGGTGACCATGGCGCCCGCGCTGATCGTGCTGGCGATAGGGCTCAACCCCTCGCGCGCGCTGATCATCTCCCAGGTGGTGCTGTCGTTCGGCATCCCCTTCGCGCTGGTGCCGCTGGTGCTGGTGAGCTCCAAGCGCGAGGTGATGGGCTCGCTGGTCAACGCACGGCTCACGACGATCGTGGCCTGGGTGGTGGCCGCGCTGATCACCGGGCTCAACCTCTTCCTGCTCAGCCAGACCTTCTTCGGCTGACCTTGTCCGCGGGCCGGGCCGGATAACCTCCGCAGCGATGGGCGCGCTCGCCGACACGTTCACCGAAATCGTCGACTCGCTTCCCGACGACTGGACCCACCTCGACATCGATCTGCGCATCGAGGACGAGCGGCGGTACATCGACGCGGCCCTCTACCTGGTGATGATCAACGCCCAGAACTACACGCGCCACCCGGAGGGCTTCCACTGGCGGATCATCTGCGCGCACCGCTTCGGGCACGCCGCCGCGGCGCCGACCGTCCACGGGTGCCTGAAGCTGATGGACGATGCCGGGATCGTGGCTGAGCTCCGCGTCGTCGGCGTCCGCGAGGGCCGCGCCCCGGTCGTGCACGGGTGGGGCCGTCCCGAGTCCTTCCGCCGCGACTGGCGGCGCGTGCGCGCCCAGTAGTGGCCCGCGTCGTCGCCTTCGTCCCCGACCTGCTGTTCGGCTCCAAGGTGCAGGGCATGCTCGCGGCCGCGGGCCACGAGGTGGACCTGGTCTCGACCTCGGACGCGGCGCGGGAGCGGGTGTCCGGAGCTTCTGTCGTAGTTGTCGATTTGACTGCGGGCGACCCGGACGTGGCCGGCATCGTCGGCGCGGTGCCGTCGTTGGCCTTCTACTCGCACGTGGACGCCGAGGTGCGGGCCCGGGCCGAGCAGGCCGGCTACGACCTCGTCGTGCCGCGCTCGCGCATGGCGCGCGAGGGCGCGGACCTGGTCGGGCGCCTGGTCGGGTGATCGCGCTCGTCACCGGCGCGTCGTCGGGGATCGGCGCGGCCACGGCGCGGCGGCTGGCGCGCGAGCCCGACGCGCGGATCGTGCTCGTCGCGCGCCGCGAGGACCGGCTGCGGGCGATGGCGGCCGAGCTGCCGGCGGCGACGTGGGTGGCCGTCGACCTCGTGGCCGAAGACGCGCCCGCGCGCGTGCGCGCCCATCTCGAGGCCGAGCACGGCGGCCGCTTGGACCTGCTGGTCAACAACGCCGGCGGGGGATGGCGGGGGAGTTTTGGCGAGGCCGGCTACGCGAACGTGCGCCGGACCATGGAGCTGAACTTCGACGCCGCGGTGCGCCTGACCGAGGCGCTGCTGCCGCTGCTGCGGGCCAGCGCGCCGAGCGCGATCGTCAACGTCGCCAGCGTGGCCGGGCGGGTCGGGCGCGCCAACGCGGGCGCGTACAGCGCGAGCAAGTTCGCGCTCGTGGGCTGGAGCGAGTCGCTGGCGCTGGAGGAGGCCGCGCACGGCGTGCACGTGGGGATTGTGCTCCCCGGGTTCGTGCGCACCGAGGGGTTCCCGGGCACGGGCGTCCCCAAGCCGCTCTTGTCGCGCCCCGACAAGGTGGCCCAGGCGATCACCCGCGCGGGGCTGCGGCGCAAGTTCGAGGTCTACGTGCCCCGCTACTGGGCGGTCGTGCCGCGCCTGCGCTTCCTGGCGCCGGGGCTCGTGCGACGGGTGACGCGCTCGTCGGCGGTTGCGCCGCCCACGCGCGGCGATCGCTAGCTCTTGGGCAGGAAGCCGGCGTCGAACATCCGCGCCACGTCGGGCGGGCGCCGCACGATGCCGAAGCGCGCCTCCCACTGCGCCCACTGGTCGAGCACCTGCGGCTGCAGGGCGCCAAAGCGCGGGGCGTCGCCCACGAACGCCGGGGCGACGGCGTCGAGCTGGGCCTGCAGCGTGGCGCGGTCGAGGTCGGGGTTGGCCTGGAGCTCGTTGGTGACCGCGCCCTCGGGGTCGTCCAGCGTCTGCTCGTAGCCGCGCACCAGCGCGGCCACGGTGGCGCGGGCCACTGCGGGCTGCTCGTTGAGCTCGGTGCGGGTCGCGCAGAGGACGAGCTCGGGGTAGGAAGGGGCGCCGAACTCGTCCACGCGGAACTCGCGCGTGCCCGGGCGCCGGGCGTGCAGGGCCACGCCCTCGACGTTCCAGAACGCGGTCGCCCCGGCCACCTTCCCGCCCAGCAGCGCCTGCACCGCGTTGAAGCCGATCGTGACCTCGCGCACGCGCTTCGGGTTGCCGCCGGCGCCGCGCACGATCGAGTCCAGCACCGCGGAGTCCGACGGCACGCCGGTGACGCCGACGCTCTTGGCTTCGAGGTCGCGCGGCGTCCGCACGCTGGGCTGAGCCAGCACCGCCGCGAGTGGGCGCTGGACCAGCGGCAGGATCCCGACCACGTCCTTGCCCTGCTGGCGCGCCAGCGCGAGGTCGTGGATGTCGAGGATGGCGAAGTCGGCGCGCTGGGCCAGCAGCAGCTTGAGCCCGTCGGTCGACGCCGCGGGCACCTGCACGCGCAGGTTCACGCCTTCGGCCTCGTCGAAGCCGTGGCCTTTGGCCACGTAGATGCCGGCGTGCACGGCGTTGGGCGAGAAGTCGAGGACGAGCGTGGCGTCCTGCTCGGGCCGGTCCTGGCCGCCGCCGCAGCCGGCTGCCAACGCGACCATGGCGAGGGCGACGAGGAGGGCGAGCGCGCGCACGGCTCAGGCCGAGACGCGCTCGCGCGGCAGCTCGGCGGGCTCGGCCAGCGCGTCGGGGCTCGGCTCCACGCCCACGCGTGGCAGCACGCGGTCCAGCCAGTGCGGGAGCCACCACGCCTTCTCGCCCAGCAGGTACATGATCGCCGGCACCAGCGCGGTGCGGATGACGAACGCGTCCAGGAACACCGCCACCGCCAGGCCGATGCCGAACAGCTTCACGGTCAGATCGTCACCCAGCGCGAAGGAGGCGAACACGCAGACCATGATCGTCGCCGCTGCCGTGATCACACGGCCGGTGTTGGCCAGGCCGCTGGCCACCGCCTCGGACGCGTTGCGGCGGCGCACCCACTCCTCGTGGATGCGCGACATCAGGAAGACCTCGTAGTCCATCGACAGGCCGAAGACGATCGCGAAGACCATGACCGGCAGGAAGGCCTGGATCGGTGCGGTGCGGTCGACACCGATGACGCCGGCCAGCCAGCCCCACTGGAAGATCGCCACGACGACGCCGAAGGACGCGCCGATGCTGAGCAGGTTCATGGCCACGGCCTTCAGCGGCACGAGCACGGAGCGGAACACGGCCATGAGCAGCAGCGCCGACAGCGCCACCACGATGCCGATGAACAGCGGCAGCTTGCTGTTCAGGTAGGCGGCGAAGTCCTCGAAGATCGCCGTGGTGCCGCCCACGTGGGCGTGGATCCCCGTCGTCCGGGCGATGGCCGGGATGGTGTCCGTGCGCAGGCGGTCGACGAGGTCCTTGGTCTTCACGCTCTGCGGCGACGTGGTGGGGTAGGCGAGCAACAGCGCGGTGTTGCCGGCCGGGTTGACCCGCGCCGGCGTGACCCGCACGACACCGGGCTGGCGTGCGACGGCGGCCCGCAGCGCCGGCAGGCCCGCCACGGCGCCCTGGCGCGGCAGCTCGGCCACGATCTGCAGTGGCCCGTTGAACCCGGCCCCGAAGCCCGCCGCCAGCAGGTCGTAGGCCCGCCGGGTCGTGGTGCTGGAGGGGTCGGTGCCGGCGTCGGCCGAGCCGAGCTGGATCGAGAACACCGGGATGGCCAGCACGATGAGCAGCGCGGCCGAGACGATCGCCGCCGGCCAGGGCCGGCGCTGGATCAAGCGGCTCCAGCGGTACCAGAAGCCCGTCCCCGCCGGCTTCTGCCTGCCGAACCCAGGCACGCGCCAGCGGTCCACGCGGCGGCCGATCTTGCTCAGCATCGCCGGCAGCAGGGTCAGCGAAGCGGTCATCGTGAGCAGCACGGCCAGCGACGACGCCACCGCCGGCCCGTAGAGGAAGCTGACCCCGAGGGCGAACATGCCCAGCAGCGCGATGACCACGGTGGCGCCGGCGAACAGCACCGCTCGTCCGGACGTGTCCATGGCGTTGAGGACCGCGTCGTCGACGTCGAGCCCGTCGCGCAGCCCGGCCCGGAAGCGGGTGGCGATGAACAGGGCGTAATCGATCCCCACCCCGAGGCCGATCATGGCCGCCAGCGCCGGGGTGAAGTTGCTGGTGTCGAAGATGTGCGTGGCCAGCGTGACCAGGCTCAGGCCGGTGCCCAGGGCGACGAGCGCGGTGATGATCGGCAGCCCCATGGCCACCACCGAGCCGAACGTCAGCAGCAGGATCACGATCGCCGCCAGCAGGGCGATGCCCTCGCTGGCGCCCTGGCGGTCGGTGCGCTGGGCGTTCTGGATCGTCGTGCCGCCGAGCTCGACCTGGATCCCGTCGCCGCCCGCGCCCCGGGCGGTGTCGATCACGCTGAGGACGGCGGACTTGGGCAGGTTGATGGCGCGGCGGTCGAACTGGACGGTGCCGAAGGCGGTGTGCCCGTCGGGAGCGATGGCCGCGCCGCCGCCCGCCCGCGCTGGCGCGTAGGGCGAGACCACGCCGCGCACGTGGGGCAGCGTCGCGACGCGGGCGAACATCGCCTGCATGCGCGCCCGCACCGCGGGCTGGGTCACGGGGGCCGGCGTGGTGTGGAAGACGATCGTGGCGTTGTCGCCGGACTGCCCCGGGAAGCGGGTCTTGAGCAGGTCGAGCGCCCGCTGGGAGTCCGAGCTGGGCAGGTCGAAGTTGCTCTTGAACGTCGCCCCGGCGGCCCCCGCGGCCAGCGCGGAGACGACCAGGATCGCGATCCAGCCCAGG
>Ga0207708_10000610_pt1 | contig 27534 bp, 28 predicted proteins | sample KBSK5101metaG_FD_184340 | JGI IMG/M metagenome (GOLD analysis project Ga0207708, IMG submission 184340) | Corn, switchgrass and miscanthus rhizosphere microbial communities from Kellogg Biological Station, Michigan, USA - KBS K5-10-1 metaG... | ecosystem: Host-associated > Plants > Roots >... | reverse complement strand
TCATCCCGACGTCGCTCGAGTGCCCGGACTTCGAGCTCGGTGCGACCGTGACGCCGTGCCCGCACCACCCGCTGGGGGCCAAGGGCGTGGGCGAGTCGCCCAACGTCGGCTCGCCGCCGGCGGTGGTGGCCGCGGTCATCGACGCGCTGCACGAGACCCACGGCGTGGACCACATCGACATGCCCTGCACGCCGGCCCGGGTGTGGGCCGCGATGCAGGGACGCCCCGAGCCGCCGCAATGATCACCGGCGAGGCGGCGGGCGAGATCCGGGCCGTGGTCCCGGATGTGCCGACGCTCGCCCAGCGCCTCGCCGCGGTCGACTACCTGGTCGACCAGGGGTTGGCGATGTCGCTGTTCCTCAGCCTCCGGCTGCCCCAGCCGCTGCTGCTCGAGGGCGAGGCCGGCGTGGGCAAGACCGAGGCGGCCAAGGCCGTCGCCCAGGTGCTGGACACGCCGCTCGTGCGCCTGCAGTGCTACGAGGGCATCGACGCCGCCGAGGCGCTGTACGAGTGGAACTACCCGCGCCAGCTCCTCAGCATCCGGCTGGCCGAGTCCAGCGGGCGCCCGCTCTCAGAACAGGAGCTGTTCGGCCCCGACTACCTCATCCGCCGCCCGCTGCTGCGCGCGCTCGAGCACCCCGGCCCGCGTCCGGCGGTGCTGCTCATCGACGAGATCGACCGCGCCGACGACGACTTCGAGGCGTTCCTGCTCGAGCTCCTGGGCGAGGCGGCGGTGACCATTCCCGAGCTCGGCACCATCCGCGCGACCCACCCGCCGGTGATCGTGCTGACCTCGAACCGCACGCGCGACCTGCACGACGCGGTCAAGCGCCGCTGCCTCTATCACCGCATCCCGTACCCGTCGCCGGAGCGCGAGGTCGAGATCGTGCGCCGGCGGGTCAAGGGCGCTTCGGAGACGCTGGCGGTCCAGGTCGCCAACGCTGTCGCGCGCATGCGCGACAGCGACGTCCAGAAGCCGCCGGGGATCGCCGAGGCGATCGACTGGCTCGCGGCCCTGGACCTGCTCGGGGTGGAGCGCCTGGACGTCGAGACCGTGGACGCGACCCTCGGGACGGTGCTCAAGTACAGCGAGGACCAGGAGGTGATCCGCGCGGCCGGCCTGGACCAGCTCGTGCGCAGCGGTGACTGAGTCGTTCGGGGTCGAGACGATCCAGCTCGACCTGCCCGCACTGGTGGGCGCGCTGAGCCGGCGCCTGCACGACGCCGGGCTGCCGGTGCCCCCGGCGCGGGCGGCCGACGTGGCGCGCGCGCTCACGCTCGTGCGCCCGGTCAGCCGCGGCACGCTGTACTGGACCATCCGCTCGGTCGTGGTCACCGAGGACACCCAGGTCAAGGTCTTCGATGCCGTGTTCGCCGAGGTCTTCGGCGGGGGCTCCGACGACGAGCCGGAGGTCGAGCTCGAGGACGTCACCACCGTCCCCGACTGGCAGAACGACGAGGCGCCCGGCAGCACGAGCGGCGACGACGACGAGTCCGAGCAGGAGATCCCGCTGACCATTGCCAGCGCCGACGAGGTGCTGCGCACCAAGCGCTTCGACGCGCTGGCGCCCGACGAGCTCGCCGAGCTGTACCGGCTCATGACCGCGCTCGAGCTGGCCACGCCGCTGCGGCGCACGCGCCGCTACGAGAAGCGCCGCCGCGGCGAGCGAATCGACCTGCGCCGCACGCTGCGCGGCAGCCTGCGAACGGGCGGCGACCCGGTGCGCCCGCGCCGCCGGCGCCGGCGCGTGGTCCCGCGCCGCCTCGTGCTGCTGTGCGACATCTCCGGCTCGATGGAGCCCTACGCGCGGGCCTACTTGCAGTTCCTGGCCTGCGCCGCCGGCTGCGGGCCCAACGCGGAGGCGTTCGCGTTCGCGACCCGGCTGACCCGGCTGACCCGCGCCCTGCGCTCGCGCAACCCGGAGCGGGCCATCCAGCGCGCCGCGGCGGCGGCGCCGGACTGGTCGAGCGGGACGCGCATCGGCGAGGCGCTGCGGGCGTTCAACGACCGCCACGGCCGGCGGGGCATGGCGCGCGGCGCCGTGGTGGTGATCCTGTCCGACGGCTGGGAGCGCGGCGACCCCGCGCTCGTGGGCCGCGAGCTCGAACGCCTCTCGCGCCTCGCGTACCGCATCGTCTGGGTCAACCCGCGCATGGCCGCCGACGCGTTCTCGGTCCGGGCCGGGGGCATGGTGGCCGCGCTGCCGCACATCGACGCGCTGGTCAGCGGCCACAGCTTCGCGGCGCTGCGCGAGGTCACCGAGGCGATCGCCGGCGAGGGCGAGGCGCCGCCGCCGGTGGTCGAGCCCGCGCCGGAGGAGGTCGAGCCCGACCCGTGGCCGAGCGCCACTCCGGTCGCCGGCAGCTCGGTGGCGATGCCCAGCGGGCACGGCCCGAGCCGTGGCAACACGACCCCGGGGTGGGTGACCGACGAGTGACCGGGACCGAGACCCAGAAGACCTGCATCTACCCCGGCTGCGAGCGCCCCGCGGTGCCCCCGCACCCGCTGGGCGGGCCCCAGCCCGCGTTCTGCGACCTGGAGGAGCACAACGCGCTGACCGCACACCAGGAACGGCAGCGGTTGGCGAAGGAGCCAACGACGGAGAGAGGAGCCGATGGCTGACGAGGCCTACCGCGCAGTGTTCCTGCGCGTGCATCCGACCGGCAAGATGGTCCTGAGCCTCACCACCGAGTCCGACGGGCAGGAGGCCCGCTACGCCCAGCTCGTGGCCGACGAGCTCGGCGTCCCCGCCCTCGACGTCAAGGTCGTCGCGGCCGACACCAACCGGTTCGGGGAGGGGCACAGCTTCAACACCAGCCCGTCCGACGGCGCGCCGGCGGCGATCGCCAGCACGACCGAGAAGATCCGGGCCAAGGCGCAGCTGCTGGCCGGCGCGGCGCTGGACACCCCGCCGGATGGGCTCGCATGGGTCAACGGCGCCTTCGTCGACCGCGACGGCGAGGGGCCGACGCAGACGCAGACGATCGCCGACGTCGCGCTCTACGCCCACGGCAGCGGCGCGCTGCCGCCGGGCGTCGAGGGCGGCCTGGACGCGCAGACGGTCTACCGCGATTGAGTCGCGTCGATCTCGACCTCGACCTCGTCGGCGACCTTGAGCGCACCGAACAGGATCGAGAACTGCTTGATGCCGAAGTCCGACTGCTTGATCGTGGCGTGGGCGCGGATGCTGCCGTCGCCGGCCGCGAGGTCGAAGGCCACCGGGTGCGACTTGCCGACCAGGGTCAAGTCGCCCTGCACGTGCACGGCGCCGTCGGATCCGCGCTCGACGCTGGTGGAGCGGAAGGCGATGTCCTGCTTGCGCAGCACGTCGTCGTCGATCGACTGGTGGATGCTCGCGACGTCGTCGTCGCCGAGCTCCATCATCCCGCCGGTCCCCTCCTGCACGCGCAGCGAGGCGCCCTTGGCGTCGAGCGCGACCGCGGTCGGGGTGCCATCGGCGCCGACGTCGACCGTGCCGCTCCAGTCGGTCACGTGGAGCAGCAGGTCGTGCCCTGCCTTGGAGGCGGCGCCGGTGCGCTTCGTGCGCACCGACAGCGTGCCGTTCTCCGGCCCCAGCTCGTACGTCCCAGGTTCCAAGACGCGATGATTCTAAGGAGCAGACACCATGGCCGTAGACCTTGACCACACGTTCACGCCCGGCACGTCCGTGGACCAGACCTACGCCGGCATCGTCGACCTCGAGAAGGTCGTCCCGCTGGTCGAGGGGGGGAAGGTCAACGAGCGGACGGGGCCCGACGCCGTCAACGCCGAGATCCTCGTGAAGATGGGCGCCATGTCGATGACGTTCTCGGGCACGGTCGAGGTGGTCGAGAAGGACGAGGCCGCGCACCGCGCCGTCCTGCGCGTGCGCTCCAAGGAGCAGGGGGGGAACGGCTACGCGAACGCCGACGTGACCTTCACCGTCAACGACGGCGAGGGCACGGTGCACACCCACGCGCAGATCTCGGGCAAGGCGGCGTCGATGGGAGAGGGCGTCGTCGCCGGAGTGCTCGACGCGCTGATCAACGACTTCACCGGGAAGCTCGCCACGCTCTGAGGCGACCGCGATGGCCACGGTCACCATGCGCAAGGTCCGGCCCGGCGAGGTGCCGCCCGACGGCGGCACCGCCGTGCAGGACGATCCCGACCGGCCGGTGTTCTCCGGCAACGGGCCCGACGACTTCGTGTGCGTGCAGTGCGGCAACGTCCTCGCGCACGCGATGGACGTCGAGTACATGACCTACAAGGTGCGGGTGCGCTGCGGGCGCTGCTCCACCGTCAACGTGCACGGCGAGCGGCCGGCGGAGGACCCGCGCAAGAAGAAGCGACGGGTCGGGTCCGGCTAGTCGTCGTCGGGCTGGACGGCGGCCGCGGGCGCGTCGCGGAGGTCGGGCTCGGCGCCCGGCGGCGGGTTGGCGCCGCCGTCGGTGGTCGCGTCGGCCTCGTCGCCGGCCTTGCGGTCGATGCCCTCCTCGGTGGTGGGCTCGTCGCGCCCGGTGATCCGGCCGACAACCGCGCTCGTGAGCTCGGGGTCCTCGTCTTCGAGCTTGTCCGGCGGCGCATCGGTGCCACCGAGCTCGGCCGGCACGATGCCCTCATCGGCCTTCTTGGCCCAGGGGCCCTTCTCATCGGTGTCCTTTGTCGCCATAGGCGGCCTGTACCCGCGGGTCAGGTCGCGAACCGCTCGACCAGCACGGCGCGGTGGCGCCCGTAGGCCGCGGCGCCGTCGCCGTCGGGGGCAGCGATCCGGACCACCGGCGGCCGGCCCATGGCCGGCGCGGCGAGGTCGATCAGGGCGTCGCGGTAGGCGCGCTCGCGCGGCTGCCCGCCGAACCCGAAGCCCTTGGCCGGCAGCCCGCCGCCGAGGCGGTCGGTGCGGGGGCCGAGCTCGCGACAGAGGGCGGCGTACCCCTCGCGATCGAAGCCGAGCGCGGCGTCGGCGTCGTAGCGGTGCAGCGCGGCCAGGCGAAACGAGGTGAAATGCGCCGCGCCGTCGACCTCGAGGATGGTGCCGGTGGGCGCGTGGACGAGGTCGAGCGGCAGCAACAGGTTCTCGCGCGAGGCGTTCAGCACGGACACGTCGCCGCCCAGGTCGGCGTAGATCCGGGTCAGGGTCGCGAGCGCGGCGATGACCGGCTGGACGATGGTGGGGTCGCGCCGCGCCTTGGCCACGCGCTCGAGGCCGACGTGGCCCTGCTCGCAGAGCCAGTCGTAGGTCTGGGGCGCGAGCACGATGCCGTCCTGCGCAGCCGCCTCCGCGAACGCCGCGTGTGCGTCGGCCGCCACGCGCCGCTCAGGCCTGCGCGACGAAGTCGACGAACTCGTCCACCAGCGGGCGCGCCGGCCCGACGGCGAGGCGGAGCATGTGCCAGTGGCGCGGCTCCGGGCCGCCCGCCACGTCGATCGCCCCGACGAGGCCGGCCTCGAGCTCGGCCGCGACCGCGTCGCGGGAGACGAACGAGATGCCCAGGCCAGCGCGCGCGGCCTGCTTGATCGCGCCGTTGGAGCCGAGCGTCAGCGTCCGCGCGCCCAGACCGTGGTCGGCCAGGAACTCCTCGTTGGCGGTCCGCGTGCCCGAGCCCGGCTCGCGCAGCAGCCAGGCGCGGCCGTCGAGGTCGGCGGGCGGCATCGGCCCGGCGGCCACGAACGGGTCGTCCGGGGCTCCGATGAGCACGAGCTCGTTGACCCGCACGGGCCAGGACTCGATGCGCTCGTCGCGCGGCGGCCGGCCGACGAAGGCCACGTCCGCGGTGTGGTCCGCGACCATCGCGAACACGCCCTCGCGGTTGCCGACGCTCAGCGTCAGGCCGACGCCCGGGTGGGCCTCGGAGAAGGACCGGATGAGGGCGGGCACGAACGACTCGGCCGCGGTCGTCACCGCCGCGATGTTCAGCTCGCGCGCGCTCAGCGCGGCGGCCTCGAGCGCGGTGCTGGTGCCGCGCTCGAGCAGCCCGATCACGTCGGTGGCGAACGGCGCGAAGGCGGCGCCGGCGGCGGTGGGGCGCACGCCGCGGCCCTCGCGCTCGAGCAGCGCCGTGCCCACCTCGCGCGACAGCGCCGTGACGGCGGCCGAGACCGAGGGCTGGGTGACCACCAGCTCGTCGGCCGCGCCGGTGACCGACCCGGTGCGCATGACGGCGAGGAAGCTGCGCAGCTGGGTGAGGGTGATCGACACGACCGGGGGCGACTATAGGTGATCACCTCATAGTGAGCACGGACGATGTGCTTGTGTTCTAATGCAGCGGTGCCCACGGTCGACGTCGCGTTTACCCGCGAGGACATCGACGACGCCGATGTCCTGATCGTGCTCGATGTCCTGCGGGCGACCTCGACCATCGTGTCGGCGCTCGCGTCCGGCTACCGACGGGTGCTCTGCGTCGACTCGATCGATCGCGCGCGGCGGCTGGCGCGACCCGGCCGCACGCTCGCCGGCGAGCGGGAATGGGTCCGGCCGGAGGGCTTCGCGCTCGGCAACTCGCCGGTCGACGTCCAGGCCCCGAGCGGCTCCGAGCTCGTGCTCGCCACGACGAACGGCTCGGCCACCATCGTGCGGGCCGCGGCGCACGCCGACACGGTGCTCATCGGCTGTCTGCTCAACCTCGACGCGGTGATCGAGGCGGCCGACGGCGCCGAGGGCGTGCAGGTGGTCTGCTCGGGCGCGAGCCTGCGCCCGGCGCTCGAGGACATCTACGTCGCCGGCCGCATCGCCGCCCGCTTGGGCGGCCGCCACACCGACGCGGCCCTGGTCGCGCGCGCCGTTGCCACCGGCGACGCCTCACCCCAGGAGGTGCTCGACCACAGCGCGGGTGCCGCCGCGCTGCGCGAGCGGGGGATGGGCGACGACGTCGCCTGGTGCGCCCGCGAGTCCGTCGTCGGGGTGGTGCCGCGCGTGCGCGGAGCCGAGGAGCACCTGGCGGTCGTCAGTTCGTAGAACTTCTATCAATGCAGAGAAACATTTAGCTTGGTCCTTCTATGAATGAGACATACGATCGCTTGCGTCAATGGACGCCAAGAGCAACAACAACAGCAAGGGCCGCTGGACCGCCGGCGTCACCCCGTACGCGGAGATGGGCTACTGGAACCCCGACTACGAGCCCAAGGACACCGACGTCCTCTGCGCCTTCCGGATCACGCCGCAGGAGGGCGTGGACGCGATCGAGGCGGCGGCCGCAGTCGCGGGCGAGTCCTCGACCGCGACCTGGACCGTCGTGTGGACGGACCGGCTCACGCCGCACGAGCACTACCAGGCCAAGGCCTACCGCGTCGACCCCGTGCCCGGCGTGGAGGGCCAGTACCTCGCCTACATCGCCTACGACATCGACCTCTTCGAGGAGGGGTCGATTGCCAACCTGACCTCCTCGATCATCGGCAACGTGTTCGGCTTCAAGGCGCTCAAGGCCCTGCGGCTCGAGGACATGCGGATCCCGCCGCACTACGTCAAGACCTTCCAGGGCCCGCCGCACGGCATCGTCATGGAGCGCGAGTACCTGGACAAGTTCGGCCGGCCGCTGCTGGGAGCGACGACCAAGCCCAAGCTCGGCCTCTCGGCCAAGAACTACAGCCGCGTCGTCTACGAGGCGCTGCGCGGCGGCCTGGACTTCACCAAGGACGACGAGAACATCAACTCGCAGCCCTTCATGCGCTGGCGCGACCGCTACCTCTACGCGATGGAGGCCGTGCAGCGCGCGTCCGCCGCCACCGGCGAGGTCAAGGGTCACTACATGAACGTGACCGCGGCGACGATGGAGGACATGTACGAGCGGGCCGAGTTCGCCCGCGACATCGGCAGCGTCATCGTCATGGTCGACCTGACCGTCGGCTACACCGCGTTGCAGTCGATGTCGAAGTGGGCGCGCCGCAACGGCGTCCTGCTCCACCTGCACCGCGCCGGGCACGGCACCTTCACGCGCCAGAAGACCCACGGCGTGTCCTTCCGCGTGCTGGCGAAGTGGTGTCGCATGCTCGGCGTCGACCACATCCACGCCGGGACCGTGGTCGGCAAGCTCGAGGGCGACCCCAACGCGGTGCGCGGCTACTACGAGGTCTGCCGCGCGCGCCACAGCGAGGCCGACCCCCAACTCGGGCTCTACTTCGAGCAGGACTGGGCCTCGCTGCCCGGGGTCATGCCCGTGGCGTCCGGCGGGATCCACGCCGGCCAGATGCACCAGCTGCTGCACTACCTCGGCGAGGACGCCGTCCTCCAGTTCGGCGGCGGCACCATCGGCCACCCGATGGGCATCGCGGCGGGGGCGACCGCCAACCGCGTCGCCGTCGAGGCGATGATCCAGGCCCGCAACGAGGGCCGTGACTACTACGCCGAGGGCCCGGACATCCTCGCCCAGGCGGCCAAGGGCTGCCCGCAACTCGACGCCGCCCTCGACGTGTGGAAGGACATCACCTTCGAGTTCGAGTCGACCGACACCCCCGACGTCGTCGTCACGCCGACGCTGAGCTAGGAGGCTGCCATGCGCGTCACCCAGGGGACCTTCTCCTACCTGCCCGACTTCACCGACGATCAGATCGCGGCGCAGCTGCGCTACTCCCTGCGCAACGGCTGGGCGATCATGGTCGAGCACACCGACGACCCGCATCCGCGCAACGCGCTGTGGGAGATGTGGGCCCAGCCGCAGTTCGACCTCACCGAGCACGACGTCGACGTGGCGATGGCCGACGTGCGTGCGGCCCGTGAGGCGCTGCCCAATGCCTACGTGAAGGTGGTGGCGTACGATCGCTCACTGGGCCGGCAGACGAGCAAGCTGTCCTTCATCGTGTCGCGCCCGCCGGAGGAGCCGGGGTTCCGGCTCGACCGCCAAGAGGGCCCGGACCGCCAAGTGCGCTACACGCTCCACTCCTACGCGACCGAGCAGCCGCCCGGGGAGCGGTACCGGTGAGCGCCACCGTCGACGGCGGAGTGGACCTCGACGCGCTGCCCGAGCGCGCCCGCGTGCAGGAGACGCTGGAAACGCTGGGCCGCGACCTCGTGGCGCTCGAGCCGGTCAAGAAGCGGGTGCGCGAGATCGCTGCGCTCCTCGTCATCGACCGGCTCCGGGAGCAATCCGGGATCGCGACGGTGCGACCGTCTCTGCACATGTCCTTCACCGGGAACCCGGGGACGGGCAAGACCACGGTGGCGTTGCGGATGGCCGACATTCTCCATTCGCTGGGCTATCTCGACGAAGCCAAGCTGGTCTCGGTCTCCCGTGACGACCTCGTGGGCCAGTACGTCGGCCACACGGCGCCGAAGACCAAGGAGGTGCTCAAGCGTGCCTACGGCGGCGTGCTGTTCATCGACGAGGCCTACTTCCTCGAGCGTCCGGAGAACGAGCGGGACTACGGCCAGGAGGCGATCGAGGTCCTGCTGCATGCGATGGAGGCCGACCGGGACCGGCTCGTCGTGATCTTCGCCGGCTACGCGGATCGGATGGAGGTCTTCTTCCGCCAGAACCCGGGCATGGGGTCGCGGGTCGCCCATCACCTCAACTTCCCCGATTACAGCGTGGAGGAGCTTGCCGAGATCGGTGAGCTCATGGCGCGCGAGCGCGCGTACGAGCTGACCCCGGACGCGAGCGCGGCGCTGCACGCCTACGCGGAGCGGCGCATCCGCGAGCCGCGCTTTGCCAACGCGCGCAGCATCCGCAACGCCATCGACCGGGCGCGCCTGCGCCAGGCGACGCGCCTGTTCGAACGCGACGGCCGGCTCACGCCGGAAGACCTGGTCACGATCGAGGCCGAGGACATCCTTCGCAGCTCGGTCTTCACCCACTAGCCGGGAGGACCGCGCGATGCCCCGTCCCGTCATCGTCGGTGTCGTTGGCGATTCCGCCGCGGGAAAGACCACCATCACCCGCGGTCTCGTGCGTGCGCTGGGGGACCAGAACGTCACCCACATCGCCGCCGACGACTACCACCGCTACGACCGCAAGCAGCGCGCCGAGCGCGGCATCACGCCGCTCGACCCCGAGTGCAACTACATCGACATCCTCGAGCAGGACCTGTCGCACGTCCGCTCGGGCAGCCCGATCCTCAAGCCCATCTACCGGCACAGCGACGGCACCTTCGGGGCGCCCGACTACGTCGTCCCCAACCAGTTCACCGTGGTCGAGGGCCTGCTCGGCTACCACACGCGCACGCTGCGCGACATGTACGACGTGCGCGTGTTCCTTGCCCCGCCGGAGGACCTGCGGCGCGCTTGGAAGGTGCAGCGCGACTGCTCGCGGCGCGGCTACACGACCAACGAGGTGCTCGCGGAGCTCGACCGGCGTGAGGCCGACTCCGCGGCGTTCATCCGCCCCCAAGAGCGGTGGGCCGACATCGTGGTCTCGTTCCAGGCGGGCGACCGCGCCGACCAGGGCCATCTCGACGCCAAGCTGTTCCTGCGCGATGGCCTCGTCCACCCGGACCTGACGGCGTTCGTCGCCGACGGCAAGCCGGGAATGCGCCTGACCGAGCTCAACGGCGAGCGCGAGCTATGGGTGGCCGGCGACATCGACGCCGAACACGCGGCGCTGGTCGAAGAGGCCATCTGGGATCGGATGCACTTTGCCAGCCACCTGCGCTCCGACCGCCTGGGTGAGTTCACCATCGGCACCGACCTGCATCGCTCGGAGTCGCTGGCCATCGTCCAGCTGCTCACCCTCTACCACCTGGTCACCGCGCGCGCGGCCGTCGCCCTGGGGGGCGAGGGCTCGCGTACCGACCGCCTGCCCGCACCCGAGACCGCGAACTCGTGAGCGCCGTCGACAGCGTCGAGGTCGCGCCGGAGGAGCTCGCCACCGCGGCCATCAGCACGATCCGCGGGCTGAGCATGGATGCCGTGCAGCGGGCCAACTCCGGCCATCCGGGGCTGCCGCTGGCCATGGCGCCCGCCGCCTACGCGCTCTTCGCACGGGTGATGAAGCACGATCCGTCGGCCCCCGCCTGGCCCGACCGCGACCGTTTCGTGCTCTCGGCCGGCCACGGGTCGATGCTCCTGTACTCCGTCCTGCATCTGGCCGGCTACGACCTCCCGCTGGCCGAGCTCGAGCGCTTCCGCCAGTGGGGCTCGCGCACGCCCGGGCACCCCGAGCGCTCGTCCTTCGGCGTCGAGACGACGACCGGGCCGCTGGGGCAGGGATTCGCCAACGGCGTGGGGATGGCGATGGCCGAGCGCTTCCTGCGCGACCGCTACGGCGACGACATCTGCGACCACCACGTCTTCGCGCTCTGCTCTGACGGCGACCTGATGGAGGGCGTCAGCGCCGAGGCCGCATCGCTGGCCGGGCACCTCGGCCTGGGGCGGCTCGTCTACCTCTACGACGACAACCGGATCACGATCGACGGGCCCACCGACCTCGCCTTCGCGACCGAAGACGTCGAGGCCCGCTTCGCGGCCTACGGCTGGCACACGCTGGCGGTCGACGACGCCAACGACGTCGACGCGCTCGAGACGGCGCTCCTCGCGGCGCGGGCCGAGGAGGCCCGCCCGTCGCTGGTGCGCGTGCGCTCGGTCATCGGTTGGCCCGCACCGACCAAGGCCGGCACGGCCAAGGCCCACGGCGCCCCGCTCGGGGACGAGGAGGTCGCCGCCACCAAGGTGCGCCTCGGGCTCGACCCCGACGCGAGCTTCGCCGTGCCGGCGGAGGCGCGCGAGGCGTTCGCGGACGCGCGCGAGCGCGGCGCGGTCGCCCGCGAGGCGTGGAACGACCGGCAGGCCCAGTGGCGGGCGTCCGACCCGGAGGCAGCGCGCGAATGGGATGCGGCCTGGCGCGGCGACGTGCCGGCCGACCTGGCGGAGCGGCTGCCGGACTTCGGGCACGACCCGCTCGCCACGCGCGCCGCGGGCGGCAAGACCATGCAGGCGCTCGCCGCCCTGGTGCCGACCATGGTGGGCGGCGCCGCCGACCTGGTCGAGTCCACCAAGACCCGCTTCGATCATGACGACGGGTACACGCGGGCCGCGCCCGGACGCAACGTGCACTGGGGGGTGCGCGAGCACGCGATGGGGTCGGCGGTCAACGGGCTCGCGCTGCACGGCGGCATCGTCAAGCCCTACGGCGCGACCTTCTTCGTGTTCGCCGACTACATGCGCCCCGCCATCCGGTTGTCCGCGCTCATCGGCCTGCCGGTGGTCTGGGTCTTCACCCACGACTCGATCGGCGTCGGCGAGGACGGCCCCACGCACCAGCCGGTCGAGCACCTGGCCGCGCTGCGCGCCATCCCCAACCTCGTCGTGATCCGGCCCGCCGACGCCGCCGAGACCGCGCAGGCCTGGGGCGTCGCCATGGGGCGGCGCGACGGGCCCGTGTGCCTGGTCCTCACGCGCCAGGCCGTGCCGGCGCTGGACCGCGACGCGCTCGCCGGCGCCGAGGGCCTGCGCCGGGGCGCCTACGTGCTCGCCGAGGGGCGCGACGGACGCCCCGACGCCGTGCTCGTGGCCAGCGGCTCCGAGGTCGCGCTCGCGCTGGAGGCCCGCGATGCCCTGGCCGCGGAGGGCATCGAGGCGCGCGTGGTTTCGATGCCGTCGTGGGAGCTGTTCGAGGCGCAGCCCGCCGAGTACCGCGAGGCAGTCCTGCCGGCGGCGCTGCCGGCGGTGTCGGTCGAGGCGGGCGTGGAGCAGGGCTGGTCGCGCTACGCCGACGCCTCGGTGTCGGTCGACCGCTTCGGCGCCAGCGCGCCGGGGCCCGAGGTGTTCCGCGGGCTTGGGGTGACGGGGGAGGCCGCTGCGGCGGCGGTGCGGACGCTGATCAAGTCCCGCAGAAGCGGGTGAGCGTGGTGTCGATCGCGACGATGCCGACGAGCGTGCCGTCGGCCTCGACCACCGGCAGCCGCTTGGAGGGCTCCGCGAGGGCCAGGTCGCGCGCCTCGTCGGCCGGGGCCGTGGGCGGCACGGTCGTCCCGCGCTCGGAGAAGTCGGAGGCGAGCGCGTCGTCGGGCGCGTTGGCCGGAAGCGCCGCGGCGCCGAGCGAGCCGACGTAGCGGTCGTCGCCGTCGGTGAAGACGGCGAGCTGCCGGCTGGAGCTCTCGGCGAAGTACGCTCGGACCTCGGCCACGGTGGCCGAGGCGGACATCGCCGACATGCGCTTGTGCGTGATCGCCGTCGCGTCCAGCCCGGTGATGTCGTCCAGGGACGTCAAGGCAGAAAATGTTCGCAGATGGGGCCGAGGAGGTCCGCTTCCGCCCGATCACCCCCCGGACTGGCGGTAGCCGGCCGGTACGCTTGCCCCATGCGGTTGGGCGAGCTCGCACCCCAGGCGGAAGCGCTGGCAGCCCAGCGCATCCCGTTCGTGCAGGCCATCGTGGTGCGGTCCCAGCGGCCCACCAGCGTGCGCCCGGGCGACGCCGCCATCGTCCACGCCGACGGCTCGATCGACGGCTTCGTGGGCGGCGTGTGCGCCGAGAGCTCGGTTCGCCTGCACAGCCTGCGCGTGCTCGAGACCGGCGAGGCCATGCTCCTGCAGCTGCGCCCGGGCGAGGCGACCGACGAGGGCGTCGAGGACGATGCGCGCGCCGGTGTGGTCACCGCCCACAATCCGTGCCTGAGCGGGGGCGAGATGGAGATCTTCCTCGAGCCCTGCCTCCCGCTGCCGCTGCTCGTGGTCGCCGGCAACGCGCCGATCGCGGAGGCGCTGCGCGAGCTCGGCGGCCGCGTGGGCTTCCACGTGACCGAGGCCGAGCTCGGCGCCACCGACCTCGAGGAGGGCGCCGCCGCGGTGATCGTGGCCGAGCACGGGCGCGACGAGGAGGACCTGCTGACGCTCGCGCTACGCCAGGGCGTGCCCTACGTCGCCCTCGTGGCCAGCCCGCGGCGCGGTGACGGCGTGCGCGCCGCGCTCGACGTTCCCGACGAGCTGCGCGCCCAGCTCCATAGCCCTGCCGGCCTCGACATCGGTGCCCGCAGCCCGGCCGAGATCGCCGTCTCGATCCTGGCCGAGATCATCCAGGAGCGCCACGCCACCCCCGCCGGCGCACCCGCGCCACGCCCGGCCGCCCCGCCTGTGGCGGTTGCCGTCGATCCGGTGTGCGGGATGGAGGTGGCGGTCACCGACGCCTCGCTGCACCTCGACGTCGACGGCCAGCGGCACTGGTTCTGCTGCGAGAGCTGCCGCGAGAAGTTCGCCGCCGAGCACGCCGTCAGCGGCTGAGCGCTACCTCGCCGGTGCGCACCTCCTCCTAGGCCAGTGCCTCCCACAGCTCGTCGGGCACCGGCACCCGCGCCAGCCGCTCGAGCTCGTCGAGGCGCTCGGGCCGCGACACGCCGACCACGGTCGAGGCGATGCGCGGGTCGCGCAGCGAGTGCTGCAGCGCCACGGCCGCGAGCGCGACCTCGTGGCGCGTGCACGTCGCCGCCAGCGCCACGATGCGCGCTCGGGCCTCCGGCGTGAGCGGCGCGTAGCCGTAGGTCGGCCGCCCCTCGGGCCCCTTGGCCAGCACGCCGCCGCCGTACGGGGCCGCGTTGACCGCGGCCAGGCCGCGGGCCACGGCGGCGTCGAGCAGCGGGTCGGCGGTGCGGTCGACGAGCGTGAAGCGGTTGTGGGTCAGCACCACCTCGAACACGCCGGTGTCGAGGTACTCGAGCAGCAGGTCGATCGGGCCGCCGGCCACGCCCAGGTGCTGGATCAGGCCCTCGTCGCGCAGGGCCACCAGTGCCTCCACCGGGCCACCCGGCGCCATGCCCTCCGCGAACGAGATGTGCTCGGGGTCGTGCAGGTAGACGAGCTGGGCGCGGCTGATGCCGAGCCGGTGGAAGCTCTCCTCCAGCGACCGGCGCACGCGCGCGCCCGAGAAGTCGCCGGACGCGTCGCGGTCGACCTTCGTCGCCAGCACGAACCCGTCGGGCAGGCCGCCGGCGTCGCGCAGCGCCACCCCGATGCGCCGCTCGCTGCGCCCGTCGCCGTAGTTGTTGGCGGTGTCGAGGAAGTTGAACGGGCCGGCCAGCGCGCGGCGGGCGACGGCGATGCCCTGCTCGGCGCCGACCTCGCCGTAGTCCGCGGGCATCGAGCCCAGCGGCGCTGCGCCCACGCAGATGCCGGTGACCTCGAGGCCCGTCGGGCCCAGCGGCCGCTTGCCCAGGAAGTCGGTGCGCGCGTCGGCCATCGGCGCTCAGCCCTCGCGCGCCTGTGCCGCCCACGCCTGCACCCGATCGGGGCGCAGGGGCAGGACGTTGACCAGGCCGGGCGCGCCCAGCGCGTCCTCGACCCCCGCCGCGATCACCGCCCCCACGGGCATGATCCCCGACTCGCCCGCGCCCTTGGCGCCGAGCGGGTTGGTCGGGGTGGGCGCGTCCTCGCAGATGAGCACGCCGACCTCGGGCATGTCCGAGGCGGTGGGGACGAGGTAGTCCATGAACGAGGTGGCGGTGGGCTGGCCGGCGGCGTCGTAGGTGAGCTCCTCCAGCAGCGCGCCGCCCATGCCCTGCGCCGCGCCGCCCGCGATCTGGCCCTTGACGAGCATCGGGTTGATGGCCCGCCCGATCTCGTAGGCGACGTGGTAGCGCAGCAGCCGCACGCCGCCGGTCTCGGGGTCGACCTCGACCTGGCCGAGGCCGACGCCGTAGGGGTAGTTCATGGCCGGGTCGACGTAGATCGTGCGCGCGCCCAGGCCGGGCTGCTCCTCGCCGCGCTCGCGGCTGGCGACGGGGTCGGCGGCCGCGGCGGCGAGCTCGCCGAGCGTGAGCGCGCGCCCGGGGGAGCCGGCGACGTGGACCTTCCCGCCGTCGAGCACGACGTCGTCCAACGACGCCTCGAGCAGTTCGGCGCCGATGCGCCGGGCCTTCTCGGCCGTCTCGTTGGCCGCGGCGAGCACCGCGCTGCCGCCGATCACCGTGCTGCGGCTCGACCACGAGCCCACGCCGTCGGGGACGAGGTCGGTGTCGCCGTGGACGACCTCGATCACGTCGAGCTCGACGCCCAGCACCTCGGCGGCGATCTGCGCCAGCACGGTCTCGATCCCCTGGCCCGAGGATGCCCCGCCGGTGAGCACGCGGATGGTGCCGTCGATGTCGACGTCGATGCCGCCGGTCTCGTAGACCCCGAGCCCGCTCTTGTCCATGAAGTAGCCCAGGCCGGTGCCGACCAGGCGGCCCTGCGCCCGGAGCGAAGCGGCCTCCGCGCGCCAGGCCTCGAAGTCCGCGGACGCGACCGCCTTGTCCAGGAGCCCGCGGTAGTCGCCCGAGTTGAGCACGAAGGCCTCGCCGCCCACGCTGAGGTCGGGCTCGTGCGGGAGGTCGGCGGTGTCGAGCAGGTTCATCCGACGCAGCGCCACGCCGTCCAGGCCGAGCTCGTGCGCGGCGCGCGTGAACAGCACCTCGCGCGCGAACGTGCCCTCGTAGCGCCCGGGCGCGCGGTAGGGCCCGACCGGCGTCTTGTTCGTGGTGACCACGTGGATCGTGCCCTCGTAGGCCGGCACCCGGTAGGGCCAGGGAAGCATCCCGACCGAGATCTCCGACACGACGACGCCGGTGGGGCGGATGTAGGCGCCCTTGTTGTGCCACACCTCGTCGCGCAGGCCGAGCAGCGTCCCGTCGGCCGCGAACGCGGCCTCGATGCGGTGCTGCTGCTCGCGCGCGTGGTTGGTCGCGACCAGGTGCTCGGCCCGGTCCTCCGTCCACTTGACCGGGCGGCCGGTGCGGATGGCCAGGAAGGGGACGAGGAAGTCCTCGGGGAAGAAGTCGCCGCGCACGCCGAAGTTGCCGCCGGCGTCGGTGCTTCTCATCGTGATCTTGTGCACGGGCAGGTCGAGCAGGCGCGAGAGCACGCGCCGGTGGTAGTGCGTGACCAGCGCCGCGCCCCACACGGTCAGGTGCTCGCGGCCCGGGTCCCACTGGGCGACCAGGCCGCGCGTCTCGAGCGGCATGCCGGTGTGGCGCCCGACCGACAGCTCGGCCCGCACGACGTGGTCGGCGGCTGCGAAGGCGGCCTCGACGTCGCCGAAGCGCTTGGTCAGCACGGCGGCCTCGTTGTCGCGGCCGTCCCACAGGCTCGGCGCGTCCTCGGCCAGCGCGTCGACGGCGTCGAGCACGACCGGAAGCTCGTCGAGGTCGGGCTGCACGAGGTCGGCGGCGTCGTGGGCGAGGTAGTCGTCCTCGGCCACCACGACGGCGAGCGGCTCGCCGACGTAGCGCACGCGGTCGCGCGCGAGCACGTGCTGGAGGTAGGGGTCGAGCTCGATCCCGAAGTCCAGGCGCAGCGGGATGACCTCGAGGTCGCCGAGCTCGTGTGCGGTGAGCACGGCGACCACACCGGGCGCGCGCTGCGCCGCCTCGGTGTCGATGGAGCGGATCCGCCCGTGCGCGACCTCGGAGCGCACGACGCGCATGGCCAGCTGCCCGACCACGTCGACGTCGTCGACGAACCGTCCCGCCGCTCGCAGGAGGCGCCGGTCCTCGAGCCGAGGCGCCGGCGCGCCGATGGTCACGAAACGCTCAGCTCGGAGCTGCGCCGGATCGGCCCCGAGGCGTCGCCCAGCCGCCCGCCGGCGCGGCCGTTCTGCGCCGCGATGACCTCGCCGAGCACGGAGATCGCGGTCTCCGTGGGGGAGGCCGCGCCGATGTCGAGCCCGCACGGCGCGGCGATGCGGTCGACGTCCTCCTGCGTCAGGCCCGCCTCGAGAAGCCGCTCGCGGCGGCGGTCCTGCGTGTTGCGGCTGCCGAGCGCGCCGATGTAGCCCGCGCCGGTCCGCAGAGCGCCGATCAGCGCCGGCTCGTCGAACTTGGCGTCGTGCGTGAACACGAGCACGACGTCGCGCTCGCCCAGCTCGACGTCCGCGAGGTAGCGGTCGGGCCACTCGAAGACGAGCTCGTGGGCGGCGTCGAAGCGGCCGCTCTGCAGGAACGGCCGGCGCGCGTCGACGATGGTGACGTGATAGCCGATGTCGCGGGCCAGGCGGGCGACGGCGGCGGAGAAGTCGATGGCGCCGAACACGATCAGGCGCGCCGGGGTGGCGTAGGACAGCACGAACACCCGCAGGTCGTCGCCCATGGTCGAGCCGTCGTCGCCGTAGCGGCGGATCATGGTCACGCCGCGGGCCAGCAGCCCGACCGTCTCGCGGCTGACCGAGCGGTCCAGGAGGTCGGTGACGCCGAACTCGCCCGTCAGGTCGTCCTCGACCACGGCCAGCCGGCGCCCGGCGTTGGGGCCGTCCAGCAGGGTGGCGATGGCCGCCGGCCGGCCCTCGGCCTCGGCCAGCAACGCCGCGACCAGCGCGGGCGCGTCGTCCTCGGTGACCTCGGAGACGAGGATGCGCACGGTGCCGCCGCACATCAGGCCGACGTCCCCGGCGAGCTCGTCCGAGATGCCGTAGGTCTTGACCGCAGCCTCGCCGCCGCCGAGCACGCGCTGCGCCTCCTCGACCAGCGCCCCCTCGACGCAGCCGCCGGTGACCGAGCCCTCGATCGCGCCGTTGGCGTCGATGAGCATCGTCGCGCCGGGGTCGAGCGGGGCCGAGCCCAGCACCTCGACGAGGACCGCGGTGGCGAACCGGCGGCCCTCGGTGATCCACCGCAGCATGGCCTCGCGGGTTTGGGCTTCCGGATTCATGTCAGCTCCTTCGGAAGACCTCCAGCTGCACGTAGTGCGGGTCTCCGTCGATGATCGAGAAGGCCAGCGGCTGGCCGCCCGACGAGTAGTGGGTCTCGTACAGGCGCACGAAGGCGTCGCCCTTGCCCACCCGCAGCTGCGTGTTCTGCTTGCCGTCCTTGACCGCGGGCACGATCTGGACGATGGCGTGGTCGATCGGGTCGACCAGGAACTCCCGGCTGAAGTCGAACATCGAGGCCGGGATCTGCTCGCCCAGGCTCTCGGTGCGCAGGTGCGACCACGGGATGACGTCGCGGATGTGGATGGCCAGGCGCTCGTCGGCGTAGTAGGCCTTGCTGGTGACGCAGTAGTCCTCGCCGTCGGTGAGCGCGAACGCCGCGGCCGCCTCGGGCGGCGCCGCGTCGCGTGACCAGCTGACGTCCGTGCGGATCTCGTAGCCCTTCTCCGCGAGCAGGAGGTCGAAGCCGACCAGGCGCTGGAGGGCGAGGTTGGCCGGTGCGACGTGCGCGTTGATGGTCGTGCCCACGGCGCGCCGCCGGCTGACGATGCCGTCCTGCTCCAAGCGCTGCAGCGCCGTGCGGATCGTGGTCCGGCTGACGTTGAGCATCTTCGCCAGCTCGTCCTCGGACGGCAAGCGGTTCTCGAAGCGCTGCTCGAGGATGGCGGAGAGGATGGCCGCGCGGGCCTGCTCGGCCAGCGTGCGGCTCTCGAGCTGCGGGACGACCGGGGCGGAGGCCGCACGGCGCGGCCGGCGGCCGGATCTCCGTTTGGCGTCGACACGGGTCATGACTTGGTGCCTTCGACAGTAGCGCCCAGCCCCGCCGCGACGATCGCCTCGTGCACGCGCGCCGGAAACAGCGGGGTCGCGGCGATGCGGGCCGGGCGGATCGCGTTGGCCACCGCGTTGGCGATGGCCGCCGGCGCGCCGACCGCGCCGCCTTCGCCGCCGCCCTTGATGCCGTCGGGGTTCAGCGGCGTGGGGATCTCCATGTGCTCGACGACGATCTCGGGCGAGACGTTCTGCACGCCGGGCACCAGGTAGTCCATGAAGTTCGGGTTGCGGGGCTGGCCGTCGTCGTCGTAGAGGATCTCCTCCAGCAACGCCCCGCCCACGCCCAGCGCGACGCCGCCCTGGACCTGGCCCTCGAGGATCAGCGGGTTGATGACCCGGCCCGAGTCGTTGACGACGACGTGACGCAGGTGCTTGACCACCCCGGTCTCGATGTCCACCTCCACCGTGGCCACGTGGACGCCATACGCGAACGTGTTGGTCTTCGGATGAAAGACGTCGGTGGCCTCGAGGCCGTAGTCGGCGACGCCCTCGGGCAGCGGCGAGCCCGGCGCGACCGCCGTGGCCACGTCGGCCAGCGACACCGAGGCGCCGGGCGAGCCGGCGACCGTGAAGGCGCCGTCGCGCAGCTCGAGGTCGACCGGGTCGACCTCGAGGAGCTGGCCGGCGATGAACGCGGCCCGGTCCTTGGCCTTGCCGGCGGCCTGGCGCACGGCCGTGCCGCCGACCGCGGCGGTGCGGCTGGCGTAGGTGCCGACGCCGAAGCGCACGAGGTCGGTGTCGCCGTGCAGCACCTGGATGTCGTCCATGTCGACGCTGAGCTCGTCGGCGGCGATCTGGGCCAGCGTGGTCGCGTGGCCCTGGCCGCTGCTGCACGCGCCCGTCAACACGGTGATTTTCCCCGACGGCTCGACGCGGACGGTGCCGGACTCGTACGGCCCCAGGCCGGTCTCCTCGACGAAGCAGCCGATGCCCATGCCGATGTAGCGGCCCTCGGCCCGCGCCTGCTCCTGCTCGTCCGCGAAGTCGGCGTGGCCGGCGAGCGCGGCCGCCTTCTTCAGGCAGGTCGGGTAGTCGCCGGAGTCGTAGACGATCGTGCCCGCCAGCACGTTGCCGAACTTGCGGTTCAGCGGCAGCTGCTCGGGTTGGATCATGTTGCGCAACCGCACCTGCACCGGGTCGAGCCCGAGGTCGGCGGCGACGCTGTCGATGATCCGCTCCATCGTGAACGCGGCCTGCACGTGGCCGACGCCGCGGAACGGGTTCATCGGCGTCTTGTTCGTCATCACCACCTTGGCCGTGGCCTCGAAGTTCTCGAGGTGGTAGGGCCCGGTGAGCATGCACACGCCGATGAACGGCTCGACCATGGTCAGGCTCTGCAGGTAGGCCCCGGTGTTGGTCACGCAGTCGTCGCGGATGGCGAGGATCCGGCCCTCGTCGTCGTAGCCGACCTCGACGTCGTGGAACTGCTCGCGCCCGTGGGTGGTGGAGACGAAGTGCTCCCAGCGGTCCTCGATCCACTTGACCGGGCGCTTGACGCGCTGCGCGATCCGGCACAGGAGGATCTCCTCCGGGTAGATCTGCAGCTTGACGCCGAAGCCGCCGCCGAGGTCGGGGGCGATCACGCGGATGCCGTTCTCGGGCAGGCCGAGCGCGGTCTGCAGGTTGGTCTTGACCCCGTTGGGGACCTGGGTGGAGCTGTAGAGCGTGAAGCCGCTGCGCTCCTCGTAGGAGGCGATGACGCCGCGGGTCTCCATCGGCATGCCGGCGTAGCGCTGGGTCGCGAAGCGTTCGCGCAGCACGTGGGGGGCGCTGGCGAGGGCGCCGGCGGCGTCGCCGTCGCTGTAGTGCAGGGTGTCGGTGAGGTTGGACTGGAAGTGCAGGATCGGGGCGTCGGGCTCCAGCGCGCGCTCGGGGTCGACCACCGCGGGCAGCGGCGCGTAGTCGACCTCCAGGAGCGTCATCAGGTCCTCGGCGTCGTAGCGGTCCTCGGCCACGATCACCGCGACCGGCTCGCCCACGTAGCGCACCTTGTCCCGGGCCAGGGCCGGCTGCAGGAACGGGAGCGTGGTCTCCTCGGCGTCGATGCAGACGAGCTCGGGCATGTCCTCGAAGTCGGCGGCGGTGAGCACGGCCATGCAGCGCGGGTCGGCCAGCAGCGCCGCGGTATCGATGCCGCGGATCTCGGCGTGCGGGTGCGGGCTGCGCACGACGGTCGCGTGCAGCATCCCGTGGAGCTTGATGTCGGAGATGTACTTGCCCCGGCCCCGCAGCAGCCGCGGGTCCTCCTTGCGCTTCAGCGGGGCGCCGAAGGGGCGCCCGTCGCCGCCGCTCACGCCCGGCTCCCGCTGAGCACGCCGGCGGCCTGCTCGACCGCCTCGACGATCTTCACGTAGCCGGTGCAGCGGCAGAGGTGGCCGCCGAGCGCGTCGTCGATCTGCTCGCGCGTCGGCTGCGGGTGCTCGCGCAGCAGCTCGAGCGTCGACATGATGATCCCGGGGGTGCAGAACCCGCACTGCAGGCCGTGGCGGTCCCAGAAGGCCTGCTGGACCGGGTGCAGGTCCTCGTCCTCGGCGACGACGCCCTCGAGCGTCGTGATCTCCGAGCCGTCGGCCTGGGCGGCGAGCATGATGCAGGAGCGCGCCGTCTCGCCGTCGAGCAGGATCGTGCAGGCGCCGCACACGCCGTGCTCGCAGCCGAGGTGGGTGGCGGTCAAGTCGAGGCGCTCGCGCAGGAAGTCGGCGAGGGTGAGGCGGGCGGGGACCTCGGCTTCGTGCTCGGTCCCGTTGACGGTGACGCGGATGGTGTGCGTGCTCATGCGGCGCGGCTCCTTGCCTGCTCGAGCGCCCGGCGCGTGACCACGCCGGCGAGGTGGGTGCGATAGGCGGAGGGAACGCGCGGGTCGTCGATCGGCTCGACGCCGTCGCCCGCGTGGCCGGCGGCGTCCGCGATGCTCGCCCCGCCGGCGAGCGCCTCCTCGACGGCGGCGGCGCGGACCGGGCGGTCGGTGGCGCCGATCAGGGCGACGCGCGCCTGCGCGATCGTGCCCGCGTCGCCGAGCGTGACCTGGGCGACGGCGCCGCAGGCGGCGTAGTCGCCGGCGCGCTGGGCGATCTCGACGCAGGCCGCCCCGGTGCGCGGCGGAGCCGCCGGCAGGGCGACGGCGACGAGGATCTCGTCGTCGTCGAGCGCGGTGGTGAGGAAGCCGAGGTAGAAGTCGGCGGCGGCGATCGAGCGCTCGCCGCCCGGGCCGCGGGCGATCACGCGGCCGTCGAGGGCGACCAGGGCGGCGGGCAGCTCGGCGGCGGGGTCGGCGTGGGCGATGCTGCCGCCGACGGTCCCGCGCGAGCGGATCTGCGGGTGGCCGACCTCGGCCAGCGCCGCGGTGACCAGGGGTGCGGCCTCGGCCACGAGCGGGTCGCGCTCGGCCTGGCGCTGGCGCACGGTGGCGCCGATGACGAGCTCGTCGCCCTGGCGGGCGATCTCGTTCAGGCCGGGGACGCGGCGCAGGTCGACCAGCAGCTCGGGCGCGGCCAGGCGCAGGTTGAGCAGCGGGATCAGGCTCTGCCCCCCGGCCAGGACCTTGGCCGTGTCGTTGGCCGCTAGGAGCTGGAGCGCCTCGTCCAGAGACGTTGGGGCCGCGTAGTCGAACGCGGCGGGCTTCACCGCGCGGGTACCTCCGCGAGGCGTTGGGCCATCCAGTCCGCCATGCGCGGTCGCACGATCGGGCCCATGTTGTGGCAGCAGTGGTCGCCGTCCATCTCGACGTCGATCTCGATCGGCGCGTTGATGACCCGCTCGCGCAGGAGCTCGACCTGGGGCATGGTGAAGATCCTGTCGTGGTAGCCGTGCACGACGTAGGTCGGACAGCGCAGGCCGTCGATGACGTCTGCGAGATCGATTGACGCGTGGAGGTGCGCCGTGGCCTCGTCGCGGTCCTCGATGCCGGTGACGTAGATGAAGCCGTCGCGCGTGTGCGGCGGCATGGTGTCGAGGTCGGAGAGGTCGAAGCAGGCGCCCCAGGCCACGCAGGCGCGTAGGCGCGGGTCGCACGAGGCCGAGAGCACGGAGTAGTAGGCGCCGAGGCTGCGGCCGAGCACGCCGATGCGGCCCGCGTCGATGCTGGCGGTGTTCTCGAGGTGGTCGACGACGGTCGAGGTCACCTTCTCGAACCCCGGGCCGAGCTTGCGGGTGAAGAACATCTCGCCCTGGCCGGGCCCGTCGAAGGCCAGCGTGGCCATGCCGCGGCGCAGGCACATGGCCTCGAAGAGGTAGCTCTCCTCCTTGGTGCTCTCCAGGCCGCCGATGAGCACGACGCAGGGGACCGGGCCGTCGACGTCGGGGCGGCGCAGGTAGGCGGGGATCGCGGTGTCCTCGAACGGCAGGTCGAGGCGCTCGGCCGCCGGTGCCATGAACGGCGCCGCGTCGCGGTAGAGCGCGACCTTGGCGTGCTGGCCCGCCTCCCGCCGCTCGGGGTCGTGGAACCACATGAACTGCGCGTAGTGCGCGCTCAGCGCGGCGTGCCACAGCCACTCGCCGGCCGACACGTCGTTGCCGGCCTCGCGAGCCCCGATCCCGAGCTCCTCGTAGCGGCGGCTGACGCCCATCCAGAAGTCGAACCAGTCGCCGTCGGCGTCGAGCATCTCCAGGGCGGCCGCGTAGTCCGGGTAGGGGATGCCGTCGGCGAGCATCCGTCCAGGGTTGAGAATCGCGCTGATCTTCCCGGCGGTGCTCACGGCGCGGCATGGTAATACCTGACACCAAGGCCAAGCAACGGTTTCGGTCGCAGGGTCAGGCGTGCTCGGGCAACTCGACCGCGTGGCCGCGACCAAAGCCCGGGCCGACGAGCTGCCCGAGCAGCCCGCACAGCACCACGCAGGACGCGAGCACCGCGAAGGCCAGCTCGAAGCCGCCGGTCAGGTCGCGCAGCGCCCCGACCATGACCGGTCCGATCGACGAGAGCGCGAAGCCGATCCCGAGCGTCCACATGCTCAGGACCGCCGCCTCGTGGGTGTCGCGGGCCACGTCGAGCGGCAGCGTGAGCGAGAGCGGGAACAGGGGGCCGTCACCGATCGAGAGGATCACCATCCACAGCCACGGCGCCGTCGCCGGGGCGAAGGCCAGCGCGAAGGTGCCCGACGCCATCACCGCCGCGCTGACCGCGATCCAGCGGCGCCGGTCGCGCCCGTCCGACAGGCCGGGGATGAAGAGCGCGAAGGGCAGCCCGGTGAGCGAGATCACCGCCGGGGCGATCCCGGAGACGACGTCGCTGAAGCCCTCCTGCGAGAGCAGCGCCGCCGACCACGCGATGGCGCCCGTGTAGCAGATGGCCTGCAGCCCGAACACGACGGCCAGGGGCAGCAGCGTCCGCCACGGCGGTCGCACCAGGGAGGCCGCGTGAGGGCGGGGGATGCCGCGCGCGCGGGTCCACGCCCACAGCGGGATGGCCACCGCCGGCGGGATCGCGGTGACCGCCAGAGCGGCGCGCCACCCGCCGAGCGCGTCGGCCAGCGGCACCGCCGTCAGCGCCGCGATCGTCGCCCCGAGCCCCATCGCCGCCACCCAGGTGCCGGTCACCTTGCCGCTGCGCTCCGAGAACCGGTTCTTGACCACCGCCGGCAGGGCGACGCCGGCCAGCGCGATGGCCACGCCGATGGGCACGGTCATCAGCAGCAGCAGGGTCGCGCTGGGCATGAAGGCCCGCACGAGCGTGGCCAGCGCGAGCACGCCCAGGCAGCCCTGCATGACCCGGCCGTAGCCGAGCTTGGCCACCACGCGCATGCCCGCGAAGGCGAACAGGCTCATGCACACGTAAGGGATCGTCGTCAGCAGCCCGGCGACCGACCGCGACATGCCGAGGTCGTCGCGTATCGGGTCGAGCAGCGGCCCGACGCCGACGATGGCCACGCGCAGCGTCGCGGCCGCGGCCGTGATGCCGATGAGCGCGAGCCGCTGTTGTTTCCCGGAGAGACCGGTGGCCGCCATCTCAGGAACGGAGGCCGCCACGCAGGCGGAAGATGGCGTGCTCGAGGAGGTTGCGCCGCGGCGTGCGCCAGCACCGCAGCGAGTGGCGGCCCTCGTGCATCAGGCAGATGTTGCAGGAGGTGCAGTCGACCCGGCCGGTGCGGCCGTTGGCGAGCTGGCGCACGAGGTCGGGCTCCCGGATGAACGGGCGGGCCAGCGCGACGAAGTCGGTCTCGCCGTCGCGCAGGAGCCGGTTCATGGTCTGCGTCGTGCGCATGCCGCCCGCGACCACGATGGTGGTGTCGACGGTGCCGCGCACGGCGCGGGCCCAGGGCACGAAGTAGGCCTCCTCGGCGGGCTGTTTGCCGATGCGGTGGACGAGCAGGTCCTCGGCCGCGCGGCGGCTGTCGACGGCGACGTACTGGCGGGCGGAGTCGGTGGCGAGCTCCATCACGCCGCAGGAGATCTCCAGGCCGTCGAGCCCCACGTCCTCGACCAGGCGGCGGGCGCGCGGGACGGACTCGTCGAGCCCGAGCCCGCCCGGCGTGCTGTCGACCATGCCGAGCTTGAGGAGCACCGGCTTGTCGGCCGGGACGGCGGCGCGCACGGCGCGGGCGACCTCGACGATGAAGCGGTCGCGCTTGGAGGGCGTGCCGCCCCACTCGTCGTCGCGGCGGTTGGCGGTGGGGGAGGAGAACTCGCTGATCAGGTAGCCGTTGGCGGCGTGGATGTGGACGCCGTCGAAGCCGGCCTCGACGGCACGGCGGGCTCCGTCGGCGAAGGCCTGGATCGCCTCAGCGATCTCGTCCTCGGCGGCGGCGGGGACGTCGCGGCCGGTCAGCGCGTTGGGCACCGCGGACGGGGCCAGCGGCGGCACGCCGGCCTCGACGCGCGACTGGCTGCCGGCGTGGGCGACCTGGGCGAAGATCTTGCCTCCGTGCCGGTGGACGGCGTCGGCGACGCGGCGCAGGCCGGGGACGAGGTCGTCGGCGTAGATGCCGGTCTGACGGCGGGCGTAGCGCCCTCGCGTGGCGACGTAGAGGTGGCCGGTGAAGATCAGGCCGACGTCGTTGCGAGCCAGCTCCTCGTAGAGGGCGACGTACTGGTCGGTCACCGCGCCGCGGTCGTCGGCCATGGTCTCCGACGTGCCGGCGCGCACGATGCGGTTGCGCACCTCCACGCCGCCGACGCGCCCGGGCGCGAACAGCGGTTCCGCCGGCGGCGACCCCAAGGGCATCGAACGATGGTAGGACATATGAGGTATGCAAAATCTCTCCGACATCGCCGTGATCGCACTCGGCGGGACGATCGCGATGACTCCGGGCGGTGGCGGCGGGGTGGTCCCGAAGCTCACCGCGGACGACCTCGTGGCCGCCGTGCCCGGCCTGGGCGACGTGGCACGCATCCACGCCTCGACGTTCCGGCAGGTGCCGGGCGCCCACCTCGACCTCCACGACGCGGTCGAGCTGGCAGGCGAGATCGAGCGCACGCTCGAGACCTGTGCCGGCGTCGTGGTCACGCAGGGCACGGACACGATCGACGAGATGGCCTATGCGCTCGACCTGCTCGTACGCTCGCCGCGGCCCGTGGTGGTCACGGGTGCCATGCGCAACCCGACCGTGGCCGGGGCCGACGGCCCGGCCAACCTGCTGGCCGCGGTGCAAACGGCGGCGTCCGCGGCCGCCGTGGGGCTCGGTTGCCTGGTGGTGCTCAACGACGAGATCCACGCGGCGCGGCTCGTGGTCAAGGGCCACACGGCGCGGCCCGATGCGTTCGTGTCGCCTCTGGGCGGGCCGCTCGGCTACGTGGCCGAGGGGCTGCCGCGCGTGCTCCTGCGCCCGGTGTCGGCGCCGGTCGCGCTTCCGGGCGATGTCGCGCCGCGGCCGGTGGGTCTCGTGACCGCGGTGCTGGGCGACGACGGCAGCGCGCTGCGGTTCGCGGCGCAGCGCAGCGAGGGCGTCGTGGTCGAGGCGATGGGCGGGGGCCACGTGCCGCCGGGCGTGGCCGACGCGATCGGCGACGTGGCCCCGACGCGGCCGGTCGTCCTGGCCTCGCGCACACACGCCGGCGAGATCCTGCGCAACACCTATGGGTTCCCGGGCTCCGAACGCGACCTGCTGGACCGCGGCGCGGTCAGCGCCGGGTGGCTGAACGCGCGCAAGGCGCGGGTGCTGCTCTCGCTCCTGCTCGGCGCCGTGGCGCCGGCCGACGTGCCCGCCCGCCTGGCCGCCTACCTCGAAACGGCCACTCGACAAGACCCAAACCCG
>Ga0207708_10000609_pt1 | contig 27609 bp, 32 predicted proteins | sample KBSK5101metaG_FD_184340 | JGI IMG/M metagenome (GOLD analysis project Ga0207708, IMG submission 184340) | Corn, switchgrass and miscanthus rhizosphere microbial communities from Kellogg Biological Station, Michigan, USA - KBS K5-10-1 metaG... | ecosystem: Host-associated > Plants > Roots >... | reverse complement strand
CAGCGACGACCGGGCGCTGCTGGCCGCGTGGGTCGCGGCGGGCATGCCGGCCGGCGCGTGCGAGCCGCTCACGCCGCCCCCGCGCTGACGCGGGCGCTCGTCAAACGTTCTTCGCGCAATCGCAGTCGCAGTCGCGCAGGGCGGCGATGCTGCCGGCCGCGCAGGTGCGCCGGATCTGCCGCCCCAGCGCCTGCCGCGCACGGTGCAGTCGGACCGCGGCGTTGTTGGCGGTGATGCCGGCCCGGTCCGCGTAAGCGCGCAACGGCTCGCCCGCCAGGTCGACGTCGCGGACGATCGCGGCGAGCTCGGGGCGCAGCGTTTCAACCAGCCCGGTCACGCAGCCGCAGATTGCTTCCAGCAACGCGCCGTCGTCGGCCGCCGCGGTCGCCGACTCGCCCGCGTAGGCCGCCAGCGCGCGCCGCTCGACGTCGCCGTGCCGCCAGTGATCGGCCAGGACGTTGCGCAGCAGCTGGTAGAACCACGCGATCGCCGATTCGCCCGCGCGCAGGCCGCCGCCGCGGTCCATCCCGCGCACGTACGCCTGTTGCAGGATCTCCTCGGCCGCGTCGCGCCCGCCCACGCGTTTTTCCAGGAACGCGAGGAAGCGGGCGCGATTCTCGACCAGCACGGCCAGCGCCGCCGGGGGCAGCGCGCGCTCCGCGCGCCGCTCAGCAGCAGCCGGGGTAGCAGATGGGGCAATCGCAGTCATCGCATTCGCATCCGGGCGCGTCGGTCTTGTGGCGCGCCGTGACCTCATCTTGTGAGATGTCGGCGGCCGGCGCCAGGTCGCGCCGGGTGGCCTCTGGCTGGGTCGTGTTGTGAGCTGTTCCGGGCATGTTCGCCTCCTTTCAACCTGGAGACGGACGAGGGCGCCCGCGATTACAGTCGGCGAACTGGTGGGCGTCCGTTGAATGTTTGACGGTCGGCCGCGCTTCCCCTGCGCGGGCACCGGGCTGGGCGATGGTACGATGATTGCGGTGTGCTCGCGGGCGCCATGAGGATGACCGCCCCGACCGCTGTTGTCGCCGCCGTGCTGGTCGCGGCCGCACCCGCCGCGACGCACGCCGCGCCTCCGATGCCCGCGGCCGCCGCGACGCACGGCGCGCCCCCGATGCCCGCGCACGTCGCCGACGACGCGCCAGCGGTGACGCCGGAGTCCAGTAGTCCCCCGCTCGCGAGCCTGCAACCCACCGCTGCCACCGCACCCCGCGAAAAGGGACGCTGGTACGGCTGGGAGCTGATCCTCAGCGACACACTGTTCCTTCTGGTGGCGAACGACAGAGGCCACGAGACCGCTCTCGGCTCGGCCGGCCTTCCGATCGGTCTCGCTGGCATCGTCGCGGCTCCTCCCGCGCTTCACCTGATCCACGGCAACACGCGGCGCGCGGCATTCGGCCTGCTCGTTCGCGGCGTGACGGTCGGGTTGTACTCGGCGGCCATTCTCTCGGCGAACGACTCGAGCAGCACGTGCACCGGCGACGGGTGCGGCCCCGACATCAACGAGGGCGACATCATCTTGCTGGGCATGACCCTCGTCGCGCTGGGCGGCGCGATCACATACGTCTTCATCGACGACTTCTTCTTCTCGCGCGTGCCGGTCGCCGCGCCGCCGCGCCCGCGCGCCACGGTCGTGCCGACCGCCTACCTGCGCCCGGGCGGTGGCGGCCTCGGCCTGGTCGGAACGTTCTGAAGTCGTCTGCAAGCACCGCCATCAAATCGCCTCTTTTCTTGTCGATCGGACGAGCCTACGTTCGTCGTCAGCACGAGGAGGCGACCATGTCGATCAAGAAGCTCAATCCGTACCTGAACTTCAACGGGACCGCCGCGCAGGCCATCAAGCTCTACGAGAAGGCGCTGGGCGCGAAGGCCGAGAACGTGATGCCGTGGGCGAGCGCGCCCGGCCAGCCGCCCGCGCCCGAGACGAAGGATCGCATCATGCACGCCGCGCTGATCATCGGCGAAGGTGTCGTGATGGTCAGCGATTCGCAGCCCGACGTGCCCGTCACGGCGGGAAGCAACATGCACGTCACGCTGGATTTCGACGACGCGGCCGACATGGCGCGCCGGTTCGACGCGCTGTCGGCGGGCGGCAAGATCACGATGCCGCTGCAGGACACGTTCTGGGGCGCGAAGTTCGGCATGCTCGTCGACGCGTACGGCGTGTCGTGGATGTTCAACTGCCAGACGCAGAAAGGCTGAGCAGAAACGCGAGCGTGGCGGCGGGCGACGCCTGTAGGGCGGCCCAGCAAAGCCGCTCAGCCGTTCTTGTCCCGCCCGCCCACATGCTCAGGTTTTCACGTATGACGAACATGCGTGGAATGGTGGAGGCGTTGGTGGTGGGTTCGACGCTGGTCGCTATGCTCGCGTCGCCGTTCGTGCGCGCGGCGTCGGCCACCGACGGGCGGATTCGCGTGTTGCAGGAGACGCCGGTGAGCCCGGCCGCCGACATTCCCGCGAACGTCCGCAAGGAATGCACCGCGATGGGCGACGAGCTGCCGCGCGCGATCATGCGTTCCAGCCGGCACGTCGCGCTGGTTCCCAGCCAGCACCAGCTGGCCGAGAAGACCGGTCGCTACCTGACCGTCGAGATCACGAAGGTCAGCGCGCACAACGCCGGCGCGTTCACCGGGCCCAAGCGCATGAAGGTACGCGGCTCGCTGATCGAGAACGGTAAGGAGATCGCGAATTTCGAGGCCGAGCGCGGGGCGATGAAGGCGGCGGGCACCTGCTCGACACTGGAGAAGACCGAAAAGGATCTGGGCGCGGACATCGGCGTCTGGCTCGAGAATCCGAAGCCGCGCTCGCGCCTCGGCGACCAGTAGCGACGGCGCGGGCTAGAACGCCAGGACGCGCGAAGCGCCGGCGAACGCGTTCCACGGCGCCAGCGGCGGTCCGTAAGGAAACCCGACCGAGGCCGCGCCGACGTCGACGCCCGCGATCAGCGTGACGCCGGCGCCGGCGCGCGCGCGCAGGCCCGCCGTCACCCAGACCTGGTCGGTGTAGTACGGCGTCTGGTCGCTCAACGCCGGATCGGGATCGGCGGTGATCAGCTCGTAGTGATATTCGGCGAAGGGGCGCAGTCCGAGCCGGCCGGTCCAGCGTTCCAGCGGCGCGTCCAGCCCGAACGCGATCCGGACGCGGCTGCTGCCCATCCCGTGAGCGAACTGCGCGACCTCGCGCGCCGCCGCCGACTGACCCGCGAAGTCGATCTGATTGCGCGATCCGTCGGCGTAGAAACCGCCGCTGCCATGCAAGCGCAAGGGGATGGGCGTCAGCGCCGTCAGATCCAGCGAGGCGAGACCGTCGATCCACGCCGCTCCTGAATCGGGCCACGACCCGGCGGCGAACGGAAGCCGCGCGCCGATCTCGACGCCGGCCCCGCCGGCGCGACCGATCGCCGTCGCCGCCTTGGCGCCGACGGAGAATCCTCCGCTTCCGATCGTCGACACGCTGGGTTCCGACGCGGGCGTCCCGTTCACGTCGTTGCGATTCCAGGACGCGCGTACGGCGGCGAACAGCTGGACGTGGCGGTGCACGGCCAGCCACGCGGCGACATCGCCCGCGACCTTCGTGTTGATGTCGCCGAACACCAGGAAGTCGCTGGCGTGCGACAGCTCGCCGAACAGCGCGAGATGCAGGCGGCGCGGGTCGCCGACCTCGGTGGTGGACAGCCGGAACAGTCCCGCGGAACCCGTGACGGTGGGCGCGGGTTCGACGGTGCCCGGCGGCTCGCCCGCCACCGCCGCCGCGGATGCCGCCAGCATCGCCAACGTCGAGACAACGACGCACTGGCGAGCCGCCCCGTTGCGCACCACGACGGCGCCATCCTAACCGGAAACGCGTCCGCCCGACCGCCGCCCTTGATATGCTTTCGGGCGGAACGAAGGCGATGCGCGTTCTTCGCTGCGGGGCGCTGTGGGTTGTGTCCGTCTGCGCGGCGGCGTGCGGCGAGCGCCCGCCGCTGTGCCCGGAGGCGCATTACGACTTCGAGATTGCCGTCGCCGCGACCAGCGTCGCGATGTCGCCGCAGGTTCCGCAGGTCACCGCGCACACGACGTCGGACAAGGGCGGCATCAGCGTCGACATCGTCGATGGTGTGGGGACCGTCAGCTACGAGGGCCGCGGACCGATCCCGGCTTTTCTCTACAGCGCGGTTCCATGGGATTTCATCGACCGCACCTTGTATGCGGGCATGGGCATCGCGGATGGTGTCTGGTATCCGTTCTGGCTCTACTGCAGCGACGACGGCCGGCTCACCGACTTCGACGGCGAGATGAGCGATCGCGACGTCGCGGTCCTCACGACGGTCGAAGGGACCTGCACGCTGGCCGCGAACCGGGCCACGCCGGTGGACATCCCGGCCCACAGCCTGCGCAACGTCGCGCTCACCTGCGGGTTCACGGTGACGACGACGCCGGGAAGCACGCATGCGCTCGAGCTCGCGGGATCGCGCGCCGGGACCGCCACCTTCGGGTCGGGGCTGGGCATCGTGCTCCCGTTTCATACCGTCGACTGCCGGGTGAGCTGCGGCGATCCCGGCTGGTACGAGCTGCACGCGGTGGTGGCGGACCCCGTCACACAGACAGCGGCGTTCGCCATCTACTACTTCGAAGACGACATCGACGGTGTGCAGGTCGGGAACGGGTTCCGGCTACCGCTGGCCACTCCGTACAACGACTGGTACGCCGATGCGCAGTGGACGCTGGTCCGCTGACGCGGCCGTGCTAGCGTCGGCGGGCACGCCGTGAGCAAGAAGCGAAGCAGCAAGCGCGCCGGCGGCGTCCGGCGCGACGCGCAGGGGCGGGCGCACCTGGTCATCCAGCGCGACGGCTACGGGCGCGAGGCGGGCCTGGCGCTGTCGCAGCCGCTGTTCAGGGACCCGTGGCAGGACGACGTCGCGGTCGCCGTCGCCGCGAAGGCGCACGCGATGCTGCGCGAGGGGCACACGCCCGCGCAGGCGGCGGCGCTGGGCCGCGATGCCATGGCCGCGACATCCAAGATCGTCGACGGCGCGCTGGCGCAATCGACCGATCGCCCGCCGGCCTGCCGCGCGGGCTGCGCGCACTGCTGCCACCAGGCGGTCGGGGTGACGCCGCCCGAGGTGATCGCCATCCACGAGCACCTCCGCGCCACCCGATCTGCCGACGAGCTGACCGCGTTCGCCGCGCGGCTGCGCATCGCTGACGACCGGACGCGCGGGCTGACGCCGGCGGAGCGGCAGTCGCCTGAATTTCCCTGTCCGTTCCTGGTCGATGCCCGCTGTTCGATCTACGAGGTCCGCCCGCTCTCCTGCCGCGGGACGAACTCGCTGGACGCGGCCGCCTGCGAGCGCAACCTGCACGACCCGACGTCGCGCGCGGCGTTCCTTGCCGGCGAGATGGGCACGCCCTGCTACCTGGAGCCGTTCCGCGCCAGCCACGCGGTGACGGCGGGCCTACAGATGGCGCTGGACCAGCTTCACGGCCTGGAGGTCGTGCCGCTGGAGCTGACGGCAGCGATGCGCATCATGCTCGACGAGCCGGACGCGGTGCCGCAGGCCTGGCTGGGCGGCAAGGACCCGTTCGCCGCCGCGCGCGGCGCCGACACCACCGCCGACCCGCGCATCCGCGAGCTCAGCGGCCGGAGGTAGATCGCGGAGATCGCGTGGGGAGTCGGCGAGCTCTGCTCGCCGCGTACCATCGCGGGAGGGTTTGGGAGGGGACAGGGGGGCCCCCACCCTCCCCTCCCACGTGGGTTGATAAACAAAAGCCCCCTTGCGGGGGCTTTTGCTTGGGGGGCCTTGCGTGGGGGGCGCTTACGCCTTGATCGCGGTCAGCTCGCCCGGGTTCTTGATGCCCGGCGTGCCGGCGGAGTCGGTGTAGTCCATGACGCCGAAGCGATCGACTGGCGTGAAGCCGCTGACGTTCTTGCCCATGGCGTTGATCAGCGTGACGTACAGCTTGTTCAGCGGCACGGTGCCGGTGTTCGAGCCGGTGTTGAAGCCCACCGCCGTGTTGCCGTTCGCGCAGCTGGCCTCGCTGTTGCCGGTTCCGACCACCTTGGTGTCCAGGTCGACCGACACGCCCTGCTTGAGGTAACCGCCGCCGCTGCCGGCGATGACGATCGGCAGGTTGTTGTTGTTGTGGGCGTTGCCGTCGGCCAGCTCGGGCAGCCACATGATCATCGAGTTATCCAGCATCGAGCCGCCGCCCTCCTGGATGTTGTTGATCATGTGAACCAGCTTCGAGTACTTGCCGGCGTAGTAGCTGTCGATCTGGGCGATGTTGTCGATGACGTTCGCGGCGCACGTGCCGCCGACCGCGACGCTGCCGTTGCGGTGCGACAGGCCGTGGTGGTCGGACGTGTGCTGCATCATGACGGTGGTGCCGTCGGGCATTGTGGTCGGGACGTTGGTGAACGTCACGAAGCCGGGCCACTGCATGATGATCATCCGGTTCGCGTCGCACATCATCGTCAGCGCGATGAGGTTCAGCATCATGTCGGCGGTCGTGGTGAACGCCGTGGCCGTGTCGCGCTTGTTGGCGGCGCTGACCGCAGCGTCGGTGATGCCCAGCGCGGTGGCGTTGGTCGCGTTACACGCCGCGGTGGTGACGATCTTCGTCTCCGTGTCGCGCATCAGGGCTTTCCAGTCGGCCAGCGCCTTGGTGTCCGACTGGCTCATGCCCATCCCCGTCAGCGCGTCGATGTCGCCGCGGCAGATGTCGAGGATGCTCTTGCCCTGCATCGCCATGTAGTCGGCCGGCGTGACGGTGCCACCCTGGAACAGGCCGGTGAGGCTGCTGTACACGTTCTTGGGATTGACCTCGGGCGTGTAGGGCGTCGGCATGTCGGTCGCCGCGGCGCCGGGCTTGTACGAGACGATGCCCTTCACGTTCGCAAACGCGCTGCCGACCGAAAGCACCAGCGGGCTCTTCGACCCCTGGTTGAACATGGACGCGATCGTCCAGTCCAGCGACGGCGCCGTGGCGTAGTGGTCGGTGTCGGGCTTGATCGGCGCGCAGGTGAGCTTGGAGCCCATGCCCTGGTCGTGCGGATCGAAGTAGCCGTTGACGGTCCCCTTGGGGAACATCGCCAGGCCGCGCGGGAAGCACAGCTTGCTGGCGAGATCGCTCAGCGGCTGCAGCGTCTGTCCCGCCAGCGAAGCGGCGTCGACGGTGCCGTTCTCGGTCTTCGGGAACCAGCGGTTCGTGAGGCAACCGTTGTTCGTATAGAAGATCACCAGCCGCTGCGGCCCCGTCGCCGCCGCCCACGCCTTGCGCGGCATCAGTGACGGAAGGAATGGCGCGGCCAGAGACGCGCCCGCAACACCCTTGAGAAAGAGTCTTCTTTTCACGGCAGCTCCTTCACGCGATAGCGGAACGACTGGGTTTGGGTGAGGTCGGTCAGCAGGCTGATGATGTTGTAGCCGCTGGTGTTCATCTTCCCGGCCAGCATCTGCACGGTGCAGACGTCCTGGTTGGTGAGCGACCGCTCGTACGAGAACGTCACCAGCCGCTGCGCGTAGCAGTTCTGCGCCTCGGGCGATGCCGCGATCTTCTTCATCAAGTCGACCGGGCCGGTCACGTCGACGAGGTTGTTGCCGATGGCGACCTTTGCGGTGCTGTCGATCGCCGCGCCCGTGCCCTTCTCGGCGGTCTGCCATTGCCCGATGCTGTCGTACGCTTCCATCGCGAAGCCGGGCGGGTTCACGACCGGCGCGTGGCAGCCGGCGCAAGCCGTACCCACCACCTCGGTCTGCGCGACGACCTGCTTGCGGTTGGTGTTCAGGTCAGTCGAGGCGGGCGGCAGCGCGGTGCCGGCCGCGTCGGGCGGCGGCGCCGGAATCTGCCTGCACAGCACCTGCTTCTCCAGGAACGCGCCGCGGAGAATCGGCGACGTCCGGTTGTACGACGAGTACGACGCCAGGAAGCCTGCGTGCGTGAACACGCCCGCGCGCTGGTTCGGGTCGAGGTCGACCTGCTGCAGGGTCGTGCTGGTCGAGGTCATGCCGTAGATCGGCGCCAGGTCCTTGTCGATGAATCCGACCGGCTTCGTCAGCAGGTCCTGGAACGTTCCCTTCAGGTCGAAGGTGATGTAGTCGAAGAACTTGGCCGCCTCCGCCGTCAGCGTCGGGACCATCGCGGTCTTGAACGCCGGGAACAAAGCCGGATCGTGCGCGGCCTCCGACCAGCGCGTCCCATCGCCCTGGAGCGCGTAGGCCGTGTGGAAGTCGGCGACCTTCGCGCGGGCCTTCGGGTCCGCCACCATACGCTGCGCCTGCGTCAGGATGTCGGCCGGCGTCTGCAGCTTGTTCATCGACGCGGCCGTGAACAGCATGTCGTCGGGCATCGTGCCCCACAGCGTGTACGAGAGACGCGACGCCATCTCCCAGCTGTTGAGCGCGTAGCTGTTGCCGTCGGGCGCAGCCGTCGACGTCTCGGCCTTGCTGATGAACGACGGCGACATCAGGAACGCCTTCACGATCAGCGAGATGGCCTGATCGAACGTCCCGTTCTGCGTCAGCGTCGTGCGGTTCGTGTACAGCGCAGTGAACTTGCTGACCTCTGCCGTCGTGAGGGGACGGCGGAACGCCTTCTGCCCGAACGTCGTCACGAACTGGTTGATGCAGGTGGCGTTGTCGGTCGTGCAGGGCGTGACCTTGGCCCGCGCCGTCGTGGTGGCGACCACCTGCTTCGACAGCGCATCGGCGGCCGCCTTGAAGCCGTCCCACGCGCGCTGATCGACGGCGCCCAGCGTGTCGGGCGCCAGCATGCTGGAGGGCGCGCTCGCGGTGATGTCGATGCCCAGCAGGTCGCGCACGGTCTTGTCGTACTCGGCGCGCGTCAGGCGCGGGAGCTGCGACGTGGCCGGGATGCCGGGCGTGCACACCGTCGGGTCGACCGGCGGCGGCACGATGACGCTGGAGCCGCCCGCCCCGGTCGTGTTCCCTGTCCCGGAGCTGATGCTATTGCCCGTCCCGGAACCGGTGGTGTTGCCGGTCCCGGAGCCGGTGCTGGCGCCGGTTCCAGAGCCGGGGGTGCTCTGGCCGCTGATCGCGCCCTGGCAGCCGGCCAGGAGCGCGGCTCCAACGATAAAGGTTTTCGCCCAGGTCTTCATTGCGCTCACCTCGTCCCGGTATTCAGGGTGGAAAAAATGACGCGAAAGCGAAGCTCTGTCGGCGCACGCAGTCTGCCGACGTAGGTACAGTAGCGATTGGTGAACGATCAGCTCACAATCGACCTCTTAGGAGCATTTTTTCGTGGTGGCATCGGCACATACGTGTAGGCCCGTTCGTAAATAACCAAAATTATTGGACCCCTGAAACGGTGGGGCCGAAGTGAGCCGGCGCCAGCCGGTCATGGCGTCGTATCAGTAGCCGGCGCACCCCCCTCGGGGCCGCCTCCGAAAAGTCGGCTGCGGGTTCCGGAAAGGTTCCCCGGGTTACTGGAAAGAAGCCTTCAACCCGTTAGCAGTTCGGGCAGCTGCAGTAGACGCCGCGCAGCCCCGAGTACTCGCGGCAGCTTCGGTACGGCGACAGGCAGGTCGCGGCGCCGAAGCAGGAACAGCTCGCGCTTCCTCCGCACTCCGGCGGAATGGCGACGCAGTGGTGCTGTATCCCCAGCTGCGTCTCGTAGCTGACGCAGGCGTCGTTGGCGCCGGTGCAGGAGCCGCAGCCGCTGACGGTCTTGCATTCGGTGGCGGGGGCGCACGTGCCCACGTAGCAGTTGCCTGCGTCGTTGATCACCGGGACCTCGCCCGCGGGACAGACCGGCGCCGCCACCTTGCAGATCACCTGCGTGGCGTCGCAGGCGAACCCCGCGACGCAGCGACCGGCCACGCAGTCGACCGTTCCCGTTCCGAGTTGCCGCGCGGGGCATTGGTTCTGTTTGCACAGGACGCCGCCGCACGCGGGCGCGGTGGCGCCGACGGGGATCGCGGCGCAGGTGCAGCAGTCGTCGACCAGCTTGCAGTCGGAGGCCGTCGTGCACTCGGGCCCCGGAATGCCGCCCGATCCTCCGCGCCCCGCGGACGTGCCGCCGACACCGTCGCCTCCGCGCCCCGCGGACGTGCCGCCCGTGCTTCCGGACGCGCCGCCCTTGCCGGCGGCGCCGCCACCGCTGCTTCCGCCGTTGCCCGTCGCCCCGGTTCCGCTGCTGCCGCCTTTACCGGTCGTGCCGCCGCGACCAGCGGCGCCGGTCGCGCCCGCCGCGCCGCTCGCCCCGGCCGCGCCGCCCGCGCCCGATGCCCCGCCGGTACCGCCGAACGCGGTGCCGGCGGTGCCGCCGCGACCGGCGGACGTGCCGCCCGCGCCCGACGAGCCTGCGCCGCCGCTGGTACCTGCGATGCCAGCGGCACCGCCCGCGCCGGTGCTTCCGGCTGTGCCCGTACTGCCGGCCGCGCCCGTCGCGCCCGCGGCGCCGTTACCGCCTTTTCCGCCGCCGTTCGTTCCTGCACCGCCGTCGTCCTTCACGGGGCGCGACCCGCAGCCCGCCGCCAACACGGCTGCGACGACCAGACCCGGCGCGGCGATCGTGAAGAGCTTCGGGACCATCCTGCACACGTCGTCCCGAATTATCTTGCTGCGCCCTTGCAGGCGCAATGCTCGACGTCGAACGTCAGGGAGATCAGAAGAGACGGCGTGCGGGGGTGGCGACGGCGGGCGCCGCGCGTTGTCCGGGCGACAGCTCGACGACCGCGCACTTCCCGTCGGGCGTCAGGAAGACGCGCGCGGCGCCGCCTCTGCGTTCGGGCGGGATGTCGTCGCTGGTCAGGTAGCCGGCGTCCACGCCGACCAGCTCGGCCTCCAGCGCCAGGCAGAACACCTGCGCGTCACGCGCGCCCCGCGCTCCGGCGACCGCGCGCCCCTTCAGTCGGCCGTAAACGTGAATGTTGCCGTCCGCCAGCAGCTGCGCCCCCGGGTGAACCGAGGCCAGCACGATCAGATCGCGGCCCTCCGCGTAGATCACCTGGCCCGAGCGAACCGGCTGCTGGACGACGAGCGCGGCGGACGGCGTGACGGTCGCGGACACCGCCGCCTCGGCGACGTCGCTGCGATCCGTCGACGTGTGTTCCTGGACGCGGGCGCGCGGTGCCGGGGGGGTCGGCGCGACCGCCACCGCGCCGCCCGCTTCCAGCTCCGCGATGCGCGCCTTCCAGCGCTCGACGCGCGCCGTATCATCAGACGCGTTCGCGGGCGACGCCTCGGCGGCGCCGACCAGATGCCGATAGATGGCGATCGCGTCCGCGATGCGGCCCTGCCGCGCGGACAGCTCGGCCATCGTTTCGGTCGCGAACAGCGTATCCATCGTGCACCGACCGCCGATCTTCCGGCTTCGGCTGGGACGGTCAACTAATGACTGTCGTACCGCCCGTCACCGGCTGCAGTCATGGCGTGCAGTCCATGAGCGCCGTGCACGCCCACTGACCGCGCGTGCCGCCACCCGTCGGCGCGCACAGACAGGTCCGGTTCATCATCGAGGTCGCCGAGCAGGTGGTGTTGCAGACCTCGTCGTTCGACGTGTTGCAGGTGTCGCCGGTGCTGGTTCCGGTCGGGCAGGTCGGCGTCCCCCCGTCGGTGCCCGTGCCCGCGTCCACCGGGCAACGCGTCGTCGTGCAGAGCAGCTGGCCGCTGGCCGGGCACGCGCACTCGAGGCGCAGCCCCTGCCGGTTGCAGGTTCCCTCGCAGGTCTGGCCGAGCGTGCACGTCTCCATCGCTTCGCACATCAGGCCACCCGTTCCGCCCGCACCCGTTCCGCCGGCGCCGCCCCGGCCTGCCGCGCCGCCGCCCGCGCCGCCGCGCCCTGCCGCGCCGCCGCCGGTGCCGGCGCTGCCGCCGCCCGTCCCGGCGTTGCCGTTGTTGCCACCGCGTCCGCCGTTGCCCATGCCGTTGTTGCCACCGCGTCCTCCCGCGCCGCCCGCGCCGCCGGTGCCCGCCGCGCCGCCGCCGGTCCCGGCCGCGCCCCCGCCGGTGCCCGCCGCGCCGCCACCCGTTCCGGCCGTCGCTCCGGTGCCACCGGTGTCGCCGCCGCTGCCACCGGTGTCGCCGCCGGTGCCCGCCGTCCCCGTTCCGGACGTCCCGGCGCTGGCGCCGCCGGCACCTGTGGTGCCGCCGCTACCGGGTCCTTTGTAGCCGTCGCCGCCGCAGCTGATCGCGCTCAGGGCGAAGACGAACACAGCGCACGCCGAAAGGGCCAGGTACTTCTGTCGGGTCATGGAAGCCTCCGGAAGTTGACGCAATCGTAGGCATTAGAGCCCGGATCCCCGTCCGGCGGTCAAGGATTTCGCCCGGCGATGGAGGTCGGAAGAAAGTTCCGGTAGTTTCAGCTACTTCTTGTGGGCGTTGAAGGGATTGAACCTTCGGCTTCCACCGTGTGAAGGTGGCACTCTTCCGCTGAGTTAAACGCCCGTCCGATCTTTGCTAGCGCGCTCGTCCGGCGCTGTCAACCCGAGCGAGGAAGGTCATCCGTCATGCCGAAGAATGACGACGACGATTACACGCTGATCGTCGCCAACAAGAAGTTCGAGGTTCACGTCCTCGACCCGAAGAAGGACCGCCGCGACAACGTCCGGCTCACGCTGTACTCCGACGACGGTGACGCGGTTCACCATCACTTCCGCGGCTACGAGGTGATGCGGCTGATCGAAGGCCTGAAGCAGGCGCTGGCGTTCGGCCCCGAGATTCCGTCCTGAAGCGCACCCGCTACGGGCAGACGTTCGCCGTCACCGACACCGAGTCGAAGTAGAAGCTGGTGTTGACGCCGTCGTCCATCATCGCGTGCAGCTGCAGGGCGACGGTCCGGCCCGCGACCCCGGCGCCGTCGACGAAGGTTCCGAACGGGGCCCAATCGCTGTTCGCGTTCTCGGCGCTCCATTCGATCAGCTGCTTGCCGTCGAACTCGACCCACGCGAAGTCGCATTTGCAGTCGGTCTCGTCTGTTTCGATCCGGTAGACGCCGGAGATGTTCACCTGCAGGGCGTCGGCGGGGACCGTGACGCTCTGGCGAATGACGGGTTGCGCGCTGACGACGTCGTAGCCCAGCCAGGCGAGGCGCGGCGGCGACTGCGGCGCCGGCACGAAGCTCGGAAACGGCGGCGTCGTCTGATTCTGGTCCCAGATGAGCTGCCGGCCGGACGTGACCGACGTCCAGCGCGAGTTGTCGCCGTCGAAACCGCCGCTCGTCAGCAGCTCGATCATGCACGGGCGACCGCCGGTGCCGCCGCGGCCCGCCGTGCCCCCGGTGCCGGCCGTGCCCGTTCCGCCCGTACCCGCCGCGCCGCCCGTGCCGCCGGTGCCCGGCCCCGTGGTGCGCGGCTGGCAGACGTAGTCGCAGTCGCCATTCGACAGCCGATCCCCGTCGTCACACCCTTCGCCTGCGTCGATCATTCGGTTCCCGCACAGCGACGCGCCTGTGTGCAACGTGATCGTCACCGTCACGTTGTCGCCGACGTGCAGATCGACGCTGCCCGCGCCGTTCGCCACGATCGCGCCGCCCGCGTCCAGCCCGTCCAGCGCGATGTCGAGCGCGCCGGTGCGATCACGCGGCACCGTCAGCGAGAAGGCGGTGTCGAATGCGATCGCCTGCGCGGCGGGCGTCGCCGGAAACATCCGCGTCTGCCCGTCACCGCCGTTCGACACCAGCGCGCGCAGCTGGAACACGCCGGCGACGTCCGTCTCGGCGGTGACCTTGACGATGACCACCGAATCCGATTTGTCGCACGCCGGCGCGACCATCGTCGCGAGCCCGAGCAGACCGATACTGACCGCGCGACGACGCATTCGTCAGAAGACGCTCTGGTTGCCGAGCGGCGTGCCGGGCGGCTCGGGCGCGCGCGACAGGGCCCAGATGCCGATCACGCTCGCGACCACGACGGCGCCCACCGTCACCAGGAACCACGGCCGCGTGTAGAAAGGAGGTGGGGCGGCGGCCGGCGGCTGCGCCGGTTTCTCGACCAGCACGGCCGCCCCCTCGGGAGGCGCGTTCAGCGCCAGGTTGGCGTCGGCGCCGCCGGGCGGCGGCTCGGTCGGTGTCTTCGGATCGTCCGCGACCGTCTTCAGCTCGGCGATGCGCTGCTCGACCACCGGGCGTGTCTTGTCGTCGGGCGGCGCGGTCTCGAGAAAGCGCCGGTAAAACTGCATCGCCTCCGGCACCTCGCCGAGACGCCGGTAGCACTCGGCGATGTTGTAAAGGAAGGCGGGGTCGGGCTTCTCGATGTGCGCCGCCTTGAACTCGGCGATCGCCTTGCGGTATTCGCTGACCTCGAAGAACGTGCGCCCGCGATCGAAGTGGGCGCGCGCGCCCGCCGCGTCCGCCAGCGCCAGCCGCGGCAGCAGCCAGATGCACAGGCAGACGATCCCGAATCGCCAGAATCGCCGGTGACGCAGAACAAGCCGCATCAGCGGCTAAAGTATCACGACGCTGTGGTTTTTCTGTACGTTCCGGACATGAACGTCAGCCAGTTCTGGCCGCCGTCGAACGAGTTTTCCAGCTTGAAGTGGTACGTCGACTCGCCCTCGAAGCGATACGTGTAACGTCCCTGCGCCTGCTGGCTCGACGATTCGAACACCAGCGTGTCGCCCTGCCAGCGCCCGCGCGACGGTTGCGACGGGACCTGTCCCATACTGTCGCACCAGTACCAGGTGTACGTCTGCTGCTGGGCGTCCCACCCGAAGATGCCGTGGCCGCGGAACACGGTCTTTCCGTCCTTCACCTCGACGTAGTCCTGCACCAGGAAGAACCCGTCGACGGCGACGCGGATGTTGCTGCGTCCCTTGGCGGGACCGCCCGGTCCCCACGGCGACGGGGCGATCTCCTCGTCGCCCTCCCAGTCGCCCGCCAGGATGTGCAGCTTCTGGTGCTCCTCGGTCGGCTGCGGCATCGCCGCCGCCGGTGGCTTCGTTTCGGCCATGGCTCCCTCCCTCGAAGGTCGCCGCCGAGGATAATCCTTTCATTAACGCCGGTGGCCGCCGCCGAAATGAGCGCCGCCGCCGCCCGCGGCGTGGCCGGACCATCCGGACGAGGCGGGCGGGCTGAACGAGCGCGCCGGCGGCGCGTGCGTCGCCGGCGGCGTGAACGCCTGGTGGAACGACGGAGCGGGCGCGTGCTGGAAGGGCGCGGGCGCGGGCGTGAACGTGCGCTGCGGCGTCACCACGGGCGACGACGGAAACGCGCGCGGCGGCGGGTTGTAGGCGCGCGCCGGCGATCCGCCGAACGTGTGCGGCGCGCCGTACATCGGCTGCGAATTGGGCTGCGAGTTGAACACGCGTGGCGCCGCGCTCGCGGGCGGCGGGTTGTAGATGTGGGGCGCGGCGCTCGCGGGCGTCGGGTTGTTGAAGCGGGGCGCGCTGCTCACGGGTGAGGGATTCGGATTGAAGATGTGCGGCGCGCTGCTGGTGAACAGCGGCTGGTTGCCGCCGCCGTGCATCGGCGCGACGGGCCGCGGTGGGTTGTAGATGCGCGTCGCGGGCGCGCTGGATGGCGGCGGCGCGTGCCACGTCCGTCCGTTGCCGGCGCCGACCGGCGCGCCGATGCCGCGACCGCCGCCGTTGCCGGCCGGCGTCCCGCCCGTTGCGGCGGCGCGAATCCACGGCCGCTCCGACATCGTGGCGCCCCGGTGCGGCAGGATCGCGCGCTGCGGGAACGCGTGCGGCGCGACGGTGTTCAGCCGCGCCGGGAGCGCGCCCGGAATGTGCCGCGGACCGGCGTTGATGTGAACGGTGGTCGGGCCGCGCGTCAGCACGCGATCGTTCGTGACCATCGTCGTGCGATGGAACATCCCGCGCGTGTCACGCGGCGGGATGCAGCGCGGACGCGGCGCCGCGAGATCGGCGGCGCGCGAGAACCGCCAGCCGGAGTGCCCCCCGTAGGTCACGGCCACGCTCACGCCCCGCGGCGGCAGCGGCGCCCAGCCGACGAAGCCGTCGCCCGAGCGCCACGCGACCCACGCCGGGCCCCAGATCGTTCCCGGCACCCAGCACCAGCCGTGGCCCACGATGACGATCCAGCGCCCGTAATGGAACGGCGCCCAGCCCCAGCTGTAGTCCGAGACCCAGGTCCAGCCGAACTCGGTCAGCACCCAGTGGCCGCCGCTGTAATAAGGAGTGAAGTCCGCGCCGACCAGCGACGCCTCCGGCGCCCAGACGCGGCCGTAGCTCGAGTCATCGATCCAGTCGCCGTAGGGCGCCAACTCGTCCTGGAAGCCGGTGTAGGCCTGCGGGTCGTAGCCGTCGTCGTAGCTGTCGACCGCCGGTTCCTCGGCCGCGACGTCCTGCGGCCAGTCGATCTGCGACGGATCCGCGGCGGTGTCGTACGGATCTTGCGGCGGCAGGTAGGGCTCGGGCATCTGCTGGGGCAACTGGTTTGGCTGGGCCAGCGCGAATTCCTGCGGGTCTTGCGGCGGCGGCTGGACCTGCTGCGCGCGCGCGGCGGCCGGCGCCAGCGTGAATAGCGACAAAATGGCGACCGTCCTCATGACCACCCCGTGGTGCATCTTCCGCGCCCACGCGGCCCCCGGGCGATCGGCTGATTTCTCAGGGGTCCGCGCGTCATCGGTCCAGCGGGGCTGTTGAGTTTCGCCTCGCGCCCGGCGGGCCAGGTGCAGAAACGCCGCGGTGCTCATGCTCATGCGCGCAGGACCCGCGGCCCGCGCGCGTTGTAAGTTTCCGGGGGGTAAATGGACGGCTTTCCCGACTTTCCGAACCTGGGCACGGGCATCGGGCTTCGGCCGCCGCACTACGCGGACGTCGCGGCCGGGCGCGCGCCCGTCGATTGGCTGGAGGTCATCAGCGAGAACTTCATGGTCGAGGGCGGCAACCCGCGGCGCATGCTGCGCGCCGCCCGCGAACGCCATCCCGTGGTTCTGCACGGCGTTTCGATGTCGCTCGGGTCGATGGACCCACTGGACGATCGGTACCTGGAGGCGCTGGCCGCGCTCGCGCGCGAGGTCCAGCCCGCCTGGATCTCGGATCATCTTTGCTGGTCGAGCTTCGGCGGCCACTCCGCCCATGACCTGTGGCCGCTTCCTTATACAGAGGAGGCGCTGGACCACGTCGCCGCGCGGGTCGCGCGCGTGCAGGAGCGGCTGGGGCGCCGCATTCTGGTCGAGAACGTCTCAAGCTACGTGACGTTCCGGCATTCCACGCTGAGCGAGTGGGAATTCCTGGCGGCGCTGGCGGAACGGGCCGACTGCGGTCTGCTGCTGGACATCAACAACGTGTTCGTCAGCGCGCGCAACCACGGGTTCGATCCGATCGCGTTCATCGACGGGGTTCCGCCCGCGCGCGTCGGCCAGTACCACCTGGCCGGCCACAGCGACAAGGGGACGCACCTGCTGGACACGCACGACCACCCGGTGTGCGACGAGGTCTGGGCGCTGTTCCGGCACGCGGTCCGGCGGCTGGGAGCGCACGCGACGTTGCTCGAGCGCGACGACGACATCCCGTCGCTCGATGAGCTGTGCGCGGAGGCGCGGCGCGCGGCGGACGTGGCCGCGGGCGCGGAGGCGGCGTGAAGCTGGTCGACACGCAGGCGCGGTTTGCCGCGCTGGTCACCGCGCGCGACAGCGTCGCGGAGATCGCGGCGCGCGACGGCGACGCTCGCGCCGCGGTGGACGCGATGGTCGTCGGTGACGCGCGCCTGTCGGCGGTCGAGCGTCTGGATGTCTACGCGAGCATGTACTTCGTCCGCATTCACGACGTGCTGCGCGGCGAGTACGCGCGCACCGTGGCGGTGGTCGGCGGCGAAGCGTTCCACGGTCTCGTCACCGACTACCTGCAGGCGTTCCCGCCGGCGCATCCGTCGCTGCGCGAGGCGGGGGCGCGCCTGCCGGAGTTTCTCGCCGGGCACGCGCTGGCGCAAGCGCGGCCGTGGCTCGCCGAGCTGGCGCGCCTGGAGCGCGCGCGACTCGAGGTGTTCGACGGACCGGACGCAACGCCGCTGTCGATCAGCGCGCTGAGCGAGCTGCCGCCGGAGCGGTTCGCCACGCTCCGCCTGGCGCTGGTGCCGTCGCACCGACTGCTGGTCGGGCGCTTCGCCGTCGCCGAGACCTGGCGCGCGGACGATCCGGCCGCGTCGCCGCCGCGCGAGACGGCCGAAGCGCTGATCGTGTGGCGCCGCGACGGCGAGGTGTTTCACCGTCCGGCCGACGCCGACGAGGCGCACTGGTTTCCGCGGCTGGCACCGGACGGCGCCGAGTTCCAGGTGGTGTGCGCGCAGCTGGCGGAGACGCGCGGCCTGGCCGGGTCGGCCGCGCGCGCGTTCGAGCTGCTCGCCCGCTGGGCGGGCGAGGGTCTGATCAGCGCGCCGTAGCGGCGCGCCGGGTTACGGAGGACAGGTCGCGACCTTCGTGCCGCCGAGGCCTGCGATGACCGTCGTGCAGTCGGCGAGCGTGTCGGCGGTCGAGCAGATGCAGCCCTGCGAGCCCTGTCCGGCCACCGTGAAGCAGCAGTTGTACGTGGACGGGCAGGCTGTCAACGGGCCGCCGGGGGCATTCGCGCACGCGCAGGCCCCGTTTTGGGTGTCATCCTGGCAGGTCCAGCCAGAGCCGCCGCCGGTGCCGCCGCCACCCATCGTCCCTCCGTTGCCGCCCGTGCCGGTTCCGATCTGGCAAGCCGGGATCGTCTGGCCGCAGGCATCCGCCGCCGCGCAGTCCGACATGTTCAGACACTCCTGAGCCTTTGCGGTGATCGCCGCTTCGTTGGTGCAGTGAATTTGCGAGCATCCGGTCTTGCAGGTCATGACGTCCGATGCGCCGGCGTCCGGCGTGCAGGCCGCGGCCCTCTCGCAAGCCTTCATGCAAACCGATTGGAAGTCACCGCCGCTGCCGCCGCCGCAGCCCTGCATGATGCCGGCGACCAGCGCCAGCGACGCGAAAACACCAACGACCAAGGCCGTAAGCTTCTTGAACATGACCGCACTCCTCCTGCGTTGAATCAGGCCTCGACGGTAACACGGATCGTCGGCGCGATTTTGATCGCGTTACAGGCAGCCGGGGAACTGGCGGCCGGTGTCCTGGTTGCTGGTGCCGCTGTTCAGCGTCACCGTGATCGAGCGGCCCGCCATGTCGGTGAGGTTCAGCGTCGCCGGCGTGGTGATCGCGGGCCCGACGTGCCACGCGCCGTAGGACTGGCGCGATGCGGTCATGCTGTTGATGGTGACGGAGGCGATCGGCGTGATCACGTTCTCGACGAAGAATTCGTTGTTGTTGCCCGACTTGAAGCGGACCTTCACGTTGCCCGCGACGGGGCAGGGGACGTAGCGCCAGTTGGTGTTGCTGGGGTTGCCTGTCGGGTAGCCGAGGCGATCGAACGCGGTCTTGCTCAGATCCAGGTGGCCGCCGGCGTTGGCCTGACAAGCCGTGTTGCCGCCGTCGCTGCCGTAGGGGCACTCGTCGATGATCGTCGCGATGATCTTGGTGCCGTTCTGGCCGGTGATCTCGACGCACTCGCCGCAGTGGCTCTTGGTGTCGAAGCCGTTGTTGCCCGGGATGGCCGCGAAGTACGTGGCGGCCGCCGGGCTCATGCTCGCGATGTTCTCGACGGTGTCCGTGGTGCCGTTCGCGGTGCCGTAATAACCGCACGCTGTCCGGTAGCCGCTGCCGTCGCGCGCGGTGCCCTGCGCGAAGTTGTACCAGGTGAACGATCCGTTGCCCGAGTGGTTCTGCAGCGTGCACTGCGTGGGCGCCGGCATGCCGCCGGTGCCGGCCGTTCCACTCGAGCCGCTGGCGCCGCTCGCGCCGCCGCCGCCCCCGCCGGTGGTGCCGCCGCGGCCTGCGGTACCGCTCGTTCCGCTCGCGCCGGCGGTGCCGGTGGTACCGCCGCGGCCTGCGGCGCCGCTCGTTCCGCTCGCGCCGGCGGTGCCGGTGGTGCCGCCGCGGCCGCTCGCGCCCGCCGTGCCGGTCGTTCCGCCACGGCCGCTCGCGCCTGCCGCGCCGGTCGTCCCGCCACCGCTGCTCCCCGAGGTGCCACCGCCCGCGCCGACGCCGCCGCTCGCGCCCAGCCCTGAAGCGCCGCCGGTTCCCGCGCTGCCGCTGGTGCCGGCGTCGCCGGAGGTGCCGGCGTTGCCCGAATCACCGGCGCTGCCGGTGCCGCTGGCGGCGCCTCCCGCGCCCGTACTCGGGTTGGTGGTGCCGACCTGGCCCGGCCCACATCCGAGGACCAGCCCCATTGCGATCACGCCCGCCCCTGGCAACCAACGGAAGAGGCGAGGGCGTCGTCGCATGCAGCTGCTCCTTGAGAAAGTGAAGTGAATTTAAAGACTTCCGCGATCGCGCGAAAGCGAAGCGCACATGGTAGCACATGCGAACGCTTGACCGAGTCCCGCTTCATCATCAGGTTTTCCCGTAAGGGTTTCGCGGGAGGTGGGGTGATGTTGGGCAAGTGGAAGGGCCTCTGGGTGGTGGTGGCGCAGGTCGCTCTGGTGACGGTGCCTGTCGCAGCGCAGGATCGGCCAACGGCGACCGGTCCCGATCAGGAGCTGGTGATGCGGTTGCACCAGCTGGGTCAGGACGAGATCGCGCTGGGGCAGTTGGGCGAGGACCGCGGCGTCACCGCGCGCGTGAGGAAGTTCGGGGCGACGATCCAGAGGGAGCAGGGCGCGAATGACGCCGCGATGCTCGCCTACGCCGAACGGAAGAACATGAACCGCGCGACGGTCACGGCGCAGGGCGGCGCGCTGGAGCACCGCGCGCTGGCGCTGGCGCCGGTCGCGAACAGCCCGAGCGCCCAGTTCGATTACAACTTCGCGATGCAGGTGGTGACGGATCACCAGGCATTCATCGACGCGGCATCGGCGGCGGCCCGCCTGGCGCGCGATCCGGAGCTGAAGGCGCTGATCGGCAACGTGCTGAAGGTCCAGACCGATCACCTGGTGTCGGCGCAGGCGCTGCTCGCTGAGACGCCGCCTCCGGCCCCGCCGCGCGTGGTGGGGTTGCCGGCGTTCCCGGCGGGCGTGAGCCGGACGCAGACCGGCGCGGATGTACCGCCGCCGGCGGCGCTGCAGCCGGGGGCGTTGAACCGGTAGGGGCGTCTACGTTTACGTCCACGTCCGCGTCAGCGTCAGCGTCAGCGTCAGCGTTTGAGTGTTGACAGGGCGTGCATATGCACGTATATGCATATGCATGGCGATGCAAGCGACGGCGCGTGCGGATCTGTTCGGGTCGCTGGCTGATCCGGTGCGGCGGCGCATCGTCGAGGTGTTGCGCGGCCGCGAGAAGCCGGTGAACGACATCGTTGCCGAGCTGGACATCCACCAGTCGGGCGTCTCGCGCCACCTGCGCATCCTCAACGAGGCGGGGTTCGTCAGCGTTCGCGCCGACGGGCCCCGCCGGCTGTACGCGCTGCGGGCCGAGCCGTTTCGCGAGCTGGACGCGTGGATCAGCCGCTACCGCAGTCTGTGGGAGGCGCGGCTGGACCGGCTGGGGGCGGAGCTGGAACGCAGGAAGAAAGCGCGCACGCCGCGCAAGGAGAAGACCCGATGAGCAGGCGAACGATCACGATCGAACGGACCTACAACGCCGCGATCGACGACGTGTGGACGCTGTGGACGACCGCGGATGGGATCGAGTCGTGGTGGGGCCCGGACGGATTTCGCGTGAAGGTCCGCAAGCTCGAGCTGCGCGCGGGCGGGGCGCTGCACTACGACATGATCGCGATGGCGCCCGACATGATCGCGTTCATGAAGCAGGCCGGCATGCCGGTGTCGCAACCGTGCACGGCGTTCTTCACGGACATCACGCCGCCGCGGCGGCTCGCGTTCACCCACGTCGTCGACTTCGTGCCGGGCGTCGATCCGTACGAGAGCGCGACGGTCGTCGAGCTCAGCGCGCACGGCGCCGACACGCACCTGGTGTTGACCGTCGAGGCGATGCACGACGAAGAGTGGACGAACAGAGCGGTTTCCGGCTGGCAGATGGAGCTGGGCAAGCTGGCCCAGGCGCTGGGCAAGAAGTCAGCGTGACGAAAGGAAGGATCATCATGGAGACGATCACGACGTGCCTGTGGTTCGACGACAAGGCGGAAGAAGCCGCGAACTTCTACGTCTCGATATTTCCCAACTCGAAGATCAACGGGGTGGCGCGCTACACCGAGGTCGGGCCCGGCAAGCCGGGCAGCGTGATGACCGTCGACTTCGAGCTGGACGGCCGGCATTTCGTCGCGCTGAACGGCGGCCCGCTGTTTCCGTTCACGGAGGCAGTCTCGCTGGTCGTCAACTGCGAGACGCAGAAGGAGATCGACCACTACTGGGACAAGCTGTCGGCGGGCGGCAAGATCCAGCAGTGCGGCTGGCTGAAGGACAGGTACGGCCTGTCCTGGCAGATCGTGCCGGCGCTGCTGGCGACGCAGATGCGGAATGGCGATCCCGCGCGCTTGAACCGCGTGATGAAGGAAGTCCTCGCGTCGGTGAAGCTGGACATCGCGAAATTGCAGGCGGCATACGGCTAGCGCCGCCGGCGCCGTCGCTGGGCGCCGTCGCTGACCTTCCGCCGCGCGCCGGCGCTATCATGCCGGCATGGACCTGGCGGAGAGGCATGTGGTGATCACGGGCGCCGCCGGGGGCCTCGGCCCGGCGGTCGTCGAGGCGATGATGGCCGCCGGCGCCGTCTGTCACGTGCCGGTGCGCGACGACGCGGATCGCCTCCCGCGCCACGCGCGCATCCTGGCCGTCGAGGGCGTCGACCTGGCCGACGAGGCTGCGGTGATGCGGTTCTACGCGCACTGCCCGCCGCTGTGGGCGTCGATCCACCTCGCGGGCGGATTCAAGGCGGCGCTGATCGCCGACACGTCGCTGGCCGATCTGCGGGGACAGCTGGACGTGAACCTCGCGACCGCGTTTCTGTGCAGCCGCGAGGCGGTGCGCAACATGCGCGTGAAGGCGGCGGGCGGGCGCATCGTCAACGTCAGCTCGCGCGCGGCGACGGTCGCCACCGGTTTCTCGGTCGCCTACACGGCGTCGAAGGCGGCGGTCAGCGCGATGGTGCGCGCGCTGGCCGACGAGGTGGCGGAAGAACGCATCCTGGTGAACGCCGTGCTGCCCGGGACGATCGACACGCCCGCCAACCGCGCCGCGATGCCGATGGCCGATCACCGCAAGTGGACGACGCCGGCCGAGATCGCGGCGACGATCGCCTGGCTGGTGTCGCCGGCGCAGACGGTGACGTCGGGCGCGCTGATCCCGGTCGGGTGGACCTAGTCGCTCCGCGCCGAAGGCGCGGTCTGCGACTATTGTTTTTTCAGGTAGCCGCACTCCCGCGCTTCGCGCGGGAGCGGCTAGTTCGCGACCAGCGTGACGTTGTCGATGCAGACGGTGCTGGTGCCGGCGTTCATGAAGTAGAACGCGAGGCCGGCGTTGTTGCTGGCCGTCGGCGTGAAGTTGTCCGTGAAGGTCTGCGGGCTGCTGCTGATGCCGTGGTCCGATTCATGGATCGCGTTGAAGGGTGACGCGGCCTGGCCGACCTTGAGGTGAACCGTGCCCGCCCCCGACGCCTGGTATGAAATTCGATACGGCGTTCCGCTCATCAGCATCAGCGGCATGCCCGCCGGCGCGTCCCAGCCGACCAGCGTCGCCGAGCTGGGGCTGCCGACACAGTAGGCGCCGTTGTTGACGTTGCCGGTGCCGCCTTCCGTGTGCCAGTTGGTGGCGCCGCTCGAGAGATCGCCGTTCGCGATCAAGTTGGTGCCCGATCCCGACCCGCCCGCGCCGGTGGTCCCCGCGGCGCCTGAGGTTCCGGCGTTCCCCGTCGTCCCGGAGGCGCCGTTGCCCGCCGCGCCCGTGGTTCCGGCGGCGCCCGGCCCGCTGTTGCCCGCCGCGCCCGTGGTTCCGGCGGCGCCCGGCCCGCTGTTTCCGGCGCTGCCGGTCGTGCCCGCGTTCCCGCTTGTCCCCGCGGCGCCCGGCCCCACGTCGCCGCCGGCGCCGGTGGTCCCCGCCGCGCCGCTGCCCGTGCCCGCGCTGCCGGCGGGCGAGATGTCGCCGCCCGTGCCCGTCGTACCGGCGTTGCCGGTGGCCGGGCCACCTCGGCCGCCGGGGTGACTGCAGGCGACCAGCGCCAGGCCGCCCGCCGCGACGAGTGACAGCGTCACCCGTCCGATTCGAAGAGCGCGGTTGACAGTTAAAACGACGCGATGACGCATACGTGATGAAGACAAGCGAGGCCGCCATTATGGCACAATCGGCCGGTATGCCCGCGACGTTCGGGGCCGGGATGGATGCACCGGGGCGCATCAGCGCGCGGTCGCGCCGCGTGGCGCTGGCGCTGGCGGCGCTGCTCGGTTTCATGCTCGTCGCGCCTTCCATCGCGCGCGCTTCCGGAAATGACGTCGTCGCGGCAGCGGACGACGACACGCAGCCCACCCCCGAACAGCTCGAACGCACCGCCAGCCGCCTGCGCGCGGAGGCGCGTTTGCACGCACGCGACATCGACGGCGCCGACGACGGCGGCCTGGCGGGTCTCGGATCGATGTTCGGCGGCCGCGGGGGCCTGTTCGGAACGGTGCTGATGGCGGCCGCGTTCTACTTCTTTTTCATGCGCGGCCGCGCGGGCACCGCGACGCCCGGCTGGGGGTCGTACTACCTGTTCTGGATCGTGGCGCCGGCGCTGCTGGCCGCGGTCTCGTCGCATCCCGAATTCCTGGCGGTCATCGTGGTCGGACTGGTCGCGCGCCGCTGGCTGCCCGATCCGATCATGTTCCTCAAGCACCGGGCGCGCGTCCGGACGCTGATGATCGACATCGACACGAACGCGAGCAACGCGACCGCGCGGCGCGATCTCGCAAAGATCTGGCTGGAGAAGCACCGCCCGCGGCGGGCGTTGCCGCTGCTGGAGCAGGCGATCGCGCGCGATCCGAGCTCTGTCGAGCTGCTGTTTCTCTCCGGTGTGGCACACCTGCTCGCCGGCCAGCACGAGAAGGCGGTCGAGGCGCTGGTCTCGGTCACGCATCGCGAGCCGAACTTCCAGTACGGCGAGCCCTTCCTGCGCGCGGCGGACGCGCTGATCGCGCTTCGTCGCTGGGACGACGCCGACGACGCGCTGGAGCGTTACGTGAAGATCAACAGCTCCAGCATCGAGGCGCGCTGCAAGCAGGCGCGCGTCTGCAAGGCGCGCAACGACATGGACGGCGCGCGCAAGGCGCAAACCGATCTGAAGGCCGTCTGGCGCTCCCTCCCCGCCTACCAGCGCCGCCGCCAGCTCGGCTGGTACCTCCGCTCGCTGTTTTGACTCTTACTCCCTCTCCCGCCTTGCGGGAGAGGGTTGGGGTGAGGGCAAGCCGCTTGCGGGCGACGCGCGCGCGGGAGGGCACGCGCTACTTCCGTTTCTCGTACGTCCCCACGAGCTGCGCCTCCGCGAGCACGTGCCCCCGCATCGCTTTCTCCAGATCCGCCTTGGTCGGCTTGCGCAGCTCGGCGAGCGCCGCGTCCAGCGCGTACAGCTTGAAGAAGTAACGATGGCGCCCGATCGGCGGGCAGGGGCCGCGGTAGCCGGTGGTTCCGAAGTCGTTGACGCCCTCCAGAGTCTCCGCCGGCAGGTCGGCCGTCTTCGCGCCTTCGGGGAGCGCGCTCGTCGCCGCGGCCAGGTTGTAGAGCACCCAGTGCACCCAGGTCGTCTTCGGCGCGCGCGGATCGGGCGCGTCCGGATCGTCGACGATCAGCGCGAAGCTCGCGGCGCCCGCGGGCGCGTCCGACCAGGCGAGCGGCGGGGCCGTGTCAACGCCCTGGCAGGTGTGCTTCGCGGGAATCGCGGCCTCGTGCTCGAAGCTGGCTGAACGCAGCGAAAACGCCATCGACGACCTCCCTCCGGATCGGCGGGAACTTGCGCCCGCGAGCGGTGTCCGTCAAGACGTGCCGACGGCGTTGCGTCTGGTCGTGATGTGGATGGTGGGCGCGCTCGCCATCGCCGTCGCGTGGTGCCTGCACGCGCAGCCGGACCAGCCATCAGTCGTCAGCCCGATCCCGCCCGCGCCGGCGCCGGCGCCGCTGTCCGCCGCGCCGGTCGTCGATGCGTCCCGCGTGGCTGTCATGAAATACCTGCGGGAGCGCTACGACTCGTACGCGAACGCACCCCTGGTCGAGATCAATGATTCAACGCTGCGCCACTTCTTTCCCGACACGCGATTCTTCGCGACGAAGCTCGAACCCGGAGTGACGTCTGGATTGATTTATTGGCGAGAAAATCTGCTGGTGTCGTTCAGGCGTGCCCACTGCCGGGACGACATTCACAGCTGGCCCGTGGACAGGAACGACGCGTCGCCGCAGGAGTTCCTGGCGCAATTTCTCGGCCTCTCGGCGTCGACGTTCCTCGAGAGGTGCGAGGTCGCGCTCGGTCTGGGACAGCTTCTGGCGGCGGTGACAGAAGGCGGCGGCGCCCGCACGTCGACCCGTTGCTTCAAGGACACGCACGCCGAGATCCGGCGCGGCCGCGAGCCCTGGCGCGACGTGTTCGTGTTCAGCGCCAACGGACGCGTCAGTCGAATCGCGATCTATCAGAAAGACCACAGCCTGGCGGCCAAGGTTTCGTCGGACTGAGCGACGGTCGAGTTTCGAACCCCTAGACGTCAATCCCTGACTCGCGCGTGTTCAGGATCGCACCGGAATTGTTGCGTGTGGACGCGCTGATTACGGTCGGGGTTATGACAAAACAACTCACGAAGCTCATGGTAGCCGTTGCATTTGCCGGTGCGGTTGTCGCCGGGACGATCACGTCGTGCGACGACGATAGCAACAACGTCAGCACCGGCGTCGCAGGGACTGGCGGAGGGGCTGTCGGCGGGACCGGCGGGAACAACACCCAGACGTACAGCATGACGCTGACGGCGTCGCAGGAGGTGCCGGCGAACGGCAGCACCGCCACCGGCGACGTCCAGGTGATGCTGAACAAGACGACCGGGGCGATCACCGTTACCGGTTCGTTCACGGGCCTGACCTCGAATGCGACCGCCGCCCACATCCACGGGCCGGCTGCGGTCGGTTCGACGGCGCCGGTGATCGTGCCGCTGACCGTGCCGTCCTCGCTGGCAGGCACCGTCACCGGAACGGCCACGATGAGCACGGTTCAGATGAACGACATGCTCAACCAGATGACGTACGTGAACATCCACTCGGAGATGTTCCCGGACGGCGAGATCCGCGCTCAGATCAAGTAGCGCTTCACGGCCCGACCAACCACGCCAGGTTGGCGTAGGTCGGCGGGAACAAAGCCAGCGCGAGCCCCAGCCACAGCAGGGGCTCGCGCGCGAGCGATCGGCGGGTCTGCTGCGCTTCCAGCACCGCGTCCCAGAAAAGGTAGACCATCGCCAGCTCGATGGTACCGGCGATGACCGGGATGTAGTTGGTCGCCGCGGCGGCTCCCCGGCGCGCCAGAAGCTGGTGCACGAGGAACAGCAGGAAGAGGCCCACGCCGATGCGCAACACGCGGCGTGCGCCGGTGAGCGGGCGGTCGGGCAGGTGCCGTTCGACGCCCGCATCGCGCCAGTGCCTGCGAAGCAGACCGTAGGTGGCCAGCGCGATCGCGACCGCGAGCGCGGCGCCCAGCGTGGGCCACACCTCGAAGCGCGCGCGCGTCAGCACGCGGCCGTCGCCGAGCGGCTGGGTTCCGAACGCGGTGAAGGGCAGCGTGTCCTCGGCGGCCATCGTGCGCGGGACC
>Ga0207708_10000606_pt1 | contig 27697 bp, 20 predicted proteins | sample KBSK5101metaG_FD_184340 | JGI IMG/M metagenome (GOLD analysis project Ga0207708, IMG submission 184340) | Corn, switchgrass and miscanthus rhizosphere microbial communities from Kellogg Biological Station, Michigan, USA - KBS K5-10-1 metaG... | ecosystem: Host-associated > Plants > Roots >... | reverse complement strand
ACTCCCGAGGGTGGCGTCGCCATCGCGACGCCGGTGTACGCGGTGCTGCCGGCGAGCCCGAGGGCGAATGCCCAGATCAGCTTGCGTCCCATGTCTCGATGCCTTCCGTAGTGATGGCCTCGACCACGCGGATCGGGTCGAGCCCGGCGACCGACAAGGTCGTCTCATCCCTGCTGTCAGTCACGGCTGGAAACGAATCTCACTCTGGCTCGTTTGGCGCCAGGAATGGAGCGGGATGCCCACTCAGCGTGGCGTCGAATGCCTCGATTCGATATATCCCGAGCGGCTAGAATGCTCTCACCATCAGTCAGGGTTTGCTCACCCGCGGACATGCCTTCGGCCGATGTGTGCGATGGGACGGTGCGTTCGCCTCGCGGACGGCCAACTCCAGGGGGGAGGATGATCCCCATTTCGACGCAGTTCGGGCCGTACACGTTGAACTGGCTGATCGGTCGCGGAGGCATGGGCGAGGTCCACAACGCCTTTGACACTCGGCACAACCGCTATGTTGCGCTCAAGCTGCTCTCACGCGAGGTCAGTGAAGATCCGGGGCTTCGCGCGCGGTTCCGACGCGAGGCCCAGGTCGTGGCCACGTTGCGGCACCCGCACGTGATCCCGGTTCATGGCTTCGGCGAGATCGAGGGTCGCCTCTACCTCGACATGCGACTGGTCGAGGGTTCGGACCTAGCCGCCATGCTCGAAGCCGGGGCGCTGCCTCCGGGACGCGCCGTAGACATCGTCGAACAGGTTGCCGGCGCGTTGGAGGCCGCCCACGACGAGGGCCTGGTGCATCGGGACGTCAAGCCCTCGAACGTGCTCATCGCGCGCGGTTCGGGAACCGAAGACTTCGCGTACCTCGTCGACTTCGGCATCGCTCGTTCAGTAGGTTCTCCGACTGTCACCCGCGAGGATCAACCGGCCGGGACGCTGGCGTACATGGCCCCGGAGCGTTTCCGCGGAGCGCGGCCGGCCGCAACGGGCGATATCTACGCGTTGGCGTGTCTGTTGTATGAGTGCCTCACAGGGCGACGTCCGTTCGAGGCCGCGACTCTGCCAGACCTGTTGCACGCTCATCTCGACCAGCGCCCGCCCAAACCATCGTCGAACCTGCCGGACCTCGTTGCCTTTGACGCGGTGATTGCGAAGGGCCTTGCGAAGGATCCGGATCGTCGATACCGGACGGCTGCCGACTTGGCCCGGGCTGCCCGGGGAGCACTGGACCCCGGCTCCGCCACCCGGCGATTCACAAGACCACGACACTGGCCGCACCGGCTCCGGCGAGCGTCGCGCGGCGCACTCGCATCGCTGGTGACGGTGAGTCTGGTGGCGATCACCGCGGTGGTCGTCCTCACGAGTCGCGGAGGTGACGGCCTGGGAACCGGAACCGGCAGCCTCGGTGAGAACTCGGTCGGCGTGCTGGACCCCACCACCGGCCGGTTGACCCGAAGCATCGCCGTTGACCCGGGGCCGGGCGCGGTCGCCTCAGGGTTCGACGCGATCTGGACGGCGAACACCAACGCTGACACCGTTTCGCGGATCGATCCGACGACCGGTTTGGTGACCCGAATCGTGGTCCAGTCCGCGCCGTCGGCCATCACGGTCGGCGCTGGTTCGGTCTGGGTCACCAATAGCGGAGCCGGCACGGTCTCTCGAATCGATCCGGCCACGGATCGCACGCTGAGCATCGCGGTAGGCACCGACCCTGGCGGCGTGACAGTAGCTGCTGGCGCTGTCTGGGTCACTAATACCGGCGACGCAACGGTGTCGCGTATCGATCCGCACAAGAACAGGGTCGCGCGGACCATCCCTGTTGGTGGTGGGCCGGGAGCGATCGCTGCCGGTGACGACATCTGGGTGGCCAATGCCACGTCGAACACCGTGTCTCGGATCGATCCGCGCAGGAGCGCTGTGGTGGAGACGATCCCGGTGGGTCATGACCCCGAGGGCATACACGTCGTCGGGGACGACGTCTGGGTGGCCAACAACCTCGACGGCACCATCTCCCGGATCGCGTCAACCGGAAGCTCGCGCGCCATCACGGCGTTGCCTGCGAGCACGTCGGGCACCGCTAGCGTGGCCCTCCCCAAGGGTTCGCAACCGACGACACTCGCCGAAGCCGCCGGGATGCTCTGGGTCGTGTCGACGACCGACAAGACTCTGTACGAGGTCGACGTCAAGAAGGCCTCGGCTCGAGTCGTCCGGTCGATTCCACTCGGCGTCGTGCCAACCGGAGTCACGACCGCAGCCAACGAGGGTGCGGTGTGGGTGACCGGCGCAATCGACCCGGCGCGCCATCGCGGCGGCACCATCCACATTCGCGGCGGGAATCCCCCGTCCATCGACCCGTCCTTCGGCGGCACAAAGAACATCTCCGGGTTGCTCAACGGCACTTACGACGGCCTGGTCGGTTTGCGCCACGCTCCTGGCGCGAAGGGGTCCGAGATCGTCGCGGATCTCGCGACCACTATCCCCTCGCCGACCGACCACGAGCTGACCTACTCGTTCCGGCTGCGCGACGGCATCCGCTGGTCTGATGGGACCCCGCTGACGGTGTCCGACGTCCGTCGAGGGTTCCAGCGCGCCATCTTGGCCGGTCTGTCAACCATCCAGAGCGAGATCGCCGGCGCCGACAGTTGCAGTGTGTCCAAGTGCGACGTCAGCGGCATCGATCTCGACCCGAGCGCCGGCACCATCACCATCCACCTGGTGCGGCCGAATGCCACATTCCTCGAGCAGATTGCGACCTGGTGCCCTGCGGTGCCAGCCAGCACGCCGCTGGCCGAGCAGAAGCTCGTGCCCGCGCCGGCGACGGGACCCTACCGGATCAGCACCTACGTGCCAGGCAAGTCGCTCATCCTGACCCGTAACCCGTATTTCCATCAGTGGTCCGCTGCCGCCCAACCCTCTGGATACCCCGACGGCATCGACTACGAGATCGCTCCCGGGGGGTGGCCGGTGTCAACCACCGAGGCGAAGCGAGAGATCGCGAATGTCGCTGCCGGACGAGACGACTGGGCTGACGCCAGCTTCGCGGGCACCGAAGCCGAGCTGAGCGCCACGTTCGGCGATCGCCTGCATTTGACCCCGGAGATGGCGACGTTTGGCGTCGTGCTCAACACCCGGATCCCGCCGTTCAACGACGTGCGAGTGCGCCGGGCGCTGAGTTATGCCGTGGACCGCGACGCCGCAGCCGCCCGTTGGCCGGAACCCGCAACGCCCACCTGCCAGGTTCTGCCGCCCGGTCTTCCCGGATACCGGCCCTATTGCCCCTTCACACTCCACCCCAACTCCCGCGGTTCGTGGGACGCGCCGGACTTCGTGAGGGCGGAGAAGCTGGTCGCGGCATCGCACACCGCAAAGATCCGGGTGACCCTCTGGTCGCTGCCCAATGTTGCGCCAGCAGTGATGTCAGTCGTGCGTGCACTGCGTGACCTCGGCTATCGGGTCACCGTCAAGGTAGGCAACCCCGGCGGCGACTTCTTCGCGTACGTCGGAGACTCGCGTCGCAAGGTGCAGGCCGCCTTCGTCCTCTGGGAGGCGGACGGCCTGAGCGGCGGCGACTTCATCGTTCCCCTGTTCGCCTGTTCCTCATTCTCTGCCGACAATCCGCTCAACACGAACATCTCGGAGTTCTGCGATCCACACACCGACGAGCTGATCCGGCACGCCGAGCGACTCGAGTCGACGTCGCGGGCGGCCGCAAACGACCTTTGGGCGAGGGCCGACAAACGCATCACCGACGCCTCGCCGTGGATCCCGCTAGTCAACGGTTCCATGGTCGACGCGGTGTCCGCTCGTGTGCACAGCTACGTCCGACATCCCGTCCTTGGGGTCCTCTTCGACCAGATTTGGGTCGTGTGAACCCACGGAGTTCGACGGCGGCATCCGCACCACGACGACAGCGAGGCGAGGCCGACCGCTGTCAACCCAATCCCGTTCCTATACTCTCGATCATGGTTGACTGCATCGAACTCTGGTCGCTCGGCCGGGCGAGTTTGGTGCCCCTCAAAGGGCGGCGCATGACCATCGGTCGGGCGCAGGAGAACGACATCACCATCGCGGATCCGGAAACCTCCGCCCTACACGCAGCGCTGGAGCACCTCCCCACAGCGTGGAGCGTGCGAGACCTGAGTTCCCGCAACGGCACCTTCGTCAACGGCGAGCGCGTTCTGACCGAGCGCCCGCTTCGCCGCGGCGACGAGATCCGCATCGGTCGTTCCCGGTTGGTCTACCGCTCGGACTCCAGCACGATTGCAGTCGACGCGACGGCGACCCCGCTCGGGGTCCCCGATCTCACGAGGCGCGAACGCGACGTCCTGTTAGCCCTTTTCACCGGTCATGTTCCCGACGAAGTCTTCGTCGAGCCTGCGACCACACACGAAATCGCGACCGTGCTGCACGTCACCGATGCAGCCGTCAAGCAACACTTGGTGAATCTCTACAACAAGTTCGCCCTCACTCTCCAAGCCGAACGCACTCGCGCCAGGCTCGCCAACGAGGCTCTGCGACGGGGTGCCGTCAGCGTCGCGGACATTCACCGCTCGTTCCCCAAGGACTGAGGACCGGCGGAAGACCGCGACGCAACCCGGACCGCAAGTTCTCTCGACCTGGTCTTCGTCGCGCTTGTGCTACCGCGATCTGTTGACCGGACGGCGGCTCATGCTCGGAAACGGTTAGCTTCGCTTCGCCCCCGCACTCTAGACGTGACCGCGGTCCCGAAGCCTGTCCGCGGGTGAACAAACCCTTACCCGATGTGGACGCAACGTAGCCACCGTGGCATATCGAATCTGAGCAATCGAGACAACTCTGGATCGAGAGCATCCAAGTTCGATACGGGAAATTGGGGAGTCATGAGAATCAAGATCTTCACGCTCGGTCTCGTGGTCGCGGCCGCAACTGTGAGCGCCATCGGCCCCGCGCAAGCCGAGGTATCACAAACCCCTGTCGTGACCGCCTGCCCCGCCGGCTATCCGGTCATGAGCGTGACCGCGATGGAGGCGACCGGACCCTACTTCTTGCCGCGCCTGATCGACACCGGAGGCAACAACAACGGTGTGGTCTGCGCAAAACCGCAGCCAGACAGCGTGCGCGACAAGGACTGCAGGAAGGGCGGCGAGGTTGCCTGCCTCCTTCAGCAGCTCGGGCTGCCGCACTACCTGTTCAAGGACGACGACAGTCCTGCGCTAAAGGTGGCCAGTTGACTGTGTGACCCGATCCAGGCATGTTGCGCGACCGTTTGAGACCCGGCAAATAGATGCGATCTCCAGCCGCCACGCGACGTAGCCTGTTCCGCGCAGGGCAGTCAGGCCATGAGCAGTCGAGCCATGAGTCCGTCGCCCGCTACTTCTTGACCGCGAGCTTTGCCCCTGCGCTGTTGGCTCCGCAACCAGGGCAGCTTGAACAGAGCGAAGCCAGCGCTCTTCGCGGTGAATCGAGAATGGTCTGATGCGGGGGCGGATGACCTCTGGGTCACTGGCAAAGAGGTCAGTCCGATAGATCCCGCGACGTGAAATGCGACATCCCCTTCCGAACCCTCCGCGGCGACGTCGCCCGGCACTGCCGCCTGCGTCGTTTCGCCGCATTCGCGATGGCGGCTTCTTGAGTGAATGCGGTGTCAGCATATGCTGACGCTATGAAGACATCACAGGAGGCCGAAGACGATGGCGGGGTCGTGGCAGAACTCGCGGCCGTAGCGGACGCGAAGCGGGAGTTGTCGCGGCGCGAGGAAGTGGCCGTGCGAAGAGCTCGGCACACGGGGCTCAGCTGGGCCGAGATCGGAACCCTGCTTGGAGTGACGCGACAGACCATGCACCGTAAGTACCGAAGGGTGGGCTGAGCGCCACCGAGCCTCATCTCTGGGCCGTCCTCACAATCACTCCGCGTGTGTCCGTGTCTACAGGAGCCGGGTCGTCAGCGTGCTCCCGGCTGGCGGGACGGCCGGCCCCGCGTGCTTGTCAGTCCGCCGACGGCTGCAGGAGCACGGCCGTGAGCGTGGCGTGCAGCCACGCGGAGTACGTCGGCTGGTCCCAGCCGAGCTGCTCGGTGACCTGCTTGTGGGTCGCCGGACTGCAGAGCAACCAGGCGGTCGCGCCGCCCTGCTCGACGGTGAGTCCCTGCCGCAGCGGGCCGGCTTCGGCCAGCCAGCTCACGAACTGAGTGATGTTCCGCAGGCGGGTGCGGTGCATCGAGGCATACTTGGCGGCCATCTCGGCATCGACCTCGGCCGCTGAGCGCATGACATCATCGACCGGCCGGGCCCGGGCTATCCGACCTGCGATGTCCGCGGCGAACATGGCCAGCTTCTTCCGTTGTTCCGGCTCGGCCTTGACCTTCTGCGGGCCCTCCTGGTCGAGCACCCGCGGACTGTCGGCCTGGCCGGTGACCGCGAAGTTGAGCACCTCGACGAGCAGTCCGCGCTTGTTGGTGAACAATTTGTAGACCAGGTCCTCACTCACGCTCGCCTCTTCTGCGATGCGGGCGATCGAGGTGGCGGCGTACCCGTCGTCGAGAAAGCGGCGATAGGCCGCGGTGAGGATCGCAACCCGGTTCGCCCGAGCACGTTCCTCGCGTACGGCGGAGCGGTACCCCCGCTTGCCCTTGACAGCCTCTGGCACGAGGCTCACTCTAGACACAATTAGATCGGGTAGCACTAGAACGAATGAGGGACGGTCATGGTCTTAGCTTGGAAGCTCGCGTACCGGCTCGGCCTGACTCCGTGGGAACGCGCCGCTGAGGAGGGCCAGGACCAGCTCGACGCCCTGCTCGACAAGATCGAGGTCGACCGCACTCCGCCGCTCGGCCGCGCGCTCGACATTGGTTGCGGAACCGGCAAACACACCCATGACCTCGCCGGCCGCGGTTGGGATGCCACCGGCGTCGACTTCGTCCCGCTCGCCATCGAGAAGGCCCGCGCGCGTGGTGGCACCGCTGCCTTTGTGAGTGGGGACGTGACCGACCTGGCCTCACTAGGCCTGGAGCCGTTCGACTTCTTCCTCGACATCGGCTGCCTCCATGTGTTCGACCGTGCGCGACGCTCAGCCGTCTCCCGTCAGGTCACCGGCCTCGCCCGCCCCGACGCCAAGATGCTGCTACTCGCGTTCCAGCCGAACACGCTCCCGTTCGTCCCCGACGGAATCAGCCAAGAGGACATCGAGCAGACCTACGCCGACTGGGACCTCATCGCCACCGAGCCGGCCGACGTGGCCGGCATGCCCAAGCCGATCAGGAAGACCGCGCCCCGGTTCTACACCCTGCACCTCCGGTGACAGCGAGTCCGAAGGTACCGACCCACGCCGCCGAGACATGATCCAGCCCCCGAAGTGAGCCATGGACCGACCCACCTGCGTCACACCGCCGCCTTTGACGCACCCAGTGACCCGGCGCGGGTATCGGGCGACGCGCGTGCGTTGCGGCCTGCTCCGGCCTGTCCCCAGCGTGTGAGGTGCGGTGCGGCAGTCGATGGTGATGTTGCGCGCACCTGTAGCAGGAGCCGACCGCCACCGGTGCCGCGGGTCAGTTCGACAGGTGCGCCACTCGCGGCCAGATCGACGCCCACGTCCCGCGCGGTCCGGCGCACAAGAAGATGCGGGCGTAGTCGTGCTCCTCGTTGGGCACCGGGCCGACGACCCGGCGTACGAACCGACACCCGCGCAGGTACGTCGGTGGGCGAGCGTCCTCCCACACCAGGACGACGGGCCGTCCGGAACTGGGGGGCGGTCCCCACAGCCCGAAGGCGTTCAGGCCGCTGTATGCCGCGGGCAACCCGAACCTGCCTCGGTAGCGGTCGACTGCACCCGCCTCGCCGTAGTTGGCGGTGAGGATCACCGTGTGGGCGCGGCGTTGGGCGGGGATGCTCCGGTAGGTCGCGGCGACGAGGCCGACCTCGCGGGGCCAGCCGAGCATCTCAAGTTGTTGCTCGGCGGGGCCTGCCCAGCCGGATGCGGCCAGCGTCTGCGGCGCCAGGATCGGCAGCGAGGCCGGCATCACGGCCGCCGAGGTGACGGCGACGACGACCGCCATCGCCCAGTACAGCCGAGGCCGCCGCTCGACGACCACGCAGCCGGCCGCGATCAGCGCCGGGTAGACACCGACCGTGTAATAGCCCTGACCGGCAGTCACAGCGAAGACGATGAGCGCGACCAGCCAGGACACCGCGAGCACGCGGGCGAAGCGCCACCGAGGGTCGCGCCAGGCGCGCACCGCGCCGATGATCCAGAGCACCGAGGCGCCCAGGCTGAACAGGACGATCTGGAGCACCAGGAACCCGATGCGCTCGTCGGCAGTGCCGTACTCGTCGCGGATCATCCGGGCGAGGGTGACCTGCGGCCAGCCGTGCTGCGCCTGCCAGACGAGCCCCGGCGCCCAGGCGGCTACGGCGATCACCGCACCGAGGGCGTACCAGCGGTTGAGGACCAGAGAGCGTCCGCCGGGCGCGGTGAGCATGCCCAGGGTCAGCGCCAGGGCCAGCACCGGGACGAGGTCCTTGTTGAGCAGGCCGAGCCCGACGAGCACTCCGGCGACCACCCACAAGCGTGTCCGCCCGGTCCGGGCGATGCGCAGCGCGACCCAGGTGACGGCCACCCACACCACGAGGTCCAGGGTGGCTGTCGCGAGCAGGTGCCCGGCGAGCAGGCCGACCGTGCTCACCGCGACGGTGAAGGTCGCGAGGACCTGCGCTCGTGCGCGGCCGCCGAGCTCGCGGGCCGTCAGCCCGGTCACCCAGGCCGCGCCGACCACCGAGGCCACGGCGGGCAGCCGGAACACGACCAGGGAACCGTGCCCGAGCGCGTCGAACGTGGCGGCGAGCAGGGGCGTGAGCATGCCCTGGTCGGGATAGCTCCAGGCCAGGTGTTGGCCGCAGGCGATGAAGTACAGCTCGTCGCGGTGGTAGCCGTAGCGGGAGCTGGCGAAGAGCAGGACCACGGCGAGGACCGCGCACACCACGACCATCCCCCGCCACGCCAGTGCCGGCAGCGGTACGCCGTCCGATGTCGCCTCCCCGGCAGCCACGCGCCTTCCCTCTCGCGAGCGGTTCTCGTGACCATCGTGCCCACCACCGGCAACGCGTGCCAGTCAGGCCATGCGATGCGGGCATCGGGACTTGACGTGACGTTGTCAGGCTCAGTCCCGCGGCTGGCTGGTAGATGAAGTCCATATGCCACGACCTGCGACGGAACTCGCCGTCGGTCGCGGTGCGCACACCCGCTTCGCGCCGGAGGGCCACCGCGGCGGGGAGCGCCGTGTCGGGTCGCGTGGGTGAAGTCGACGATCAGGTCGGTGCGACCCACCCAGCCACCCGATGCACCGCGCGCTCGCAGGACCTTGGACCGGTCAAGACGGGACCGGCGGCCCTAGCCGGACGGGGTGCCCGGCGATGACTCTGAAAGTGCCGAGGCGATCCATCGGGTGGCGTCGTGTCCGGTTTCCGATCAGCACGATCTCGGTGAAGGAGGAGTCATGATTGCCGCTGGTGCATTTCTGTCGGTCCTTGCGTTGGTCGCGATCGTCGCGGTCGCGCTGTCCCTGCGCTCCGTGGTCGAGGACCATGAGCGCACCGAGTCACGGCTGCGCGATCCCCGCACGCACACCGTCACCTACGCCATCCCCAACGGCTTCGATCCGGTTGTCTTCGCCGTCGCCCTGAAGAAATGCGGCTACATCAGCATGGTCGAGGAGTTGGGCGCGACCCAGGGCCTTCGTGTGGAATGTGACGCGGCAGACCGAGAGCGGGTCCGGCGAGCCATCGCAGGCGTTGCCGTAAACACTTACGACGGCTCTGCGTACGCCGGCTCTGCACTGAAACCCGACCACGTGGTCTTCGAAGACGAGCGCTGACCCAAATCGCGCCCCGGACAACTCACCGCAACGCTGACCGCAAGCAACATCATGACGCGGAGCGACTCGGTTCTCACTGGTCGCGCGGCTATGTGGTGCACCTCCAGCACGGGACCAGCTCGGCCGGCCTGATGCGCCAGCTCGGGGCCCGGGAGCACACTGGGACGCGTGCGTCGATCAGGACGGATCAAAGTTGCGGCCGCGGTGGCCGGACCGCCCGTTGCCGCTGCCGTGCTGGGCAACGCCTTCATCGGGATGGACTCGATGCGTTGGTTCCGCGAGCTGCGTGCTCCGCGGCTGCAGCTCCCGATGGCGGCGTTCGGCGCGGTAGGAGCGGCGTACTACGTACAGCTGGGCGTGGTTCTGTATCGGGCGTACCACCGCGACGACCGGCACGTGCGTCACCTCGCGCTGGTCGTGCTGGTCGGCAATGAGCTCTGGAACGTCGCCTTCTTCGGCGGGCGCAGCGCACGCAGCGGGTTCCTGGGGTTGTTGCTCTTCCTCGGGCCGCTCCTGAGCCTGCAGAAGGCCGTCGCGGACGATCCGGTGTCGGTGTTGGCGCTGACGCCGTACACGGTCTGGGTGATCGGCTACGACGTGCCGTGGGTCTACCGACTCTGGCGGCTGAATCGAGGCTGACCAGGCTGCGTCAGGTGATGTGCTGCCTCGCGCGCCGGTATAGGAACATCCAGGTGAGCATCGGAACAGCTGTCGCGCCTTGACGCGGCGAGATAACGCACTTCGGTGACGTTCGCCAGCAACCGGGATTGTCCTGCTCATCTGGCTTCACTACGACATCGACCAACCTGCGCGATTCGCTCGCGTCGCACTGGGAAGGACGCAGCCGCCGGTGCGGCCCACGTCGATCAAGAGGCGCAGGTCCGTGGTGTGAGCAGTCCGTGGCGAGGTCGGTCACCTCGATGGCTGCTCCCATGGGGCACGACGCTAACCGCAGCGTGCGCTACTCCGTCCGCAGGGCCGTCGCCGTACGGGTCCGCGCCGCCCACCCGGCGGGCAACAGCGCGCCGGCCGTAGCGAGCACCAACCCGCCGAGCGCGAACACCGCGAGCTCCCACGGCCCGAACACGCTGAGCACGACCTGCGGCAGCTCGACCCCGGCACCGTCTCCCATCGCCGGCATCAGGATGCCGTGCAGCAGCACCCCTGCGGGGACGCCGACCAGGCCACCGACGAGCCCGATGAGCACGACCGACGAGAGCACCGTCGTCAGGGTCTGCCGCGGGGTCATGCCCAGCGCCTTGTGGATCCCGATGTCGTGCACCCGATCGCGAACGTCGAGCACGACCGCGTTGAGGACTCCCAGCCCCGCGACGGTGACCAGCATCAGGGTCAGCAGGCCGGCGAGAGCGTCGATGATGACGACCAGCTCGTCGGCGCCGTCGGTACCCTGCGGGTGCGCCGTGAGGTCCAGCGGATCCAGCGCCTGCTGGAGCGCGTCGGCGTACTCGCCGGGGTCGTTGCCGTCGGCCACCGAGACGAGCCAGGTGGTCAGTGTCGTGCTGGCGTCGGCCTGGGTGAGGACGAGCCCGTCGTTGTTGCCCGGGTCGAAGACCTCCCCGACGATCCTCAGGGTCACCTGCGTCCCGTCGTGCGTGAGCGTGAGCGAGTCCCCGATCTCCCGGTCGGTGGACCGGAGCACCTCGGTGGGGACGACGGCCTCTCCCGGGCGGGTGAACCAGCGTCCGGCGACGAGCTCGTAGCCGACCCACCCGGGGTCCTCGGTGTACTCGACGAGGGACGAGCCGCCCGTCAGTCCGGGCACGACCGCGTCCGTTTCGGCGTACCCCAGCCAGTGCGCGGTGCCGGACTCGGCGTCCAGGGCGGCCGCGACCGCCACCGGGTCGGCGGGTTCCGGCTCCGTGCCTGGCCTCGCCGTGTGCTGGGCTCCCGGCGGTCCGTCGTCCCCGAACCCATCGACGACGACGTCGGCTGCCGAGTGGTCGGCGGCGACCTGGATCCGGTTCAGCGACGTCGCCAGCCCGGCCGCAAGCGTGACGGCCGCGGCGCCGAACGCGATCGCGAGGACCATCGCCGCCGCGCGCGCCGGTGCGCTGAACGGGCGGGCGAGCCCCAGGGTCATCGGCCGGGGCAGCGGAAGCCGCGCGGCGACCCGCGCGGCGTATCGTCCGCGGTCGGCGGTCGGCGTACGCCCGACCGCGAGCGCGTCCACGGCCGAGAGCCGCCCCGCGCGTCCCGCGGCGGCCGATGCTGTGATCGTGACCACCGCGAGCGCACCGACGAGCACGGCGGCGTCCACCCAGGGAGCGATCGTCAGGGCGACGGTGCCGTAGAGATCCTCGGTGTCGGCCAGCAACGGCACCGCGACCAGGTTGCCAACCACGACACCGAGCACTGCCCCCGCCGATGCAGGCAGCAGCGCTTGCGCGACGTACGCCCGCACGACCTGGGACGGGGTGAAGCCGAGTGCCTTGAGAATGCCGATGCGGCGGGTCGTCGAGCCGACCGCGCCGGCCACGACCGTGCCGACGATCAGGACCGAGAGGAGGAGGCTCAGAGCGCCGAACGTCAGCAGGAACGGCACGAACAGCGACGTCTGGTCGTTGGCCTCCTTCTTCACGACCAGCCACGACCGCGCGCTGGTGACCGCCCCGTCCGGGAGAGCGGCCGTTACGGCGTCCCGCGCGTCGCCGACTCGAGACGCGGTCCCGGCGTCGTCGAGCCGATACAGCATCTGGTAGCCGCTGGACATCGAAGGCACGGCAGCCAGCCCCCCGGGAGTCATCCAGGCATCCGCCGTGTCGCTCACCGACCGCGCCAGGCCGACGACGGTGACGTCCTGGGCGTTCGTGCCGTCACCCATGGTCAGGGTGTCGCCCACGTCGACGCGGAAGTCGCCACCGGCGGCCAGCAAGGCCTCACCGGGCTTCCCCGGCCAGCGTCCCTCGACCAGGGTCACCTGGTCGACACCGGTTCCCGGACCCGTCCGGGCGGCGACGGTCAGGACGGGGCCATGAGCGCCCACGGGGGGCTCGCTCAACCCCGGTGGCGGTGGCGGCAGCACCATGACCTGCGCCACTGCGAACGGGCCGGAGGCCTCGGCGACGCCGTCGGCCTCGGCGCTGGCAGCCAGCTGGGCGGCCGTGGCCTTCGCCGGGTCCGTCAGCACCGTCAGGTGCGCCCCGCGCTGGGCGGCGAAGGCGTGGTCGAAGGGCGCGTTCGACGCCACCAGCAGGCCGATCCCCAGGACGCCCGCGGTGACGGCGGCGGCGGTGGCCAGCATGATCACGACGGTCTGCACCCAGCGGCGGCTCACCCCGGAGCGGACGACCCGGCTCAGCGCGCTCATCGCAGCGGGGCCAGCGCGGTGTCGGCGGCGATCCGGCCGTCGACGACCTCGATCGTGCGGGTGGCGCACTCGGTGGCGAGCGTTCGGTCGTGCGTGACCAGCAGCATGGTCTGCCCGTCGGCGTGCAGGTCGGTCAGCAGCCGCCGTACGTCGGCGCCGGACGCGGTGTCCAGGGCTCCGGTCGGCTCGTCGGCCAGCAGCAGCGCCGGCCGGTTCATCAGCGCCCGGGCCACGGCCACCCGCTGCCGCTCACCGCCGGAGAGGCGGCCCGGGTAGGCGCCTGCGTGGCGGTCGATCCCCAGCGTCCGCAGCAGCTCGGCGGCCCGGCGGGTCGTCTCCCTGCGAGCGGCGCCAGCCAGCTGGGCTGGCAGGACGACGTTGTCGAGAACGGTGAGGTCGTCCAGCAGGTTGAAGAACTGGAAGACCAGCCCGATCGTGGCGCGCCGGTACTTTGCCGAGGCGGCCTCGCCCAGCGTGTCGATGCGGCTGCCGCCGACGGTGACAGTGCCCGCGGTCGGCCGGTCCAGGCCGGCGACCAGGTTGAGCAACGTGGACTTCCCGCTGCCGGACGGCCCGAGGACGGCGACCGCCTCACCGGTGGCCACGGTCAGCGACAGGTCGTCCAGGGCGGGTGGGCCGCCGTCGTACCGTCGGGTGACGCCGTTCAGCTCGATGAGCGGTGCGGTCATGGTCTGCTCCCCGGTTCGTCGGTCACGCGTGGGGAACGCTAGGTGCCCCGGAGGGTGGAGCGCGTCGCCCGGGATGGGGCTTTCCGGTCCTCCGTCAGGAGCACGCCGGCGGCCCGTCATCCTCCCGGCGTAGTCCTTTGCGGCGGCTGTCGTCCCCGAGAGGGACGCGGTAGGTCCACGCAGGGCGGACAATGAGCCGGTGGGACGTCGGCCTCTGCACGACCTGACCGGGCCGGTCCGCGCCCTGCCCGCGTGGGTGCTGCGCCGTCGCGGGACGCCGGGGCAGTTGAGCCCCCGGAGCTGGTTGCTCGACATCGGCCTCGCTGCCGGGCTCGCGCTCGTCGCGATCCTCAGCCACGACCAGTCCGACCAGCCGGACCTCAGGCCGCTCGACGGGCCGGGAGGTGTGCCGGTGCCGCCGGGGTTCCCCCCTCCGGCTTCAGGGCTGACCGACCAGACGTCGGCCTGGGACTGGGTCGGGCCCGCCCTGCTGCTCGTGCTGGTCGCGGCTCCCCTGGTCTTCCGCCGCCGCTACCCGCTCTCGACGCTGTGGGTCGTGTTGCTCACCGCCACGATGGTCACCGAGCACCCGGACGCACTGCGGCTCTCGTTCTACGCGTGCGTTATCGCGGCCTACAGCGCCGCCGTGTACAGCCCGTACCGCGTCCTGGCACTCCTGAGCCTGGCGGTCACCGCCGTCCTCATGGGGGAGCTGCTGGACGACGCGTCCCAACCGGTCCTCGGCGGGACGATCAACGCGGTGCCCCCGGGCGCGGTCCCGTTCCTGATCCTGGCGCCGATCGCGGTCGCCGCGTGGGGCCTGCGCACCCTGCAGGCCCGCGCCGACGCCGAGCAGGCTCACGTGGTCACGCTGCAACGTGAGGGCGCCGAGGCAGTCCGCCGTGCCGCCGAGGAGGAGCGGGCCCGGATCGCGCGGGAGCTGCACGACGTCGTGACCCACAACGTGAGCGTGATGGTGATCCAGGCCGGGGCGGCGCGCAAGGTGCTGGAGACGTCGCCGGGTCAGGCTCGTGATGCGTTGCTGTCGGTCGAGGCGAGCGGCCGGGCAGCGATGACGGAGCTGCGACACGTGATGGGGCTGCTGACCGCGGAGGGCGAGACGCTGGACCTGTCGCCGCAGCCCGGGATGGCCGAGCTCGAGTCCCTGGTCGGCCGGGTCCGCGCCTCGGGACTGCCGGTCGAGCTGGTGGTGACGGGGTCGCCCGATACCCCGATGCCGGACGGAGTCGTCCTGGCGGGCTACCGCGTCGTGCAGGAAGCGCTGACGAACGTGGTGAAGCATGCGTCCGGTTCGTCGGCGATCGTCCGTGTCGACTACGGGACCACCCGTCTGAAGATCGAGGTCACCGACACGGGCGGCACGCGGCCTCCGTCGGCCGACGCCGGGAGTGGCCGGGGACTGATCGGCTTGCGCGAGCGGCTCGCGGTCTACGGCGGGACACTCGAGGCGGGCCCGCGCATCCGCGGTGGGCACCGGCTCGAAGCGGAAATCCCCCTCGCGCCCGCCGCCACCCACGACCCCCTGGAGGTCCGATGAGTGACGCCATCCGGGTCGTGGTGGCCGACGACCAGGCCCTGGTGCGCACCGGCTTCCGGATGATCCTCACCGCCGACGGTATCGACGTCGTCGCTGAGGCGTCGACCGGCCACGAGGCGATCGACGCCGTGCGGCGTACGCGCCCCGACGTGGTGCTGATGGACATCCGCATGCCGGGTCTGGACGGACTCGAGGCGACTCGCCGCATCCTGGCGGCCGACGGCGACGCACCACGGGTGCTGATGCTGACGACCTTCGACCTCGACGAGTACGTCTACGCGGCGCTGGCGGCCGGGGCCAGCGGGTTCCTGCTCAAGGACGTCTCGCCGGAGCAGCTCACCGCCGCCGTGATGCTGGTGCGCTCCGGGGACGCACTGCTGGCGCCGTCCATCACCCGTCGGCTGGTAGAGAGGTTCGCGGGCCGCGGCCAGGAGGAGTCCGTTGTGCACCGGGACCTGGCGGCGCTGACCCCCCGCGAGCGGGAGGTCCTGCAGATGCTCGCCCGGGGGCTGAGCAACGCCGAGCTCGCCGCCGCGTTCCAGCTCTCGGAGGCGACCGTCAAGACGCACGTGGCGCGGATCCTGGGGAAGCTGCAGCTGCGCGACCGGGTCCAGGCGGTCGTGGTCGCCTACGAGACGGGCCTGGTCGCACCTGGGGAGGCGTGAGGCCCGCCTGGCGCTCAGGCCACCGGAGAGCCCCCTTGGTGCTGGCGTATCTACCGGCGCAGACCTCTTGGTCACTTCTGAGGAGGGTGGGGCCTGGGTTCTGGAGGCCGGAGTACAACTCGGGTTGCGATGACATCTCCAGGGCGGACTTGAAGCCGATGCCCTTGTGGCCGATGGCTTCGCCCTCGGACTTGGTCGACGCGCCGATGTGACCGAGCGATTCGATGACGACCTGTGGCGTGAGCGTGGCGCCCTGATTCGCGACGAGCAGAACGGGCCCTTGCGTCAGCGAGACGCGACCCGTGAACGGGACTGCTCGGCTCACGGGTCCCGTCGCCAGGCATCGGCTGTGTTCTGGAGCATCTCGATGAGAAACCGGCCGTGGTATTCACTGCCGAGGAGTCGCTCGGCCCGCGCGAAAGAGCAGGTCGTGCATACAGATTCTGCGGTCTTGTGCTCGGTGCGGGCGGCGACCTCACGCTGCAGATACTCGATACTTGCCGGTACTCAGGATGCCCTCCGGAATGCTCCGTGCGACCTGCGCTCGGGACGTGGCCTGGACCTCATCCTTCCAGTCTCGCGACATCCGGGCGGTTTCACCCCGTTCGGGTGACCTTGGGTGAGCGACTGGCCCCATGCTGGAGGCGTTCTTGTTGATCGGTCGAGCAAGGTAGCGCTCTCCTGTCAGGGCGACTCACAGTGGTGACATGAGCGCGGCGCCCGGGCTGAGCCTGTCGGTCCGCCGGGCCACCTTCATCGGCGTCGGCTACATGGTCGCCGCCGAGCCGTCATTGAGCGCTTCACGAGAGGAAAGCAGATGTCGGGACAAACAGTACGAGGCGGGGCTGACCGGGAATCGTGGGTGGCCGGGCTCGAACCCGAGATCGTGTGGCGGGAGTTCGCCGGGCTGGCCGCGCTGCCACGACGCTCGAAGGAGGAAGGGCTGGTTCGGGCGCACGTCATTGACCGCCTGGGGGCTCTCGGGCTGACGCCGACGGTCGATCGAGTGGGCAACATCGTTGCCGACCTCCCGGGCTCCTCGCAGGCACCGACGGTCATCCTGCAGGCGCACCTCGACATGGTGTGCGAGGCCGATGCCGGAGCAGGGACGGACCCGGCGGTCGACGGGGTCTTCCCGGTCGTGGCAGACGGATGGGTCCGGGCCCCCGGTACGACGCTGGGTGCCGATGACGGCATCGGAGTCGCGGTCGCCCTTGCGATCGCGGCGGAAGCCGCCGCGCAGAAGGGCGCCCTGGAACGATCGCCGCGACCACCGTTGCAGCTCCTCTTCACAGTCGACGAGGAGGAGGACTTCGGTGGCGCCGCCGGGGTGGATCCGGCGCTGTTGACCGGACGCACCCTCCTCAACCTTGATTCAGAACAGGAACACGAGGTGATCATCGGCAGCGCCGGTGGCTCACGGGTCTTTGTACGCGTCGCGACGGGCTTTGAGGCCGCACCTGTCGCGAGCGAGCACGCGGTGCTGCGCGTGCGAGGCCTTCAGGGCGGGCACTCGGGACAGCAGATCGATGACAACCTCACCAACGCCGTCAAGGCCCTGGGATATGTGCTCGCCCTCACCACCGAGGAGGTGGCTGGGGACGCCGCGAACCACCTCCGGATCGCCGACCTCTCTGGCGGCAACGCAGACAACGCCATTCCGCGTGAAGCCCGAGCAGTGCTGCTCCTCGACGAGCTGGGACGGACGACACTGGAGCGCGTCGCTGCTGAGGTGCAAGAGCGTGTTCGCGCCTGGCGCGCGGGCGCGGACGATGACGCGGTCATCGAGCTCGTTGGATCACCCGACCCGCCTCCCAGTCGGGTGATGTCGCCTGATGCGGCGCGAACGATCCTCGATCTGCTGCTCGCACTCCCGTCCGGAGTTCTGTCCATGGATGAGCGGCTGCCCGGCATCGTCCGCACCTCGACCAACTTGGGGGTTGTCTACCTCGAGAACGACGACGTCGTGCTGGTCTCGGCGCCGCGGTCATCGCGTCCCAGCGACCTGGACGCACTGCATGCTCGGTATGCCAGCTTTGCCCGGCTCGCCGGCGGTCGGGCCGATGTCACCTCCCGGTACCCGGCCTGGCAGCCGGACTCTGACAGCAAGTTGCTCGAGGTCGTCCGCGTCGCCCATGTCGAGGTGTATGGACGAGAACCGCACGTGACCGCGGTGCACGCTGGTCTCGAAGCCGGAGAGATCGCCGCGCACCTGCCGGGGTTGTCCGCCGTGTCGATCGGCCCGACCATCGAGGGAGCCCACAGCCCCCAGGAGCGTCTGGACGTGGCGTCCGTGGGTCGCTTCTACGAGGTGGTCCGGCATGCCCTGACACGCCTCGCCGAGCCGGCGAAGTCGCCTGCCCTCTGAGGTATGGAGCAGGGACAGGAGCCGAGACCTCAACGCTTGGTGGACGCTCGCCGCAGCTCGTAGCCCGTGACTTTGGCCAGCGTCTTGTTGACCCGTTCGCGCCACCCACCGGCCGGCTGCGCGGGGGGCGATGTGGGGGTCCGTTTGCGCCCGCGTCTCCCGGGTGGGCCTGCGGCGACCGGGAGAGGACCGACCGGCTCCCAGCCGCCTGCGACAGCCGCTGCGCGGGAGCGGCATCGCACAGTCACGCGCCTGCCCCTGGCGTAGCCCTCGAGACCGGGCATGGGCGGTCGTTCGGCCAGCCTCGTCTTCCAGTCGTACATGGATTCGATCTCGAAACCGTAGGCCGAGAGCAGCATCTGTAGCGCGGGCACCGAGGGCCACGCCACCAACACCCGGCCCACGGAGAATGCATCCTGGGCGGCACTGCGAATGTCCCCCGCGTCTCGTTCGGGATGCATCTTGAGGATCGGCTTCGTCCCAGGCACGACCATCGTGTCGACGATCAGGTGCTTGGGGGCCAGCTCGTGGAGGCGGTACATCAGCTCCGTGTGCCGGTAGGTGTGGTACAGGTACCCGAGGCACAGCACCACGTCGACGTCGAACTTCTCCCGGGCCAGCACCTCGAAGACATCGCCGCAGACGAATCGGTAGGTCTCCGGGTCCTGGCCATAGAAGGCAAATGTCTCTTGAGCCTTGTCGATGAGGCTCTCCCTGACCTCCACCCCCGTCACGTGCGCCGCCCCGGCCTTCAGCGCTGCGAACGAGAACCTCCCGTCGTGGCTGGCCAGATCGAGCACCCGCGCCCCGTCGAAGATGTCTCGGTTGCTGCCGAACAGCGCCTCGTAGCGCTCGTTCATCCGGTTCGACTGCTGGATGGCGCTGCGGCCTCGACGGCGTCGGCTTTGTGGGTCTGGATCCTGCGTGAGCTCGCTGACTTCTATGAACCGTGGGTAGTCCTCGGCGAACACGTGTCCTCTTCCTGGTGTGGGCTCAGTCATCCGGCTGGTAGCCGAGGTTGGCGGACAGCCACCTCTCCGCCTCGGCCATCGACCAGCCCTTGCGCTTCGCGTAGTCCTCGACCTGGTCGTGCCCGAGCCGGCCGACGACGAAGTACTGCGACTGCGGGTGGGAGAAGTACCAGCCGCTCACCGAGGCGCCCGGCCACATCGCCATCGAGTCCGTGAGCTCGATCCCGGCGTTCTCGTCCACGTCGAGGAGCTCCCACAGGGTGACCTTCTCGGTGTGCTCGGGACAGGCCGGGTAGCCGGGAGCCGGGCGGATGCCGGTGTACCTCTCGGCGATGAGCTCTTCATGGGCCAGGTGCTCGTCGGGCACGAATCCCCAGTGCTCCTGGCGCACCCGCTGGTGCAGCCGCTCAGCGAACGCCTCGGCGAGCCGGTCGGCGAGCGACTCGAGCAGGATCGCCGAGTAGTCGTCGAGCGCGTCCTTGAACTCCTTGACCTTGTCCTGGCTGCCGAGCCCGGCGGTCACGGCGAACGCGCCGACGTGGTCGGCGAGACCGGTGTCCTTGGGGGCCACGAAGTCACCGAGCGACCGGTTGGGCACGCCCTCGCGGTGCTGGCCCTGCTGGCGGAGGTTGTGGAGCACGCAGCGCACGGTCTCGCGGGAGTCGTCGGTGTAGACCTCGATGTCGTCGCCGACCGCGTTGGCCGGGAACAGGCCGATCACGCCGTTCGCGGTCAGCCACTTCTCCGCGATCGCCTTGTCCAGCATCTCCTGTGCATCGTCGTACAGCCTGCGGGCGGTATCGCCGGACGCCGGGTTGTTGAGGATGTCGGGGAACTTGCCCTTCATCTCCCAAGCGTTGAAGAACGGCTGCCAGTCGATGTAGTCACGGAGCTCGGACAGGTCGTAGTCGTCGAAGACCGTGATACCGGGCGTCGTCGGCGCCGGCGGCTGGTAGCCCTCCCACTCGATCGGCGTGCGGTTCTCCCGCGCCTTCTCGATCTTGGTGATCGGGCGCTCGTTCTTCGCGGCGTGCCGCTCGCGCAGCGACTCGTAGTCGGCCTCGACCTCGTCGAGCAGCTTCTGCTTGCGGTCGGACAGGAGGGCCGCGGCCACCGGCACCGAGCGCGAGGCGTCCTTCACCCAGAGCACGGGGCCCTTGTAGCGCGGGGTCACCTTGACCGCCGTGTGCGCGCGGGACGTCGTCGCGCCGCCGATCAGCAGCGGGATCGAGAAGCCCTGGCGCTCCATCTCGGTGGCGAAGTTGACCATCTCGTCGAGGGACGGCGTGATCAGGCCGGACAGCCCGATCAGGTCGGCGTCGACCTCCTTGGCCTTGTCGAGGATCTTCTGCGCCGGCACCATCACGCCGAGGTCGATGACGTCGTAGTTGTTGCACTGCAGCACCACGCCCACGATGTTCTTGCCGATGTCGTGCACGTCGCCCTTCACCGTCGCCATCACGATGGTGCCCTTCTTCTGCTCCACGTCACCGGGCTTCTTCTCGGCCTCGATGAACGGGATCAGGTAGGCGACCGCCTTCTTCATCACGCGAGCGGACTTCACGACCTGGGGCAGGAACATCTTGCCGGAGCCGAACAGGTCGCCGACGACGTTCATGCCGTCCATCAGCGGGCCCTCGATCACCTCGATCGGCCGGCCGCCGCGGTCGGAGATCATCTGCCGCAGCTCCTCGGTGTCCTCCTCGACGTGGGCATCGAGGCCCTTCACCAGGGCGTGCGTGATCCGCTCGCCGACGGGCAGCGAGCGCCACTCGAGCTCGGCCTTCTCGGTGCGCTCGTCGCTCGCGTTGTACTTCTCGGCGATCTCCAGCAGCCGCTCGGCGGCGTCGTCGCGCCGGTTGAGCACGACGTCCTCGATCCGCTCGCGGAGCTCGGGCTCGATCTCGTCGTACACGACGAGGGCGCCGGCGTTGACGATGCCCATGTCGAGCCCGGCCTCGATCGCGTGGAACAGGAACACCGCGTGGATCGCCTCGCGCACGGGGTTGTTGCCGCGGAACGAGAACGAGACGTTGGAGATGCCGCCGGAGACCAGCGCACCGGGCAGGTTCGCCTTGATCCAGCGGGTGGCCTCGATGAAGTCGACGCCGTAGTTGGCGTGCTCCTCGATGCCGGTCGCCAGCGCGAAGCAGTTGGGGTCGAAGATGATGTCCTCGGCCGGGAACCCGACCTGGTCGACCAGGATCCGGTAGGCGCGCTCGCAGATCTGCTTGCGACGCTCGAGGTTGTCGGCCTGACCGTCCTCGTCGAACGCCATCACGACCACGGCGGCGCCGTACTTGCGGCAGAGCCGGGCGTGCTCGATGAACGGCTCCTCGCCCTCCTTCATGGAGATCGAGTTCACGATCGGCTTGCCCTGCACGACCTTGAGGCCGGCCTCGATCACCTCGAACTTCGAGGAGTCGATCATCACCGGCACCCGGCTGATGTCGGGCTCCGAGGCGATCAGCTTGAGGAAACGGTCCATCGCCTCGACGCCGTCGATCATGCCCTCGTCCATGTTGACGTCGATCAGCTGCGCGCCGCTCTCCACCTGCTGGCTGGCGACGGTCAGTGCGGTGTCGTAGTCGGCGGCCTTGATCAGGTTGCGGAAGCGGGCGGACCCGGTGATGTTGGTGCGCTCGCCGACGTTGACGAACAGGGAGTCGTCGGTGATGTTCTGCGGCTCGAGGCCGGAGAGCCGCAGCGCCGGGGCGACCTGCGCCGGCTCGCGCGGCGTGACTCCCTTGGCGACCTGTGCGATCGCGGAGATGTGCTCCGGCGTCGTGCCGCAGCAGCCGCCGATCAGGTTGACCAGCGAGGCCGACGCGAACTCGCCGATCACCTCGGCCATTTGGTCCGGCATCTCGTCGTACTCACCGAACGCGTTGGGCAGGCCGGCGTTGGGGTAGCAGGAGACGAAGCAGCCGGCGACGCGGGAGAGCTCGGAGAGGTAGGGCCGGATCTCCTTGGCGCCGAGCGCGCAGTTGAGGCCGACCGCGAGCGGCCGCGCGTGCCGGACCGAGTTCCAGAACGCCTCGGTGACCTGGCCGGACAGGGTGCGTCCCGAGGCGTCGGTGATGGTGCCGGAGATGATCACCGGCCAGCGCCGGTCGCGCTCCTCGAAGAGCGTCTCGAGCGCGAAGATCGCGGCCTTCGCGTTCAGGGTGTCGAAGATCGTCTCGACCAGCAGCAGGTCCGCTCCCCCGTCGACCAGCCCCTCCGCCTGCTCCTTGTAGGCCTCCACCAGCGCGTCGTACGTGATGTTGCGGAAGCCGGGGTCGTTGACGTCGGGCGAGATCGACGCCGTGCGGTTCGTCGGCCCCAGCGCTCCCGCCACGTACCGCTTGCGGTCGGGGGTGCGCTCGGAGTACTCGTTGGTGGCCTCGCGCGCGAGCCCGGCCGCGCGCTTGTTCATCTCGTAGGCCAGGTCCTCCATGCCGTAGTCGGCCTGGGAGATGCGCTGGGCGCTGAACGTGTTGGTGGCGATGATGTCGGCGCCGGCCTCGAGGTAGGCGCGGTGGATGTCGCGGATCACGTCGGGCTGGCTCAGGCTGAGCAGGTCGCTGTTGCCGCGGACGTCGCTGTCCCAGTCGGCGAAGCGCTCACCGCGGAACCCGGACTCGTCGAACGTGTGCGCCTGGATCATGGTGCCCATCGCGCCGTCGATGACCAGGATCCGCTCCCGCAGCGTGGCGCTGAGCTCGTCGGTCAGGTCGGGACGTTGCGTGGACGCGTCGGTCACCTGGTTCCTCTCGGGTGGGGACGGCGGTGGGCACATGGGTCAAGGGTACGGAAGTCGCCCGGCCTCGCCGGACCCGTGTCCGCTCCGGGGGAGTCGGGCCTCGACGCCCTAGGCTGGAACGGTGATCGAGTTCGAGGAGACCCCGGAGCTGGTCAGCCCGGTGCTGATCGCGGCGTTCGAGGGCTGGAACGACGCGGCCGAGGCCGCCAGCGGTCTGGTCGAGCACCTGGTGGACGTCTGGGCCGCCCGGGTGGTGGCGCGCGTCGACCCCGAGGACTTCTACGACTACCAGGTCAACCGGCCACTGGTCGGCACTGACGCCAGCGGCATGCGCCGGATCACGTGGCCCCGCACCGAGATCCTCGTCGCCCGGCCGCCGGGTGCGCACCGAGACGTCGTGCTGCTGCGGGGCATGGAACCGAGCATGCGCTGGCGGCAGTTCACCGCGGAGGTGCTGGCGGCGATGGACACGCTCGGCGTCGAGCTGGTGCTGACCCTCGGGGCGCTCCTGGCCGAGACCCCGCACACGCGGCCGATCCAGGTAAGCGGCACCGCCACCGAGCTCGACCTCGAGGACCGGCTCAAGCTGGAACAGTCGACGTACGAGGGCCCGACCGGCATCATCGGTGTCCTGCTCGACGCCTGCGTGACGGTGGACGTGCCGGCCGTGTCGTTCTGGGCCGCCGTACCCCACTACCTGCCGCAGCCCCCCTGTCCGAAGGCGACGCTCGCGCTGCTCGGCCACGTGGAGGACCTGCTCGAGATCAGCATCCCGATGGGCGACCTCCCCGAGGACGCCCGCGCCTGGGAGCGCGGCGTCGCCGAGCTGGCCGAGGAGGACGAGGACATCGGGGAGTACGTCCGGATGCTCGAGGAGAACCAGGACACCGCCGAGCTCCCCGAGGCCAGCGGTGAGGCGATCGCCAAGGAGTTCGAGCGGTATCTCAAGCGGCGGGACGTGGAGGAGGGGTAGGGCGGGGGTAAGGGCGGGGGCTGGATACCACGGGACCGTGGTGTTCCTGGTGCTCGTGGTGCTCGACTCAGAGCTCCAGCCCCAGTGAAGCGTCCGCCAGCACCCGGATCACGTGGCCCGCGCCGGGCTCGGAGGTGTCGGTGACCGTGTGAGCGGCCCAGGTGGAGAGCGCGGCAACGGCGGTCGGGGCGTCGAGGTCCTCGGCCATGGCGGTCAGCACCGCCTCGACGACCGGTGCGGTGGGGGCGCCGGACCGCTGCCCGACGGCGAGGCGGAGGTCCTGGAGCACCTGCTGGCCGGTCGTGAGGTCCGCGGCGGTCCACTCCCAGTCGCTGCGGTAGTGGTGGCGCAGCAGGGCCAACCTGATCGCCATCGGGTCCGTGCCGTGCTCGCGGAGCCGCGAGACGAGCTCGAGGTTGCCCTTCGACTTCGACATCTTCTCGCCGTGGAGGGCGACCATGCCGGCGTGCACGTAGGCCCGGGCGAACGGCGTGCCGGGCTCGGCCACCTGCGCCTCGGAGGCGCTCATCTCGTGGTGCGGGAAGACCAGGTCGCTGCCGCCCCCCTGGACGTCGATCGCATCGCCCAGGTGCTCGCGCGCGATCGCGCTGCACTCGACGTGCCAGCCTGGCCGGCCGCGGCCGAAGGGCGAGTCCCAGGCCGGTTCGCCGGGCCGCTCGGCCTGCCAGAGCAGGCAGTCGAGCGGGTCCTTCTTGCCTGGCCGGTCGGGGTCGCCGCCGCGCTCGCCGAAGACCGTGAGCATCTGCGCCCGGTCCCACCCGGAGACCTCGCCGAACGACGGGTCGGCGGCGACGGAGAAGTACAGGTCGCCGTCGACGTCGTACGCCGCGCCGGCCCGCTGCAGCCGCTGCACCATGGTGACCACGAGCGGGATCGCCTCGACCGCGCCTACGTAGGCGTCGGGCGCGATCACGCGCAGCGCCTCCATGTCGGTGCGGAAGAGCTCGGTCTCCCGTTCCGCGAGTGCGACCCAGTCCTCGCCGGTCGCCTCGGCCCGCTCGAGCAGCGGGTCGTCGACGTCGGTCACGTTCTGCACGTAGCGGACCTCGTGGCCGGCCGAGCGCCAGGCCCGACCGAGCAGGTCGAAGGCGACGTACGTCGCGGCGTGGCCCAGGTGCGTGGCGTCGTACGGCGTGATCCCGCAGACGTACATGCGCGCCGGGCCGTCGGGGCTGCTCGCGACGACCGCACCCACGGAGGTGTCATGGACCCGCACCGGCGGAGCCACAACGGGCAGCCGGGGCACGTCGGGTGAGGTCCAGGCACGCATGTCCGGCAGCCTATGGGGTTCCAGGAATGGCAGCGGCCCCCCGGCCTGCTTCGCGCCGCCCGGAGGCCGCCGACGTCCCCGCCCTCAGAACGGCGGCCACGGGATGGATGGCCAGCCTCCACTCGGGATCGGCAGCATCCCCTCGGCGATGAGTCGCCGGCACCGCCACGCCGTGCGGTCGATCTCGCGCTCGGTGAGCAGCGGCTCCAGGGTCCTCCGGAGCGCGCCTTCGGCCAGGTCACTTTCGAGCGCCGCGAGAGCACCGGTCTCCTCGTCGGAGAGCGGGTCGCCGGCCCAGCCCCACAGCACCGTGCGCAGCTTGTCGTCGGTGTGGAAGCAGACCCCGTGGTCGACGCCGAACCGGTGACCGTCCGCCATCGCCAGCACGTGGCCGCCCTTGCGGTCGGTGTTGTTGACCACCACGTCGAAGATCGCCATCCGGCGCAGTGGGCGCGTGTCCTCGTGCACCAGGGCCACCGGCCGGTCGCGGTCGTCGACGGCGTCGAGCACGTGCAGGTAGCCGTCGGGCACGGCGTCCTCGGGCACGATGTCGACCGGCTCGACCCCGCCGTCCGGCTCGCACCAGAGCTGGACCATGCCGCTGCCGGCCGGCCCGTTGCGCAGCACGGTCGGGGGTACGACGTCCCAGCCGAGCGCGTCGGACACGACCCAGGCGGCGTACTCGCGGAAGGCCAGGGTGCCGTCCGTGAAGTCCCATAGCGGCCGCTCCCCGGACACCGGTTTGTAGACGGCCTGGATCCGGGTGACCCCGTCGACCACCTCGCACGCGAAGGTGTGGTTCGAGGCGGGCATGATCCGGCCGAGGATGACGACGTCCCCCGTCGTGAGGCCGCCGGCCGCTGGGGGTGTGGTCACGTCCCCATGCGACGGAAGCCGTTGGCGCGCGGGCACAGGTGGCCGCCCGGGTCCATCGGCCCGCCGCAGAACGGGCAGGTCTCGCGGCCGGCCTCGACCACCGACTCGGCGCGGGAGCAGAAGGCGCGGGCCTGCGCGGCGGGCATACGCACCAGGAACATCTCCTCGGGCTCCGGCTCCTCCTCATCGGGGGCCTCGGGGTCGATCTCGACCGCAGGGAAGACCTCGATCACGATCCGCTCGTCGTCGGCGTCCCACGAGAGCGTGATCGTGCCGGCGCGGAACTCCTCGTCGATCGGGCTGTCGAGCGGCTCGGCGTCGGCGAGGTCGCGCGGCGTCACCGCGGGCACCGTGGTCTCGGTGCCGCCGGCCTCGATCAGCTTGTCGAGCAGCTCGTCGACCTCCCGGGCGAGGATCTGCACCTGCTGCTTCTCCAGCGCCACGCTGGTCAGCCGGGCGCCGTCCCGGGCCTGGAGGAAGAAGGTCCGCTGCCCGGGCGCTCCGACGGTGCCCACGACGAAGCGTTCGGGCGGGTCGAACCGGTGCACCACGGGAGGCATGCGGGCCAGCCTAGGTCGTGCCCGTGGAGCCGCCGACCACGGCGTCCGACGAGGTACGACGCCGCGCACGGCCGCGCTTCCGCGCCGGTGGCCGGAGGTGGGCGAGGCTCCCGGAGGAGGTGTTGGAGTTGAGCACGAACGGGCGCAGCTCGGTGTACCGCACTACCGAGAGGCTCGCCGGGTCGACCATGATCCGCTGGAACGAGTCGAGGTGCATGCCGAGGGCGTCTGCCAGGATCGCCTTGATCACGTCGCCGTGCGAAACCGCCATCCAGACCGCGTCCGGACCGTGCTCGGCGGCGACACGCGCGTCCCAGTCGCGGACCGCGGCCACCCCGCGCCGGCTCATCTCCGCCATCGCCTCGCCGTCCGGGAAGACGACGCCGGCCGGGTGGGCCTGGACGGTCCGCCACAGCGGCTCCTTGCTCAGCTCCTTGAGCGGGCGGCCGGTCCAGCTGCCGTAGTCGCACTCCGTGAGCCGCCGGTCCGAGGCGACCCGCGTGTCCCGGGCCAGGAGCCTGGCGGTCTCGCGGCAGCGTTCCATCGGGCTCGTGACGACCGCGGCCAACGGGAGCCCTTCGAGCCGGGCCGCAGCGGCAGTCGCCTGCTCCCTGCCGGTCTCGTCGAGGTGGATGCCCTTGCTGCGCCCCGCGAGGATCCCGGTCGCGTTGGCCGTCGTACGGCCGTGACGGGCCAGGATGACGGTCGGCATGGTGCCGAGCCTAGGGGGTGTCTGATGGATCTCGGCCGTCGTGAGCGTCGTCCGGTGCGTGCGATGGCAAGGCCGAGGAGGGAAGGCGCGGCAGCGCCGCGTTGACCGACGAGAACGCAGCCAGCGT